>Ga0299915_10003365_pt1 | contig 11564 bp, 4 predicted proteins | sample RVTome_13_FD_200263 | JGI IMG/M metagenome (GOLD analysis project Ga0299915, IMG submission 200263) | Soil microbial communities from uranium-contaminated site in the Upper Colorado River Basin, Wyoming, United States - RVT92D227 (version 2) ... | reverse complement strand
GAGCGTCGTGCGGACATCCCAATAAACGGTTTGTCTGGCTTTGCTTCATGATGATCACCTTGATCTATAGGATAGTTTGTGCAAAACGCCGCAGCGCCTGGATGTGCTCAGTAGGCGACTGGAAGCCGCAGCCCATGGTGTTAACGGTGAGATGGGTGGCGCCAACCTCTTCCCAGGACTTCAGGAAACCCTGCCAGTCTTTTTCGCCCACCAGGTACATGTTGAGGCGCGGCTCGAGTCCGAAGGTCAGCGGGTCTCGCCCGGCAACTTCCAAATTGCGTTTTAGCGCCTCCAATGCCACTTGCGCCTGCTCCACCGTGCGGTAGTTGGGCATCCAGCCGTCGCCCAGCGCGGCGGCGCGCTGCAGCACACGCTCGTCGTGCCCGCCGAACCAGATGGGGATGGGGCGCTGCACCGGCAGGGGGTTGAGACCCGCATCGGGAATCTTGTGCCAGCGACCTTCGAAGGTCACCAGCGGCTGCGTCCACAGCTGCCTGAGCACGTTCACCTGCTCTTCGATGCGCCGCCCGCGGTTGTGGAAATTCTCCCCCAGTGAGGCGTACTCCACTGCATTCCAGCCGTTGCCGATGCCCAGGCGGGTGCGCCCGCCGCTGAGCACGTCCAGGGTGGCGGCTTGTTTTGCCACCAGGGCAGTCTGGCGCTGGGGCAGGATGAGGATGCCGGTGACAAACTCCACCGCTTTGGTCAGCCCCGCCATGTAGCTGAAGAGCACGAATAGCTCGTAAAAGGAGTTCTGGTAGGTGTAAGTCCCGCTCCAACCACCCGGACGATCCGGGTTGGCGCCCAGGACGTGATCGTAAGCCAGGATGTGCGTGTACCCCAGCTCCTCCACCGCCTGGGCATAGTCCTTGACTGCTGCGGGATGATTGCCAAACTCAGTTTGAGGAAATACCACTCCGATCTTCATGATCACCTCCGGTGAGTGAATTATAAACTTTGCAACAGGTTCCGAAAGAGGCAATCCATGAACTTCTTTGATCTGTAAGGCATCTCAGAGTGGGTAAGGAGCTGGTTACTCCTGATATTTTCAATATTTCTTCTTCGCTTTCGCTGCTGCTCTTTCCAGATGATCCTTCAATCTATACTTCACGATCTTGCTGATGAGGTCGTAAGGAATTGGTTTATCCAGCGGAAATCTTACCGTGCTCTTTTCGGCTTTATAGGCAGACAACTCAGCATTGAATTGCGCATCTCCTTCTGGTGCAGGGTAAATCCCGATATGTTTTTTATAAGCACCAAAAGTTATCAAATTACCATTCAGAGTGTAGGTCGGCATCTGATATTTGATCGTCTCTCCCGCCTGTGGAACCGCTTCCCTGATCGTCATCCTGACCTTTTGCAGAATCACTTGAACATCCTTGGGGAAGCCTGCGATGTATTCATCTATATTTTTGGGTGGTGTTTGTTCGGTTTTCATTTTGTTTTCTTTCATAGTATTTTTTGATGAAGAGTGAACGGCCATATTTTATCGTAAAAACCGGACAAAACATATCCAATTTTATTCAAGGCGGGACAGCGACTCTAATTCAACGATTCTGTTTAGTGAACACCTCACAGGTTTCCAAATCCTGTGAGGTAGATGCGCAAGTTGTGTATGAGGGAAAAGAATCAATCGTATCCTTCAGGGTTTTCTCTACCTTCATAGGCAGCCCTGAAGTCGGTCAGCCACCCGGCAAATGAATCGGGGGTAAATTGGTCAAAGCTCTGCTCACGGGGGAGGGCGATATCAAGACAGTGCATGGCCATGCGCACGCGCATGCGATCTTGGAACGGCCCGTCGTTCGCATAGCCAACAATCTTTAGAAATCTTGGCCGCAGGGTTGGCGGGTAATACCACCAGAGTGTGGCACCAATATCCAGGGCTGGGTCGTCCAGCGACATCGACTCCAGATCGATCAGGTAGAGTTGCCCGTCAGACGAGATCAGCCAGTTGGCGTTACAAATGTCATTGTGCGAGGCCACCAGGCCTGCTCCCTGGAAGCGCTGAATCTGGCGGATCAGATCAGCAAGGCTCTCGTCGATGAAATCAGCGACTTCGGGAACCTGCGCCCGGTAGCGCTGCCATTTACGCTGCAGGCGGGTCAGTGACTCCAACCCGGCGAGGCGGTAAAGGTCGGAGGCAGCTTCTGGGAGCGCTTGCTTTACTTCTGGGCTGTGATGGGTTCGGTGAATGGCTGCCGCGAACTGATCAAGATGAATGCGGTAATCTGTTCGTGAGGGTGTCCTGCCGGCAATGTGGGGCTGAACAATGATAGACGTGCCGTCTTCCAGGTGACCATCCGCCAAAACTGGCGGCGTCAGACCCAGCGAGGCCATCGCCTGGTACCTGGTTATCTGCACGCCTAACTTTACGAAGTAAGCGTGCTCGTCCCCATAGGCAAAGTATGTTTCATTCCCGCTGCCATGTGGGAGGGTAAACTTCCAATCATGGGTAGCGAAATGCTTTTGAAGGAACCCCTGAACTTCCTGCCGGTGTGGTTGTCTATCTGGCATGGTGACCTCTCGACTAAGGTCTCCCCCTGCAAACATGGAGAGATGATGGTGATAATCACTTTCAGAGTTATACCAGAATATTACCCAACACTTTGACCATCCCTGCAGAAGCATTGCCCCATGACGAGTGTTTCCATCGCGGATGCTAAGCTCACCATTGCGATACTCAACGATGAGCGGCGGAAGGGATAGTGGATCAGTCAATGTAAGCGCCATTCTGCCAGTGACCCCCTGCCAATATTCTTCACCGACCTGATATTCCATCCCAGGGGCGGTGCCAACGGCGGGGGACAAAGATGCCAATGGTACTTCTACTGGTCCATACCACCAGCGCTTGTCTTTCTTCAGTCCCTCGGAAAATTCAGGATTTGCCCAACCCCCGGTGGTTAGATAGCGATGGACCCACTCTTCAATCCGGCCTTCTCTGGCATATCGCTGAGCCGATGGGGTATCAAATTCAAGCGCCCGCATATTTTCCATGTAATCATAATGACTTTGTGCAGTCCTCGATTCTTCGAAAAAACCGGCGATCTGCTCAATGTATGCAGACATCTCAGGATCCAGCTTATCAGCCTGTCCTGACATTTCCACGATCAACAACTCATTGTTATCCAAAGCAAAGCGCATTTCTAAATCCTGGCGAAAGACGTCGATGATTTGATCGTAAGCGTATGAGCATGCTGCGTGTGCAGAAAAATCGTAGAGGATGAACCTTTGAAGAAAGGTTATCAGCGCACCTTTGGTTACGCCGTTTACAACTTTGATCCCCCAGGCTGTGTCGACGATTGGCAGGATCATTCCAAAAGGCTCATTGCCCTTTGTCTGACGGCCGTCGGGGATGGACTTCACGTTTTTTCTTATCTCTTCACCAAGCTCCGAATACAGCAGTCTATAACCATCAATTCCGTCAAACCGCTTGCGCCACCATCTCAGTCGTTCAAAGCTAAACTGACCCATCACGATGTCCTCTTTACGTTCTTACCAGCTGCGTTATGTATTTTATGAACAACCAAAAAAGGTGTTCTCAGGCAATGTCACTCTACGGTGAGGGAGGATAAAGATTATTCTAAAGGATACATCGAGTTAGATGGAAGCGCAAGTAAACAGGAGCAGGCAGTTGATTGCAGCGGGCGATTTGGGGAGGGGGATCCGCAAGGAATGCCTATTGCATTCTGACAAAACAGGTCTATAATCAATTATATAGATTTAGCCGCGATCCCTCCCATCCCCTTTATCTAAGCTGTCAGGGATCTAATCCCCAAGGAAGGGAGGTTGTATGGCAAGTTTCTTCAAATCTTTTTCCAACCTGGTTTCTGACCTGTCCGTGATTGCGCTGGCGAGATTTTTCCCCGGCTGGTTCGTGGTGGAAAATCCCAAGCTCAGCGCAGTGCGCCCGGCTGACCAGCTCGTGCTGACCTTCGAGTTCGTCAACATGACCATCCACAAGGCCAGTGAGAGCGACCCGGAGGCGTATGCCATCCCAGGCCAGGACTCCTACCTGATCGTGCACTTCCAACCCCAAAATATCGTCGAGCAGGCTTACTTCGAGAGGGATCCGAAGCTCGAGCCCTTCGCCAGCGCTAAAGCAGACGATGTCAACGCCACCAAGACGGATGACGACGGCTTCGACCCGCTGCCGGTGCGCTCGATCATGGCCAAGCCCAGCCGGCTGGTCTTCAAGGTACCCTCAGATGAAGCGCCCATCTCGCTGGAACTGGAGACGCTGCTACAAAAATGCTCGGAATATGAGCTGAGCGTGGTGCCCACAGCCCTGCCGCCCGAAGCCAAGGTGTATTGGATCGACCCGCGGGTGTATCACAAGCGCTTTGACATGGTGATATCCAACGCGATCGCTGCCAACCTGACTCCGGCTGCAGGCGAATTTTCTCTGCAAAACGAGAAAGAAGGTCTGGTAGAGGCGCGGGCAGTAGACCTGGCGGCAGAGGAGAAGGAAGCGGCGAGTATGACGCCGGCCGTTTTCCTGCCACTGTCCCCGGCGCAAAAGGTGATGCTGAACGCCAACCAGAAGTATACGGCGGCGAACTCCAGCATGGAGAAGTACCTGGGGACGGCGGCAGACATCGCTGTCACCGCCCAAAACGCGGCGATCTTCTTCGAGCTGCTCTACCCACGCCTGCGGGCGCCCTTCTCGACCGAAACCAGCATCGAAGCGCCCTACCGCCTGATCCTCTCGCCTAACAAATACGGCGCCTGGTTCCATTCCAATGAGCCGGTGCGCTCGGAGGATGGAGAGGTGGTGGAGCTGTGGCATACCCGCCTGGGGACGCGCCTGCCCGACAAGCTCACCGAGGACGACCATTTCATGCGCACGGTGCGTGCCGTCTGGACGCGCGACTGGACTTTCGACCCCCAGGGCAAGAAAGACGATTGGGGCAACCCGCCCGGCGCCAGCGATGAGCCTTTCCTGATGCCGCTGGATTCGAGCGACCGGCACAACCTGGTGCATCTCAGCTCGAACTTCCGCATCTGGTACAAGAAGTTCACCAGCACCCAAAAATATAAGAACCACTACACCCCAGAGCCCGTGCACGTGGAGCGGATGATGCTCTCCTCGCTGGGCGCCTGGCTGGACCTGCATGGCAACTGGGATCCGCCCAGCGACAAGGGCGACCAGGGCGGGCTGGGCGTGACCGAATGGAAACAGCGCGGCACGATGGGACGCGATCACTACGTGCGGGTGGTCTACAAGGGCTTTCTGGCGCCTTTCGGGCACAAGGCCGTGCTGGTGAAAGTCACCGAGCGCAAGTTCCATCCCGACCAGCCGGGCAACGTGGCCTTCATGCGCCAGCGCATGTTCATCGTCGTGCGCCAGCCCGAGCGGCTGTTCCCCTTCACCGACCTGGATACCCCTGAAGGGTACTCTTATGACCGCCAGATGTCCTTCACCAGCGTGCGCATTACCACGGTGGTGACGCCCAATATTGACCAGCCTGCCAACCCGAAGATCAATCCGAACAATGGCATGGCTTATAACCGTGACATGTTCTGGCCGCGGGTGAATGGAGCGGCCTTCCTCTTCCACGTGATAGCAGAAGACCTGGAGCAGCGCAAGATCGAGTTCGACGCGCCCATGCTGTTCGTGGGTCAGAATGGCGCCGTTTTCAGCAAATTAAACACCATGATCGATGCGCGGGAAGAGTTTGATGATGTCAATAACGAAGACCTGTGCACGTATGACCTCAAAGGCCAGAGCATGGCGTTTGCCAACAAGCTGAAGCCGGGCGACACTTCCTTCGAGACGCGCAGCCTGAAGTTCGGCATCATCATCCCGGATGAAAAGAATCCCCTTGACCTTAACGACAGCACGAAATATGACGCCCTATGCAGCGCTATGGGCGACTACGACAATCTGCGCGCTTATCCGAAGCTGAAGCAGTCGCAGGTGGTGATCCCGTCCATCAAACACCTGGCGGCCAATGCCACCGCCACCCGCATTCAATTTCCCGAAAAATACCTGACCAAGGGCTTCACCGACAACGACGGACAGGTATTTGCCGAGCTGGTGGATGCCGTCGGGTTGAATTTCAGCGGTCAGGGTGACCGCTCTGGGGCGCTGGTGCAGCCGAACATGAGCATCAAGGGGCTGTCACGCAATATCGGGCTGGTCGGCGGCAGCAACAGCCCGGGCAGCACCAGCATTGACAAGGTGATGGCTGGCGGCTTCGACCCGCTGGATTTCTTCAAAGAAATGTCACCCATGATCTTCGGCGTGATCAACCTGGCGGACGTAGTTGCACAGATCCTCCCGGCAGATAAGCTTAGCAATATGCTGGACAAAGTACCCCGCTTTATCACCGAGGCGATGAAGGCGGTCGAATCGCTACTCAACGACCTGGATACCCTGCAGAAGATCGTCGACGACGCCCAGGTGAAAGCCGCCCTGGTGGCGGATCAGGGGGTTGGCTTTGTGAATGACCTGCTGCAGGACTATACCAACCTGACCACCGACCTGGACAACCTGATCAAAGGCGTCGGCGACCTGGACACGCTGAAGGATCACTTCGACACCTTCGTCGGGCACATCAACACGCTGGCGCCGCTGATCCCTGGGCTGCCCACGGACGTCCCGGCGGAGACGAAACAGCGCCTGGAGACGCTAGTCAAGCAATTCCAGAGCGCCTTAAAAGACGCCGCGCAAATCGCAACGTACATCGATCAATTAGTCAAATCGCTGCAGGTGCCCAACGAGCTGAAGATCCGCTTCGAGTGGTCGCCGGAGCTGAAAACCTGGGAAAACATCTTCATCGCCGAGAACCAGTGGACAGGCAATAAAGCTTCGCTGGTGATCGCCGTGGAACTGCAGGCCAAGACCAGCCTGAATCCAGAGGCCTCCTTCAATGCGATTTGCAGCCTGCAGAACTTCACCCTGAACCTGATCGGCAATTTCGTGAGCTTCCTGAAGCTGCACTTCGAGCGGGTGGAATTCACCGCTTCGAGCAGCAAGAAGCCGGATATCAATGTGGTGATCAGCGAGATCGAGTTCGTGGGCATCCTGTCCTTCGTACAGGTGCTGAAACAAGTCATCCCGCTGGATGGCTTCAGCGACCCGCCCGCCATCGAGGTGAATGCCGAGGGGATCAAGGGCGGCTTCTCGCTGGCGCTGCCGAACATCGCCTTTGGCGTGTTCAGCCTGACCAACCTGAGCCTGGGCGCCGGTTTCAGCATCCCCTTCATCGGCAAGCCTCTCAGCGTGCGCTTCAACTTCTGCGAACGCGAAAGCCCCTTCCATCTGACCGTCTCGATGTTTGGTGGGGGCGGCTTCTTTGCCATCACGGTCGACCCGCATGACGTACAGATCCTGGAAGCAGCCTTTGAGTTTGGCGCAGAGCTGTCCATGGATTTTGGAGTTGCCAGCGGCGGCATATCGGTCATGGCCGGCATCTACTACCGCATGGAATCGGGCGACGCATCGCTGACCGGCTACTTCCGCCTGCACGGTGAAGTGAGCGTGCTGGGGATCATCAGCGCCTCGATCGAGCTGTACCTGGAGCTGCGCTATGAGTTCAGCTCGGGTAAGTGCGTGGGCAAGGCGACGCTGACGATCGAGGTTTCGGTGTTCATGTTCAGCATCAGCGTCACCATCACCTGCGAGCGCAAGTTTGCCGGCTCGAATGGCGACCCGAGCTTCAAGGAGCTGATGGAGCCTTATATTGACCCGGTCAGCAGCCTGCCCGTCGAGCCGTGGAGCGAGTACTGCGCGGCGTTTGCATAAGGAGTGAAGAGCTATGATTATAGAACAGCAAATCACCTGGACTGTCCTGCCGAATGGGGTTGACAAAAAGAAGCGTGCCTGCCTGTCGATCTTCGTCTCGCCGCGCTTGAAAACAGACAGCCAGCCGCGACCAGAGCTGAAAGAGTTCGACGACTTTGTCGCCTGGCCCAAGATGCTGGCGGCTCTGGGCTTCCGTTTGCACATGGATTCCGGCTGGTCGCTGGAAGTGAAGCCCGACCTGAGCGCCCTCGACCCTGACCTGTGGAGCGAGCTCTTCCCGGATGACACCTTCGTCCGCCCCTACCAGTTCCCGGATTATTCCGAGCGCGTGATCCACACTTACCCTGTGCGCAGCGTAACCGCTTACCTGAAAAATACCTACCAGACGGTGGGGGTCGAATCGCCGGGGGAGCTGCCGGGCATCCTGACCAGCTCTGATCCCAACCAGAGCCTGTGGGAGCTTTCCCAGGAGGTGGGGCGGGTGCTGGAGCGCCGCCAGCGCAATGAGAAGAAGGGGTTCGGATTGATGCCTGATCCCTTTGACTATGAGATGAAGGACCTGAAGGTGCTGGTGCCGGGTCGACGCTACGCCACCTTCAGCAGCATAACAGAGCAGGATTTCTACCAGGTCAACCGTTTCTACAGCCACCCGGAGGACGATACCGAGGAGCACCTGGAAAGGCCCGACCCTGGCAAAGTGCCCGTGCCCAAGCCGCCTGAAGTGCCCGACCTGGACTTTCACCAGGCGCTTTCAGCGCTGGGCGACCAGCCGGGCGTGCTGCGCGCCCTGGGCATCATCCTGGACATCTGCGTGCCGCTGGGGCAAATATTCGAAAACGGCGGGGGCACGCTCATTTGGGCTGAGCCTCTCGAGGGGGAGCAGCATTTTGCACCGTATAACCAGCATCTCACCCCGCGCACCGCCTTCCTGCTGGATAAAAAAGCCTTCCAACCCGCGCCTCTAGCGGGCAGCCTGATCTCAAAAGGAATGCTGAACCTGGCCGGGGTGGATGACAACCTGAATAACACCCACCCGCCCTTTCACCTGATCGAAGTCGATCCAGATGGCATGGCGATCAAAGCGCTGGACTTTGCCGGGACGCTGCGCAGGGTGACCGAGAAGGAGGGGATGACGGTCGGCACCGACATTCCCCAGGAGATGGGCCTGCCGTCATTGCAGTCGGGAGGGCTGGCGCTCGTCCAGAAGGAGCGCGCCTACGACTTGTTCCAACACTTCCAGGCGGATCAGGCGAATAACAGCGACCTCCAGGAGAATACGCTCGTCTTGCACGCCGACGACCTGCTGCGCGGCTACCGGGTGGATATCTACGACGACCAGAGCGGCAAGTGGTTCTCGCTCATGCAGCGCCTGGGCAAGGTAATCTTCCCCAAGAGCGCCAAGGAGCTGCCCGTGGCGGATGAGGGCTATGTCAAGGCTGCCTCCACCGCCTCGAAAGATGACAAGGACAGCGACCTGTATTTCCACGAAGCCATGTTCAAGTGGAATGGCTGGAGCCTGGCGGCACCTCTTCCCGGCAAGACAATCGTGCGGGTGGAAGACCCGCCTGGCAGCGGGACTTTCGTCGAGAAAGTGCTCGCGCCCAGCCAGCTTCCGGATGTCAAGCCTGCGCCCCTGCCTTTCCCGATGGAGACGGAGCTGAAAGCTGCCCCTGGCACGCTGCCCCGGCTGCGCTTTGGAAATGCTTACCGCCTGCGCGCCCGCACCGCCGACCTGGCGGGCAACGGCTTGCCGCCGGACCTCACGGATGATACGCTGGCGACGGAGAAAGTGCGCTATGGGCGCTTTGAACCGGTCGCCCCGCCGGCTGTGGTGCCGCGCGATCTGCCCGCGGAGGGCGAATCGCTGGAGCGGCTGGTGATCCGCAGCAACTACGCTATGACCGCCGAAGATTATGCCCAGGATCCCCAGATCGCGGCGATCACCGCCACCAAAGACTACAAGGAATACCGGGAAACCAACGAGCGCTATGTTGCCGCGCCGAAGACCTCGCAGCTCATGGCAGAGCAGCACGGCATGTTCGACCCCTTCTTCGTCCCCGGGCAGTACGAGAACGGCTACCGCATCGCGCTTAAGGAAAACGGCACCTTCCTGGATGACCAGATCTGGAACCCCGCGCTGAACGCCTACGAGACCATCCCGACGGACCCGACCAACGGCATAGAGCTGGTCCCCAAGCCGCCCGACGAACCGAAGTATGCGCTGCACCATGAGCATCCACTGCGCCTGCCCTACCTGCCCGACCCGCTGGCGCGCGGGGCAGCATTGCGCTTCCTGCCGGACGTGGGCGCGGCGGGCGTGCCTGGTCTGGAGGTGGTGGATCTTCCCGATCAGAGCCTGGTGGTGAAGGTGCCCTTCGACATGAAATGGCCTGATTCCAGCCCCTTCCTGATCCGCCTGGAGGAGAAAACGGGTGTAATGCCAGATGGGACGCCGCTGGAAGCCTGCCAGGAGAAATTCGATGCCGACCCCCTGCCGCCCAGGTGGGACCCTGACCAGCGTATCCTGACCGTTTACCTGGCCAAGGCTGAGGAAGTGAGGGTCAGGTACAGCACCTTCCCCGACAAAGATGAAAATGGGCGACAGGACCTGGACCTGCTCAGCCTGTGGTATTGGCTGCTGGAGCATCCCGCGGCTGACCCAGGGTTGCTGGAAAGATACGCCCTGAACGGCGCACACTGGATGTTCAGCCCGTACCGCACGCTCACGCTGGTGCACGCCGTGCAGCAGCCGCTGTGCGAGCCGGTGTTCAATATGCTGGGTTGGATGCGCTCCGAGGGTCAGACCTTCGTCACCCTGGGCGGCAGTCTCGACCTGAATGCCAAAAGCACCGGCAAGCTCGACGTGCAGGCTGAATGGCAGGAACCGGTCGACGACCTGACTGAGGATAAGTACAAGATCCTCAGCGGCAAGGCGCACGCCTTCGAGATGCGCATCGATTACAAATTCCCCAACCACCTGCCCGATAAGGCATGGGAAAACCAGCGCCACGAGTTTGGCGACACGCGCCACCGCTGGGTGGGTTATCACCTGGAAGCTACCACCCGCTACCGCGAGTATTTCCCACCTGAGATCACCAGCGACCCGAAAAATATCCAGCGCATCGGGCCGGTCAAGACGATCAACGTGCCCAGCTCGGCGCGCCCACCGGCGCTCAAGCCGCTGTACATCCTGCCCACTTACCGCTGGTCTGATGACCTGCCCAAGGAGCCTGAAGCGAAATGGGAGCAGATGAACCGCACGCGCTTCGGCAACGGACTGCGGGTTTACATGGAGCGCCCCTGGTACCTGACCGGGGATAACGAGCAATTGGGCATCGTGCTGTGGTCTGACCCGGCGGGCGGTTTCGAGAAATACCAGAAGTTCGTCTCGCTGATGGGACAGGACCCCATCCACACCGGCAACCTGCCCCAGGCTGTGTTGCAGCAGACACACTTCGCCAACCGCAGCGCACTCAGCAGCAACAACCTGCAATTGCGTGAGCTGCCCGGCAAGTTGGTGGATGTGGCTGCTTTCGACGTGGAATATAACGAGCAGCGCTGCCTGTGGTATGCCGACCTGCTCTTCGACTCGCAGACGGTGACCTCCTATTACCCCTTCGTGCGCCTGGCGCTGGCACGCTACCAGTTCTACTCGGTCGAGGGGGTGGAGCTCTCGCCGGTCGTGCTGGCAGATTTCATCCAGCTTGCGCCTGACCGCCATCTGAACATCCAGTTCCACGACGACAAGCTGTTCTCCTTCAACCTGAGCGGCTACTGCTCCGGCGAGCGCACCAGCAACTACGTCACAGTCAGCGTC
>Ga0299915_10003363_pt1 | contig 11564 bp, 8 predicted proteins | sample RVTome_13_FD_200263 | JGI IMG/M metagenome (GOLD analysis project Ga0299915, IMG submission 200263) | Soil microbial communities from uranium-contaminated site in the Upper Colorado River Basin, Wyoming, United States - RVT92D227 (version 2) ... | reverse complement strand
CCCTCCTGCCGCATTCGGTCGCGCCCGATCTTGATCAGATCCATTGGCTCCTCCGGCGATGCCTCATGCCTTTGACAATGGCAGCGCGCTTGATGCGCGGCCGCAGCCTCGTTTCAGATAGGTCTTATCCAGCTGAAGCCATCAAACACTCGAGCTGCTGGCTGCGATCCGCCGAAAGATGGGGCGAACGGCCGGATACAAGTCCCGATACAGCGAATAGGGCAGGTCGTACGCCGCATGGCGGCCTGGGTCCGGTCGATAGGTGCGTACGGGGCGAACCATGTTCGCCGCCGCCGTCTGCAGGTCCGGATGCACTCCCAGGCACACCGCCGCGGCCACCGCGCAACCTACCAGGCAAGCGTCTTCGCTCGAAGTGACTGTGACCGGCGTGTTAGCCGCGTCGGCGTGCATCTGCAGCCAAACCTGGCTCTGCGCGCCGCCGCCCGAGGCCCGCACCTGCGTAATGGGCACCCCGGCCGCCCCCAGCGACTCCAGGATATGGCGGTGGCCGAAGGCTGCCGATTCAAGCAGCGCACGGTAGATGTGCACCGGGGTGTGGTAAAGCGACAATCCCACCAGCGCGCCGCGCGCCAACGGATCCCGGAGAGGGGTACGGTTGCCCTGCCAGTAGTCGAGAGCGACCAGCCCCCCGCTCCCCGGCGCCAGTTGGCCGGCCAACTCATCGAGATGGGCGTACACCGAAAGCCCTCTGGCAGCGGCTTCAGCATGGACGCTCGGCGGGACCATGTTGTCCTTGTACCAGCGCAGGATCGATCCTGTCGAGACCTGGCCCATCTCGAGCAGCCATCGTCCCCGCAGCACGGTGTCCTCGAACGGACCCCAGAAGGCAGGATCGAACACCGGCCGATCGGTCAGTGTCAGCTGGACCGAGGAAGAGCCGAGAATCAGGCCGAGCTGACCCGGCTGCAGCGCGTCCAGACCCAGCAGACCGACATGGGCGTCGATCCCACCGCCCGCCACCGGTATGCCAGGCGCCAGGCCGAGGGTTTCCGCCGCGGCCGGAGTGAGCGCGCCAGCCCGTTCGCCGATCGCCAGGATGCGCTCAGGCCACCTGGCTTGTGCCTCATCCAGTCCAACGGCGGTCAGCAGCGACCGAGGCCAGCCACCCAGCGAGGGCACGTAGTGCCACAAGTCGGTGAGTTGGCAAAGTGAGAGCGTCCACTCGCCCGTCAACCGGAAGGTGAACCAGTCCAGCGCTTCGACGATCCATCGCGCCGAAGTGAAGACCTGGGGCTCGTGGTGTTTGAGCCACAGCAGGCGCGGCAGCATCCATTCCACGGACTCCTGTCCGCCCCCATAGCGCAGCACCGGGTCGCCGGTGGCTTCGATGGCCTCGGCCTCGGCGGTCGCCCGGGCGTCCATCCACAGGATAGCAGGGCGCAGCGGGCGCCCCCCGGCGTCGGCGACAACCAGCGTGGAGGCGAATGCGTCCAGGCCGATAGCGGCCACGTCACGTGGGTCGGCGCCGGCTTGGGCAAGGCAAGCGCGCACGGCACTCTGTGCCGCGCGCCACCAGTCGTCCGGATCCTGCTCGGCCCACTGCGGATGAGGATAGCGGGTGGGATACTCCTGACGCGCGGTCGCCAGCACGCGGCCGTCCGGGCTGATCAGCCCGGCGCGCAGACTCTCGGTGCCAATGTCAATCGCGAGCAGGAGCAAGGCGGGTTCCCCCTTAGGTTAGCGGACGACGTCCTGGATTGCCTGGTCGAAGGAGGCCACCACGTGGTCAATCTGGGCGGGCTCGATCACCAGGGCAGGCTGAATGCGGAAGACGTTGCCCTTTGGTCCGGAGTACGTGACCATCACACCTCGCTTGAGCACTTCCTCCTTGATGCGGGTCATGTCCTTCTTGCCCAGCGGCTCTTTGGTGCTCTGATCACGCACCAACTCGAGCCCGCCCATCAGTCCCTTGAAGCGAGCCTCGCCTACGTAGCGGCTGGTCTTCATCCCTTTCAGCCCGTCCACGAGGCGCCGACCCATTGCGGCAGCGTTCTCCCACAGCTTGTTTTCCAGGATCACCTTCGTCGCCGCCAGCCCCCCGGCGCTGGCCAATGCGTTTCCGGCGAACGTCGGAGACGCCGAAGTCTGGAACTTGTCCCCAATCTCCGAGCGTGTCAGCACGGCTCCCGAGGGGATCCCTCCACCGGTGTTCTTGGAGATGGACATGATGTCTGGGACAACGCCATCGTGTTCGCAGCCCCACATCCTGCCGGTCCGGCCGAAACCGCTCATGATCTCGTCGACCACCAGCAACACGCCATTGCGCGTGCAAATGTCGCGCACGCGTGCCAGCCAGCCATCGGGTGGGACGATCCCGCCGCGGCCCTGAACGGGCTCGACGATCACCGTGCCGACGTCGCCCTCAGTGACGGCAGAGACGCCTTCATTCTTCAGGATGTTCTCGATCTCCTGAGCGCAACGCAATTCGCAGGCCGGGTAGGTCAGGCCGAAGGGACAGCGGTAGCAGTAGGGGTGCGGGGCGTGCCGGACGCCCGGTTCCAGCGGACCGAATCCCTTCTTGTACGAAGAAGATCCGGTGCAGGCCAGGCTGACGCCGTGCAGGCCGTGGTAGGCGTTTCGCAGCGCGATGATCTCGTGCTTCCCGGAGAACGACTTGGCCATCTTCAGTGCCACGTTGTTCGTTTCAGTCCCGCCGACGGTGAAGTAGAGCTTCTTGAGATCCCCCGGCGCGATCGAGCTCAGAAGTTCTGCTAGCTGAATTGTCGCCTCCGTGGTCTGGTGACCGGAGATCTGGATCAGGCGGGCCGCCTGCTCCTGGATGGCCTTGACGACGGCCGGGTGGCTATGTCCGACGTTGACGCAGAACATGCCGGAGGAGCAGTCAATGTACTCCTTGCCTTCGTAGTCGGTCACCATGACGCCTTTGGCGGAGGCCAGCGGCGTGGGCTCAGCGATGTTTTCCCAGGCGCGGATCACCACACGGGAATCGCGGCTGAGCAGGTCAGCGTTGGTAGGCATGCCATCACCTCGGGAGGAGGAAGTTGATCGGCAGGCCGCCCTCTGGCGCGGGAACTCGCACGCCCGTGCCCCGGAGGGTCTCTTCCGGGCAGGGTATGCCGATCGTGGCGCCTGGCAAGCAGTCTCCGGCTCCAAGAGAACCTTACTGCGGTCAGTACCGAAAGTCAACCAATGAATGTTCGAACCAGAACATGACATTGCTCGGTTGACGTATCGGTTCATTAGCCCTATGATCCTACTGAATGCTTGAGCAAGGGCTTGTTCGAGCGTCAGAGCGCCGTGCCCGGATCGCCCAAATGCTCCGGGAGGGCCGCCGGATTCGGGTGGCTGACCTGGTGCGGGAGTTCGGGGTAACGGACACCTCCATCCGCCGAGATCTTGCGATCCTGGAGGCGACGGGTGGGGTGTTGCGCGTTCACGGCGGGGCGGTGGCGCTGGCGGGGGGAGACGGGTCGAAGCCGCTCACGGACCGCATGCGTCTTCATCTGGCGGAGAAGCAGCGCATCGGGAAGGCGGCCGCCAACCTCATCCAGCCTGGCGAGATCGTGATTTTCGACTCGGGGACGACAACGCTACAAGTGGCGGCTCAGATCCCCTCCAGCCTGCGCACCAGCGGCATGCTGACCATCATCACCAATTCGCTGCGGTTGGCAGACGAGGTGCTTACCTGGCCCGCCCCGAACCTGATCTTGCTCGGCGGGTTGTGCGTTCCGGACTACCAGGCCATCGTCGGCGCGCAAGCGATGGAGCAACTGGCGCATCTGATGGCGGACAAGGTGTTCCTGGGCGTGGACGGGCTGACGATGGTAGACGGCGCTACGACGGCCGATATCTTGATGGCCGAGATCAACCGGCTGATGGCCGAGCGGGCGCGCCAGGTGATCCTGGTGACCGACAGCAGCAAGCTCGGGCGCGCCGGTTTCGAACCGATCGTCCAGGTGGACCAGATCCACCGCCTGTTGACGGACACCTCTGCCCCGCCTGACTTGGTGCTGGCGTTGCGGGCCAAGGGCGTCCAGGTCGACTGCGTCTAGGCGGGAACGCCCCGCCGGGCGCGGGGTTCGTCCAGTGGGCTCCCTTGCCATCTGGCAAGGGAGCGCGTCGAACAGCATCCGGCTCCGGTTACGGGCCCGGGTGGACGTGGAGGGTGCGAGCCTGAGGGCTTCCCCAGCCACAAAGGAGGAGCGGACGGCGCATTCGGGTTCGTGTGGACCGGCGCCATAGCCAGGGCGCAACGCACGACGGGGGACCGAGGCTCAACGTTCTCCGAAGCATAGGAAGGCACAGCGGAATCGTTCCTTGTTTCTCGCCGCATCTTGGATTCGACAACGAGGAGGATTGAGATGAACGCGAAGTACGAGAAGCCCCTTCGCTACACGATGTTCGCCGGCCTGATCCTGACGGCCCTGGCGATCTTCGTCATGAAGCCGTGGGGTGCCGGCATGGGCGTTTCAGGCTCCCCGCAGCGCATCCTGCTGCTTTGGATCTTCGCCGTCGTGGGCGCGCTTCCGTTCGGCGCCTACTTCATGTACAAGTTCGCCCAGGTTCCCGAGTGGAACGTGATGCCCGGCCGGTATGTCGAGGGGATGAAAGTCAAGGTCTTCTCGCCCTACACCTATGTTGCCATCGCCGTCGTGGGCGCCCTGTTCGCCGTTGCCGCGCTGACGGAAGGCATCCGGCTGGACTTCCAGGCGATGGTGATCGCGGCCTCCGCATCTCTGTTCGGCTCGATCATCTCCTTTTTCGGCCTGCTGATCGGTCAAATCATGGGCCGCTTGTTCATCCATCCCTTCTGGGTCTCGGGCGGCCCGGCGGTCTTCATGAGCATCGCCCCCTACTCGATCTTCGATGCCGCCATATGGTCTTACTTCGGCTACAACTACTTCAAGTTCGTGCATAGCCGCGGCACGCGGGCCTTCCTGCCGGCATTCCTGACCGCCTGGATCCTGTCGGAACCCGTTCACCAGATCGGCTGGTTGGTCGGGGACACGGTCATCGGCAACCCATGGTCGGCAGCCGCAGCGCTGATCGCCGCACAGTGGTTTGTGCCCCAGCCGACATTCCCGTTCCTGCCCTACTGGGTGCTGAGCGCGTTCGCCTTCGTCCCAATCGGCCTCCTGGCCGGTGAGGCGGCACGCCGCTCCTGGAAGGGCGGCCGGTAAGACTCCCGCCACGGCCCGGCGATGCCGTGCCGTGGCATCCCGAAAACAACCCATGCATCGTCCGGCCGGGCCGCTCCGCTTTCACACCTGGAGCGGCCCGGCACGAGGATGAGCAAAGAGACGGACTCATGGCCCTGGTAGAGGCACGCGATTACTCCTTTCGCTACCTGCGCGGGAAAGAACCGGCGCTGAAGAACATCACCCTGGACATCCAGGCCGGCACGGTCGTTGGCCTGGTGGGCAAGGCCGGCGCCGGCAAGTCGACGTTCCTGAAGGCCTTGATGGGGATCCTGCCCCATATCGAGCCAGGCTACACAGAAGGGGATCTGGTGGTTGCGGGGATGCCAATCCGCGACCATGACCCGAGCGAGATGTCGCGGCTGGTCAGCATCGTTCTGGAAACACCCGAAGTGCAGATCTTTTCGCTGACGGTCAAAGACGACATTGCCTTCGGCCCGGCCAACCTCGGTTTCCCACGCGAAGAAATCTGGGCTCGGGTGAAATACGCCATCGAGGAGGCCGATCTCCACGGTTTCGAGGACCGCAATCCGAACAACCTGTCGGGAGGTGAGCAGCAAAGCCTGGCCGTGGCCGGCGCGCTAGCCATGCGCCCGCAACTTCTGGCGATGGACGAGCCCGTATCGATGCTCGACCCGCTAGGCAAAGAACGCGTCATGGGCATCATGGAGCGCGTGTCGAAGAGCGGCGCCACAACCGTCGTTTCCGAATCGGGCGCCGACATCGAAGCCATCGCCGAGAAGGTCGACCGGGTGGTGGCGCTCCACGAGGGACGAATCCTGTTCGAAGGCGGCCCGGAGGCCCTGGCCGACCCGCGCATGGAGGAGATCGGCGTCGGGCGGCCTCAAGTGGCGGAAATCTTCGACCGCCTGCGCCAGGCTGGCGTTCGGGTCGAGAGCATCCCAACCACGCTGGCCGCCGCGGAGGAAGGGGTCCGCCGGCTGCTGGGCGACCGCAAGATCCAGACGTTGTCCGTCCCCTCCGAGTACCACAATGGCCGCACCCAGCGTACATTCGGCGACGTGGTCGTCGATGTCACCGACCTGCGCCATGTCTTCACACCCAACATCCAGGCCCTGCGGGGCGTCTCGTTCCAGATCCGCTCGGGCGAGATCATCGGCGTGATTGGGCAGAACGGGTCAGGCAAGACGACGATGGCTCGTCACCTGGTCGGCCTGCTGAAGCCGACCGGCAAGACTTCGAAAGTCACCGTTCTAGGCGGCGACATCACCCGCCTGAAGATGCGCGATATCATCCGCAAGATCAACTACGTCTTCCAGAATGCCGATGACCAGATTTTCGCCAATACCATCCGGGAGGAAGTGGCCTTCGCCCCCGAGATGATGGAGCTGCCCAAGGATGAGGCGGACGCCCTGGTCAAAGAGGCGCTTGAGACCTTCCACCTTGACGGCCACGAGCAAGACTACACCCTCTCGCTGCCGGAGGACTTGAAGACCTACCTTTCGATCGCCTCGATCTACCCTCTCAAGCCTCAGATCCTGATCATCGACGAGCCGACGACCGGGCTTGATACGCATGGCGAGCGCACGATGATGGACAGCCTGTGCCGGCTGCGTGACGCCGGGCACACGCTGGTGATCATCACCCACAATATGAAGACCGTCGCCCAGTACTGCGACCGGGCGATCGTCATGAACAAGGGTCAGATCCTGATGGACGGCGCCGTGCGCGAGATCTACAAGCAGGCGCAGCGTCTGCTGGAGGCCGACCTCCGCCCGCCCCAGGTCACTCGACTGGGCCAGGACTTGGGGGACCTTGGGTTCCCGGACGATGTCCTGACGGTCGACGAGATGGCTCGTCTGCTGCTGCACAACCTGCAGCCAGGGAGGTAGGCCGATGGCACGCTGGCTGGAATACGAGAGCCGAGAGACCTACCTGCACCGCAAGATCCACCCGCTGGCCAAGATGGCGATTCTACTCAGCATCCTGATCGTCTCGGGCTTCTGGTGGGATCCCCGCTATTTGATCGGTCTGGCCTCGCCGCTGGTGGTGCTGATCTACGTGTCGAAGATCCCGCTCACCTGGTTTCGCGTCGTCCTGCTGGCGATGGTCACCGCCGCGTACCCGGTGACGCTGGCCGCCCTGGGCCAGACCGATCCCGGCATCTACAAGGTCCTCGACCCGCAGTGGGCGACGACCCCGCTCCTGGTCTACGACTTCCCCATCGCCGGGCGCCTGGGGATCACCCCCGGCGGAATGCTGTGGATGGCGGCGGTCGAGATTCGCACGATGCTGATGGCCAGTTACATGTTCGTGTTCATCTATACCACCTCGATGGCGCAGGTGACGGACACGCTGCTGGCGTTGAAGGTGCCGAACCCGATTGTGTTCGTCATCGCCATTGTCTACCGGCTGATCCCGGACTTGAGCCGCGTGGTCGAGAACATCCTCAGCGCGCAGAGGCTGCGCGGCTGGAAACTGGCACACTGGAACCCACTCAAGATGATCCAGCGTGCGGTGCCATTGATGAACCCGCTGATGCGGCGTGTGGCGATCATGGTCGAGCAGATCACGCTGGCGACCCAGGTGCGCGGCTTCGGCGCCGGCCGCCCGACACCCACCCAGGACATCCACCTCAAGGGGGTCGACTACGTCATTATCGCCCTGGGTGTCGTGTTACTTGTATTTGCCTTGGTCGGCATGTTCGCCTGGAAGCTGGGGCAGATCTAGTCCGCTCTTGGGTCCCGAAACGGACAGCGCCGAGGTCGATGACCTCGGCGCTGTGATTCGTCCACTGGTTTCGTGCTCAGGCCGGAGAGGAGGGCGTGAGCACATCCCACTCGCCCCGCGTCGAGGGGGCCGGGTTCGACCACGGAGGGAGATAGTCAACCTGATGAGCGTAGCGTTCGAGCGCCGGCAACTCGTCCCAGACCTTCCGAAAGCCCTCGAGGTAGCGATCGATCGTCTCCTGCCTGCCGAAGTAGTTGGGGCCGGAGGAACCGGAACGTCCGATGCAGCGCGTCGCCTCGAGCACATCAAGCGTGACCGGGTATTCCTCGATGTCGTAGCGCAGATCCCGCGCCCCCGGCAGCTTCCACGGGATGCCTGCGCCAAAGCCCTCACGCAGTTGGAACATCGCCTGTCCTGGTACAGGTGTGTTCTGATAGAACCGCAGTGGCAGCCCCTCGGCCGCCATGGCGTCCTCGACCGCACGGGCGAAGTGTCCAGCCGGAACGTCCACTCCCGCCGCCTGCGGATCCACCCGGAAGCGGAACATGTGGTAGACGTGCGAGCTGCCCTCGGGAATGTGCGGCGGGATCAACCCCGGCAGCTTGCGCATGCCGACGGCCAGGCGTGCGCCGTTGGCGGAAAACAGCCTGGCATTTGCGCCGAGCCGCTGCAGCTGGCTCCGGGCAAAAGCGGCCTGGATCGGGTTCATGCGGTAATTCCAGCCCAGTGTGTAGGCGTTGTAGGCGCGCGGCTGCCCCTTGCGTACGATCTCGCCAAACATGCGCACCATGCTGGCGCGGTTGAGGTACTCCTCACGGTCGGTCGAAAACAACCCGCCCTCCCCGCATGTCGGGAACTGTTTGGCCGGCATGATGCTCGTGCCGTTGATGTCGCCCAGGCTGCCGACGTTGCGCCCCTTGTAGACCGCGCCCATGGCATGGGCGGCGTCGGCAATCACGACCAGGCCGCGCTTGCGGGCGATGGCATGCAGCGCATCATAGTCCGCCGGCAGGCCGTGCAAGTCAACCGCCAGAATAGCACGCGTGCGCGGCGTGACGGCCTCTTCGACGCGCACCGGATCGAGGTTGAAGGTTTGCGGGTCGATGTCGACAAAGACCGGGATGGCCAGGTGATGCAGAACAGCCGAGGCCGAGGCCAGAAAGGTCAGTGCCGGGACGATGACTTCATCGCCCGGCTGGCATCCGGAAGCGGCCACCGCGGCGTGCAGCGACGCCGTGCCCGAGCCGAGGGCCAGGGCGTACTGCGTGCCGACGAAGGCGGCATATTCCTGCTCGAGCGCCTCGACCTCCGGATGATGGATGCCGACGAACTGGCCGCTCTCGAACACGCGCTGCACGGCCGCCAGATCCTCCGGGCGGACGGCGGGCCACGGATCCTCGAGCGGTCGATCGGCGGGGAACAGCGGGGTTCCGCCGAACAGGGCTAGCTTGCCCATGTGTGCCTCCCTCAGCCTTTCGCCGCCGCGCCCGCTGCGGCGCGGGCATCGCGGAAGATTTCGCGCAGGTCGCGGTGCAGCCGGCGGTAGATCGGGTACAGGCGATCGTAGGTCGCCCGGACGGCGGAGTCGGGATCGGTTGTGCCAGCCTCGCGCACCCAGGTCCGGCGCAGCGGCTCGAAGTCCCCGAACCATCCAAGCGCCAGCCCGGCCACATACGCCGCACCAAGCGGGCCATCCGCGTCGGGCACGTAGCTCTGCGGCAGCCCGGTGATGTCGCTGACGATCTGGCGCCACAGCAGGCTGCGCGCCCCGCCGCCAGTGGCGACCATCCGCCGGATCGGCGATCCTTGCGGGTAGCTCGTCTCCAGCCCATCGCGGATGCTGTACCCCCACGACTCGAGCACCGCCCGGAAGTAGTGGCCTCGGCCGTGAGCTGGAGTCATGCCGAAGAACACGCCCGAGGCCTGCGGGTCAAACTCCGGAGAACGCTGCCCTTGGAAGTAGGGGAGCAGCAGCAGCCCCTCCGACCCGGCGGGTACGCCGGCCGCCAGCGCGTCGAGCCGCGCGTAGGCGCCCGGCCCACCGGCGCGGGCGGCGTCCACCTCCGGCAGCCCGAAGATGTCTCGAAACCACCTCACCGCATCCCCGACTGCCAGGCTGTAGGCGGCATAGTAGAACAGGTAGCCATCTTCCACAGGATGCGAGTGCCGCAGGGCGCGCAGCAGGTCGTCGAGTTGGACCGGGACGACGCCCGCCGTACCATAGTAGGCAACGGCCTCATCCTGCTGGGTGGCACCCGCGCTGATGATGGACGCCACCAGATCGGGCATCCCGGTGAGAACCGGCGTGCCGGCCGGCAGGCCCGTCAGGCGCGACGCCTCGCTGTGCACGTGGCCGACGATCGTGGCCGGGGGATGGATCGCAGGCAGGATGTCGACCGGAATGCCAAACCGGGCGCAGACCTCGGGCCTCCATGCGGCGCCCGGAGCCGAGTAGATCGCGCCCCACAAGCCGAGGGTGATCGTGTCGGCCACATACGCGCCGGTGAGGCGAAATACGGCGTAATGGGCCGCGTCAAAGAACATGCGCATGCGACTGGCCTGGTCCGGCCTGTGGCGCAGGAACCACAGCAGCTTGGGCGTCAGCTCCTCACTCGTCAGCTTCAACCCGAGGCCGACGTTGAGTTCGTCAACTTCGGCCAAGGCACGGTTGTCGGAGTACAGGATGGCCCCGGCAATCGGCTGCCCGTCTCCGTCGGTGGGCCCCATCGCCGGGTACAACCCGCTGATGTTGACGGCGGCCACGCGTGCCGGCGTGATCTCTGGCTGTTGGAGCAGCCGCCGTATGACCTCCGCCGGGTGCTGCCACCAGTTTGCCTGCATGTCGTGCTCGACCCATCCCGGCTGCGGGTAGATGCAATCGTATTCGATCTGTGCTTGAGCCTGCACCTTTCCGGCGCGGTTTACGAGTACGCCTTTGGCACCCTGAGTCCCGATGTCCAATCCAAGCAGCAGGTCCGCGTCATTCATCTTCCCATCCCGCATCCCGGGGAACAGCCGTCATGGCAGCCCCGCCCGGTGGATCAGGCAGCGGTTCCACTCACCCGGCAACCGCGTCGCCAGGAGGATCTCCATCCCCTGGTAATGCAACCCGCGCTCTACGCACCAGCGCAGCGCAGGCTCATTCACCGCAGGGACCATCAGCCGGAGGCGCTCCAGCCCGCCCCGAGCGGCTTCGCCGGCCAGCGCTTCCAGCGCCGCCGGCCAATCGACGCCTTCCGTAAGAACGACCGGGCCCAGCCGGCCGGATGAACTCCAACGCGCGTAGCCGAGCCACTCGCCTGGATCTCTCCAAAGGCTGCGAAAAGCGAATCCGCGTTCTGCCCAATGCGCGTGATCCGTTGGCCGCGCGGCGGCGAATGCAGCGGCATCGGCGACATGGACTTTTCCCGCCACCTCTTTCCAATCGTCGTGCAAGTGCAGGCGCTGCGTACCGGCGGAGCCCGCCGACGGTTGGCCCTCGAATGCGAGCACCGAGAGCCGTGGCGTCAGCCCGGCGCGCAGGTACAGGCTCATGGCCGGGCGTGATGCAGCATCCACCAGTGTCGCCCGCTCGCCCTTGAAGCCTGGCGGCCACAGCTGGTCCAGCAGCAAGCGTCCAAGTCCCCGTCTCTGATAGGCAGGCTGCACGAACAGTGACACCAGCCAGCGTGTGGCCCCGCGTTCGACGGTGAT
>Ga0299915_10003362_pt1 | contig 11564 bp, 10 predicted proteins | sample RVTome_13_FD_200263 | JGI IMG/M metagenome (GOLD analysis project Ga0299915, IMG submission 200263) | Soil microbial communities from uranium-contaminated site in the Upper Colorado River Basin, Wyoming, United States - RVT92D227 (version 2) ... | reverse complement strand
GTCTCCAAAATAAAGCTGGACCTCCCCCTGCTGGGCGAGCTGGTGGGCATATCCAAGATCTCCCCGCCGCTCTTTGACCGGATGTGCGCCCATTATCGCCTTCGGCCGCCCGACCCAAAATACGACTACGAACAGTGCCTGGCCGAGGTCAGCCCCAGCCATCCCGTTCGGACCCGCACCATTCCGGACCTGGCTTGGGCCGAAATCGACGGCCCGGAACACTTGGATCGGGCGCGGCGGCTGGTCGGACCGCGCATCAAACAGAACGAGGCCGCCTGTGGTCAAGCGTAACATCCTGCTCAACCCCGGCCCGGCCACGACCACGGATACAGTCAAGCAGGCTTTGGTCGTGCCCGACATCTGCCCCCGCGAGCAAGAGTTCGGTGAAGTCGCCCTGGAGGTTCAGAAAAAACTCGTCCAGGTCGTCAACGGCCGGGCGGACTACACCGCGGTCATGCTCATGGGATCGGGCACGGCGGCCGTGGAGGCCGTTCTCAGCTCGGTCATCCCCCCCCAGGGCAGGGTCCTCATCATCGACAACGGCGCTTACGGCCGCCGGGCTCGCGAGATCGTGGAAGCCTACGGTATCGATCAAGCGGCCTATGAGCTGGCCTGGGGAGATTATCCTGAGGTGGAAGCCGTCCGTCGCATCCTGGACAAAAACGGCCGTTTCACTCATCTCTTCCTGGTCCATCACGAGACCACCACGGGCATGCTCAACCCCCTGGCCGAGCTGTATGCTCTCGGCCGCCGGTCCGGCCTGGAGACGATCGTGGACGCCATGTCTTCCTATGCCGGTTTGCCCATCGACCTGGGGTCGCTGCCGGTGGAGTATCTGATCTCCTCGGCCAATAAATGCATCCAGGGCATGGCCGGAATCAGTTTCATCATCTCCCGCCGGGACAGCCTGGAGAAGACAAAGTCCTATCCCAAGCGCAATTTTTACCTTAACCTTAGCGCCAATGAGCAACACCTGCGGGGGGCCGGCCAATTTCTGTTCACTCCGCCGGTGCAGGTCATTTACGCCCTGCGCCAGGCTCTGGATGAATTCTTCGCTGAAGGCGCCGAGAACCGCTTCCGGCGCTACGCCCGATCCTACCAGGAGTTGAGGAAAGGACTGGACCAGGCCGGCCTGGAGTGCCTGCTGCCCGACTGGCAGCACTCCAAGCTGCTGACCGCTGTCCTGGAACCCAAGGTTCCGGCTTACAGCTACCAGGATTTCCACGACCACTGTTACCGCCGGGGCGTGACCATCTATCCCGGCAAGTGCGCCAAAGCGGACACCTTCCGCATCGCCAACATCGGAGCCATCGACTACCGGGACATCCAGGTCTTCAACGCCCTCCTGAAAGAATACTTCGGAAGGATCCTATGAAAACCCAAAAAACGGCGCAGCTCAAGGCGCTGGTTCTCAGCGACCAGCTGGAATTCCTGATGGAAGCCCACAGCGGGCTGTCGGCCAAGATCGTCGAGGAGGCGGGCTTCAAGGGCATCTGGGGCAGCGGCCTGGCCCTGTCCGCCGCTTTGGGCGTGCGGGACAACAACGAAGCCAGTTGGACCCAGGTGCTGGAGGTCATGGAGTTCATGGCCGACGCAACCTCCATCCCCATTCTGCTCGACGGCGACACGGGTTACGGCAATTTCAACAACATGCGCCGTTTGGTCCGGAAGCTCGAGCAGCGGGGCATCGCCGGCGTCTGCATCGAAGACAAGCTGTTCCCCAAAACCAACAGCTTCCTACGCGGCACGGCCCAGCCCCTGGCCGAGGCGGAGGAATTCTGCGGAAAAATCATGGCCGGCAAGGATGCCCAAGCCGACGAGGATTTCGTCATCGTGGCCCGGGTGGAGGCGCTGATCGCCGGCTGGGGCCTCAAGGAAGCCCTCCGGCGGGCGGAGGCCTACCGTCGGGCCGGGGCTGACGCCATCCTCATTCATTCCAAGAACAGCCTGCCCGACGAAATTTTTTCCTTCCTGGAAGAATGGGCCGGCCGCCATCCCGTGATCGTGATCCCCACCAAATACTACACCACGCCCACCGAGGAGTTCCGCAAGCGCCGGGTGTCGGTCTGCATCTGGGCCAACCACCTGGTGCGCGGCTCGATAAAGAAGATGCAGGAAATCGCCCAGCAGATCCACCGCGACCAGAATTTGCTGGCCGTGGAGGACCACATCGTCCCCGCCAGCGAAATCTTTCGCCTGCAGGGCGACGACGAGCTCAAGGAAGCGGAGAAAAAGTACCTGACCACCAAGGCCGGGGACTACACGGCCGTCGTCCTGGCCGCCGGCCAAGGCAGCCTGGGAAGGCTGACCGAGAACACGCCCAAGGCCATGCTGCGGGTCGGACATAAGACCATCCTGGAGCATTCCCTGGACGCCCTTCGCGAGAAAGGCGTGAAAAGAATCATGGTCGTGGCCGGTTACAAGCGAGAGGCCATCCGCTTGCCGGACCTGGAAGTGGTGGAGAACCCCGACTATGCCCTGACCAACGAACTCGATTCCCTGGCCCGGGCCCTGGACCGCGTCGAGTCGGGCTGTCTGGTCATCTTCGGCGACATCGTTTACCGCAAGTACTTCCTGGACATCCTCCTCAACACTACGGCCCCTGTGACGCTCATTGTGGATTCGGCCTCGGGCCGTGTCCCGGCCGACGACCCCAACTATTATGTCTATGCCTCCAAACCGAACCACTCCTCCGCCCTGTTCGAGGACGATATCCTCCTCCGCCGGGCGGTCTATGGGCCGCGTCCGGCCGACTGTCAGGGCGAATGGACGGGCCTGCTGAAGCTGGATTCTGTCGGCCTGGCCAAGGCCAAGGCATTCATCGCCGAGCGGCGGAACGCTCCGGAGTGGAAGAGCCTGCGCATCATCGACATGCTCAACGCTATGGTGAAAGAAAGCCTTCCGGTTCGGGTCCAGTACGTGACCGGCAATTGGGCTGACGTCAACAATCTGGTGGACTTGCACAGCGCCGAGCAGTTGGAGCTATGATCGAGGCCCAAGACTTCCTCGGCGAGCTGGCCCGGCGCAGGATGACCTTTGTGGCGGGCACCCCCTGCTCCTATCTCAAATCCTTCATCAACCGGGTCATCGATGACCCGAGCTTGTCCTATTACGACGCCGCTAATGAGGGCGATGCGGTGGCCATGACCGCCGGCGCCGCTGTCGGGGGCCGGCCGGGTTTGGCCATCTTCCAAAACGCCGGCCTGGGCAATGCGGTCAACGCCTTGACCTCGCTGTGCTATCCCTTCCGCATCCCTATGCTTCTAGTAGTCACTCACCGCGGTCAGCCCGGCGGGCCGGCCGACGAGCCCCAGCATGAGCTGATGGGACAGATCACGACGGCGCTGCTGGAGGTTATACGGATTCCCTGGGAGCCATTTCCCCGGGAGGCGGGCGAGGTGGCCGCCGTGTTGGACCGGGCTCAGACTTTTATGTCCGGCAACCGGCTGCCCTACGCTTTGGTCATGGCCAAAGGCAGCGTGGCCGAGTATGACCTCCAAAAAAACGCTCGGCCTGACCCTCCGGCCTGGGATTTTCGGCATTATGCGGAAACCCGCCGCCCGGCGGCCGAGCTGCCGCTCCGACATGAGGTCTTGTCCTGTTATCTAAAGCGTCAGCGGCCGGAGGACGTGGTCGTCTGCACTACCGGCTACACCGGCCGTGAACTCTACACGCTCAAAGATGCAGCCAACCATCTGTACCTGGTGGGCTCCATGGGCAGCGCCGCCTCGTTCTCCCTGGGCCTAGCCCTCACTCAGCCTGGCCGGCGCCTGGTCGTGTTCGACGGCGACGGCGCGGTGCTGATGCGCCTGGGAAATCTGGCCCTGGTCGGCGCCCACCGGCCGGCCAATTATGTCCACATCGTTCTGGACAACGCCGCTTATGAATCCACGGGCGAACAATCCACGCTCAGCCCCTCGGTCTGCTTGACGGGAATCGCCCAATCTTGCGGCTATGCCAGTACATTCCTCGTCGAAAGCCTCGCTGATTTTGATAGCGTCGTATCCGAGGCGAAGGCCGGGCCTGCTCTGGTCCATGTCCGGGTCAGGACGGGCTGCCTGCCCAACCTGGGCCGGCCTAAGATCAAGCCCTTCGAAGTCAAAGAGCGGCTCATGGCGCTGCTGGGCGTCGCCTGACGTCCTAAGCAAATTGGCTGCGACTCTCGATAATGTTCTCAAGCTCCCTGGCCATCAATCCCCTAAATAATAAAACAAAAGGTTTCGCCGTCCTGACGTGTCTATTAATAATAAGGTTTTTTTCGTTGACGAATGATCGGGTTGAACATACATTTCTCTTCTAATCTAATGCCGGATGATCAAGAACTGATCCGAAGAATCGCCCAGAAGGACCATCTGGCTTTCAAGATGCTCGTCGATCTCTATCAGGCCCTGGTCTTGAAGACATGCCGCAGCCTGCTTGGCGACCGCCAGAATGCCGAGGACGTCGCCCAGGATGTTTTCTTCCAAATCTATAAGTCGGCTTCGGCATTCCGTCACGACTGTCGCCTTTCGACCTGGATCCGCCGGATCGCCGTTAACCGCTGCCTGAATTTCAACCGAGACAACAAGAAGTTCCGCTGGCTGGTCAGCCTCAGCCGGACTCCCGAGGAAGAACTCCGTTGCGGGGAAGCGCTCCGGTCGTCGGAGGAGAACAACCCCGAGTCGGCTCTCCGGGAGGGTGAACGGAGAAGGCTCATCCAGGAGGCCATCGCCTCTCTTCCACAGAAACAGAGGATGATGCTCCTTCTGCACAAATTTGACGGCTTATCCTATCAGGACATCGCCGAGACTCTCGACACTTCCCTGCCGGCCGTGGAAGCCTGTCTTCACCGGGCTAAAGCCAATCTTCAGAAGAAGCTGTCACGCTATTTAAAAAATATTTGAGGAGGCCGTAAGTTTTGGGGCCGGTTTCGTGTCCTCTATATTGAACCGGAAAGGATGACGCGTCTTGGAAAGAAAAAACATCTGCCGCGAGGTCGAGAGGAACCTGGTCAATATTGCGGAAAAGCGGATGGATAATGAGACCCTCGACATCATTCTGGGGCACCTGGCCGCCTGTCGACGATGCGCCCAACTGTGCCAGCGGTTCAGCCGCACCTGGCAGAATATCGCTCTTCAAAACGAAGGGCCTTCTTCCCCTTCTTTCTTCTCCAATTTATTGAAAAGGGTTGTCGCCTATGATGAAAAGCAGTCTCCCAGGAGAGCTGTTTTCGTCTCCCTTCGACGTCTTCTCCGGCCGGCGGTGGCCATCCTCCTCCTGGTGGCCGGAATTTTGGCCGGATACGAAATGGGCAACATCACCCGAAAAGAATCCCGGCCTGAAGATCCATTTATCGGCCAGCTGCTCGGCAGCTTCGAAGATATCCCCGAAGCCTCGGTTGCAGATTTTTACGTCAGCCGACAATTTATAAAGAAGGCAAAGCTAAAATGATAAAAAAACTGTCGGCTTTTATGCTCGTGCTTCTGATTGTTATTAACATCTCGGCCCTGGCCTCTCTGGCCTATAATCGTTGGCTTCGGCCGCCGCGAAAAGACGCCGGCTTTCGCGCTGCCGATTCAAACACCCCCTTCCAGAAGGAGTTATGCCTGAACGGAACCCAACAAAATTGCCTGCACGATCTCATGGTCTCCTACAACGCTGAAATAAAGGACATCCGGTACCAAATGCAGGAGAAGAAAAAGGCTCTCATCAAAGAGATGAGAAAGGAATCGCCCGATATGGCTTCCATCGACAAGTTGATCGAGGAGATCAACCGCCTCCAGGCGGAAGTTCAAAAAAAAGCCGTCCTGAACATTTTCCAAGAAAAGAATATTCTGACTCCGGAGCAGAAGGAACGATTTTTCCGGATGCTGGAGAATCATGTTTGCCCGCGAAATCATGGGCTGGGTTCAAACATCGATGGCTACCAGGATTGTCTTAATTCTCATTGAGGAGGTTTCTATGAAATTCTTAAAATCAGCCGCAGTAGCCCTTATCGGCACGGCCCTCATCTTCACTCTTCCCCTGCCGGCTCAGAAGGAAGGGCCGGGAACGTGCCAGAAAGCCTGCGGGCTCTCCGACCTTTCCGCCGAGCAGACGGCCAAAATCCAGAAGCTTCAAATTAATCACGAAAAAGCGATTTTGACCCTGAAAACCGACCTGAAGACCAAGCGGATTGAGCTTCGCCAGATGATGATGGAGAGCGCCGACCAGAAAAATCTTGAGGCCAAGATCGATGAGCTGGCCAGGATCGGGGCGGAAATTCAAAAGAAACGGCTGGCCCACCGGAACGATATCCGAAGCCTGCTCACGGATGAGCAAAAGAAAGTATTCAACCAGAAATGCTCGGGCCTAGACTGCGGCGCCGCGTTCGGCCACGGCCGGTGCGGAGCGGGCGGTTGCGGCGATCACCAGGCGGGCGGAAAGGAACATCACCGCGGCTGCGGCCGAGATGCCGGATGTAAACATTAGCCCCATTTTCTCCTGACAGAATTTCTTTTCCGGACAGGTGGAGCCGACGTTCACGTCGGCTCCGCCGACGAACAAACTATCCAACCTGTCCACCGCGGCCTAAGCCGTGCAGAGGGGACAGATGAAGGCTTTTCCCTTGTTCCAACGGCGTTTTTTGCCTATAATCACAGCTTGCTCCGAGCCGGAGAGGCTAAAGCGCTACTGCGCCATGCTCTCCGGCCGATAGGGCCGGGCCGGAAACAGCCTCGCCTTCCATGCTTGAAAAGGAGCCGTCATGCCTACTTTGCCCATCAGAACTTGTCTACAAATCCACCTCGTCTCAGCCATCATCTGTTTCGCTATTTTTCTTCCAACCTTCTCCATCGGCCAAGCTCAAGACGAACCCGACAAGAATAAAGACAAGAAGGAAGTCAAAATCACCGAGGAAATCACCGTCATCGGCCAGGCTCCCCGGGAGACACCCCTGGCCTCCGTGAGCCGGCTTGATTCCGTGGAGGTGGCGCGGCTCAAACCGCGCGACCTCGGTCAGGCGTTGTCCCTGGCCCCCGGAGTAAGCTTGACGGTCGGACAGAAGAACGAGACCATTCTTCAGTTAAGAGGCATGGACGCCCGCCGAATCGTCCTCCTGCTGGACGGCATCCCGGTTTACGAGCCGTACTTCAGTTCGTTCGACTTGAAAACATTCACGGCCGGCGACATCGACTCCATTCAGATCACCAAGGGCCCGGCCTCGGTCCTCTACGGCCCGAACGCCCTAGCCGGGCTGGTCAATGTCGTCACCGGCCGGCCCGGTGATCGGCCGTTTCTCTCCCTGAACGGCTCCTACGGGCAAGCCAAGACTCGAAGCGCGGGTTTCCGCGGCGGCTTTCGCTGGAAGCGACTGGCTTTGGCTGGAAGCGCTCTCTACCAGGACTCGGACGGCTTTTATTATCAGGATGGCTCCGGCGGCCGGAGTCTCCGGTCCCTGAGCGATTATTGGCGGTACAGCTTGAACGCCAAGGTTTATTATTATCCCACCGAGAATTCCGAAATCCTGGTCAGCGGCAGCCTGTACCGATCCGCCTACGGCCTTCCGCCGGCCCTGGAAGTCCAGAGGTCCCGCTACTGGCGCTTCAAGAACTGGGACCGGAATTCATTCTCGGCGGGGGGCTTCCTGGGCCTCGGGCCGCGCTCCTTGCTGCGATTCCGGGCTTACTCCGTGCAATACGACAACTCCCTGGAGCAGTTCCAGGACATGCAGCTGCAGACCCTTCAGGCCGTCAGCACCTTCGACAACTCGGTCTTGGGCTTCTTCGGCTTGGCCGAACTCGGCTTGGCCGAAGACCACACCCTCAAGCTCAGCCTCAGCTATCAGGCCGACCGGGCCAAGACCCGCGACGACGCCGGCCTCCCCTGGCAGGACTTTCATCAAGACACGCTCTCCGGCGCCGTGGAGGGCCAGTTTCGTCTGGCTGAGCCCGTCTCCCTCATCGCCGGCGTGAGCCTGGACCGGCTGCATAAGTTCAGGGGACCGGCCGAAACCAAAGCCAACCCGCTGGCCGGGCTCAGGCTGACGCCCATGGACGGCCTGGACCTCAGCCTATCCGTGGCCAGGAGGTCCCGCTTCCCCTCCATGCGCTCGCTCTACGCCGCCAGCTCCGGCAACCCGGACCTCTTGAGCGAGGAAGGCCTGGCCTTCCAGTTCGACAGCCGTTTCGAGCGCTGGGCAGTCTTCCAGGCCTCCGCTTTTCTGTACAATTTCAAGAATATGATCGATACCGTGCGGCTGCCGGACGGCACGCGCCGCTACGTCAACATCGGCCGGGCTTATATCCGCGGTTTCGAGCTGGGATTAAGAAAAGAACTGGACGAGCTTTCGGCCTCAATGAACTACACATTCCTTGACCACCGCAACCAGACCGACGGCCGTCCTCTGGACGTCATCCCCGGACACCTTCTGCAGGCGAACGTTTCCTGGGCGCCGATCCGGGGGCTGCGGCTGACCGTGCTGGGAACAGGGGCCTCGTCCTCCTCCTGGTTCGATTCAAGCCGCCAGGCTGTGCTGAACGTACCTGCTTATTTTTATCTGGACGCAGTATTGTCCTATGGCGGGGAATGGGGCGAAGTCTATCTGAAGGCGAGCAACATCCTCGACCAGTCCTTCTACACCGAGCCGGGATTCCCCTGGCCTGGCCGTACGGTTGAATTGGGCTTTAGAGTTGATGTAAGTAAAAAAATTCTGTGACACACACCGAATTATCAACCTTCTTTTCGGGACAGCAGCCTGACTGATTCAGATAATTCGGAGTATGTCACGAATTCTATCACAGCCCAAGGTCGGGGGCGATGCCCTGCATGGCCTTCAAACAAATAGAGATGAACTCGCTGAGCTCCAGGCCCAAATTGCGGCACTCCTCGATCTCCTCGCGCCGGGCGCCCCGGGCGAAACTTTTCTCCTTGTAGCGCCGCTCGACGAACTCCAGGTCCACGCTCTTCAACTTCTTGTCCGGATGCATGAGCGTGGCGGCGATGATCAGGCCGGTCAGCGGGTCGATGGAGGTAATGGCCCAGTCCATGGGGCTCTCACAGGGCGCCTTGCCGGCATGGGCCTGGACGGCATGGATGACCTCCGGAGCAATCCCTTTTTCGGTCAGAATCTTGACGGTTTCGGTTGTGTGCAGCTCGGGGCTCTTCTCCGTGGTCTCGTAGTCCAGGTCATGAAGGATGCCGGCCAGCCCCCAGGACTCCGGCTCATGCCCGAGACGTCCGGCCATGGACCGCATGCAGGCTTCCACGGCCAGGCAGTGCTTGACCAGGTTCTTGTTTTTCAGATGCTGTTTGAGCAGCTCCAAGGCTTTATTTCTGTCCATCTTTCGCCTCCTTTCTCCGGAGAAAGATAAGAGTCCCCTCCTCATTCTGCGGGCTATAGACATGGACGAGGAGGTAGGGGCTCAGCCACACGGGGTTGGACCGCAGATCGCGGCCGGCCGGGAACCGGCCCGCCTCTCGTCCATCGCGGGCATCGAAGCTCACCAGGTCCGAGCCCAGCGAAGTGGCCACGATCTGTCCGTCGGCCGGCTCCAGGTTATAGCCGGAGCGGCTGGAGAGTGTCCGCCACCACAGGATTTCGCCGCTTCTTTTGTTCAGGCTCATCAGGACCCCCTGGGCGGTCAGGAAAAATATTCTTTTCTGGTCGGCGATGGCCGGACTGGCCGGAGGCCCGGTCAGCCGCACTCGCCACTTGGCCCGGCGCCGCTGAAGGTCCAGACAGAGAAACATCTGGCCCTCTGTCCCAACATAAAGCCTGTCCTTCTCCAAGAGAGGAGGAAGAGCCATCTTTCCACCGCAGTCCAAGTCTCCGCGCAGCTTCCCGCCCTCGTCCAGAAAAAAGAGTTTCCCTTCATCTCCTCCACACAAAATAAAAAGCCGGCCCTGTCGATCCTTCCACAGCAAGACGCCGGTTCGCAGGGCGGCTTGGGCTTGAAACCTCCAGGCCTCCAGACCGCTCTCGGCCTGGAGGCAATAGAGGCTCCCCTGCTCTGTCCCGACATAAAGGCGTCCTTCGATCTCTTGCAACGGGCCGGCCACTGTGGCGCTGAGGCCTCTTGACCACAGGACCCAGCCCGAACGATCCAGGCAGTACACGATATTCCGGTCGTCCACAATATAAACGCATTCCCGGCCCAAGCACACCGGCCGGGAGATGGGAAAGGAGGCTCTAAATTCCCAGGCGATCTCCCGGCGGCGGACATCCACGGCCAACACTCGGCCGCTGTCCGTAGTAAAATAATAATACGACCCATCTTTCAGGCCGGGAGGGATGACCTGGCCGCTGTAGTTGATGGAAAGGACCGGGGCCAGCGGAAATACCGGGCCGGAGGCCGGGGGAACGGGCTTGATGGACAGAAGGCTGCAGCCGGCCGCCGTATAGGCCATAAAGGCCACCAAGACCGTGAGGTTCTTCATAAGGATCTCATCTTATCAATTTCCAGCCGCTCTCACAAACCCAGCTCTACCGATATTGACTCCGCCCCCCCCGGAGAGTACGATAATATCGCATTTGCAACGCATCCTGGACGCGATATAACGGGAGGCATGTTGCTCTTGAAATGCTCTCTCCCTCTTCCCCGCTCCAGAATCATAACTGCCGGGAACGAAGTCCCGGCCACTCTCCTGGAAAGGATAATCCATGAGCGCGAAGCCACGCCTATCCCCCGCCCTTAGGCCTTTCCTCCTGTTCTCTGTCTTTTCCGTCTTTTTCCTCGTCGCTCCCTATGTCCAAGCAGAGCAATTGGCCTTTCAACACCTGTCCATTGAGAACGGGCTATCTCAAGGCTCGGTGCTGTGCATTCTGCAGGATAACCGGGGATTTATGTGGTTCGGGACCGAAGAAGGACTGAACCGCTTTGACGGATACAGATTCACGCATTACAAAATGAATATTAAGGACCCGACCAGCCTAAGCAACAACACGGTGTGGGCCCTTTTTGAAGATTCCCGAGGAGTGCTCTGGGCGGGCACGCTGGGCGGCCTGAACAAATATGACCGTCAAAAGGAAAGATTCACCCGATTTCAGCCCGACCCGAACAACCCGCGCAGTCTGAGCCACAACTCGGTCTATGCCCTCTGCGAAGACCGGAAAGGCCTGCTCTGGGTTGGAACCGAGGGCGGAGGGGTGAACGTTTACAACCCGCAAACAAACTCCTTCACCCGGTACATGAACGATCCTCTCAATCCCCGGAGCCTCAGCCATAATGCGGTTTATGCCATTTGTGAAGACCACACGGGCCATTTATGGTTCGCCACGCAGGCGGGCCTGGATCGGTTCGACCAGAAAACAAGGACCTTCATCCATTTTCGTAATGATCCCCGGAATCCGGCGAGCTTGAGCCGGGACGCTGTGCGAACCATCACCGAAGACCGTGAGGGACGGCTGTGGGTGGGCACGGACGGCGGGGGGTTGAACGTTCTTGACCCCCAAACGGGCAGGTTCACACGTTTCCGGCACGACCCCCGGGATCCCAAAAGCCTGGCCCACGACTGGGTCATGACCATATACGAGGACAGCGGCAAAAACCTGTGGGTGGGGACGCTGGGCGGGCTCAGCCGTTTTGATGGCCAGACTCAGTCGTTCG
>Ga0299915_10003361_pt1 | contig 11565 bp, 10 predicted proteins | sample RVTome_13_FD_200263 | JGI IMG/M metagenome (GOLD analysis project Ga0299915, IMG submission 200263) | Soil microbial communities from uranium-contaminated site in the Upper Colorado River Basin, Wyoming, United States - RVT92D227 (version 2) ... | reverse complement strand
TCCCTGGTAGATCGAACGTATGTTCGAGAGGAGCCCGACTGTACTCCTGTCCTCCGACACCCGTCAAGCCGGAGCGTTCGTGCTGGCGGGAGGGCGCTATGGTTGCCGGGAAGGAGGTCCGGTGGCGGAGGCGAGGTCCGAGACGAACGTGCTTCTCGCCTGCGTGCCGAACTTCAGCGAGGGGCGCCGGCAGGACGTGATCGACGCCATCCTTCGCGCCCTCGAGGTCTCGGGCGCGCACGTCGTCTACCGCCAGTGGGACCCCGAGCACAACCGGCTCGACGCCACCGTCATCGGAGCGCCGGACGCCGTTCGCCTGAGCGCGTTCGCGGGCGCAGCGAAGACCGTAGAGCTGATCGACATGGACGAGCACCAGGGCAGCCACCCACGGATGGGCGCGGCCGACGTCATCCCGTTCATGCCCATCCGTGGGATCACGATGGAAGAGTGCGTGGCGCTCGCCCGCGACTTCGCGCGCGAGCTTGCCGAGACGCTCGACCTGCCCGTCTACTGCTACGATCGGGCGGCACTCAGCGAGGAGCGCCGAAGCCTCGCCGAGGTTCGCAAGGGCGAGTACGAAGGGCTGAGAGACGCGGTCGCCCGCGGCGAGCGTCTTCCCGACTTCGGCCCGCACAGGATAGGAAGGGCCGGCGCCACAGCGGTCGGAGCGCGGAAGCCGCTCATCGCGTTCAACATGTACCTGTCGGGTTCAGACGAGGGTGCGAGCGAGGCGGTCTCGGGTGCGGACGAGGCTGTCGCCAAGGAGATCGCGAAGGCCGTGCGCGAGTCCTCGGGCGGCTTGCCCGCCGTCCGAGCGATCGGGTTCGCGGTCCCGGAGCGCGGCTGCGTGACGGTCTCGATGAACCTTGTCGACCACGAGGTCACCGGGCTGAGAGTCGCATTCGACGCCGTGAGCGCCGAGGCGGCCCACCGTGGCATGCACGTCCTCGACTCCGAGATCGTCGGCCTGGTCCCGCAGGCCGCGATCGCCGACGAGGACGTCGCCGACCTACGACTGGAGGGGTTCGATGCGGACGGACAGATCCTGGAGCGCCTCGTGAGCGCCGCCCAGACGGGGAACGAGAGGATCGGCGCGCAGTCCATCAGCGAGTTCCTGGAGGCGCTCGCCTCCGAGCGCCCGACTCCCGGCGGCGGCGCCGTCGCAGCGCTGGCCGGCGCGTTCGGCGCGGCCCTTCTCGACATGGTCGCCCTTCTCACGATCGGCAAGAAGGGGTACGAGAGCGCGTGGGATCGCATGCGGGAGGTCTCCGTTCGGGCCGGCGAGGCCCGAGGGGCCTTCCTCACCCTGGCCGACCGCGACGTGGTCGCCTTCGACCAGCTCATAACGGCCTTCAGGCTTCCGAAGGACACCGAGGAGCAGAAGGCCGACCGGTCGCGGGCGATCCAGGCCGCCTACCTCGCCGCGGCCGAGGTGCCGCTCGAGGTGGCGCGGGCGGCGGCCGGGTTGATGGAGTTCGCGCCCGAGACGGTGGAGCTCGGAAACGCGAACGCCGCCTCGGACGCGGCCTCGGCGGGCCACCAGCTCTTCGCGGCGTCCAAGTGCGCCATCCACAACGTCGAGATCAACGTCGCTGGGTTGAAGGACGCCGACCGCGCGGCGGCGCTTCGCGCGGAGATCCGGGCGCTGCGCGCGAGAGCGGAGGAGCTGCTCGAAGCGACCGACCGGGCCTTCGCGGCGCGGGTCACGTGATCGGCGATAGGCCCTGGCGCCCGGGCGACGCCGTCGCCCTTCGCGAGGTCCGGCACGGGCGGATCTGGAGCGCCCGTCCCGCGATCGTGGTCCAGGACGCCGGGCCGGAGCGGCAGTTCTTCGTCCCCGCCGGCATGTCGTGGATGTGCGCGAGAAGACCCGATGGCACGTGGCTCCGCCTGCCCGAGAGCGACCCGGACAGTGAATGGACCCTCGCCCCGCGCGATTGGGACACGAACGCCCTCTCCTTCGCGTGGCCCGACGTCGCCCACGCGGTGCTGGTCTTCTGGACCGCCGACTGGGCACCTCGCGGTTGGTACGTCAACCTCCAGGAGCCGCTCCGCCCCTCCCCCGTCGGGTTCGACTACATGGACCACGCGCTCGACATCGTTGCGACGCCCGACCTCTCGAGCTGGTCGTGGAAGGACGAGGACGAGCTCGCCGAGGCCGTCGCCGCCGGCATCTACTCCGAGCCCGAGGCACGCCGCTTCCGCGAGGAGGGCGAGCGCGCGATCGAGCGCCTGCTCGAACGCCGAACGCCGTTCGACCGCGACTGGACGACGTGGCGGCCCGATCCGTCGTGGCCCTTGCCCGAGCTGCCCGTGGGCTGGGACGAGGCCGCTGTCTGAGAGGAGGTACCTGTCGATGAGCGAGCACGACCTCTCGGCCGTCCGAGCGCAGTTCCCGGCACTGTCCCGAGGGCTCGGCGGCCGCCCCTGCGTCTTCGTGGACTCCCCGGGCGGGTCGCAGGTGCCGGAACGAGTGATCGAGGCCATGGCCGGATACCTGCGGACGAGCAACGCGAACACCCACGGCGCGTTCCCGACCAGCGCCGAGACCGACCGGCTGGTCGAGGACGCGCATCGGGCGGCGGCCGACCTGCTCGGCTGCGAACCGGGCGAGGTCGTGTTCGGACCGAACGCGACGACCCTGCTGTTCGCGATCTCGCGTTCGATCGCCCGGACCCTCGAGCCGGGCGACGAAGTCGTCGTCACCAGGCTGGACCACGACGCGAACATCCGGCCCTGGGTGATGGCGGCCGAGGACGCGGGGGCTACCGTGCGGTGGGTGGACGTCCACGACGCCGACGTGACGCTCGACCTCGACTCGTTCGGCGCGGCGCTCACGAAGCGGACGAAGGTCGTGGCCCTCACCCTCGCCTCCAACGCAGTCGGGACCGTCCCGAACGCTGCGGACCTCGCCGGCCGTGTGAAGGAGCGGACCGACGCGCTCGTCGTCTTCGACGCCGTCCACTTCGCCCAGCACCGGTTGATCGACGTCCGCAAGGTCGGAGCGGACCTTCTCGTGTGCTCGCCGTACAAGATCTTCGGCCCGCATCTCGGGATCCTGTTCGGCCGTCGCGAATTGCTCACCTCGCTCCGGCCCTACAAGCTCCGCCCGGCGAGCGACGATCTCCCGTACAGGTGGGAGACCGGCACGATGAACCACGAGGGCTACGCGGGGTTCGTCGCAGCGGTCGACTACCTCGCCGATCTCGCGCTTCCGGGCGACGGACCCGTCCCGCCGAGGCGCGAGCGCCTCGCCTCCGGCTTCCGCGCGATCGGACGGCATGAGAGGGCGCTCACCGACCGGTCCCTCGCCGGACTCGAACGGCTACCCCATGTGCGGCTGTACGGGATCGCCGACCGCGGGCGCCTCGCGGAGCGAACGCCGACCTTCGCCGTTCGCGTCGGAGACCAGCACCCGCTCGAGACCGCGAAGGCTCTCGGCGAGCGAGGCATCTTCGTGTGGGACGGCCACTACTACGCGATCGAGCTCATGGAGCGGCTCGGGCTCCTTGGGACCGGCGGCGCGGTCCGCATCGGCTTCTGCCACTACAACACGGCCGAGGAGGTCGACCGCGTGCTGGACGAACTCGCTTCCCTCGCTTGAGGACGAGCTTGAGTCCCTCGCGTTGAGGATTACGAGTTTCCGCTGGTGGGAGGCTTGGTAGGATAGCGCGGCTCCCACCCAGAGCGAAAGGAACACCATGCGCATCCTGATCCTGGGCGGCGACGGGTACCTCGGCTGGGCGACCTCGATGTACTTCTCCCGGCGGGGCCACGATGTCCACGCCGTCGACAACTACCTCCGGCGTCGCGCGCATGCCGAGCTCGGAACGGACTCTCTCACGCCCATCCCGGAATCCCTGCCCGCACGGGCCGCGGCCTGGAAAGAGACCACCGGTCTCGAGATCGGCGTAACGGAAGGCGACCTCCTGGACTTCGAAGTCGTGGAGCGGGTGTTCCGCGACTTCGAGCCCGAGGCCATCGTCCACTACGGCGAGATGCCCTCGGCACCGTACTCGATGATCGACCACGAGCACGCCACCTTCACGCAGCACAACAACGTGGTCGGGACCCTGAACGTGCTGTGGGCGATGGCCGAGCTCGCGCCCGATGCACACCTCGTGAAGCTCGGCACCATGGGCGAGTACGGAACGCCGAACATCGACATCGAAGAGGGATTCATCGAGATCAACCACAACGGTCGAAGCGACGTCCTGCCCTATCCGAAGATGGCGGGCAGCTTCTACCACCTCACGAAGGTCCACGACTCGCACAACATCCACTTCGCATGCCGGATCTGGGGCCTGCGCTCCACCGACCTGAACCAGGGCGTCGTCTACGGCATCCAGACCAAGGAGACGGAGCTCGACCCTCGTCTGGTGACCAGGTTCGACTACGACGAGGTGTTCGGGACGGCTCTGAACCGCTTCTGCGTCCAGGCGGTCATCGGCCACCCGCTCACCGCATACGGCAAGGGCGGGCAGACGCGCGGCTACCTCAACATCCTCGACACGCTCCAGTGCGTGGAGCTCGCGGTCCTGAACGCGCCCCAGGCGGGCGAGTACCGGGTCTTCAACCAGTTCACGGAGCAGTTCTCGATCATGGACCTGGCCGGCAAGGTGATCGAGGTGGGCCGCGACCGGGGTCTCCCCGTCGAGGTCGATCACGTCGACAACCCGCGCGTCGAGATGGAGAGCCACTACTACAACGCGAAGCACACCAAGCTGCTCGACCTCGGGCTGAAGCCGCATCTGCTCTCGGCGGAGCTCATCGAGTCGATGTTCGCCTCGATCGAGCGGCACAGGGACCGGGTGATCACCGACCACATCATGCCTCGGACGAGGTGGCGGGCGCCCCTGCGGGAGCGCACCTCCCCGTAGCGGCGTGGAGTCGATGCTCGTACTGCGGATCCTCGGGGGCCTGGCGGCCGGAGCCTTCTTCGTGGCCGCGATCCTCCGCTACCGGCGGCGGAAGATCAGCCGGCTCAACCTGATCATCTCCTGGGCGATCTCGTTCGGCGTGATCCTGCTGGCCCTGGCGCCCGGCCTGTTCAACCCACTCTTCGACATCCTCCATTTCCGAGCCGGCAGCGGGCGGCGGATCGAGGCAGTCCTCCTCATCGCCGTCGTGATCCTGTTCGCGCTGATCTTTCGGATGCAGTCCTACGTGGACTCGAGCGACCGCAGCATCCGCCTTCTGGTCGAGGCGCTGGGGCAGAAGGAGTTCGATTGGGAGGCCGCCGAGGACCTTCCGACGGGCGAGCGGATCGTCGTCGTGTCACCCGCCTACAACGAGGCGCAGAACGTCGGAGCGGTGGTCCACGCCATGCCGGAGGAGATCGAGGGCTACCACGTGGTCCCGGTCGTCATCGACGACTGCTCGGACGACGGCACGTCGGACGCGGCCCGTGAGGCTGGGGCCCTGGTGGCCCGCCTGCCGATCCGCCGAGGCGGCGGCCTGGCGCTTCGCGTCGGCTACGACATCGCGCTGAAGCTCGGCGCCGACATCGTCGTCTCGATCGATGCCGACGGGCAGCACCAGCCCGAGGAGTTGCCGTCACTGGTGAAGCCCATCATCGCCGGCGAAGCCGACCACGTGAACGGCTCACGGATGATCGGCGACTTCGAGAGGGACAGCCGCGTGCGCCACCTCGGCGTGCACTTCTTCTCGTGGGTCGTCACGATCCTCACCGGTCAGCGCGTCACCGACATCTCGAGCGGCTACCGGGCCACCCGCGCCGACATCCTCCGCAAGCTGCTCCTCGAGCAGGACCAGTTCTGGACCTCCGAGGTGACGATCGAGGCCCTTCGCCAGCACGCGCGCATCGTCGAGGTTCCGGTGACGTTCCTCACCCGGCGGGGCGGCGTCTCGAAGAAGCCGAAATCGCTCCGCTACGGCTGGAACTTCACGAAGGCGATCGCGAAGACCTGGCTCCGGTAGGGCGAGCGTCGATCACGCCGACTTCGGCTCGCGCGGCCGGCTCGAGGTCCGAGGCAGCAGTCGAACCGTGAGGACCGCCACCCCTATCAGCGCGACGCCGCCGATCAGCAGGGCAAGGGGGGCGCCAAGGGAGTCCGCAAAATACCAAAGAACGGCCTGGATACCGTAGACGAGAACCCCGAAGGCGCCGAGACCGAGGAGCACGGTCCGGCGGAGGGGGATGCTCACGGTCATCAGCGCCGCCGCCGTCGCGAGGCCCGCTATCGCAGCCCCCCTGTGCTCCCCGGCCATCAGCGGCGCGTACAGCGCCGCGACGCCGCCGAGCGCGTACCCGGTGCCCACGGGGCGCGCTAGGCCGCGCCAGGAAAGGAGCAGCAGGAGCACACCGAGGATCCACACCACCAACGCAACCGCGTACGTGGGCGTCTCCTGATTCTGGTAGCCGGCGACCACGGCGCCGACGCCAACCGAGACGGTCGCGAGGAATAGCGCGATTAGCTGGAACGTCGTTCGGCGGCGGATCCAGAGTGCAGCGGCGTACACGGAGCTGCCGAGGCCGGCCTCGAGCGCCCTCGGGTCCGACTCGCCGTGTGAGGGGACGGGCATGAGAACCCAAAGGAACCCCCATCCCGAGGCCACCGAGAGCGCCCAGAGCACACTCGTAAGTCGCTTGACCGCAGGATCCGGATGCCGATGGACGGCCCATCCACCCGCGAAGAAGATGAAGGTGAACCCCCCGAGGATCGCGCCGCGCCCGGCCGTCGACAGGTCGGACCAGGACTGCCCGAGGAACGCTACGCCGGCCGCGACCGCCATGGCGGCGCCGAGGTAGCCGAGGGCCTCGGCCACGGGCGGAATCCCCCGCTGTCCTTCGACCGCGCGCGACTCGAACGCCCCGATCGCCTCCGCCTGGTCCGGCGTGATGAGGCCGGCGGCGACCCACCGCGCGAGCCGAGGATCCTCGCTCTTCGGGTGGGACTTGATCGGCTCCCCCACGGCCGCCTCCCTGTTGCTCGGAAGGATAATAGCCCAGTCCATCCCGGGAGCCGGGCAGATCCGAGTGGGCAGAGCTAGGACCGCCTCACGCGCGCTCGCGAATGCCGGCGGCCTCCTCAGCCCAGCGGCCGAAGACGCCCCAGAACGGATCGAGCCCGGGGTGCTCGAGCTTCCGCTCACCCTCGTCGGTCACGAGCAACGTTCCGGCGGTCTGATCGGTGACCTCGCCGACGACCGCGGCGTCGATTCCCTCCGTCGCAAGCGTTTCCACGAAGGCGTCCGCGCGTCCGGGCACCACCGTGCAGATCAGGGTGCCCTCGGAGATAGCCGAGTACGGGTCCATCCCCGTGTGCTCGCACACGGCCCGGACCTCCGGGCGAACCGGGATCCTGGCGAGCTCGATCCTCATTCCCACGTTCGAGGCTGCGGCAACCTCCGTCAGGCCGCCGAACACGCCGCCCTCGGTCGCATCGTGCATCGAGGTCACGCCGGCATCGCGCAGGCCGAACTCGCGCGCCACCGTGGCGTCCGGCACGACGGTCATCTGCTCGAACAGCGCGTCTGCAGCCCTCACGACGTCCGCGCCCACACCCTTCGCGAGCCGCTCGGGAAAGGTGGCCGCGAACAGAGCCGTCGCCTCGATCGCGGCTCCCTTCGTGACCACGACCTCGTCTCCGGGTCGGGCCATCGTCGGCGTGACGTAGCGATCCTCCGGACCGCTCGCCATGCACACGGCGCCGCCGACCATCGGCCACGCACAGCCCTCGTACCGAGCGGTGTGGCCGGTCACGACGGCGATGCCGATCTCCCGGCACGTGCGGTGGAACGCGTCCCACAGGGCCGTGAGCTCGTCGTCGGTGATCTCCGGAGGCAGGTTCAGGTCCACCGCCATCCACCGAAGCCGCAGGCCGCTCGTCGAGGCGTCCGAAGCCAGGATGTGCACGGCGAACCACGCGGCGCGGTCCCAGCCGTACGCCGGCACGACGAAGACCGGATCGGCGGTGAGCGCCATCGCCACTCCGTCGGCCACCCGCACCACCCCTATGTCGACGCCGTGCTGCGGGCCGACGAGCACGTCGGGATCCTTCGCGCCGAGCCGCCGAAGGATGACCTGCTCGAACAGCTCCGTCGTCGCCTTGCCGAGACGCTGCTCCGTCATCGCTTTCCCGCCTTCCATTCAGAAACCGCCGACGCCAGCTCTCGTGTCGCCGCCGCCGGATCCTCGGCCGCGCCGACCGCGGAGACGACGGCGACGCCGGCCGCGCCTGCGGCCAACACCTCGCCGGCGTTCGAAGCGTCGACGCTGCCGATCCCGACCACAGGTATGCCGACGGCGTCCACGACCGCGCGAAGCCCGTCGAGCCCTCGCGGCACGGCCTCCGGCTTGGTGGCCGTCGCCCACACGACGACGCCGAGATAGTCGGCGCCGGCCTCCTCGGCCGCGCGGGCTTCCGCCGGCGTGCCCACGCTGACCCCGAGTACGCATTCCGGCCCCAGCCGATCGCGGGCTCCCTCCAGATCGTCGTCCTGGCCCAGGTGGACGCCGTCCGCGCCGCTTCTGACCGCCACGTCGACCCGGTCGTTCACGACGAACACCACGCCGCTTCGGCGGCACGCGTCGCCGATCTCGATCGCGAGTGGGAGAAGCTCTTCGTCGGAGAGCTCGGGCGCGCGGAGCTGAACAGCGTCCGCTCCTCCCTCGACCGCGGCGAGCCCCACCTCGAGATGGCCGCGGCCTGGGATGAAGCCGCTCGAGGTCAGCACGCACACCCCGAGCGGGAGGTGCTTCGTGTCCATGCTCCCTCCGCCGGCATTGTCCGGTTCAGGTTCCGCGGGTCGGCGGCGCGATCTGCCGCCCTCTCAGCCCGGTCGCCCAAGCTCCCCGGTCGTTCCGGTCAAGTATACGGAGCGGCCCCTGCACCTATCCGGAGCTGCTTCGGGCGGGCGGGCGTCGCGCGAGCTGTGCGCGAGCCACCGCGCGCTCCCGCTTGACCTTCTTCCAGTCGCTCGACTTGGTCGAGAACAGGATGTCCGTGCCGATCTGGAAGAGGCCGATCGCAAGCACGACCCATGCGGACCATCCCGGCGCCTCGGTCATCCACCAGAAAGCCAGCGCCACGAAAGGGGCGATCTTCGTCGCCAACGCGCCCGACGCGTGCATCCAGGCCCGCTTGTCAGGAGCGGTGCGAAGGTACGTCGCGTAGTCGGTCTTCAGGCCCGGACGCGGGGGGAACGGCCCACCGAGGAAGTAGCACGTGAACCGGATCCCCACCGTCCTCCCAACGGCCCAGTGCGCGAGATCGTGTAGCGAGACCGACCATGCCACGGCCGCGAAGATCAGCGCCAGGCCGGCGACAAGCCGGTTCGGCGTCCGGATCGCCAACACCACGCCCGCCCCTCCGAATATGGCCCCGGCGGTGAGCACCGCGTTGCCGAATGCCACCGAGAAGCGACTCCTCATTCGCGCCTCGAACGCCTTTCGATCGATTCGCCCCGCCTGCTCGGCCCAACGACTCGAGAGCGCCGGGTCGGCCTTCACCGTTCGGAGGAGCTTCCAGAACCCGAGCCGCGACAGGTCGGTGTCGCCCGCGTCCACGGCCGCCTCGATCCGCGGGAAGGCCTCCTCCAAGAGTTCAACGCCCGGAGCTTCCGCCATCAGCACCTACACCTCCCCTACAATGATGGCTCGGCCCCTCACAGTCGACCGCGACGGGAGGATCGGCCACGTCCAGAAGCACCATCCCGGAGCGGCCCGTGGGCCGCCCGGACGCGCTCAGCCTCATAACCCTCGACGGCAGATACCACATCGTCGAGCGCATCGCCTCAGGCGGGATGGGCGAGGTCTTCCGCGCCTACGACACCGTGCTCGCCCGCGAGGTGGCCATCAAGGTCCTGCATCGCAGCCTCTCCGGCGATCCTGGGTTCGTCGATCGGTTCCGCCGTGAGGCGCGCGCCGCCGCCGGCCTGTCCCATCCGAACATCGTCGCCGTCCACGACTGGGGCGCTGTCGACGGCGTCTACTTCATGGTCATGGAGTACGTCCGGGGCCGGAGCCTCCGCGACGTCTTGAATGCGGAGGGGCTCCTCGCGCCATCCCAGGCGGCCGACGTGCTCATGCAGGTCCTCGCGGCGCTCGAGCACGCGCACCGGCAGGGCATCGTGCACCGCGACGTGAAGCCCGAGAACGTCATGGTCACGCGCGAGGGGATCGTGAAGGTGGCCGACTTCGGCCTCGCACGCGCCTACGCCGACTCGAGGGTCACGCAGGCCGGCACCGTCAGCGGGACCGTGCAGTACCTCGCACCCGAGCAGCTCCAGGGCGAGCCGGCGGATCCGCGCACCGACCTCTACGCCGTCGGCGTCCTCGCGTTCGAGCTGCTCACCGGCCGCGTGCCCTTCACCGGCGAGACGTCGATGGCGATCGCCTACAAGCACGTCCGCGACCGCGTCCCGCGACCGTCCGCGGTCAACCCGGCCGTGCCGAAGGGCCTCGACGGCTGGGTCTCCTCGATGACCGAGAAGGCGCGCGAGCTTCGGCCGGAGTCGGCCGTCGAGGCGCGCCGCGACCTCGCCGCGGAAGCGAGGGAGCTGCCGGCCGCCCGGCCGATCGCCGAGCTCGTTCACGGCATTCCGGAGGATGCCGCCGCCGACCCACAGCGCGCGCCGACGGTCACGATCTCTCGTGCCCGCACCAAACGCCGCCGCCGGACTCGCTGGATCTTGGGGATAGTCCTAGCGCTCCTCGCCCTCGCAGCAGCGGCCTGGGGCGTATGGACGTACCTGATCCCGCACTACGTGGACGTTCCGCAGGTGATCGGGATGAGTGTCCACTCGGCCGAGGCCAGACTGGCCGACTCCGGCCTAAACGTGCGCACTGGCAAGGGGCGGTACTCGATGGCGGCCGCGGAGGGCACGGTGATCCGCATCGAGCCCGAGGCCGGCACGAGGATCCGCAAGGGCTCATCGGTCAAGCTGGTCCCCTCGCTGGGCCCGCACCCCGTGCCCGTTCCGAACGTCGTGTCCCTGCCCCTCGACGAGGCGCGTCGGAAGCTCGTCAAGGCGCATCTCGCGCTCGGCGACAACCCGAAGGAGGAGTACAGCGACACCATCGCCGCGGGCAGCGTCATCCGCCAGAGCGTGCCCTTCGGGCAGGAGGCACCGCGAGGCAGCTCGATCGCTGTCGTGCTGAGCAAGGGCCCCACACCCCAACCTGTGCCGAAGGTGATCGGCAAGAGCCAGGCCGACGCCGAAGCCCTCCTCCGGTCCTCTTGGGACGTGAAAGTGGAGACGCGGTTCTCCGACACCGTGCCCAAGGGCACGGTCATCAACCAGCGCCCCGCTCCCAAGATCGAGCTCCAGCCGGGGCAGACGGTGACCATCTTCGTGTCGCTCGGGCCGCGAGCGTTCCCGATGCCGAACGTCCTCGGGATGTCGACGGATGCGGCTGTAGCCAAGTTGAGGGCGCTCGGCCTCCACGTGACTCCGCTCCCCGTGCTGAACTCGAGCGGCGAGACCGTAGTGAGCCAGATCCCCAGCCCGGGCGTCACGGTCCAGTACGGGCAGACCGTCACGATCTACGTGGCCTGAGTTGAGGCAGGAGCGCGCCGGCCCCTCCTACGACTCCAGCTC
>Ga0299915_10003360_pt1 | contig 11568 bp, 12 predicted proteins | sample RVTome_13_FD_200263 | JGI IMG/M metagenome (GOLD analysis project Ga0299915, IMG submission 200263) | Soil microbial communities from uranium-contaminated site in the Upper Colorado River Basin, Wyoming, United States - RVT92D227 (version 2) ... | reverse complement strand
AGCCGTCCCCGAGATCCTGGCGGTGGTGGACCGCACCGACCACGCCAGCGGCACCAACCCCTACTTCCAACCGGACAAGGCCGACCCGCACCACCAGCCATCCAAGGGCGGCCCGGCTCCCCGCTCGCCGTTCGGCTGAACTGCTCTATTCCGGGCTAGATAGGAAAACTCGGCCAGCCAGGCACAGTCCGGCTGCTCATTCGCCGGAGGATCTCACCCGCCCGCCAGGATCGGCTGCAGCACCTCGGCGTAGGCGCGGCTGTCCGGGTCGTCCGTGATCAGCTCGATCCCGGACGCGCTGGCGACCCCCAACCCGAGCTCGACGGCCCGGGCGATCTGTTCCTGCTGGAAGATCGGGCCGGAAGCGACCACATTGGTCGTGCCGTAGTAGCGCAGCAGCGCCACCCCCACCGCATCCAGCGCCACCCGGTCCGCTCCCGCCAACACCACCTGGGCGTGCACTTTGGTGCCGGCCTCCGGCCCGCCGGTGGTGAAGGCATCCACCCCGTCGATCACCGCCAGGGCCGGCGTGTAGGCTGCGTTCACCTCGGCGATCATCCGGCGCTGGTGGGCCGAGTTGTGCAGCTCGTCCATGTAGTTGTAGCCCTCGCCCGGAATCCGTTTGGCGACCATCCCCACCGCGTTCTTCAACGAGAGGGTGAAGTGGCCGCCGAAGCGGTGGGTCTTGAGGCAGCAGGCCAGCACAACCGCCTCGGCCTCCACCACCGGCCGGGCGAGCGAGAACCCGCGGGACCAGTGGCTGCCCGCCGGCTGCTGCGGGGCCCACCCGTCCGGGTCGAGTTCGTCGAAGACCACCGTCTCCAGGCCGAGGTCCGAGGCCACCTGGAACGCTCCGGTCCGGTCCATCACCGCCCGGGTGGCCCCCATCCCGGCCCGATCGCCGACCGTGATCGTCTCGGCGCCGGAGTCCCACAGCCATTGAGAGAGGGCCCGCAACACCTCGGGATGGGTGGAGGCCGGCGCGGGATCGGCTGTGTTGTAGTTCGGCTTGAGCAGCACCCGCCTGCCCTGGGTGGGGTCGTGCTCCAGCAAGTCCAGCGCCCGCCGGACGCCATAGGCGCGATCGTCCGTTTTCACCAGCGCCACCCGGCCGATCATGGAGGGCGGAGTGGCGCTGGGAAAGGGCTGAGCCGTCGGTGCTGCCGTGGGGGCGGAGGTGCCCGTCGGATGGAGGGGTACGGCGCTAGGCGCCAGGCCGGTGGCCCCAGGAGGCAGCCCTAGGCTGCGGCAGGCCTGGGTGGCCGCGGCGGCCGCCGCGGTCAGGCCGACGGTGTGGACGAATTGGCGCCGGGTGAGCCGGTGGCGTGTGCCCATGGGGAATTGCTGCGGCCCGGGGGATAGCCCGCTCGGACGGCCGAATCTCATTGTACTCGTAAGGGATTGGTGGGGCCGGAGTTCAGCCACCCCGCTTCGAAAGCAGGTCGGCGGTGTCGGGGATGGCGACGTAGGGTCGCAGCGCCGCCCGCAGTTGTTTGCTGTTGAAGGGTTTGGCCAGGAAGACGTCGGCGCCGGCGGTGAAGGCGGCCGAGCGCTGATCCGGCAAGACGCTGGCGCTTGCGATCACCACCGGGATGCCATCCCACCTGGTGTTTGATTTCACCTGACCCATGAGGGTTAGCCCATCGATCTCCGGCATCATGACATCCAGGATGAGCAGTTGGGGCACGCCGTCCGACAGCAGGCCGAGGGCCTCTTTGGCGCTGTGGGCGACTTTGGTCTGGAGTCCGTAGGAGCGCAGGATCTCCGCCATGATCTCGGTGAACGGGACCTCATCGTCGACGACAAGGATGGCATAGTCGGACATCATGGTTCGTCACTCCTCGAACGGGCGCGGACGCGACCGTGTCACGGTGCCTTTGTCCATCGTACGCCGACTGCGCCCTTCGCAACCTTACAGTCGCTTATCGGGATCGCCGGCACGCCAGCGCCCGATCAGCTGTGTGCGGTCGAGCAGGTCGCTGAATTGTGGACTAACTCGGTCCTAAAAGTTTCTGTAAGGTCCCACCCCGCGAAGCGACCATAGACTGGGCCCATCCCTCGCGCACGAGCCCCTGGCCGGGCGCGCGCCGCGATCAGCACGGAGGCCAAGATGACTTCTATTTCGCTGGTGATGACCCTGATCTTCAGTGGCATTGGTATGGGGCTTCTGCTCTTCGGCCGCAGCGCCCGGCGCAAGGCGCTGGCGAGCCAGTCCTGGCCAACCGTGGCCGGCACGGTGACCGAGTCCGAGGTCAAGGTCACCCAACACTCCTCGGGCAGTGGCATGGATGCACAGGAGACCACACACTATAGACCGGTGGTGAAGTATCAGTACAGCGTGGAGGGGATGGAGTACACAGGATCGCGCATCGCCTTCGGCGCGATGAACTCCGCCCATTCGGCGGCGAATGCAGTCGTGGCCCGCTACCCTGCCGGCGCCAGCGTGAACGTGCGTTATGACCCGGGGAAACCGACCGAGGCAGTCCTGGAGACGAAGACCGGCGGCGGAGCGCTGCTGATGGTGCTGGGGGTGGTGTTCCTGGTCCTCGGCGCGGGGTCAGCCGTCATGGGGCTCGTGGCCCTGGTCGCGGGGTAAGGGTAGCGGGCCGGGGTAGCGGGGCTGGCCGCTGCGACTTCAACAGCCGAGGTCAGCCCCCGCCGGAGAGCTGGCAGCCGGGGTCCAGCTGCAGCTGGAGGGCGTACCCGCCTGGCCCAGCGTCCTCCGTGAATTCGAACTTCAGCGCCTTCGAGCCGCCGCCAAGCGAATGATTGCCGGTGAAACCCGAGCTGATGTCGCTGGGCGGGGCCGCGTCCGATCCGTTCCAAATCGTGGAGCTGCCGAATCGGATCCGATCCAGTTCCCCGTTGCCCGCCGGCCAATCCAGCGCGATCCCCTCTATCACCACCGAAGACGTGCCGTCGTTGCTGAGATTCCATGAAGCCTCATTCCCGCTGACCTCGAACCCTCCCAGGTCGAGCAGGGTGCAGGGATCCTGGGTCGGTACGGCGGTCGGAAGCGGCGTCGGCGGATTGGTTGGCACAGGAGTCGGCACGGGCGATTGAGTAGCGGTAGGGGATGGGGTTGGAGTCCGCGTTGCGGTCGCTGTTGGGCCTGCGCTCGTGTCGGTGGGCACAATGCTCGCCGCCGGGGACTGCGTTGCCGACGGAGGCACCGGCGGGTTGGTGCTCGTGCCTCCTGGGGTGCTGTCGGGCCCCGCGGTCTGGGCCGATCGCACTGACACAGTCTGAGTGGGCGACGCGGCTTGCAGCCCTTGATTCGCGCCCGGTCCCCCGGTGGGTGTCAGTAGCAATCCAGCCAAAGCGACAGTATCGGTAGGTCCAGCCTCGCTCGTGCCATCCCCCTCGGCGGCGGGCGTGCGGGCGGCTGCGTCGAGTGTGAGCGCGATCGCGGTCTGGATCGCTTCGGGGTCAGACTGGGAGCGGGCCAGTTCGGTCGACATCGCTTCGATGGTCCCCGCCTGCAGCGTGAGCTGTGCCAGTTCCAGGCTGCTCAGGCTCCCCTCGGCCGGGCTGGCGGCGCGCTGCAGCAGATTGAGCAGTCCGCTGGCGAACACTGGGACCGCCAGGATCAGCAGCACTCCTGCGACGGCCGCTGCGGCGATCCGCAGCGGGCTGCGGCGCCCGCGCCCCAGGACGGTCCGTCCGGATGGGACGGCGCGCGGCGAGACAGTCCACTCGGGTGCGAAGGCGCCAGGCAGCTCGACGGTTGGGGCCTCATGGGTGATCGGGTCGAGCGCGTGGACGATGGCAGCCTGCAGCGCATGGTTCATCTCGGACACCGAGGCAAACCGGTCATCGCGGTTCTTGGCGGTCGCCTTGAAGATCACCCGCTCCACCGACTCTGGTACGCGGGGATTGCGGGCGCGGGCGGCCGGGAACGGTTCATTGACGTGTTTGAGCAGGTACTCCAGGTGACTGGTTGCGGTAAACGGCAGCGACCCGGTGGCCAGGTAGAACAGCACCACTCCCAGCGCGTACTGGTCGCAGCGTGCGTCGACCGGCCCGCCGCGGGCTTGCTCAGGGGCCATATAGGCCGGCGTCCCGACCAATCCCGATCCGGTCAGGCTGGCGGCCGCGTCGTAGAACCGCGCCAGCCCGAAATCCGATAGCCGGGCGTTGTCCTGCTGATCCAGCAGGATGTTGGAGGGCTTGACGTCCCGGTGGATGATCCCGTGCCGGTGGGCGTGCTCCAGCGCGGCGCTGACCTGGTCCATCACCCGCGCTCCCAGCTCCAGTGAGAGCGGGCCTGCCTGCAGCCTGTCCAGCAGCGTGGCGACCTCGAGCAGCGGCATCACCAGGTAGGCGTACCCGCTCTGCTCGCCGTAGTCCAGCACCGGGACGACATGGGGGTGATGAAGCCGAGCGACCGCCTTGACCTCCCGGCGGAAGCGGTTGAGGAAGACCTCCTGTTGTGCGATGGCGGGAGAGATGAACTTGATGGCTACTTCGCGATTGGCTTTGCGGTCCAGGGCGCGATAAACGGTGCCCATCCCTCCCTGACCGATCCGATCGAGGATGTGATAGTAGCTGAAGACCCTACCGGTAAGAGAAGCCACCCCGCGACCCGCTGCGCGCCCGAGTGGTTGGATTATAAGTCAGGGAGGCCGGACATCGGTCGTGTCGGTTAGAGCCGATAGGGCAGCCCGAACCTATCCCGGGCCCTGCGACCGGCCGATTGTCAGGTCAATCGGCATACGGGTTCCTGTTGATTCGCGGCCGTTTTGCCTGTATGCTCTCGGAACAGCATTATCCGCGTTAGCGGAGGGGGTCACCCAAGGGGGTGCTGCATGGAGCAGCCCGCTATCCGGATTCCTCTCTCGAAGCTCCGAGCGTTCGTCGCCATCCTCTGTGTCTTCCTGGCGCTCCTCCTCGCCGGGCCGGCACTGGCTGAGTACCTCGGACCGGGTCACCACCGAGTTCCGCGAGGTTGCGCGACCCGGATAACGACGTCTGGACGCTGACCCACGTCGATCCCAACGACGGCTGGTCGGACGTCTGTCTGATCATCCACACCTGCGAGGAGCACCCCAGCGTCGGGCGCCAACAGGCCCTGTGCCATTGGACCGCGGACACCTCCCGCTGCGACCGGGCCTACAAAATGAAGGAAGTCACCATAGTGCTGCCCGAGGCCACCATCGGCTCGGACCTGCAGGGCTGCACCCTGGTCGACGGCTGGTGCACCGATTCGCCCACGCTGCACCTGGAGGGTGCCGAGCCGGTCGCCGGACAGACCATCACCCTGATCGAAGGCACCCGCAACGGCGAACCATTCGCCTGCCCGGGGGCGGTGTGCGACGTGCCGCTGCTGCAAGGCGGCAACCAGTTCACCTTCTGGGCGCTCTCCAGTTGGGGCGACAGCTCCCAGATGGGGACCCTCTCAGCCCAGGTCGACAGCAAGGGCCCGAAGGTGCAGATCCCCGATTCCTGGTACATCTGGGAGCCGCTGGCGATCCAGGTCCAGGACGACACCAGCGGCATCGACAAAGTCACCCTCACCATCGACGGTGGGGAGTACGGCGACCGGAGCTACAGCTGGTCGGGAGTGCCGGACGACTTCATCTGGGATCGGCATTTCGGCGAGATCATTGCGCCCATCGGCGACTATCCGGTGACGGTGAAAGCCAAGGACGGCCTGGGCAACATCTCCACCGCGTCCGGGGAAATCGTCATCCCGGATCCGGGGCCGGCCGACGAGGATCCTGGGCCATCTGCGCCAGCCCTGTCGACCGGCGAGGGCTTGGATTCCACCGAAGATTCTGCGTGGCTGTTCGACCCGTATCCCCTCCCCTCGAGCGGGGTGGCTGGAGCGGGCGACGAGCCTGGGCTCAGCACGGTCGGGACCGAAGATGCTAATCTGCCCGCGGGTGCGCTGTCCGGCCCTGCGAGCGCCGGCGCCAGCGCGCGGGTGGGAGCCGTACGTTCCGGCGTCACGACGGAAGGCGGCGGAACCGGCCTGCTCTGGGGCGCGGCGGCCTTGGCCGCAGCGGCCTCCGCCACCGCCTACGGCCTGTCGCGCCGCAGGGCCCGCGAGGAGTACATCCGGGAGATGCGTGAGCGGGCGGCTGAGATGTCCTCTCCCGAAGCCCGCCAGGCGCGGCTGACCTCCCTGTGGAACGCAGCGCAGGCGCGGGTGGCGGGGATCCGGGCCGCCATAGCCTCCGGGACCAGGGCGACCGCGACCGCGGCGGCATCTGCAGCCGCGGCCGTCGCAACCACCGCAGTCGCCGCAGCAGCGTCAACAGCCGGAGCCGCCGCGGGGGCCGCGGTTGCCGCGGGAGCCGCAGTCGCCGCAGCAGCGGCAGCAGCCGCAGATCAGGCCCGCCGGCGACTGAACGATGCTCGCCAACGCCAGGCGCGGTTGAGAGCCGAGCGCGAGGCACGGCTGGTGCAGGCTGAGCTCAGGGTCGCTGAAGAGGCCAAGCGTGCCGCAACCACCACAGAGACCACCTTCGACATGGCGAAGTGGAAGCAGCAGGACAACGCACAGTCGGAGGCATGGCAGCGAGAACGCGCCCAGCAGACCTACCGCGAACAGGAGCGGACCTCGGTTCGGGTCGACGGTGAAGCCCGCACCGAAGCCAATCCGGGATCCACCATCCTCAATGGTCTGGTGGCTGCTGCAACGGCCGCAGCAGGATTCTTGTCCTCCAAGATGAGACGCGGACCTTCCACACCCAGTGTCACAGCAACTCCATCCCCACCGGTCCATGGGTTCGTGCCGACTACTCCGGAGACGACGTCCAGGCCTCCGACTCCAATCGTGACCACCACCCCTACCGCTTCTGGAACCCCGACCGCCGAAACACAAGCAGCGAGGAGCGGCTTTCCACCCGGGGGCTATCCAGATCCTCGGACAACGATTCCCCTCTTCAGCCTCGGCTCAGAGGTGCCGTTTGAGATTCCGAGGTGGAGGATTGGCAGACTGCTGGAATTCGGAGATGTCTATAGCGGAGGTGGAGAGCTCTCGTCTGATTCGCCAATTGAGGGTGGAGGCTCAATGGGGGCGACGAGCGGATCGTCGCCCACAGTCGCGCAGTATTTCCGGACATCGGTCGGGCCTCTGGAGTTTTCGATCCAAAGAACAATCAACTGGCCAGAGATAAGTGTCACCTGGAGAAGTGACCCTCTTGTGGGAACCGTACCAGAAAGTGGAACCAGCGTCTCCTTCACGAATTCTGTGTCCATCCGAGGATCCGGCTCCTGGTTTGGGCGAACCACGACGATAAGGTACAACTACCTTGAGTATAGGGTCGCTCCCAACTCTGACATTGGCCCGCTCCCATCTGAGAAGGCGACCGCAGGATCGTTCTTGAGATACAACAACCTGCTTCCGGCAGTAGCAACTCTGGTCGTCGGGGCCTTTGTCGTTACTGCTTATCTCACTTGGGGGCAAGTGCTGAACGGGCTGCAACAGCCCGGCCAAATACTCGTGCCAGTACCATAGTGCTTCAAGTCTTCCGTTGACGAAGCCGCTGTGTTGCGTTGGGTGATCTACAATTCCAGCAAATAGAAGGTCCCCAATGCCTTGAACCGCCAACCGCTTGTCCCCAGGAGGAAGTGACGTGCGAGCGCGAAGACTCCTTCTAGCTCTGCTTATCATCGGCGGAGCAGGTGCTACGTGCGTGGGCCTACTTCTTAGTCCCCTGATTGCACCCTCCGTCCTTGATCGCTTGAGCTCGCTCTTCCCCGGTTCGGCCTGCCCAGGGCTGGACAAATACCTAATCCCAGATGAGGCATTTGAAGGCACCTGGGAGAACCTGCCACACCCTCGGCCTGAAACCTACCTTGAGGCGCCATTTGCGGCGCTGAAGGCGCCGGACGAGGCCGCCGCCGGCCGTCTCTACGTCTCTGGCCCAGACGACTCTGATGGATGGGCAGTTCTAAGAGTGTACTGTCTCAGGAACGACCTCCGTGCAAGATCGTTCTATTCCAGGCCGGGGATTGCGGGGTACGTCGATGCCTTGGCTATTCCCGTGAACGAATCAGATGAAGAGCTTTCTCTGGGGTGGGCCCCTGAGGCAGACAGCGCCGAACAGAAGCTTGCCCGGTGCAGAAGGATCACGTCAACCGTGAGCCCGCTGGTGCCGTATGGAGATGACACAATCCAGGATGAAGCCGCGTGCGGGATTTGGGCGAGATACGGACGGCTCGTGGTTGCCTTTGAGATGCACTTGCCGAGCGATGAGATGCATCAGGACGTAATCCAGGCCGTGATCAGTCAGCTAGAATCCCTGATGACAGGATGATTCCGCCAATTCCGGACGGTGAAGCCGCGAGCTCCAGCTCTGGCGCGCCGCCACTATTCACTGCCAGACGCGGCCAGATCTCGAGTAGGAGTCGATCTTGAATCACCCGATCATAGTTGGCATCGCGTCGCTGGTCCCCGGCCTGGGTTACCTGATGCTGGGGAAGCTCCGCTCGGCAGTCTATGTCTGGTTGGCGATGCTGAGCGCAGCGCTTGTGTACCTGTTCTCACCCATTGACTTTCTTTGGGATGTCGCCGCCATCGCCTTCCTTGGGATCTGGTTCGTCCAGCTCGTCTGGGCCAGCCGCGAGGCGGCCCTCGAGAGACGCATCGCTAGCGGTCAGGTGGCACCCGCCAGGGAGGCCATGGCCCCGGTAGCCACTCCGCCGCCGGGCCTGTCACGCAAAGAGAAGCATGCTTTTCAGATCCGAGAGACGGTCAAGGCCCAGATCGGGTTGGGTGAGAACCTGGGGCCGGTCGTCACCGTCATGGACCGGTCCCGGGCCTCGATCTACACGAGCATGTTCTATTTGGGGGTCGTCGACTCCGGATTGGTGGTCGTGCTGCTGTCCATGGGCAGCACGCCCAAGAGCGTTCAGCGGATTGAGCGGGGAAAGCTCGCTGGATTCGAGTTCAAAAAAGGAATGCTGACCGATCGAATTCGCGTCCGCATCTCAGGCCAGAAGCGTCCGACCACGTTCTACTCACAGCGTCCATTCCGGGAGCAAATGCAGGCGCTCGCCTCGGCCGTGGAGGCCTGGGAGCCAAGGCCACTGTAGACAGTCTGCGTGGTGAATGGTCTCATTGCGGACGAGTGTCCATATGCGAGGGTACGGGTACTCGAGATGCACCCGCAGACTCGCCGTCCGTCAGACGCGAACTCGAGAAGGTCGTTCTCGATAGGATCGCATTGATGGCTTCTTCAGCTGCCCGTTTTCCATGCCGGCAGGTATGGAAATGGATCTGTTTGGGAACAGTGGCCATGGCAGCCTGCGCCAATCAACGAGATGCAGTGGGCTGCGAGGCAGTCGATGCCGACTCGGCAGCGAGCGACCGAAGGGCGCACCTCTCTGATGATATGCGGCGCTCCGAGATTGACGGTATGGCTATGGTCCTTGTCCCCTCGAGCGAGTTCAGGATGGGGGCCCAGGATGATCCTTTGGCAGTCCGAACCGAGATGCCCCAGCACGCCGTTGTCCTCGGGGCTTTTTGGATGGACCAGACCGAGGTCACAAATAGGATGTTCGCATCTTGTGTCGCAGCGGGGGGCTGTGACCCACCGGTGTCGCAGGGCTCCTACCTCCGGTCCCAGTACTATGGGCACGACACCTGTGCTGACTACCCTGTCATCCACGTCACTTGGTTTGATTCGCAGAGCTATTGTGCCTGGGCGGGCCGTCGCCTGCCGACTGAGGCGGAATGGGAGAAGGCGGCGCGGGGGCTGGATGGCCGCGTGTACCCTTGGGGCAACGATCCGCCAACCGGAACGCTTGCCAACTTCTGTGACAAGAATTGCTCTTCCGATAGCCGCGCCTGGGATGTCGATGATGGCTACGTGGATCCTGCTCCAGTCGGAACCTATCCAGCGGGAGCGAGCTACTACGGCGTTCTGGACATGGCCGGCAACGTGTCGGAATGGGTGGCGGATTGGAGCCAGGTCGACTACTACTCATTCTCCCCCTACGACAATCCGACTGGCCCAAGTTCTGGCGATACTCGTGTGGTCCGAGGCGGCTCGTGGGTCAGCATCCCTCAAGGGCTCCGAGTCACAGACAGGTGGGCAGCCAAACCTGAGCTCTCCACTGATGCATTCGGCTTTCGCTGCGCCATGGACGGCGAATCCGGCTAACTACGCCGCAAAGGGGATCATTCTGGACTCCGGGGCCGGCTGCGCTGGTCTCTGATCACCCTATCCACCGCGACAGGAGGTACCGGTATCGGAATCGCCGTCTGCTCGGTGTTTCGGGGCGGATCACTACGAAACGGTGGACGCCACAGTGCAAGGTGACATCACGCCCCCAACGCCTCCTTGGCCCGCTTGTCCTCCCTCCCGCGCTTGTGGCTATCCAGGATTCGCTTGCGCAGGCGTAAGCTCTGAGGCGTGACCTCCAGGGGCTCGTCGTCGTTCAGATACTCATTGCCCCGACACAATAGACCTTGTCGCGGACGTTCCATTCAGAGCGCCACGGGAAACCACAAGAGGATCACCAGGAGATAGAGCCCGAAAAACGCGGCGCCGACCGCGATGACAATGAGTGCGAACCGGGCGAGTCTGCGAGTCCGGGGAGAGTAGAACCAACCGGCTACGACCGCCGCCAGCACAAGCGCTGGGATGACATAGATGAGCAGAGTACTCATTTCCGGTATCGCCTCCCTGTTACGGCTTCATGGGGTCCGTGCCGGCGCAACCTGGTGCCGCAGGCGTTCTCCATACCCGATCCGTGACTTGGATCTCTTAGTGTTGAAGAGGCTCAAGATTGGCTTGCCAACCAGGCTCCCCAAAATGACTAGAGGCTTGACAAATGGTGTACATCATGTATATTATGTACATCTTGGCCAATTCACATGAGGAGCCCCAATGCCCGCTGTCAAGGAAGTCTCCAGCCGCGACGCCCGAACCCAATGGCGGGAGATCCTCGATGAAGTCATGACCGGCAGCAGTGACATCGCCATCACCCGCTATGGCAAGCCTGTCGCCGTCATCATCCCCGCCGAGGACTACGAATCGGTGGCCGACCACCTGGAAGAGCTCAGGCTGGGTCGGATCGCCGAGGCGGCCTACGCAAAGTATCTCGCCAACCGGGATAGTGCTTTGCACTATGAGGAGTTGCGCAAGGACATCCTGGAAGAAGACTAGACGCGGGCTCGAATGCTCCGGAAAGCCCGCTATGCCCTCGAAGTCACACCATCTGCAGCACGGTCCCTGAGGAGACTGAGGAACGACCAGCCGCTGCTAAGGCGATTGGATGAGGCGATACGAGATCTCCCCTCCCAACCCCGTCCCAGCGGGTGCAAGAAGCTGGTGGGCAAGCAATTCAATAACCTCTACCGCATCCGAGTAAGCGACTGGCGGATCTTCTACGCGATCGAGGACGATCGCCTGGTCATCCTGATCCTCGATGTCGTCCGCCGAGACCAAGCCTACCGAGGCCGATAGTCCTGTTACCTCACGTCCCCAACGCCTCCTTGGCGCGCTTGTCCTCTCTCCCGCGCTTGTGGGAGTCTAGGATGCGCTTGCGAATGCGCAGGCTATCGGGCGTGACCTCCAGGAGCTCGTCGTCGTTCAGGTACTCGATGCACTG
>Ga0299915_10003359_pt1 | contig 11572 bp, 7 predicted proteins | sample RVTome_13_FD_200263 | JGI IMG/M metagenome (GOLD analysis project Ga0299915, IMG submission 200263) | Soil microbial communities from uranium-contaminated site in the Upper Colorado River Basin, Wyoming, United States - RVT92D227 (version 2) ... | reverse complement strand
CGCATTACCTACGCCGGCAAGTTCTCGACCAACGCCAATGAAATCAAATTCACGCGCGAGGTCGGCGACTTTGCCAAAGAGGAAATCGTAGCCAAGCGCGAGCAAGGCGCGGCTCAACCCGGTGTCGCTTCCGGACAGCCAGGGCGAGGCGGTCGCGGCGGATTTGGCGGACCGATCGAGCTGGGCCCGGACGACAAACCCGCCTTCGACGATCCGCCCGCGGGATTCCGAGCCAGACGAGAGAACATCTCGCACGGGGAGCTGACGACCGTCCAGTACGATTCCAAGTCGGTCGGAATGCGTCGCCAGATGCTGGTCTATACGCCGCCCAACCATTCAGCCGATCGCAAATACCCCGTGCTTTACCTTCTGCACGGCATCGGCGGCAACGAGCGCGAATGGCAGCGAGCGTGCAGCGCGGATAACGTCCTCGACAACCTGCTGGCCGACGGCAAGATCCAGCCGATGATCGTCGTCTTCCCCGATGGCAATGCAAGTCGCGGTGTCGGTGGCCAAGGCCAGGGGGCGGGAATGGGTGCCGGCGCCCGTGGCGGGCCCGGCGGCGGCTTCGGCGGTTGGGGAACGCCTTTCGAGAACGACTTGATTAAAGACATCATCCCCTACATCGAGTCCCACTATTCCGTATATTCCGACCGCGAACATCGCGCCTTGGCCGGTCTCTCGATGGGTGGCGGCCAGTCCTTGAACATCGGCCTCGCGAATCTCGACACGTTTGCCTGGGTTGGCGGATTCTCCTCGGCCCCGAACACGAAGCCGCCCGCCGAGCTCGTGCCCGATCCGGCGGCCGCCAGGGAGAAATTGAAGCTGCTGTGGATCGCTTGCGGCAACAAGGATGGGCTGATCCGCATCAGCCTGGGCGTCCACAACTACCTCAAAGAAAAAGGCGTGCCCCACGTCTGGCACGTTGATTCCAACGGCCACGATGGCACCGAATGGGCCAACAATCTTTATCTCTTTGCCCAGCACATCTTCAAGGCGGCTGGGCCGACATTGTCCGCACCTCCGGCGGTTCCGGCTGAATCCAAGCTTGTGATCCGGGTGGCGTGTGGGGCCTCTCAGCCCTACACCGACAAGGACGGCAACCTGTGGCTGCCCGATCAGGTCAAGGCTCCCGGCGCGTCGCTGAGCCCGCTGGATGGAATGACCGTCGAGCGCGCGGAGACCTTCGAAGTCCCCAATGTCGCGTTCCCAGAGATCTTCCGGACCGAGCGGTACAGCATGAGCGCGTACGAGTTCGGCCTTCCCAACGGCAAGTACACTGTCCGGTTGCATTTTGCCGAAACCTACACGGGAATCGCAGGCCCCGGCGACCGAGTGTATTCGTTTGCCGTGCAGGGACAGAAGCCGGAGAAGGATTTCGACATCTTCAAGGAAGCCGGCGGGCCGTATAAGGCGATCCAGCGCGAGTACAAGGGCGTTGTGGTGACCGACGGCAAGCTGAAGATTACGTTTACACCGAACATACAAAACCCGGCGATCAACGGCATCGAGATCTTCGCCGAGTAAACACGTTCTCTGATTGTCCGGCATTACCTTGCCCAGCGCATCTTTAAGTAGTTGCGGAGAAACGCGAAAACAGTGCGTAGGACGCCACAAGTCATTTGGAGTTTCTTATGAGACTTCGGGAGCAGGCAATGAGAACAAGACAAACAATCTCGATCGTGAAGTGGGTGGTCCTCTTGGTTGGCGTGGTCCCGTGCATGGCTGAGCAGGATGTCCCCACTCTGAAAGACGTATTCAAGAACCACTTCCTGATTGGCGGGGCGTTGAATGGAAGAGTGGTAACAGGGCGAGACTCCCGCGCGGCCGCCATCGTCGAGAAGCACTTCAACACGGCCACCGCCGAGAACGATCTGAAGTGGCAACGGATCCATCCGTTGCCCGACCAGTACAACTGGGAACCGGCCGACAGCTACGTGGCCTACTGCGAGAAGAACCGGATGGCCGTTATCGGTCATTGCCTCGTTTGGCACGGCCAGACTCCGCGGTGGGTGTTTCGCGATGATTCGGGAAAGGACGTGACGCGAGACGTCCTTCTGACTCGCATGAAAGATCACATCACGACCGTTGTCGGCCGCTATAAAGGCCGTATCAAGGGTTGGGATGTGGTAAATGAAGCTCTCAACGAAGACGGCACGCTGCGAAATACGCCATGGCTGCGGATCATCGGCGAAGGCTCCGAGGACAAGCGGTACGACTACATCGAGCACGCCTTCCGGTGGGCTCACGAGGCCGACCCTAATGCGGAGCTGTACTACAATGACTACAGTCTCGAGTCGTCAAAGGCCAAGTGCGATGGGGCGGTCGCGCTTGTGAAGCATCTGAAATCCAAGGGTATCCGCATCGATGCGGTCGGCATCCAACTGCACGGTTCGCTGACACACCCCAGCGCCGAGGGTCTTGAGTACGCCATCACGAGTCTGGCGGCTACCGGCGTCAAGGTGATGGTCACGGAGTTGGACATCCGCACGCAGAGTCGCGGGTATCGCGGCGCCGATATCAGCCGGGTCAGCCGGGCCAGCACGAGCGACTCGGACGCCGCGAGCGCGGAGACACAGAAGAAGCTCGCGGAGAAGTATGCGGAGATTCTCTCTGTGCTGCTCAAGCACAAGAAGGACATCACCCGCGTCACGTTCTGGGGCGTGTATGATGGCGCGTCCTGGATCGGCGGGTCTCCCCTGCTGTTCGATGGCAGCGGCCAACCCAAAGAGGCGTTCTTCGCCGTGGTCAGGGCCGCCCGGGAGAGCCGATAAACGCACTCGATCCCTGACGATTATTCTTGCCGGAAAGAACTTCATGTAATCTGTGAAGTGACGGATGACGGAACCCATAAGCTTACCAGCTATCGCCGAATTATTGTTGAGCCGAATGGCCCGGCCACGAAAAACTGAGCCAGAGCGAATTGGAGAGCACCTGATAAGAGGACCGCAAGGACGGCGCGTGTTTCAAATGGAAGGCGGTCGAATGAGTCGCGGTCGTCATCGAGTCAGTTTTCGCAAGGAGTTGCCATGAACCGCATATCCCTCGCTGCTCTGTTCCTTTTCGCCACCCTGGGCGTCTCGTCCGCCCGCGCGGCGGACCCGGAGATCGGTAAGAAAGCACGCTATTGCAACCCCCTGCCGATGGTTACCGCGCCAGGCGGCAATGCGGGCGGGGATGTGACGGTTATCCGTGAGCAAGGGAAGTACTACATGTACTGCACCGGCGGCGGCGCATGGATTTCGGACGATTTGCTCAACTGGTCCTTCCAGCGCGTCGCCAATGTCCCTGTCGCACCGCACGTCGTCAAATACAACGGCAGCTTCTATATGTGCGGCAACAGCGGCCCGCTCTTCAAAGCCGACAGCCCCCTGGGCCCCTTTACCAGCATCGGACAATGGAAGAGCCCGCCCAATGCTGCCGGTGGATGGCGCGGTCCCTTCGACATGGACATCTACATCGACGACGACAACAAGCCGTATCTTTATTACCCCGGCCGCGGGATTGACGGCATCTTCGTCGCGCCGCTCGACCCCAACGACCTTACGCAATTCGCCGGCCCGCCCAAGCATCTCTTCGCATTCAACAAGGACCACGTTTGGGAACGTTACGGCGAGATGAACGAGTACACGGATGTGGCGTGGATCGAAGGCCCCTGGCTTCAAAAATACAACGGCACATACTATCTGGAATACTCAGCCTCTGGGACTCAGTGGAAAACCTATGCCACGGGATACTACACCGCGAAGTCGCCGCTGGGCCCGTTCACTTATGCCTCCAACAACCCATTGACGCGCAGGACCGATGGCCTCGTCACCGGTCCCGGGCATGGCTGCATCGTCGAGGGACCCGATGGGAATCTGTGGAAATTCTACACCGTCGTCCTCTCGAACCCGCCCGGCGGACGACGCATCGGAATGGATCGTATCACCTTCGATCAAGACGGTAACATGGCGGTGAAGGTCACCGATACGCCGCAATGGGCTCCAAACGCAGTCAAGGACCCCACCCAAGGCGACAGCGGCTCGATCCCACTGACCATCAACAAGATGCGCGCGATGAACGCACTTTCGCGATTCTCCTCGCAGCAGCCGGGGCGCGACGCCGCCTATGCCGTGGACAACTCCAGCGGCACCTGGTGGGAGCCCGCCACGACCGATGCCCAACCGACCCTGACAATCGAGCTTTCCCCCGCGACCCGCTTTGATGCGGTGCAGTTGTTCACGATCGACTCCGTCCGCCTGATGTTCAACGGCGGGCGCGGCTTCGGCGGTGGACGCGGTCGTGGAGGACAAGGCTCCGGCGGCACGCGGGCTGCCGGGCTGGCGGCAGAGAGCGCGCCTGCAACGGCCACGGCTCCTGAACCGCCTCGGACCAACGCGTATCAATATAAGATCGAAGTGTCATTGGATGGGCAGACGTACGCAACGGCCCTCGACCAGACAAAGAACGCCATCTCGCGCAATACGATTTTTGAAGAAATACCCCCGGTGAAGTGCCACTTTGTTCGGCTGACCATGACGAACTGGCCCCGGACCACCCCACTGGGGATTATCGAGTTCACCGGCTTTGGCAAGCCGGCGGAGTCTCTGCCCGCTGCTCAACCGACGCCGGGCATACGCTAAGCGGATCGACGCGATCATGCGATATGACAGAATGTGCTTATTGGAAGGAGTTGCCATGAAGACCCGACAATCGACCGCACCTGTGACTTGCACGTTGGCAATCCTCGCCGCTATTTGGGCTTCGCCCGTGTTCGCCCTTGACGGCCAGGTCCAAATTCACGACCCCTCCACGATCGTCCAATGCAACGGCGAATTCTACACCTACGGCACCGGCGGTTCCTGCCTGGTCTCCGACGACGGCTGGACCTGGCGTCGCGGGGGCACGCCCGCGCGTCGCGGAATGGCCCCCGACATCATTCACCTCGGCGACCGCTACTACTTGTATGTTGCCGCGAACATCGGGGCGCAGCCCAAAGCCGCCGTCAACATGATATGGAACAAGACCCTCGACCCTGATTCCCCCGACTACAAATGGGAGGAAGGCGGCGTTGTCGCCTCGTCCGATGGGGTCGAGTTCTGCAATGCCATCGATCCGGGAGTCTTTCTGGATCCCACCGACGGGAAGCTGTGGCTCACCTACGGCTCCTATTTCGGCTTCGTCCGGCTGGTCCAACTCGACCCCAAGACGGGGAAGCGAGTCGACCCGAACGACAAGCCCGTGGACATCGCGATCAATTGCGAAGCGTCGGTCATGATCTATCATGATGGCTGGTATTACCTGCTGGCCACCCACGGCAGTTGCCTTCGGGGCGCCGACTCCAGCTACAACATCCGCGTGTGCCGCGCCAGGAAAGTGACCGGTCCGTTCGTCGACAGCATGGGCGTCGAAATGCTCAAAGGCGGCGGCAAGCTCTTCGTCGGCTCCGGCGGTCGCGTCATCGGCCCCGGCCACTTCGGCCTGCTCGACCTGGGCGACGGCGTGCAGAAGTTCTCCTGCCACTATGAGGCCGACCTTGACAGGGGCGGCGCCAGTGTGCTCGACATCCGCCCGGTGCTGTGGAAAGACGGCTGGCCCGTCGCCGGCGACAATCTCAAGGAAGGCACGTATGAAATCGAATCCGTGCGCACCGGCACGGCACTCGAGCTCGCCGTGGAGGGGGTGCCGGTCGGCGGCCGGCGCAGCATGGGAATGCGCGGCGCGGCGCCCGGCGAACGACGCGGCGGTGGCGGCGGAGGAATGTTCGGCGGCATCGGCGGCGTGATTCCGCCGCAAGATGTCGCGCAGGTCTCAATGAACTGGCCTGCCGGCAATGTTGACATCCGCATGGCCAATTACATGTGCCAAGCGCAGCAGAAATGGACCGTCACGCCTGTGGCCAACGCCGGCGGCTACCCCGGCTCGCCGTATTTCAAGATCGCCATCGCCGGAACCGACCGCACGCTGGCTGCAACCGAGGATGGTGAACTGGTTGCCCTGCCCACCTTCACCGGCGGGGCTGAACAACTCTGGCGCACCGATCAGCTTACCGACGGCACCTGGCGCATCATGCCCAAGGCGGTCCCGAATTCCAAGGATTCGCTGGCGCTTTCGGCCGTCGGCAGCAGTTTCGCGACGCTTGCCAAGTTCGATCCCGCCAGCGACAAACAACGCTGGCTCTTCAAGACGCCCTGACAATGAATCGAAAATTGGAAATCAATAATTCAGAAATCTACAATCCAGAAAAGGACCTCCCATGATTACGCTCCGCAACATCCGCGTGTCGGCACTCGTTATCCTGGCCGGCTCGGCGTTTTTGGCCGCCGCATCCGGCAACGCGGCTCGCGACATGGCGCCTTACCTCACGCGTCCCACCTCCGCCGAAAGATCTCCCGATGCCAACGGCTTCATACAGCGCTGGCTCATCCTCGAGCCGATCCCCGCCAACGGACTCACCGACAGCGTCGTCCAGGCGGCTGTCAAAAGAGAGTATTTCCCCAACCAGTTCACCGTGATTCCGCATGACGGCGACAAGGTGACGGTCGGCGACACGGAACTCACATGGCATGCCGTCGAAACGAACGACTACAACGTCAATCTCTATTACTTCGCCTATGGTCTCGGCAAGCCGACCTCCAACGTCCTGTTTTGGGCCGTTACTATCGTCAATTGCCCGCAGGAGATGCCCGGCGTGCGCCTGGCCATCGGCTCCAACGCGGCCTCCGTCTGGTGGGTCAACGGCAAGGAAGTCACCGGCATCTACGGCGAGCGCCAGACCGTCATCGACGATGGCGTCTCAAAACGCCTCACGCTCAACAAGGGGCCCAACGTCGTGCGCTGTGCCGTCGTCAACGCCGGCGGAGCCACCGACTTTTGCGCGCGGTTCCTCGACAAGGAGGACAAACCGGTGAAGGGGTTCTCCGTCAGCGTGGGTGACGCCACCCGGACCCAGCCCGCTACGCCGCCAACGGTACGTGTGGACGCTACCACGCTGCCCTTCGCCACACCGCTACAGTGGAAATCTACAGGTGTGCTGATCAATCCGGTGTCTGATACAACGCACAACATCGTGTCCGTCAAAGACCCAACGATTGTCCGTTACAACAACAAATGGCACCTCTATGCGACCACCGCCAATACTCAAGGCAATTGGAGCATGGTCTATCTCAGTTTTGCGGATTGGGCGGAGGCCGCTGATGCCAAGCCCTACTACGCTGACAACAATCCGAACCTGCGAGGCTATCACTGCGCCCCGCAAGTCTTCTACTTCCGCCCGCACAAGAAGTGGTACCTGATTTACCAATCCCAGCCCCCGCAGTATTCAACGGCCGATGACGTCTCAAAGCCGGAAACCTGGACCAAGCCGGAGAACTTCTTTGATACTAAGCCGGCCAGCGCGCCGCGGCTCTGGATCGACTACTGGATGATCTGCGACGACACGCATGCCTACCTGTTCTTCACCGGCGATAACGGCCGCGTGTATCGCAGCCGGACCAGGATTGAGGATTTTCCCAAGGGCATGAGCGATCCGGAAGTTGCCATCGAAGGCCCACGAAATGACGTTTTCGAGGGGAGCATGACCTACAAGATCAAGGGCACCGGCACGTATCTGACACTGGTCGAGGCCATTGGCCCAGCACGGTACTACCGCGCCTGGACATCCGACCGCCTCGACGGCGAATGGACGCCCGTTCCAGATGCCAACACGTTCCAGAAGCCCTTTGCAGGGATCAACAACGTCACCTTCGAAGATGGCGTGACGCCCTGGACAAGGGACATCAGCCACGGAGAGCTGATTCGCGACGGATATGACGAAACACTGACCATCGACCCCGACAACCTCCAACTCCTTTATCAAGGTCGCGATCCGGCGATTAACAGGCGCTACGACCAGTTGCCCTATCGACTTGGTCTGCTGACGGTGGATCGTTCCAGCAAGTAGGACTAATCCCATGATTCCAATGAAAGCCTATACCTCGAAAATGAATATAGCGGTTTTTTTGACCGTTACGATGGCCCTTTCCGTTTTCGCTGCTGTTTCCAAGGTTGCAGTGACGCCGGAGCAGCCGGTAAAACTTTTCCCGTTAAGAGACATAAGGTTGCTTGAGAGTCCTTTTTCCGAGGCGGTTAAGGCTAATCGTCAATATCTCCTGGCTCATGATCCCGACCGGTTGCTTGCGCCGTTCCGGCGTGAAGCGGGGCTGGAGCCCAAGGCACGCCCTTACGGCAACTGGGAGAGCGGCGGACTCGACGGACATACCGCCGGACACTACCTTTCGGCGCTTTCACTGATGATGACATCGGGTGCTGATCCGGACGGAGAGTTTCATCGTCGCCTCGATTACATGATCGACGAACTCACGCAAATCCAAAAGGCCAACGGCAACGGTTACCTCGGGGGTATCCCGGGGAGCAGAGATTATTGGAGGCGTGTCGCTGAGGGGCGTGTCGAGCTCATGCGGAGCAAATGGGCCCCCTGGTATAACCTCCACAAGATGTATGCCGGGCTTCGGGACGCCTACCTCCACGGAGGCAACGAGAAGGCTCGTGACCTGCTCGTTCGCTACGGAGACTGGTGCGAAAAGGTCACGTCCGGCCTCACCGACGCACAGATGCAGCGTATGATCGGTACGGAATACGGCGGCATGAACGAGGTGCTGGCCGATATCTATGCGATCACCGGAAACAAGAAATACATAGAGCTGGCCAAACGCTTCAACCACCGGGCCGTTTTCGAGCCTCTGGAGAATCACCAAGACAGGCTCACCGGCCTGCACGCCAACACCCAGATTCCCAAGATCACCGGCATGGAGCGCATTGCGGCCTTGGTCGACGATGAACAGTTGCACACCGGTGCCGAGTTCTTCTGGGAAACCGTCACGCAGAACCGTAGTGTGGCCTTTGGCGGCAATAGCGTCAGTGAGCATTTCAATAATCCCAAGGACTTCAGCCGCATGATCGGGCACCGGGAGGGACCGGAGACCTGCAATACCTACAACATGCTCAGGCTTACCAAAGAGCTTTTCACGACGGAACCGAAGGCCGCTTATGCCGACTTTTACGAGCGTGCGCTTTACAATCATATCCTGGCATCCATCAATCCGAAGCGGCCCGGATACGTCTATTTCACCTCGATCCGTCCGGACCATTACCGGGTGTATTCCCAGCCTGAGCAGGCCTTCTGGTGCTGCGTGGGTACGGGAATGGAGAATCCCGGACGATACGGGGAGTTCATCTATGCCCGGGCCAAGGACGGGTTGTATGTGAATCTCTTTATCCCCTCGGAACTCTCGGTGCCTGATAGCGGAATGGTTCTGAAACAGGAGACGACCTTCCCGGATGAGGCGCGTACGCAGCTTCGCCTTCAACTCGAGAAACCGACCACCTTCACGCTGAATATCCGCCATCCTGCCTGGGTCGATGCGGGCGATTTCGCGGTCAAGGTCAACGGCCGTTCCGTTGATGTCGAGTCGACTTCGTCTTCCTACGCCGCGATTCGACGGGAATGGAAGAACGGCGATACGGTTGACGTGGAACTTCCGATGCACACGCAAGTGGAGCGTCTGCCCGACGGCTCCGATTGGGTGGCCATCCTGCACGGCCCGATCGTGCTGGCCAAGCCCGACGGCACTGACAATATGGACGGTTTGTTTGCCAACGAGGGGCGCATGGCGCACGTGGCGCATGGTCCGATGATTCCGCTCGACAAGGTTCCGGCCCTGCTCACAACGGAAGAGGAGTTGCTCAAACATGTGGTACCTGATCGTTCCGCAGGGCCTCTGCACTTCCGTATCATGGATGTGATCGAGCCGGCCGAGCCCAAGGGCTTGCCGCTGGTGCCGTTCTTCAGACTGCACGAACGACGCTATCAGATGTACTGGCAACTCGCAAACGCCGAACAGATTGCGGCGAAAAAGGAAAAACTCGCCGCCGAGGAGCGTGCCCGCACAGCGCGAGAGGCCGCAACCCTCGACTCGATCGCCGTGGGCGAGCAGCAGCCCGAGGTGGAGCATGACCTCAAAGGCGAAGGCATGGAATCGGGCATTCACAACGGTCGACGCTGGCGCCACGGTGCCTGGATTCAATACACCCTCGACCCGCGGGGTGCCAGGGAAGTCATTCTGGCTGTCACGTATTCCGGTGACGATCGTGGCCGGGAATTCGACATCCTGGTTAACGGGACGGTGATCGCCACGCAGAGGCTGACCGGCGAAGAACCGAACCACTTCATTGAGAAACGCTATCCGATTCCCTCCGAGATCCTTCAAACCGCTGGAAACGGTCGACTCACGGTCCGGTTCACCGTGAAACGGCGGCTTGCCGGAGGGCTTTATGACGTGCGTCTGCTCAAACCGGGTGTTCCGGACGTTCTTCCTTTCAACTAGGGGATTACCAGTGCCAAGCAGCTCTTTCTCATTCCGGCATCTGGGACCCTTCGAAGACGGCGTGACGCCCTGGACAAGGGACATCAGCCATGGAGAGCTGATTCGCGACGGATATGATGAAACGCTGACCATTGACCCGACCAACCTCCAACTCCTTTACCAGGGTCGTGATCCGGCAATTACCAGGCGCTACGACCAGTTGCCCTATCGACTCGGTCTCTTGACATTGGACCGTTCGAAGAAGTAGGAATTGGTTATCTTTTTAACCAACGGGCAAACTGCGCGAAGCGGCGCCGATACAGGTACCGCCCGCGACGAAATGTACCGCAGACAAAGACAATGGACTCAAATGAACTGCCGGAGATTTTCTACGAGATATTCGACCCATCTTTATCCCGCCTGAACCCTGGGGACGAGGCTTCAACCCTCAGAGCGCTGAACATGTTCCGTCCCGCGGGGTCTGAAAAGGAGGGGGAGACCGCTCTCCGCTTCAGGCGGATACTGGACCTCGGATGCGGATGCGGCGGGCAGACCCTCTCGCTGGCACGGTACACGAAAGGGCCGATTCTGGCTTTGGACAACCATCGAGCCTACCTGGATGAGTTACGCCGTCGTGCGGAAGCCGCCGGTCTTTCCGGGAGAATTCAGGTTGTGCTGAAGGACATGCGTACCCTGACGCCGGACGACGGTCCCTTTGACCTGATTTGGTCGGAAGGCGCCCTTTTCATCATGGGTTTCCGCGATGGCTTGGCGGCCTGCCATTCTCTCCTGACCCCGGGCGGAGGACTGGCCGTCAGCGAACTCTGTTGGTTGCGGCCCGATCCGCCGGCGGACTGTCGGCAGTTCTTCTCTGAAGTGTACCCGGCGATGACCGATGTTGAGGCGGCTCTGTCTGCCACACGAACCTCCGACTACGAGCTTCTCGGCCACTTCACTGTGCCGGAATCGGCTTCGTGGACATCCTACTACCATCCGGTCGAAGAGCGTCTGCGCTTGCTCCGAAAGCGGCATGCGGGGAACGCGGAGAATCTGTCTATGATCGAATCCGTTCAGAAGGAGATCGACATCTACCGCCGGTACTCTGCCTACTATGGCAGTGTGTTCTTCGTAATGCGACGTCGCTGAGACTCCTCTCGCGAAGTCCCGCAGCCTTCTGTTCGAGACTGAAGTTTTGCCATAACGAAAGAAAGGGGGGATTCCGAGGA
>Ga0299915_10003358_pt1 | contig 11588 bp, 10 predicted proteins | sample RVTome_13_FD_200263 | JGI IMG/M metagenome (GOLD analysis project Ga0299915, IMG submission 200263) | Soil microbial communities from uranium-contaminated site in the Upper Colorado River Basin, Wyoming, United States - RVT92D227 (version 2) ... | reverse complement strand
GGTCGAGTTCTCCGACCACGATCACATGGCGGCCGTCCAGGAGTCCGCGTTCCGGAAGGGGCTCCTCACGCTCGGCTGCGGGGAGGCTACGATCCGGGTGTCTCCGCCGCTCGTTCTTCGGCGGGATCAGGCCGAGACCGCCCTCGAGGTGTTCGAGGACGCGATCGCCGAGGTTGAGCGCGGGGTGTGAGGGGGCTGCCTTGAGCAAGGTCGCCACGATGAGGGACGCCATCGCCGAGCTCGTGCGCGACGGCGACACGGTGGCGATCGAGGGTTTCACGCACCTGATCTGCTTTGCCGCCGGCCACGAGATCATCCGCCAGCGAAAGCGTGACCTCACGCTCTGCCGGCTGACGCCCGACGTCGTCTACGACCAGATGATCGGGGCCGGCGTTGCGAAGAAGCTGGTGTTCTCCTGGATGGGCAATCCCGGCGTCGGCTCGCTCCACGCGGTACGGCGCCGCGTGGAGAAGCAGGATCCCGAACCTCTCGAGATCGAGGAGTACAGCCACTTCGGCATGGTGTGCCGGTATGTCGCCGGCGCTTCCAACCTGCCGTTCTTCCCGATCCGCAGCTACTTCGAGAGTGACATCCCAAAGGCGAATCCCAGGATCGTCCCGGTGAGGAGCCCCTACGGCGACGAGGAGGTCTACGCGGTCCCGCCCCTCAACCCCGACGTCACGATCGTTCACGTTCAGCGGGCCGACGTGAATGGAAACGCCCAGATCTGGGGCCTGCTCGGGTGCCAGAGGGAGGCTGCTTTCGCGGCGAAGCGCACCATCGTCGTCTGCGAGGAGATCGTCGACGAGTCCGTGATCCGCTCCGACCCCAACCGAACCGTGATCCCCGGCCTCGTCGTCGATGCCGTAGTCCAGGAGCCGTTCGGTTGCCACCCCTCCTACGCGCAGGGCTACTACGATCGCGACAACCGCTTCTACCTCGACTGGGAGCGGATATCGCGAGATCCGGAGACACTCGAGGCCTGGTTGCAGGAGTGGGTCTATGACCTCGGGTGCCACCGGGACTACGTGGAGAAGTGGGGCGATGCCCACTGGACCTCGCTCCGTCCTGGGATCGCGCTGTCGGGCGATGTCAACTTCGGGGAGTACGCGTGAGCGCAAACGGCGACCTCGGCTGGTCGCGCTCGGAGATCATGATCGTCGCGAGCGCACGGCAACTCGCCGGCCGGCGAGTCTGCTTCGTCGGCATCGGGCTGCCCAACATCGTCTGCAACCTCGGCAAGCGCACCGTAGCGCCCGACCTGCAGCTCGTGTACGAATCGGGGATCTTCGGGTCTGCTCCCAAGCGCCTGCCGCTCTCGATAGGCGATCCCACGCTCGTCACGGGCTCCATGGCCGTGTGCAGCATGTATGAGCTGTTCGCCTTCTACCTGCAGGCCGGCCTCGTCGACGTCGGGTTCCTCGGCGCGGCACAGATCGATCGCTTCGGGAACATCAACACGAGCGTGATCGGGAACTACTCGAGCCCGAAGGTCCGGCTGCCGGGCTCGGGAGGCGCGTGCGAGATCGCCATCAACTCCCGCGAGGTGTTCGTGATCATGCGGCAGGGTCAGCGCTCGTTCGTGGAAACGCTGGACTTCCGCACCTCGCCCGGCCACTCGGGCGATCCGGAGCACGACGCGAAACGCGGCTGGTTCGGTAGCGGGCCTACGTCGGTGGTCACAGACCTCGGCACCTACTTCTTCGACCAGGACACCGGCGAGATGACTCTTGCCACGCTCCACCCCGGAGTCACCCTGGACGAGGTCAGGGAGAACATGGGCTGGGACCCGAAGGTGGCAGGGGATCTCGGCGAGACACCGGCGCCCACCGACGGGGAGCTCCGCCTCATCCGTGAGGAGCTGGACCCGCAGGGCGTCTACACGAAGTAGCCCGTGCGATGAGTCACGTCTTCCACCGCGTCCTGAGCCGGAAGCTACCGAGCGCCGTTCGGGCCGAAGGGGTCTGGATCGAGGACGCCGACGGCAGACGCTACCTCGACGCCGCCGGTGGCGCGATCGTGGTGAACGTCGGCCACGGTGCTCGGAGCCTGATCGAGGCTATGGCGGCGCAGGCCGGTCGCGTGGACTACGTGCACGGCACGATGTTCACGACGGAGTCGCTCGAGTCCTACGCGGACGAGCTCGCCCCCCTTCTTCCCATGGACGAGCCGCGGATCTACCCGGTTTCGGGCGGGAGCGAGGCCGTCGAGACAGCGATCAAGCTCGCGCGCAGTTACCACCTCGCGCGGGGCGAGGACCGAACGGTGGTGATCGGACGCAAGGCCTCGTATCACGGGAACAGCCTCGGCGCGCTCGATGCCGGCGGGAAGGAGACCTTGAGACGTCCATACGCGCCGTGGCTCGGGAGGTTCGCGCACGTTGAAGCCGCCTACGAGTACCGCTGCACGATGCCGGGCCACCCGGAAAGGTGCGGGGCGCAGCACGCCGAGGCCCTCGATCGGATGATCCGCGAGACCGGGCCGGAGAAGGTGGCCGCCTTCATAGCGGAGCCTGTCGTCGGGGCGACCCTCGGCGCCGCCCGGCCGACCGACGACTACTGGCCGGCGGTCGTCGAGGTATGCCAAGCGCACGGCGTTCTGCTCATCGCGGATGAGGTCATGACGGGCTTCGGCCGCACCGGCCGCTGGTTCGGCATGGACCACTGGGGCGTTCGGCCCGACATCCTGACGTGCGGCAAGGGCTCGACCAGCGGGTACTGGCCGTTCGGCTTCGCCGCGGCGAGCGGTGCTGTGTTCGATACGGTCAGACCGAATGGCTTCGTGCATGGCTTCACGTGGTCGCACAACGGCGTCGGGGCCGCGGTGGCCCACGCCACGCTCCGGCTCTTGCGCGACGGTGACCTCGTCGAGGCCAGCCGCGCGAAAGGGGAGCTCCTGCTGAAAGAGCTCTCGAACGCGCTCGCCGACAGTCCCATCGTCGGCGATGTACGAGGGATAGGGCTCATGGTCGGGATCGAGCTCGTTGCGGACCGGGCCTCGAAGGCCCCGTTCCAACGCTCGGAACGCGTCACCGAGCGTGTGGTGGCAGCGGCCCGAGAGCGGGGCCTGCTCCTGTACTCGAGCACCGGCCACGCGGACGGAGCGAATGGCGACCTCGTGATGCTGGGGCCGCCCTTCGTCATATCCGACGAGGAACGGGCCTTCGCTGTCCAGCGGACCGAGTTCGCCGTAGCGGCGGTCGCTCACGGATGAGCGGCCTCGCCGGCCTCGTCCTGTGCCCGGAGGCCAGGATCTACGACCATGGGCCCGGTCATCCGCTCCGGCCCGACCGGGTTCTCCTCACGTGGGATCTGATTCGCGCATGCGGGCTGCTCGAGCAGCCGGCCGTCCGGCCTCTGAAGACGACGATGGCGACCGACGAGGAGATCGGGCTCGTCCACACGCCGGAGTTCATCGACGCCACGAAGAAGGCGGGCCACGGCGAGGACGGCGAGTGGTTCCGGTACGGCTACGGCCCGGGGGACAATCCGATCTTCCCGCAGATGCACGAGGCGGGCGCCTGGGTGGTCGGCGCGTCGATCGCGGCGGCGCAAGCGGTCCTCGACGGAGGGGTCGCCCACGCGTTCAACGCTGCCGGTGGCCTCCACCACGCTATGCCCTCGCGCGCCTCGGGGTTCTGCGTCTACGACGATCCGGCCATCGCGATCAAGTGGTTGCTCGAACGGGGCGTCGAACGGGTCGCGTACGTGGACGTCGACGTCCACCACGGCGATGGGCCCCAAGCGGTCTTCTACGCCGACCCTCGGGTCCTCACGATCTCGATCCACGAGTCGGGTGAGTTCCTGTTTCCGGGGACCGGCTTCATCTCCGAGCGGGGAATCGGCGACGCCGAGGGCACGAAGGTGAACGTCCCCCTGCAGCCGGGGACCGGTGACGACGCCTGGCTGGAAGCGTTCCGCGAGATCGTTCCGCCGCTCGTGAAGGCGTGGAGGCCGGACGTTCTCGTCACCCAGCTCGGCTGCGACACGCACGACACGGACCCACTCGCGCACCTGCGCCTCACGACGCGCGCGTACCGGGAGACCGCGAAAGTGCTGCACGAGCTCGCCCACGAGGCGGCGGGAGGGCGCTGGGTGGCCACCGGGGGCGGCGGCTATCAGTGGGCGCGAGTTGTCCCACGCGCCTGGACCCTGTACTTCGCCGAGATGAGCGAGACCGAACTGCCCGACGCGATCCCGGAGTCCTGGATCGAGGAGACCGAGTTCCAGGTGCGCGCAGCAATCCCCACCACCTTCACGGAGGAGCCGGTGTTGGGGTCGAGAGACCCCTCGGAGACTCTCGACGTGGTTCAGCTCGTGCGCAGGACCTGCTTCCCGGCGTTGGGCCTCGAGCCGTGAGCCCCGGGGGCGCGAAGCTCGTCTGCACCCTCGGGCCGGCGAGCGGCACCGTGAGAGGCGTCAGAGCCCTGGCGGAGGCGGGCTGCGACGTCTTCCGCGTGAACCTTTCCCACGGCGCTGCGGACTCCCGCGCCGAGCTCGTCCGGGCCGTTCGTGCCACCGCCGAGGAGCTCGGGCGCGATCTCGCCGTGATGGCCGATCTCCCGGGCCCGAAGGTCCGACTCGGCGAGCTCGCGACCGAGCCCTTGAGGCTCGCAGCCGGCTCTCGGTTCGTCCTGCGCGCGATGGGCGGAGCGGGCGACGAGACCGGGGCGTCGACTACCTACCCGGGTCTTGCCCTTGACGTACGTGCTGGCGATCGCGTGGCCCTTGCAGATGGGGCGGTGGAGCTGATCGTGCGTGAGATCGACGGGGAGGACGTCGTGACGGAATGCGTGCGGGGCGGCTCGGTGCGCTCGCACGCGGGCCTGAACGTCCCGGCCGAACGTCTCAGCCTGCCGGCCATCACCGATCGGGACCGCGAAGGGCTCGCGATCGCGATCGATCTCGGGGTCGATCTCGTCGCGCAGTCGTTCGTACGAGGTGGCGAGGATGTGATGGAGCTTCGCGTGCTGATGGGCGAGAGTTTGGTGCCGATCGTCGCCAAGATCGAAACGCGGCCGGCGATCGACGACATCGACGACGTGCTCGCCCAGGCCGACGGGATCATGGTCGCGCGCGGCGACCTCGGCGTCGAGCTCCCGATGGAGGAGATCCCGATCCTCCAGAAGGAGCTGCTCCGAAAGGCTCGGGCCGCCGGCAAGCCGGCCATCGTGGCCACGCAGATGCTCGAGTCGATGATCCACGCGTCGAGACCGACGCGTGCCGAGGCCAGCGACGTTGCGAACGCGGTGCTCGATGGCGCAGACGCGATCATGCTGTCTGCCGAGAGCGCGATCGGGGAGTTCCCCACGGAGGCCGCGCGCGCCGCCGTGCGGATCGCCGAGGTGGCGGAGGAGCGCGGCGGCGGGTTCCGGGCGGCCTCGGCCCCGTGCACACACAGAGATGAGGCCGCCGCCGTCGCCCATGCCGTCGCGCAGGTCGCGGCCGGCGATCCCGAGGTGGTGGCCATAGCCTGTTTCACCAGAACCGGCCGCACCGCCGCGCTGCTCTCCTCAGAGCGCCCGAGCGTGCCGATCTTCGCGTTCGCGCCCGATCCCGCCGTCCGCCGAAGGCTCGCGCTCCGGTGGGGCGTCACGGCGCTGGCCGCCCAGATTCCGGGCGACACGGACGAGATGATCGACCTCATGGACCTAGGGTTGCGGGCGGCCGGAGTCGCCGGAGAGGGCGACACGGTCGTCATCTCTGGGTCGCTGCCGGCCGGAAAGACCCAGACGAACATGCTCAAGGTCCACCACGTCGGTGAGGCGGCCCGCTGAGCGGGCTTGTTGGCGCGAGCTCGAGAGATCGTGACTGGTCGAGCGGTGTTTGAGCGTCCCCGCTATCTAGCCTTGGTGGCGGAGAACCTGGAGGAGACTTTGCGGACGCCCCAGCGGTACAGGGGCGGCGCGAGGAAGCGGAGCGCTTCGAGTCGCCCAACGGCGCGAGGCACCGAGACCTCTGGTGCCTTCCCCTTCTTCACCGCATCGACGATTGCGGTGGCCACCTTCTCGGGCTTCATCAAGATCGCCTTCGGACGGTTCGTCTGTGGGAAACGCTCCGTTACTGCGAACCCCGGGTTCACGCTCGTGACGAGGATCCCCTTCGGCCCGAGCTCGTAGTAGAGCGCCTCCGAGAAGCCGATCACGCCTCGCTTGGTTGCCCCGTAGACCGACGCACCCGGAGCGGCGAACCGCCCCGAGAGCGACGCCACGTTCACGATATGGCCGCGCCCCTGTTCGAGCATCATCGGCAGGAACACCCTCGTGCAGAGCATCACGCCGAGCAGGTTCACGCGCACCACTTGCTGAATGGTCTCGAGCGGCAGGTCGGCCAGGGGCCCGCCGCCGGGGATGCCGGCGTTGTTGACGAGGACGTCGCAGCGACCGTAGGCCTCGTCCACGCGATCCCTGAGCTCCTTGAGGTCGGAGAGCCTCGTGACGTCGCAGGGAACGACGATGGCGCTCCCACCTCGCACGGCGATCTGCTCCTCCAGAGCCTCCAGTCGCTCCGTTCGACGGGCCGCGAGAGCGACCTTGGCTCCCTCGCTCGCGAGGAGCTTCGCGGTCAGCTCGCCGAATCCGGAAGAGGCGCCGGTTACTACGGCAACGGCTCCAAGAAGCTCCATCTCAGGCCTCCAATTGCGCGGCGCGCCCCTACGATGGGGTGACCGATGGACGTTACCGAATCCCACGCCTCCCGGCTCCCCCCTATCGACGATCGCTGGGACCCGCGCCGCTACGACCGGCAGGAGCTGGCGCGCGGGCTGGTCGACGGGGGCATCGCGGGCCCGGTCTTGAGTCATCCGATGGACAACGTCCTCGGCAACATTCGGCGGCTCTTGGAGGGCGACGAAGACAAGCTGTTCGGCTTGAGCGGGCTTGTAGGCGCGACGACCGCCGAGGACGTGCTTCGGCTCGTCGGCCGGGCCGCTGGCTTCGAGCCCGACCCACTCCGGACGACAGGGCCAGTGCCTGTGGACCCGAGCCGGGTACTCGATGCCTGCGAGGCGGTCGGTGACCGGCTCGCCCTTGCGTGCAGCCGCCGCGAGCGGGTCATCCTCGCGACCGGCCACCCCGTGGGGCTGGCGCACCTGTACATCGAGGTTGGAAGGCAGCTCCGGATGCGCGGGGTGGGACTGCTGCGCCCCCACGAGGGCGTGGCTTGGCGCGAGCAGGATCGAAGTGGCCTGTGGGAGGTTCGGTTCCTGGAGGGCGTCGCCATGCTCACCGACCGGGCCTCGATGAAGCACACCCACAGCGGCGAGCCGATGGCGCGGATGCTGCATGAGGCCACGCCCGACCTGGTGTTCGCGGATCACGGGTTCGCGGGGGCGGCGATCGAATCGGGCGTGGAGACGCTCTCGATCGCCGACGTGAACGACCCGGCTCTCCTCGTGGCGCAGGCTCAGGGCCGGACCGAGACCGTGATCGTCATGGACGACAACGTCCAGCCCGAGGACTACTGGCCGTGCTTCCAGGCCATCTGCACTCGGCTTCCGTGACCTGGGCAGGGCCGAGCGCTGTTGCCCCCGGGTAGAATCGTGTCACGTTGAAGACGAAACCCTTCTCCGAGGCACGGTTCGTTTGCGTGAAGAGGCCCGCAGGTCCTATACGAGAGTCCATGTCGGCCCGCCTACCCGCCGGGCAGAAGGATCCGCCCGCGAGCTGAGTTCGCGCACACACGGAGCGAGGCCTCCGAGGGGGGCGTGAAGCCCACGCGGAGGCGAAGGTGAACGAGCACGAAGCGCTCGTCGAGCGAGCCGTGCGCGACAAGAGCACGGTGCTGCTGATCGGCGGGCTCGACACGGGCAAGACCACCCTGTCGCGGGCCTTGCTTCAGGCGGCGGTGGAGGCCGGCCGTCCGTCCGCGTTGCTGGACGCCGACGTCGGCCAGAAGACGGTCGGGCCGCCCGCGACACTCACGATCAAGGTGGTTCGGGGGCCCAAGGATCTGGAGCCGCAGGCGATCGCCGAGGCGGACGCCCTGTCCTTCGTGGGCTCGACATCGCCCCAGGGACACCTCCTGCAGGTCGTGACCGGAGTGGCGAACCTGGCGGCGAAGGGCCGTCAGTGGGGGACGGAGTTCGTGGTGGCGGACTCGAGCGGGCTGGTCTCGGGCGTCTACGGGGAGACCCTCAAGTACCACAAGGTGGAGATGCTTCGACCCGATCTCGTCGTCGGTCTCCAACGCGGGGAGGAGCTGCAGCCGCTCCTGGGTGTGATCCAGCGGTTCTTCCGGACCGAGGTCGTGCCGCTCGGTGTTCACCCTGACGTCGTGCCGACCACCGTCGAGCAGCGCGCCGAGAGCCGCGAGGGGGCGATGACCCGGTACTTCTCGAGGGAGCTCCATCGCTGGCGCGTCAAGCCCACCGTGTTCATGCCGGCCCTGCCGCCGCTCTTCGATCTGTCGCAGCTCGATCGGCTCCTCGTCGGACTCTCGGACGGCGCCGGTGCCTACCTCGGCATCGGATACCTGGAGTACGCGCCCGATGAGGGGTTCTTGCGCCTCATCTCCCCTGTGGCAGAAGGCCCGAAGGCGCTTAGACTGGGCTCCGTTCGCCTGGAGGAGGGCTACCGCGCGAAGCGGGTCGACCTCCGGAACCTGTTGGGATCAGGATGACGGAGAAGGGAAACGCGTGCCTTCGCTGATCAAGAAACGTCGCAAGAAGATGCGAAAGAAGAAGCATAGGAAACTCTTGAAGAAGACCCGCTGGCAACGTCGTCAGCAGGGCCGCTAGAAGCGCGAGAGCCCTACCCATGCCGAACGCGGAGGCGCGCCGAACTCCGAGCCTCCAACCCGCCGCCCTCGCTGAGGGGCTCGGCCCGGCCTGATGCGTCCCATCGTGTTCCTCACCGATTACGGTCTGGGCGGTGAGTTCGTCGGAGTGTGCCACGGGGTCATCGCGAGGATCGCCGCCGGGGCACAGGTGATCGATCTCACGCACGCTGTGCCGAGGCAGGATGTCCTTCTGGGCGCCGTGACGCTCGCCAGGGCTGTTCGCTTCATGCCGGAGGACGCCGTCTACCTGGCGGTGGTTGACCCTGGGGTCGGCTCGGAGCGTCGGCCGGTGGTGGTCGAGGCCTCCTCGGGAGCGCTGCTCGTCGGGCCGGACAACGGCCTGTTGTCGATGGCGTGGGAAGCGCTCGGAGGCGCGGCGAGGGCCGTGGAGGTCGCGTCGGACGACATCCTTCTCCACCCCGTGTCGCGAACGTTCCACGGGCGGGACGTGTTCGCGCCGGCCGCCGCGAATCTGGCTGCCGGGCTGGCGCTGGAAGCGCTCGGGCCCACCATCGACCCCGCCTCGCTGCGACAAGTGGATCTCCCCGGTCCCATGGTCACTCCCGGAGCCATCGGGGCGCGTGTGGTGGGCATCGACGGGTTCGGCAACGTGCAGCTCAACGTCCTCCCTGAGGATCTGGACGCCGCGGGCCTCCGGGGGCCGCTGTCCTTGGGGCACTGGACGATCGCTCGAGCGGCGACCTTCGCCGACGTGCCGAGGGGAACGCTCGCGGCGATCGTCGACTCGCAGGGATTCCTGGCGCTAGCCGTGAACCACGGCAGCGCCGCACGGATGCTCGGCCTGGAGCCAGGCGTCACGGTGAGACTGTCGCGCGCATCCTCCGCACGCGAGATCGGCGAAGAGGCCTAGGCGCTCGGCCCTTCGGAGCTCAGAACGTCGCTACCGCACGACCTGCACGGTGACGAAGACCTTACCCTTGACGATGAGATCGACTGCCCGGCTGCTCTCGGCGCCGAATCCGCTCGCGACTAGATCGTTCGGATGCTCCCCGCCGCTCAACCTGGCGATCAGCTGGTCGAACGACCGGACGGGCATGCTGAAGCCGGATCCGCCCTTGCCGCCCCGCACCATGACGGTGTCGAAGCCGCTTGCCCACGAGGGCACCTTCATCTGCATCGTGGTGACGACGTTCCGCCCGCCACCGATCGGTGTGAGCGTCGTCTCGATCGTGATCCTGTCGCCCGGCCGCACCTTCAGCAGGCTGCGCTGGGCGAGCTTCGGTTGGAGCGAACTTGCCGTCCGAACCCTCGTGATGGTCCCTTCGAGCCGTTGCTGGGTGATCTCTCCGGTGGCGTGCACGCTGGTGAACGTCACCTTCTCGAAGCGGTTGAACGCGAGCTGATACAGCGCGTCGACCATCTTGTACGCGGCGGAAGTGGCGTCGTAGTCGGAGTAGAGCATGTTCCGGTTGTCGACCGTGAAGGGCACGCCCTCGGCGGTCTGGCCCTCGATCGTGTAGGAGATGCTCGACGTGCCGCTGCTGTACGCGTCGAACACGAGCTGGAGGTTCGTGAAGACGTGAGAGGCGGCGATCTCGGATCCCCAGAAGTCCTTCTGGTAGACGATGTCGGTCTCGGCGGTCCGCGAGTAGCCGTTGTCGGTGTTGGTGAACGTCGTGATGACCGGCATGGCGTCCGGCGGCGGGCCCGCCTCTCCGACGATCCCCGCGAGCCGGTCCTGGGTTATCGAGCCGTGCGTCTCGGCTAGCGCCGCGATCTTCGTCGACCCGAACAGCCCGCTCGGGTCGTTCAAGACGGTGACGATGCTCGCGTTGTTCATCCCGAACGTCACCGGGCCCGCGTAGAAGAACGGATGGCCCCAGCCCACGTCCAGGTTTCCGCAGGAGAAGGTCGTCGTGCCGGTGCCGAAGTACGCGATGTCCCCGTAGGACAACACCGCGGAGAGCGGCTGGCCCGGCCGAAGCGGCGTCGGGTTGGGGGTCGTCGCGTCGCCGGAGGCGCCCGCCCGGTAGACAACGAAGGGCAGGCCCTTCTTGTCGAGGAGATCCTGGAGGTCCCGGAGGCGCCGGTCCGACACGCCGGTCACTCCCAGCGGGATGTCGAGACGCTGCGCGAACCTCGGTGCCTGGCTTGCCGGAAGGCCGGCTGCGCGGGCGATCTCCTCGCGAGCGGCCTTCGCAACCGGAACGGAATCAGGCATGGACAACGCGGACGCGTTCGCGTAGCTCAGCAGGTCGACCATCTTCTGCCCCGGCGTGAACAGTCCGATCGCAGGATCCGAGGGGATGTACTTGTAGGAGGTGGCACCAGCCAGCCTCCCCTGGATGTAGACGGGAGACCCGGACATCCCGGCCGCGAAGCCGTGGGATTGGTCGAGGAAGGACTGCGGCCCCGTGATCTCGAAGAAGATGAGGTCGTAGCCGGGGGCGATGGCATCGGGCATGGTGCCGATGATGCGAATGTCGAAGCTCACAGGGGTGCTGCCCTGTACTGCCGTCAGCCCCGTGCCCGTCATGCCGGGTCTGATCTGGTCCTCGGGGAAGACGGCCGGCGGGCTGGAACAGCTGCTTGCGGCTGGCGCCGGAGCGGCGGCCAGGGTCGTCGCGAGCAGCGCGATGACCACGGCGGCCGTGCCAATGATGCCGCGCCGTCCTTCGCGAGAACCGTAGTTGCGCACGAACACCACCCCCCTTGTCCTTGCGATCCTACGCCCTCCGACGCCCGGGCCGATGGATCGGTTCCGATGGAAGATCAACGCGTGATCAACACGGGAGTGACAGGCGACTGCTGCAGAACTCGCGGTTGCCGACCAGCAGCCGATGCAGAGCG
>Ga0299915_10003357_pt1 | contig 11589 bp, 13 predicted proteins | sample RVTome_13_FD_200263 | JGI IMG/M metagenome (GOLD analysis project Ga0299915, IMG submission 200263) | Soil microbial communities from uranium-contaminated site in the Upper Colorado River Basin, Wyoming, United States - RVT92D227 (version 2) ... | reverse complement strand
GCGCAGTCGTTTTCGTATGGACTGTAAGACCTTATCGGACTGAATATCGATATGGGGAAGATTCACTCAAGGATATTCTCATCAGTGTTGGACATATTTGCCAGAATCTGTACCTTGCTTGTGAATCAATTGGAGCAGGCACATGTGCGATAGTTGCCTACAATCAGAAATTGCTGGACAACATTGTCGGCGTTGACGGAGAGGATGAAATAGCCTTGTATTTAGCTCCAGTTGGAAGAATCAAATAGCGTGAACTTAACTGTTCGCAAAATCATTGGGCGGGTGGGGGTAAAGTTTTATGCACACGCACAGCGCGCGCTGTCTTAACGTCTCGTTGTCCCAAATTTTATTAGTTGAACTGTACATGTGATTGTTAGGGCGCGGTTTGAGAATCTTGTCTGTTGTAGAAGAATTTATCAAGCGAAGTGACGAATTTTTTAAGAATTTGATTGAGGAAAAAGATCTAACCACTTATTTTGTTAATTCCAATTTGGCAATCTTGTTGCTCTCTGCTGTTTATGGGGCGACTATGGGAACTTATGCTGGCGGATTGTCGATTCTTTTCAGCGCGATCAAAGTCCCAATACTTCTTCTCGTTTCTCTCTACCTGACTATCCCAAGCTACTACGTGCTCTATTCACTTCTCGGGGGAAAGCGAACTCTGCGTCAAACTGCTATGCTCTTGTTGTTCAGCTTCACTATAATGGCAACGGTTCTTATAGCACTCGTTCCTGTAAATCTGTTCTTTGTGATTACAACCACGAAATCTCCCGCAACATATGCCTTTATGGTTCTTCTGAACATAGCAATCTTTACTCTCGCTGGTTTCTTTGCACTCACCAATTTTATTAAAGGCGCCAAAGTGTTGTATCGAGAGCGTTCCGAGAACTGGAAGCCATCTTTCCTACTTGGAAGCTTAATCCTTATGATTGTTGGAACCCAGTTGGCATGGGTCTTACGGCCGTACTTTGATTACTTTCCGTGGTTCATACGCCCACTGGAAGGCAACTTCTACACTGCAATACTACAATTGATTTCAGAGTTCATAGGCGAGGTCGGAGCTTATCTTGTCGCCCTAGTGCTCATCATCATTATTGTTTTACTGTTCTTCTTTGCCCTCAGACCAATCAGAAAAGAGCGTGAAGAAGCGCCCAAAGAGGCTATTCGACAGGAAGAAGCCGACAATACCCGTGAGAAAGGGGAACCTGGAAGACTTAAATGAATCTGTGGATCAAATTGGTAATATCGATTTTCTCTTTACCCAATACCATTTCGACCAGAGAACGTGGCCGCTCGCTCGATTCAGGCTTTGTGTCCCTTAAGTTGCTTTGGGTTTGGGGGCTAAGTTTTATCCAACAACAACTTTTGACGTTGCGGAAAAGTTATAGCTGGACTTAGAACGATCACCAAGAAGGATGGACTGAGAGCAATCACCATGAAGGCTGGATATCCCGAAATTGGAATCTGTGGTCTTTCTTGTAGGCTTTGTCCAGCCTATCATAGAGAAACTGCGAGCAAATGTGAAGGGTGTAAAAGCGAATCGAGAATGAATGTTGGGTGTACATTCATCAATTGTGCAGTAAAGAAAAAGGGAATCGAATTCTGTTGGTTATGTAGCGAAAACAAAATTTGTGAGAAATGGAGAAAACATAGAGAACTGGGAAAACTGCACGATAGTTTCGTGTGCTACCAGAAACTTGAAAGTAATATCTCTTTTATCCAAGAGCACGGGATTGCAGAGTTTGAGAAACAGCAGAAGAGTAGAGAGCAGTTACTGGGTGAGGTGTTGAAAGAATTCAATGAAGGGCGTTCAAAATCCCACTACTGCATTGCGGCAACTGTCTTAGAAATTGGGGATTTGGAAAAATCACTGGCAGAAGCAAGAAAACAAGCAAGTGGACTAGAACCTAAAGAGAAGGCTCGAATTCTACATGCAATCCTAGATCGACTCGCTGATAGAAAGAAACGCTATCTGAGGCTAAGGAAATAAGCCAGTTTTTGGTCTTGCGGAAAAGCTATAGCTGAACTCAATAGACATTGGTTCACTTAGTGTCGGAGAAAGAAAAGGGAGTTGATGGTGAAGATGTCTATCATAAAAGAAGAATTGAGCACGACGTGGAATAGTAAACCTTTCAAGAACCGTGAAGAAATAAAGACCGAGATTCGTGATTGTGACCGGTTTGCTGGCATTTCTCAGTATGCTTGCTTCATATTCGCTGCGTTAGGAGTCATTGGTGATGCAATGAACATCACTCTTGGCTTGGAGTCAATGTCTTGGTTTCTGCTGGCTATCGTTGCTGGTCTAAATGCTATAATCGGTCATACGCATGTAGTGGTTGCTAAGCATTTGCTTGGCATAGCAGCTGAAAACAAGGAATAGGAGTAAAATATTCAAGGAGCACGACACCAAGACCAAGTAGACTCTTCTATCACTGTTCTTAAGCCAGTTTGACCCTATTTTCCATTAGAAGAAAACCGTCATGTGAAGACGGACTTCGGGAGATTTCCCCATCGAGTTTGAGGTGCAAATCCCACCTCGCCCGCCACATGTTTCCAAAAGCGCGTTATGATGGCTCTTGTGCTCTCTGTCTGGCCACTTCCGCCTCTTCGCGACAATATTGCTTTTCTTACTCTGGAGCTTGACCTATCTTGCCTTGGCACAACAGTCTCGCACTATCAGCAGAACTGCCTCCTTGAGAGAAATGATCAAATTCCACCAATGCGACTACAGGTCTTTGAGACGCTTGCTTTAATATCTTGAGAACTACAATGAAAGCGCCTCAAATGCTAGGTCGGGTTTGGAAGCACGAACAAAGTGAGTACTTTCTTGGCGACAAGCGTCACACCTTTAGTGATAATTGCAGGCATAGTCTTGGGATTTTTGCTCCCCGCAGTGGGATTGCTTTGGAAGAACTACATTGGGCTTCTGCTCGTTGTGCTTATGCTTTTCTTGTACTTGCGAATCGATACGGAAGACACGAAAAACTCCGTCCGAGACGCGAAACCGCTTGGATGGGCATTGCTTATGACGTTCGTTTTCATGCCGCTTCTAGCCCTAGTCGGGAGAGTCTTCTTTGCGCCCATCCTTTTTTCCGGGATCGTCCTAGCTCTCTCGTCGCCTCCGGCAGCAGCGACCGGCTTCTGGGCAAGGATCTTCAAAGGAGACATTGCATTCGCGTTGGTTGCTACAGCTATATCCAGCCTGTTTGCCGTAGTTACCGTTCCAGCATCAATGCTCCTGGCAACAGGAGCAATCTCCTCATTTGACCCTTATCCAATGATCTTGATGTTGGCTGAACTGATACTCGTACCAGCAGTGACAGTGTTGCTGCTCAAAAAAGCAGTGCACATAGAATGGGGTCGAGTGACGCGCCATACGGCGCACTTTGAACTTGTCGTCGTGTTCCTCCTCATCTGGGGCTCAATAGCGCCTGGAATCGAAAGCGTCAGAGAAAACCTTCTACAGTTTGGGTTGCTGAACGTTTTTATGTTCGCCTCTCTTGGCCTAGGATTTAGCATTGCCTTTCTTGTCGGCAGGAGGTTCGGCTACGCGCGCGCGATCAGTGTTGGAATCGCAACGTGCGTCAAAAACGCGGGACTAAGCTTGGTGATAGGTTTGACAATGTTTGGCCCTTCAGTTGTCCCGCCCCTCATCGCAAACCTGGTCGCCCAGAACTTGCTGATTGTTTTACTCCTAACATGCTTCAAAAGTAAATTGACGAAATAGCTCACCATAGGTCGTATCCATTAGTTTCAGCAGAATTGACATTCTATTCGTGAGCTGTGTCTCTTCTTTCAGGACCTCTGTTCCTGATCTCGTAAGGCAGCTTGCTTGTTCTGAACGCGACCAACTTGTCTTTGAACACTGTTAGATAGTCGAGAATCAGCTCTTTGCCTCTTGCGGTCAAGGCGTAGACCGGTATCGTCAAACCGACCTGAAGTAGTGCTCTGCTGCCAACTGCGTTTCGAAGTATCGTCGAAGCACTAGCACAGGCAATATCTGCCTTTGCTATGTGTTTCACATCCGACTTCTTTGCCAAGGTATTGCATACGGAGAAGATGACCGCCTCTTTTCCTTCGATTTTCTGGAGTCGATGAATATCGCTAATTGCCTTTGCTTGAAAACTTGCAACACTGACAGCAACGTGTTTTGCTCCTGCCATGAAAGCGTGCTTCACGCCCGCAGCCTGGTCGATTCTAGCTTCGGTCTTGTCTAGGATTGTTCCGCCGTTTTTCTCTATGTGATCGATTACTTCTCGAATGGGCGAAGTCTTGATGATTCCTGTCAAACGTGCGCCAATCCCTTGAACGAGTTTCCCGTTGTTAGTTATCACGGTGCCTGCACCATCACAGACAACAACTGCGCAATCGATCAAATCCTTGTTCAGCCAAACGCTCATCATTTCAGATGCGCCGTAAGCCACAATCGGGTCAAGACTGAAGTCTCGGTATTTGCAGCAGAACCCAAACCCTTCAATTTTGGTCTCAACACTTTTCTTCACTGCTTGAGCGTCTATCTTTTTGGTTCCATACAGAGACTCGTGGAGTGGACAGTAAGTCACGGCGGGTTCAGTCAAAACCGTTATTGCTTTTTCATCTATCTTGACATGCGATCCACAACAGTAAATGTCATGGACTCCGGAAGCGTTCCGACAAGCCGGCTCGGTCTTCTTTGACAAGGGATCATCCTCAGTTCTGGTGTAACAGCTCACATGATACCGATATTTAAGGTGTCTAGGCACGTGATAATGGCGAGCCGTCTACAGATGTGAACATGGAGAAATTGAATATGCATTGGAAAAACTGGAGAGAATTGAACGATATTTTCTGCATTAGTCTTTGTTGGTTTGGTCGTTTATCTGTTGTTCCATCATGTGGCCGCGGCAGTAGATCAAGGCTTTCTTGACGCCGGGAACTTTAATTGCGGCGTTCTTGATGTCTTGTGCGAGCTTGAAGGCTATTGGGCAGAATGGACTTGAAGGCACAAACTCTACCTTTACTGTCCCTGCTTCTTCCTTCACACTCGTTATCATCTGCATGTCAGCAAAGGTCATTCCTGTCTCTGGGTCAACAACCTGACCGACGGCTTCACGAACCTTATCCTCTATTTCAGTCAACTATTTGCACTTCCGATTCTCTGGGTACGGTAAATCGCAGAAGCATCCTATATACGTGTCGCGGCTCGCCATGCATTTCTTCATTTCTTAGCTAGATGCATCCGCCAGCTCAGTGTCATAGTCTTGGGGTGCGATGCTTTCACCTCGTCCAAACGTGAAACAGCCGTGTTCTGGGGTGCTTTAAGCACAATGTCCGGGTTAGTGTATGCCTCGTCACATATCTTTGCCACTGTGTCCGCGAACCTGTCCATTTCTTCCCGATCAGCCGTTTCGGTTGGCTCGACCATCAACGCCTCGTCGACTATAAGGGGAAAATAGACCGTGGGCGCGTGAAATCCGTAATCAAGGAGACGTTTTGCGATGTTCAAGGCAGAAACACCAGTTTGATCCCTAAGCGGTTTGGCACTGATGACGCACTCGTGCTTTCTGGGTTTCACCGAATCGTACGGCAGGGTCAAACCTTTGATCTTACGGAGTCTCTCCATCAAATAATTCGCGTTTAGAACTGAAACTTCGGCTGCTTCTCTCAAACCTTCTGCACCCATAGTCAAAATGTAAGCATAAGCCCTCAGCAGCACGGCTGTGTTCCCGAAGAAACCCTTCATTTTGCCAATGCTATTTGGCTTGTCATAATCTAGTCGATAGGCATTTCCGTCGTGTGCTATAGTTGGAACAGGAAGGAATTTGGCCAACTCCTTTATGACTCCAACTGGTCCAGCGCCAGGTCCGCCCCCACCGTGAGGCGTGCTGAACGTTTTGTGAATGTTGATGTGGACTATGTCAAACCCCATGTCTCCAGGCCTTGCCTTGCCCAACAACGGGTTCAGGTTAGCACCGTCATAATAGAGCAATCCTCCAGCTTCGTGAACGATTTTGGCGATTTCCACAATATCCTTTTCGAACAAGCCCAGCGTGTTAGGGTTCGTCAGCATGAGACCCGCTGTCTTGCTCGAAACAGCTGATTTCAAGGCTTCTATATCGATACATCCATCGTTTCCAGATGGAAGAACCACAACGTTGAATCCAGCCATAGCCGCGCTTGCAGGATTCGTTCCGTGCGCGGAGTCAGGAATCAACACCTCCGTTCTTTGGTCGCACTGCCCATTTGCTTTAAGACAGGCATGCATCAGGAGAGTGCCCAACAGTTCGCCCTGTGCGCCAGCGGCTGGCTGCAAGCATACTTCGTACATTCCCGTGATCTCACTGAGCCAACGTTCCAGGGTGTAAAGGATCTCAAGAATACCCTGCACGGTTTCTTCGTCTTGATAGGGGTGTATCATGCCCAACGAGGGCAAAGCTGCCAGTGACTCGTTTATCTTCGGGTTGTATTTCATTGTGCAGCTTCCAAGGGGATAGAGTCCTGAGTCGACTCCGTAGTTCATTTCTGACAAACGGAAGTAGTGGCGGTTAACTTCAACTTCCGACAGTTCTGGAAGGCTGATCGTGCTAGTTCTCCGGATGCTATTTGGTATAAGCTTGTCCAAGTCGCCTACAACTTTTTTGATTTCGTCTTCAGGGTTGGGCAACAAATGTCCTCTGCGTCCACTCCTGCCGAGCTCAAATACTACGGGCTCGTTCCAATTTGCTTGTCGAAACATTCAGTTTTCACCTTTCTCCTACGATTTCTCTTAGAGCTGTTGCCAAGCGTTGTATCTCATTCTGTGAATGAATCTCTGTGACACAGAACAGGCCTGTCTGTCCAAGCTCAGGATATTCTTTTGAAAGGTCTTTTCCTCCCTGGATACCGCGTTCCAGCAGACGTTTATTTACCTCTTTGACAGTCAAATCGGCTTCGTCAAAGTTGGCAGTGAATTCTTTGAAGTGGGTCGCCTTGAAAACTGGCGTTTTGACCTTGGGTATCTTGGAAAGAAGGTTCAGCGCATAGTTTGCTTTGTAGATTATTGCTTCTCCCAGCTCACGAAAGCCTTCAGGTCCGAGAAGCGCCATGTAGACAGCGGATGTGACGGCGCACAAAGCCTCATTTGTGCATATGTTTGAGGTCGCCCTTTCTCGTCTGATGTGCTGTTCCCTTGTCTGCATGGTCATGCAGAACGCTTGTCTACTGTTGTCTTGTGTTGTCGTCAGTCCAATTATCCTCCCGGGCATCTGCCTGATCAATGTCATGTCGTCTCGACAAGCCATCAAGCCGAGCAGGGGGCCTCCGAAGTTCATCGGGCTGCCAAGGGGCTGGGCTTCCCCAATCACGATGTCTGCACCGTATTCGCCAGGAGGCTTTATCACGCCAAGGGATGTCGGGTCGACGCCGACCATGAACAACGTGTTCTTGGCATGTGCCTGTTTGGCGACTTCTTCAACTTCTGTTTCCAAAAATCCTAGGTAGGAAGGATTTTCAATGTAAACTGCCGCCGTCTTTTCTGAAATTTTGTCCTTCAAATCGTTTAGGTTCAGTTGTCCCGTTTCTTTTTCGTAGCCTATCTTCTTGACTTTGATGCCTGCTGGATCGGTGTAAACTTTGAGAGTTGAAGCTCGTTCTGGGTGGATGATTTCGGGAACCAGAATTTCGTTTTTTCCTCTGACTCGTGCCGCCATACGGGCTGCTTCGCCTAGAGTCGTCGCCCAATCGTACATGGAACAGTTCGCAACCATCATAGCTGTTAGCTCACAGATCATGCTTTGGTACTCGAAAAGGGTCTGCAGTATTCCCTGTGAAATCTCTGGCTGATACGGAGTGTAAGACGTTAGAAACTCGCTGCGACGGGATATTTCTTCGACGACAGCGGGAACATAATGGGGCCAGCATCCAGCTCCTAAGAACAGAGGCATATTGCTGCACGTTTTAGTATTGGACAGGAGGTTTTCCACGTGTTTCCTGACCTCATACTCTGACAGACCGTGCTCGGGAAGGTTCAACTTTTTCTTGAGGAGGCACCTTTTAGGGATGTCTCGAAACAGTTGGTCAATTTGTGTTATGCCGATTTCGCGCATCATTTCTTCTTTGATCTCTGGAACGGAGTTTGGAATGTAAGGATGAGCGTTCTTGTTCAAGCGTTTCACCGCGCGTGACTTAGACACTAGGTCAAGGAGAGTTCATTAAGTTTTCTTCAATCATTGTGGAAGAAAAAGGAACGGGAACCGAGGGAAAGAGGTGACCGAGTCACTTTCTGCAGACGATGATGAAGTGTTCACTTATGCCTACACTCGTCGGTTGCATGCAGGTCTTCAGATGAGTTTCCCACCATATTTTCCACGCTTTAGGGTATTTTCTGTACAGCCGGTTTGTTTCCTTCGGATGTCCGCTTGCCAATCCCTCAAGCCCCGCCATTTCCAACACAGCAAGTCCTTCATTTTCGAACTCTTTCTCTATTTCCTCAGGGTTGTAAAAGTGGCACGGTGCGAAACCGCAGCCGCCGTAATAATCACCTGTTTCCCTGATTCTCCGGAACAAATCCATTTCTATTTCATGTGGAAAGCGCACAAGCTCGGTGACTAACAAGGCCATTTGTCCGATGACGGAAACAAACATGGGCGCGCCCTTTTTCGCGACTCGGATCAATTCGTGAACGGCTTTCTCTCTTTCGTGCCTGTCGAGGACATGGGACAGCGCACCTCCCAGGCAGAGTACTGCGTCGAATTTTCCATCATCAAATGAAGATAGGTCGCACATGGTTCCGTGCATGACTCTGTCAATCTTGTTTTCGACCTTCGCTCTTTTGATTTGTCTTCTTGCTTTGTCAAGCAGTTCAGGTGTGAAATCAAGAAGCACTACGTTGTAGCCCATCTTCGCAAGATGTATTGCGTACCGTCCTGGTCCGCCGCCAGCATCGAGCACAAGTCCACCTGGTGGAAGGTACTTCTCTAGATAGTGCGCCGTCGTGGCGAATTCCAGACGGTGGTATGCGTCTTGTTCAAGTCTTTTCCATTCTTTCAGACTCATCCCTGAGTAGTACTTGTGGACGAGATCTTTGTAGTCATCTCTCTGTGGACCAGAAGATTCTAGGGACTTTTTGATTTTTGTCAGGTTCTTTTCCCGCCGATTCAGTATTGTATTCCCTTCGTCGTGACCGTTGTTTTGGCGGATTTTATCTCTTTGATCTCGTTGACAAAGTCTGCTCTATCTATGAGCTCCTGTGGAGCAAACCTTCCTGTCAAGACGACATCTGTGCCTTCTGGTATTTTGTCTAGTAATCGAAGAACATCTTTTGTGTCCAAGAGTTGACTGTACAAGGCCAGGTTTATTTCATCAAGAACAAGCAGGTCTGGCTTCTTTTCTTTAACGATTTTCTCCGCAAACTTCAAGGCTTTTTCGGCCAGCTTTTTGTCTTCGTCACCCAAAGTACCGAGGCCTATCCACCCTTCTCTCCCAAACTGATATATTTCATAGTATGGTTCAAGCATTTTCTGGATTCTGTACTCGCCCGTGTTTTTCCACCATTTCAAGAACTGAACTATGACAACCTTGCGTTTATGCCCAACGGAGCGCAACGCCAAACCTAGCGCGTTCGCGGTTTTTCCCGCGCCGGTGCCTGTATACAAGTAAACATGCCCAATCCGTTCCAAATATACCACCTTTTAGGGCTCTTTTTTCTTGCTCTACTTCTCGCACGATCTGATACTTGCAGACTGTTCCTGAGTTCTTCGGTAATTTATTCGGGGTTGTATGTAAACACTTTGCCGCAACTATTGCAGCGGTAGGCCCTGCCTACTTCCACCGAAACGCCATTAAGATTTTCACTGCCACATTTAGGGCAACTGAGAACTTTAGGTTTTTTTGTTGATCTTGACATAGGCTCTCATCGCCTCTTTAACGCGCACGCTTTTCTACCAAAGGGTCCACTCGTATGAATTCTTTTTCCTTTTTCTTGTCCTCTTCTTTTTCACGGCCTTCTTCTTGCCGAACTTTTTCCTCTTGGCGACAGTATATGTGTTGCCGCACTCGTCTGACTTAACCTTGATTTCATGGGCCTTAGTGTGGCAATTTGGACATAGTAGCTGCATTGACCGTATTTGATTGCTTTTCCCAGTGTGATGAACGATGGGTTTGATTCTGATAGATGCGAAGCTCTTTCTGCATCTGGCACACTTGCCTTTCTGCTTTAATAACAAGAGTTCTCGTGAAGTTTTGGGCACTGGTTTTCTCCAACTGCTGTCGTCATCCCAAATTGAACCCGTGGGCATGCCCCATGTTGAATGTGAGGTTTATTATACATATGTTTTCGCAAGGCCAAAATCCTTCTTTCATTTTCACTGGGACCACGCGATGAAAGCAACGCCGTGAGCGTCGCCATAAAAGAGTTCACTCAGGAACATCGCATGGCTCGTAAGAGCCCCATTCTAGTGTTTATTTTCACCTTGGCACGCCGGTTACACCATTGTACTTTTCATGTATAAAGCGGAAAACGTTTGAGTCTGCGCAAATTGCAACGCGCGCTAGTGGACGCAAAAACATCGAGGGGCTCGTTAAGAGCTCATAACCCTTTTTTGTCCCCGCAGTTTTTTTCACAACACTTTTTATATGGGAAACGAATATTTCATTGTCCGACCAGAATGTCAAAAGAAGCGGGGTCGGAACGCGCACGTTCTGAAACAAGGTTTGAGGTCAAACTCACACCTGATGGAACACGCTTGTTATTGGTCACATGGCATGTTAAAGGAAGAAATTTCTGGATTCATGATGACGGAACATTTTCTTGGGTTCCAACAGAGAACGACATCAAGACCATCCATAAAGCCTATGAAGCCATAGACGGTTACAATCAAAGGATAATGTTAAAGAAGAACCTCAGATTTTCATCCGAGACGCGAGGCAATACCTCAACCCAGAATTTTTGATTCTAGAACTTATTGTTTTCTGCATCCAACGCAGTGCATAACGTTGACCCTTGTCCGCTGCTGACTGCGCTCTCAAAAATATGAGAAATGGGCGCTAAAGTCTTTAATAGTATCGTGCGTTTTGTTCTTCAGGAGAACGAACATGGAATACGATTATGACACGCTGCTGAAAAGGGCCAGGGCTCAAGTTCCAGATGTAGCCTCTAAACGCGAGCGACTAGAGGTGCCAAGACTCAATTACGCAAGAATAGGCATGCGAACTGTGATCTTCAACTTTAAAGAAATAGCCGACGCCTTGGACCGCGACCCACAGCACTTACTCAAATACTTGTCAGGCGAAATGGCGACGGCAGCGACTATGCAGGGTTCGAGAGTCATCTTCCAAGGCAAGTTCTTGGAAGACACGTTTCAACGGTTGATTCAAAGATACCTGGAGACCTTCGTTGTGTGCCCCGTCTGCAAGCGTCCGGACACAAAAGTTGTCAAGGAAAAACGCTTGTCATTTATCGTTTGTCAAGCTTGCGGGGCAAGATCCTCAATTAAGCAGCTGTAAGAGTGCCCAATATTGGACGTGTACGTGAATCTCAAGAAGATTGGCAGAAACGTCCTCCTCAGCATGTGTGACACTGAAATACTCGGAAGGACGCTTCGAGAAGGAAAGATAGTTTTCTGCGTCAAGGAA
>Ga0299915_10003355_pt1 | contig 11593 bp, 7 predicted proteins | sample RVTome_13_FD_200263 | JGI IMG/M metagenome (GOLD analysis project Ga0299915, IMG submission 200263) | Soil microbial communities from uranium-contaminated site in the Upper Colorado River Basin, Wyoming, United States - RVT92D227 (version 2) ... | reverse complement strand
TGTTTTTATGAAGGATTTCCTTCGAGGCCTCGAGAGTAGTCCCCACCGGAACAGTAATGAGATGATCCTTTGTCATCACCGTGGATATTTTTTCATCTAATCGTTTCTCAAACCTTAAATCTCGATTTGTCAGAATCCCAACTAACTTCCCTTTTTTTATAATGGGAACCCCTGAAATTCGATATTTTTTCATGATCTCCAGAGCCTCATAAATTCTTTGCTCAGGCTCCATGGTGATGGGATTGAGAATCATCCCGCTTTCAGATTTTTTTACCTTATCCACTTCCATGGCTTGATCAGCGATAGACATATTACGATGGATAATTCCGACCCCTCCCTCTTGAGCCATACAGATCGCTGTCCTGGATTCCGTAACCGTATCCATGGCTGCGCTCACCAACGGAATGTTTAACCGGATCGTCCGGGTCAATTGCGTACTAGTATCCACTTCCTTGGGTAGGACCTCAGAAAAAGCTGGAACCAGCAACACATCATCAAAGGTTAGAAATTCTTCAATTTCTTTAGGATGGTTTCTCACCATTTCCCCTCATTTCCATCACCCAGTATTGATTTGATATATCAGAGGAATCTTCATTTGTCAACCTAACGTTATCTATATCATTAATGGAATGGCTTTCTTGCTTTCGAATGATCCCTACCTCCCAAAATATTTTATCGATCATTTGAAAAAAAATCTCGAGACTTTCGGAACGAAGGGCAGAAATAGAGACACCCCCGTATTTTTCACAGATAGCTGCGCTCTCTTCCTGACTTATTTTATCTTCTTTATTAAAGACCCGTAATCTTGGGAGATGATCCAGCTTTAATTCAAAAAGAATTTTCTCTACGGCCTCAATGTGTTCTGGAAAATGAGAATGGCTGATATCAATGAGATGGATCAATAAATTTGATTCTTTTAACTCATCAAAAGTCGGTCGAAAGGCTCCCATGAGATCTTTTGGCAGATCTTTAATAAACCCAACGGTATCCGTAATCACCACTTTATGAGTTTTAGGAAACCTTAATCTCCTGGTCGCTGTATCCAATGTAGAGAAAAGCTTTTCTTCGACCCGAAATAGACTTTTTGTGAGCAAGTTAAAAAGGGTTGACTTTCCTGCATTGGTGTATCCGATAATGGATAGAATCGGGATTCCAGTTTTACCCCTTCGAGATCTCCTCTGCGCCCTCCTCTTGCTCAATTTTTCTAATTCCTTCTCTAAGAGATGGATTCGATCCCCGACCCGACGACGATCAATCTCTAATTTCGTTTCTCCTGGCCCCCGACCTCCAATCCCGCCTGTTAACCGGGAAAGTGCCAGCGTCTTCCTGGCTAATCGAGGAAGTAAATACTTTAGTTGGGCCAGCTCAACCTGTATCTTTCCATCCAGGGTATTCGCTCGCTGGGCAAAAATATCTAAGATGAGTTGGGTTCGATCAAGAACCCTCAGTTCGGTGATATCAGATATTGTTGCCATTTGACCAGGAGTTAAATTTTGATCAAAAATAATCAAATCGACTCCCAATTGCATGCATTTGACTAACAGCTCCTTCAACCTCCCCTCCCCTACCAAGGTTGTTGGAGAAATGTTTTGTGGCCTTTGGATAATAGAATCGACGACAAACACCCCATTCGATTCTGCCAATTCTTTTAACTCTTCCATTGAATTTTCTAAACTTTCACGGTTTCCCTTGCTGACACTAATGAGGATGGCTTTCTCTTTAACCCCTTTTAGTGGAATTGCTCTCTGCCCTCTTTGAAACTCCTCCTCAAGGGATTTAATCCACTTAAGAAAGTCCACATCAAAATGGCTTACAGAAGATGGAGGATCAATTTCCCAGACCTTTTTATCCGGGTTATCTGGAAGGAGGTGTGCGGAATGGATCAATCCTGAAGAGCCCTTCCCGTCAACATTGAGGGCTACCATCATATCCAGTCTTAAAAGAGCGAGATCTGTCAAATCTTCACCTGTCAAAGGCTCTCCCTGGAGGTGAGTATGAATGAGACGAAGACCTCTCAATCTGAGGATTCCAGATCGAAAACGTGAAAGGTCAGGGATTGTAATCCCCTTCTGATCTCCTACAATAACGAATTCAATGGAACCCCGACGACCTACCAGGATGCCAATCTGGCGTCGGATCTCATACGATAGTTCACTTATAATGCTGGCAATTTCAGGCGTAACAACTTTTTGAGGCGGGACTTTCCTTCGGTAGATATGTTCGATTCTTCTGATTTGATTCGGTTTTAAACCGATGATGTTACCGTAAACTCTGTTAATTTATTCCTCCTTTTTAACAAATTTTACTATGCTGGACATATGAAGTCAACCCTTCGACTCCCCCAGCATGAATGTTTGGGTTTGCTCAAGGTTGACCCTGAGCACATTCTTATCTCTGCCGCTAAAGAGCGGAGCCCAAGTTTGAGCCTTCGGCATGAGCTTGGGCCGGAGACCTGCGCCGAGATCTTTGGTACTGTCAACAAGATAAGCATCTCTATTCAATGAGAAATTCAACTCTCCCGGGTTTCCTTATCTCTCCTGATTCTCGAACCTTTCCTTTCAGGAAATGGCTAATGACCCATAGATTGGTGATAAGATGATCTGTCATTTGGGTAGTGGTAAATGAACAATTTCCTTTTGCCAGAGCCATGAAGGGAATAAGCTGGTCTGCTAAATGAGGATCAAGACAACCCTCAGTGCTAATGTAATCTTTCAGGGCATCTACAGCTTGATCAGCTACTTTTTCGGCCGGTTTTCCTTTTTGACCTAATGACGAAAATCCAGCAAGAACCTTTCCATATTCAGTTATTAGAAATAGAAAGGACCCCTGTCCAATCGAAGGAGCATCATAGAGAATGGTAATTTCTGCATCAATACTCAATTCCCTTTGGATCCTCTTTAGGGCTTGCTCTCTCTGTCTCTCTGCCACATGCTTGGGAAGAGCAGAGACGGCCGAGAGTCCACAAACTTTCTTCAGTGAACCACGTTCAATTAAATTAACCGGCCTTAATTCATGAACAGGTTTGATTTCTAATTTTACATTCCCCCCCCCTCTCGGATAGAAGCCCCACTTATCAATGGTGGCACCAACAGAAACCCCCATGGAATCGAGGTGAGGTAAAAGGACTTGAGAAAAATAATGAAAAGGCGGACTCCACGGAACATGAGTTCCTCCAACCAGGGTCACCGTTGAAGTCCCTTGAGCCAGACAAAGAGGAAGGAAAATTGCCTGAAGGATAAGGGTGATAGAGCCTGCTGTTTTTACTTCGAACCGATAATCTCCTGAAAGAATCTGATTAGGGTTGAAAGTAATTCTTTGTGATCCAAATTTAACCCCTTCTGTCTGAGCTTCTGTAATTTGGGCTAATGCCTCCACAGCCTCCAGATGCTGGGCTTGAAGACCGGGGTTTTTTCGCTTCGATCTGATGTGGTGGATGGTAAAAGGTTTCTTTAGGATGGCTGAGAGTGAAAGAGCTGTCCTTAAGATCTGCCCTCCCCCTTCTCCAAAGGAACCATCAATTTCAATTAATCCTTTCATATTTTTCAACCAATGAATCTCTCATCCCCCGCAGGTTCTTCAAGCCGATTCCGATCCATCTCTTTTCTCTGCTTAGTTTTACGCTCTCAACGTTCTTAGTAGAAATCGAACCAAGCAAACCAGATCAACCATTAGATCCAAAACAATTGGAGTATTGTAAGGCCTCACCTCACAGCCTTTCATTAAAAGGAAGTTCTTCGTTTATGTACCTTGTAAAGAGAGTAGCCCTAACACCAGAGCCTTGTTGATCGTGAAATTCATAAGCCTCAATTTGGGTTAAGTTGAATATACGAAAAACGGAAAATTAAGTCAAACCAGAAAGATTATGAAATGTGTGACTACAAGACCTGAAACCAATCCCGCTCGATGTCCTAAGATATTATAATCGATGACTTATTCAGTCTTTATACCAGTCATTTCTCCTCTCTTGCCTGTCGGTTTAATCCCAAACCACATCCCCTAATGAGTAACACTCGCTGTGATCAAAATTTTACTTCTTGTCAGAGGTTTCCCCCCTGCCTTCGTCCCGCAAGGCGGGACTATGTGCAGGCAGGTTTAAGATTTTTCAACCCACCTGTCTGCTCTTTTTACACATTTTTTCTCATCAATAATTAAGATATTTTCATGTGAATATTTTCATATTGACAATCCATTAAACTATTTATAAACTTAAGATAATTGTTTCCAGAGTAAGATGTTTTAACCCTCGTCCAATAAGAATTCCTAATCCATCCAAATGAATGTAACAATGCCACAGGTGGTTAAAAGGAACCTGGCGACGCATTTTTCTTTTTGAGAAATAAAAATAAATATGGAGAAAGGAGTTGACTATGGCTGAGAAAAAAGGTTTTCCAATGCCGTTGGAGGTCGAATATCCAAAAGAGATGGAAGGTTGGGAGGAGATGTATCCCCCGTACTACATTTTTAGTAAGGACAGGAAAGAATGGGAAGAAAAACATTTCTGGTATCATGACAAAATCCACGCCACGGAAGTTATGTATCCGCTCGATCTGATATTTCATGAGGCATGGCAGATTGCACTCTCTCAATATACCACAAGAGTCTTCTGTATTCCTTCTGCCCAGGGGGTTGCCCAGAGGATGGTCGGGTGCTACATGTTTATCACTCCAGTTGCGCCACCCCCTGAAAATATCATAGGAGAGAAGGCAGTGCACTTTCAGAAACGGGTCTTCTATGTTTTCGATCATTATGATGAGTTGTGGGGAATGTGGCTGAAGAAGTTTAAAGCCCTGGGCGAAGAGATGAACAGCATCAAAGTCCCTCATGAACTTCCTAAATTTGAGCCTGATGAAACGATCTTCCCGGAACCGAAAGGCTATTACACTTCTTATGAACTGATGGAGGCATGGGATCGATTGGTTAACTTGATAATCAAGGGATGGCAATATCATTTCCAATATCTCAATTTAGCCTATCTTGCCTACCTGATGTTTACGGATACCTGTCGGAAACTCTCCCCCGGAATCAGCGAAAGCACCATTGGCAAACTCGTGGCAGGCGCCTATGTTCAGATGTTTCGGCCGGAAGAGGAACTGTGTAGATTAGCCCATCTGGCAGTGCCGATCAAGGAAGTGGCAAAAATATTAAAAAGCGATACTTCTCCTCAAGACAAAATTCAGGCACTGAAAAAGACCGCCGAAGGAAATACTTGGCTGGTGGAGTATGAAAAATCGAAAGACCCATGGTTCTATGTTTCCTGTGGGAGCGGATGGTTCCATTACGAGGGAAGCTGGCTCACGAAACCGGAGATTCCCTTTGGATATCTGAAAAGCTATATCGAAAGGGTTGAAAGGGGAGAGAAGATTGAAAGGGACCTGCCCCTCATCGACAAGGCTCGAGCCGAGCTGGCTGAAGAATTTCGGAAGCTGATCAAGAGCGATGAGGATAGAAATTCATTTGACGGTGTCTATAAGGCTGTCCGGACGATCTACAAATATGCAGAAGACCATCTCTTCTGGGTGGAGCATTGGTTCCACACGATCTGGTTTGAAAAGGTCAGACAGTTTGGCCGCATTCTGGTGAAATACGGCGTTTTAAAGAATACGGATGATATTTATCTCTTCAATCGCTTTGAGGTTCCTTACATTTTAGAAGACCTTGCAACAGCATGGGCATTAGGTGAAGGCGTATCCCCAAGATCTCAATACTGGCAGACTAAGGCCGAAAAGAGAAAGAAGATCCTTGATGCGGCAAAAAAGTGGACCCCATCGCCTGCCCTAGGGACACCTCCAGAAGAGGTGGCTGAGCCTTTCACCGTCATGCTCTGGGGAATTACAACTGATAAGGTCCAGGAATGGCTCAAAGGAGTGGCGGTCGTTCCAATAGATGTGACCGAATTGAAGGGATTTGCCTCATCTGCCGGAGTGGTGGAGGGCAAGGTAAGGGTGATCAAACTGCTTGAGGATATCGCCAAGATCGAACAGGGTGAAATACTGGTTTGCCCGACAACCAACCCTGCCTGGGCTCCGGTCTTTACCAAAATAAAAGCCTCAATTACAGACATTGGCGGATTGACCAGTCATGCGGCCATTGTCTGCAGGGAGTATGGAGTTCCATCCGTGACGGGAACAGGAATCGCCACTTCCGTCCTAAAGAATGGCGACACCGTGAAGGTTGATGGAAATACCGGATTGGTGAAGATCCTGAAGCGAGCATAAAAGTTTGAGGTTGGAGGTTTGAGGCAACTGCTTTAAAGCAGAGAAGATTTCGTCTCATGCCTCCAACCTTTATCCTTTTTCAACTGGAGTTCAACGTGTCTTACACATTATGGTTTGAGAAGGTAGGCAAAGAATCGATGGGCTTGGTTGGAGGGAAGAATGCCAGCCTTGGGGAGTTGATTAAGGCAGATATCCCCGTTCCCCCTGGTTTTGCCATTACGACAGAGGCATATGATGAGTTTTTAAATGAAGGTGGAATGAGAAGGAAGATCCAGGAGGTTTTGTCCCGAGTTGGACTTCAAGATATCGTTTCCCTTGAAGTGGCCAGCAAGACCCTTCGCGAGCTGATCGTGACCTCTCCCCTACCGAAGGAAATAGAGGAGGCCATCAGATCGAACTATCAAGCCCTGGCTCAAGTCTGTGATGTTCCGAATATCCCTGTTGCCGTGCGCTCCAGCGCTACGGCTGAAGATTTACCCGGAGCCAGCTTCGCTGGACAGCAAGACACCTTCTTATGGGTCAGAGGTTGTGAAGAGGTCATAGAGAAAATCAAATTATGTATGTCAAGTCTCTTCACGTCTCGAGCGATTTCTTACCGGATGAAGATGGGATTTCCCCACGAGAAGGTATTGATCAGTGTTGGCATTCAAAAGATCGTAGATGCCAAGGCTGCAGGGGTGATGTTTACCCTCAACCCGCTCAATGGCGATCCAATGAAAGTGGTTATCGAAGGGAATTGGGGGCTTGGGGAAACCGTCGTTTCAGGTACGGTCAATCCGGACAAATTTGTTGTGGACAAGGTTACCAGGGAGATCGAAAAGACCATTTCCCTAAAATGGATTGAGTGTATTTATGTCCCCGAAAAAAAAAGAGTCATCCATGGGGACACACCCTACGACAGGCAGAACGTCCAGTGCATCGAAGATGAAGAAATTGTTGAGTTGACGAGATATGCAAGAAGGATTGAAGAATATTATGAATGCCCCCAGGATATTGAGTGGGCCATCGACAAACATAAACCCTTTCCTCTGAATATCTTCATGTTACAAAGCCGGCCGGAAACCGTATGGAGCCAGAAGAAGAAAGAGCCTGTCCTCGGAAAGAAAAGTGTCTATGAACTGCTGATGGAAAAAGCCTTATCCCGTGTAAAGATTGGCTCCTGAAGAAATACCTGTGATTGAGTCACATCTTCAAAAATTTGTCCTTGCAACAAGGTCTCATCTTGATTGAGAGAGAATTGGGCTTACTTCCTTGTTGCAGCCTTGTGGATAGCATTCACAATATTGCCAACAAACTTAGATTCCTTTACTTCCTGGACTTTATTGACAGACTCAAACGTTAACGCACCTATGGGACATACGCGTACACAGGCAGGCTCCAGGCCCATATCCACTCTTTCTATACACAGATTACATTTCTGCATTTTTTCATCCAGATCATACCTCGGTACTCCGAAGGGACATGCTAAGGCACAACTGTGGCACCCGATGCATAGTTCCTTATTAACTATGACAGCCCCGGTTCTATCATCTTTGGTGATGGCCCCAGTGGGGCAGCCAATCACACAGGGACTGTCTTCGCAATGCATGCAAGCGGTTGAGATATATTGGATGGTGGCAAGGGGGTACTCCCCCTCTTCCATCCTGTAAATCCTTCTAAAAGCAGGCTGACCTTTTTCAGGATAGATATCGTTCTGGTCCATGCAGGCCACAACACATGCACCACAGCCAACACAAAGTTCAATATCGAGATAAATCGTTTTGTCCATCAATGACATCCTCCTTCCTCAAACTTTCTCAACTTTGCAGAGAGCAGACTTGAAGCCCGGGAAGCCGGAAAGCGGATCCAGATAGTCGCCCTCAAAGAGCAGGTTGACGTTAGCATCTGAATGGCCATGATACATATGGATCACTCCTGGCTGTACCATCTGTGTCAGATTGGCTTTAACAACGATGGAATCTTTTAACGTCGAAATGCGGATGACTTCATCCTGTTTGATATCCAGGTGGGTTGCATCAGCAGGATTGATATCTGCAGCAGGATGGTTGGGTCGCAGTCCGTTTGTCCAGGTAAGACGAAAGGTCCGTGTATGGACATACATGGGCAACCTGGAGCCTGTGTTGAGAATGAACGGGTATTGTTTCGCCAGTTCCGGAGTAGACTCCCAGCTATATTTGGGAGGCGTATAGACCGGGAGTGCTTCAAATCCAGTCCTCCCTTCATATTTCTCAAGGATATTGGATTTGAATTCCATCTTGCCGGATGGGGTATGAAAACCTCTCTCCAAGTATTTCTTCTCGGACAGTTTCATCGGGTTCGGCACAAACATGCCGCCCGGATGCTTTTTGAGCTCAGCAACAGAGATACCGCTGGGCTCAAGAATCCAGTCCACATTAGCCTCATAACCAGCCTTAAAAAGGGGATCATCAAATCCAAGTTTTGCGGCTAGTTCATAGATGATTTCCACGTCAGGGCGTGAATCATACAGGGGTGGAATGGCCGGTTGGGTAAAGATAATATACCCCATACTGTAACAACGGAGCTCGCTGCGTTCGACTGAAGTACAGGCCGGCAGGACAATGTCCGCATGTTTGCATGTATCTGTCATAAAAATGTCCACGTTCACAAAGAAATCCATTTTCCCCAAGCTTTCTAATAGGCCATTGGGGTCAGGCCACATCTTGTGGTTCATACCGAAACCGATCAATGCCCTAAGCGGGTAAGGCTCACTGGTGCGGATCTGGTATGGCAGATGCATGGCCTGAGCCTCCTCATCGATCATTTCGACCCAGACAGGGAATTTGTCTGCTCCGATTCTTGGGGCCATCTCACTCCAAGATTTGGATTGTATGAATTCATGCTCCCTGGTCGGTATTAGGCCAGGCGTATGGATAAAACCTGGCGGAAAAACAAAATTGCCACCGGCGATATCGTAATTTCCCGTGAGGCCAACTAAAGCAAAAACAGCGCGGTAGTTCTGAACACCATTGGTATGATGCACTACTGGTGAAGCGCTTGGCATGATGGCCGCTGGTTTCGTGGAAGCATACATCCATGCGGCCTTGATGATCTTATCGGCAGGCACTCCGGTCAGTTCTTCGCCTTTTTTAAGGCTAAACTGTTGAACATACTCTTTGTAATCTTCAAAACCATATGAATAGTTAGCTACAAAATCCTGGTCATAAAGCTTCTCATTGATGATGATATTCGCCATGGCTAAAGCTAAGGCTCCATCAGTACCGGGCCGCACCTGCAGGTGAATATCGGCCAGAGCTGTCGTTGGGGTCTCTCTCGGATCCACAACGATCAGCTTCATTCCTTTCTCTTTTCCTTTCAAGATTGCTCTGGCACTGCCCGGATTGGTATGGAACGGGTTGGCACTCCAGACAAGAAGACATTTGGCATTTTTCAGATCCGGTCCACCCGGCAGGCCAAAGGTAAGCTTCTGAGCTATGACCATAGCCTGGTAGCAAGTGCTGGATTCTGTCAAGTAGTTTGGAGAGCCAAAAGAGTGAGCCAGTCGTTTGAGATAAGGTCTGAAGTATTTAGTATAACCTGAGAAAAAAGCGACAGATTCTGGTCCGTCTTGTTTCTTGATTTCATTGAATTTGGCAGCAATAGTGTCCAGGGCTTTATCCCAGGAGATAGGCTCGAATTTACCCGAACCTCTGGTGCCGGTTCTTTTCAGAGGTGTCTTCAGGCGGTCTTCGTGATATATGTATTGGCGATTCGCCGCTCCTTTGGAGCAGAGCGTACCCAGGTTGTACGGGTGCTCTTTAGTCCCTTCCACTTTGATAATTTTTCCGTCTTTCACATACAGATCCAGCCCACACTGGGTCATGGGATCACAGATAGTGCAGATGGATTTCCTTACCTCGATGCCTGTGTCAGGGGTAGGAATTTTTCCCCTCGTTAACTTCTCAATATCCTTCATGCTTTCTCAACCTCCGATAAAATATTTTTGATTAACTGGTTTTGAATAACGGGTAGAAACCCCGTTAAAATAGGTCCTTTGTTTCTCAGTCCTTTAATAAGAGCGTTTTTAATAGCGCCTGATTCCGTATAGCTGTCCACAAAGTTGGCTCCGGTAAGGAGCCCTTCTTTCCAGAATAACTGAATGTATCTTTTTCCATCATTTTTTTTATCCATTCTGTCTTTGCCGTTTACATCACCTATACTTACAAAATCCATTCCCATAAAGTGGGTAATGTGATGGGGAATGTTTCCGGGGAAGAACTCATTCCCCCCGGCCATGTTTCTTCCTGCGGTCCGCCCTTGGTAACGGGCATTGTTCCACGAGCCTATAATCTGCGACTCTCCTGAGAGAAGGTTTTTCCCCTGGGCCACATCGCCAGCCGCATAAAGTCCGGGCATACTTGTTCTCATGTGGCCATCAACCAATATCCCACTATCAACAGCAACCTGCTTTCGGTCAATAAAACCGATGTTCGCCCGGACACCTGTGCACATTACCAAAATATCAGCTTCTTCAGTTTCAGTACCGTCTTTAAAAAAAACTCTCACCCCCCGAGTCGTCTCTTCCACTTTTTCCATTTCGACACCAAACCTCAGTTTGATTCCTTTTCTACCCAAACGTTCTTCGATGACTAGGGCACACTTAGGATGGGCAGTCAGGGGAAAGATGTGCTGGGCCAGATCGGCCAGACATATTTTCCCTCCTGCTTCATAAAAAAGCTCTACCACTTTTATCCCCACCATCGAAGCGCCAATAATAATGACTTTGGGGGGAATCTTGGCTAAGGCATCTTTGAGACGAATTGCATCTTCTACTTTCCTCATTGTATAGACCCGATCTGAACCTATACCTTCAACTGGAGGTAAAAAAGGAGTGGCACCAGTTGCAATCAGACATTGATTGTATCTAAATTCCAACCCGGATTTGGCATATACCACTTTTTTTTCAGCGTCCAGGGCTACTACGGGTGATTCAGTATACACTTTTACCCCATACTTCAAATAAAAATCCTGGCTCGCCCCATAAGGAAAAAGCCCATCAAAGCCAATTTTACCCCCTACATAATAGGTAGTAAGCATTGGATTAGATACGGGCCATCTGCTGTCTGTAATGAGATGAATTTTTCCATTATACCCACTTTTTCGCAAGGCAATTATACACTCGGCTCCAGCACATCCATTGCCTACGATAACCATGCTTTTTTCCTTGAGAGGCAAATTAATAACCAACATCTTCAAGTGACACTTTGTGTACTTATCTGTTGTAGACATTTTACATTATTTATCATAAATTTCCAATACTACCAGCGAGCTCACAGGAGGTCACTTAAAGACTATGATGGCCTTATCTTAGTTATATGGAAATCCTTTCGTCTTTTTATTCGATTCCCAGGTCTCCTTGG
>Ga0299915_10003351_pt1 | contig 11607 bp, 4 predicted proteins | sample RVTome_13_FD_200263 | JGI IMG/M metagenome (GOLD analysis project Ga0299915, IMG submission 200263) | Soil microbial communities from uranium-contaminated site in the Upper Colorado River Basin, Wyoming, United States - RVT92D227 (version 2) ... | reverse complement strand
AGGCCGCACGCGACGAGGCCGTCCGCTTCATCCGCCTCATCGTCGACTGGCCAGCCGTCCGCCCCTCCCGCCAGATCAACTTCATCATGGGCACCCTCGGCCTCGACCGCCGCTACTGCCGCCGCTACCAGTGGTGGCCCGAGCATCACGCGCTCCTCGACGTCTACGACTCCCTCTTCGAGTTCATCGACGGCAACGAGGAGCTGGCCAAGGCCGTCGGCCGCTACCTGCCCTGGGTGAAGACGCCCGACGACGTGGTCGCCCTCGTCGACACCCGCCTCGTCCAGGACTACGCCAACGACATGATGAAGTATCGCTACTACTACGACCACGGCCAGGCGGGCCTCATGATGAAGGCCGTCCTCGTCCAGGACGACCGCTCCATCACCGACCCCTGGATGGAGTTCCTCTGGACGCGCGGCTGGGAGTATCCGCAGGCCCTCAGCGGCGTCGCCGACAACGTGGTGACCAGCATCGGCCGCGACGGGGCGACCAACGTCGGCTCCATCTTCTACGCCATCGGCGGCCAGCTCGAGACCGTCCAGCTCCTCGAGCAGTACATGAAGAACGGCGGCAACCCGAAGTACGACCTCACCGACCCGCTCCACTACCCGAAGCTCCGCGCCACCATCGACCTGCCGTTCGAGGTCTCGCCCGCCGGCCGCCACGTGCTCGGCGTGGGCGACGTCGGCGGGCCGAGCTGCGCCTACGGCCGAATCGTCCAGCTCCAGAACCTCCGCTCCATCTTCGAGACCGGCTGGCGCTGGACCCACGAGCCGAAGTTCGCCTACGAGCTGGCCACCACCTTCGGCCGCGCCGACGAGACCGACGCCGACTGGGACCAGATCCTCGCCGCCGCCGCCAAGACCCGCGACCCCTATCTGATGAACCACTCTCGTGTCCTCGCCGACTGGGGCGGCTACCTGGACGACTTCCGCTTCAAGCGCTCCCTCTCCGTCCGCGTGGGCAACGGCTGGGGCCACGCCCACAGCGACACGCTCGACCTCCGCCTCTGGGCGCACGGCGTCACCATGGCCGGCGACCTGGGCCAGCGCCCCGCCTACGGCAGGCCCCAGCACCAGCGGAGCCGCGTCCACAACGTCGTCGAGGTCGATGGCTCGGACTGGCACGCCCACGCCTGGGTCCGCCACCTCTTCGACGCACCCGGCGCACCCTACCTCGTCGCCGAATCCGTGCCGCCGTACGGCATGGACAATGTGAAACTCTTCCGCCGCCAGTGCGCGCTGATCGACGCCGACCCCGGGGTCCACTCCGGCCGCGTCCCGCCCCAGGAGGACCCCGATGTCGTCACCCCGTCGGCCTACGCCTTCGACGTCTTCCGCGTCTCGGGCGGCACCACCCAGACCTACTGCTTCCACGGCTGCGTGGACGACGGCTTCGAGGCGAACGTCAAGAACCGCACCCTCATGACGGGCAAGGAGGGAGATCCCGAGGAAGCCTATCTGCGCGGCTTCATCTGGAGCAAGCAGGTGAAGGACGTGCGGCCCGAAGACGCCGAATGGGCGGCCGACCCCGCCGCCGACACGCTCGCCGCCACCTGGCGCCTCTCCCGCGACCCGAAGACGAGCCAGCCCGAGAGACGCATGTACACGGGCCTCTACGACAAGCACAGCGGCGCCATGACCCGGCCCCGCAAGTTCACCCGCCTCCACCTCCTCAACCAGACGGGCAACCGCATCCTCCACGGCATTTGCATGGACCGCACGCTCGTCAAGGAGCACAACCCGTCGTTCCCCGGCTACGCCGGCCGCTGCCTCTTCGCCCAGAGGCGCGGCCAGGAGGGCGAGGCCCTGGACAGCGTCTTCGTCGCCCTCATCGAGCCCTACGCCGGCGAGCCCTTCATCGCGTCCTGCTGCACGCTCGACATCGCGGACAACGAGGCCGACGCCCTTCGCGCGGTCGCCGTGCGGGTGGAGACTACGAACGGCCACACCGACCTCTGCTTCGCCGACGGCCGCCCCGAGAAGACCCGCACCATCGTCCTCGACCGCGGCTTCCTGGGCCGGCCGAAGGCCGTCGTCCGCGTCGCCGCCGAATACGCCTGCCTCTCGACCGATGCGCAGGGGCTGCGCCTGGCGGCCGTCACGGGCGGCCGGCTCCTGGAGGCCCCCGGGGTCAAGATCGAGGTCGCCGACGCCGCCTATGGCGGCAGCGTCGCTGCCGTGGACTACCTGAAGCGCCGCGTGACGCTCGACGGCGACGTGCCCGGTGCCCGCTTCGCCGGCAAGTGCTTCGAGGCCGGCAACGACCTCCACAAGACCTCGTTCGAGGTCTCGAAGGTCGAGCACGCGAAGGGCCAGACCATCCTGACCCTGCGCAAAGGCATCGAGATCATGAGCTCGCGGGTCATCGCGTGCGACCCGAAGGCGGGCCGCATCCGCACCTCCATCGCCATGCTGCGCTTCCGCGGCCTCGACCGCGGCCTGACCGCCTCGAACGAGGCCCTGACGAAGTTCTGGAAGGCCGAATACGTCGGCGGCAACCGCCACGATGGCCACGACTTCGTCCTCACCGGCGCCCCCGTGGCCGAGGGCGACTTCTCCGTCGGGGCTGGCCTGCACGTCTGGGAATTCGGCGTGGGCGACCGCTTCAGCGTTCGCACGGGGGTGGCCGTCCGGCGCGCGCCTCCGCAGGTGGGGAGCGGCCTCTACGAGGTGGTTGCGACGAGCCCGTTCGTGCTCACGGTAGCGGGCAAGTCGCTCGCATTCTCTCGCGACCGCGCGACGTGGCAGCCGCTGCCGGGAAGGCAGGATGGCGGGAGCATCCGCGCCGAGCTTCCCGCCGAGCTGATCGACGGCGGCCCGTTCTACCTGCGGGTCGAGCGCTGAGTGGAAAAGGCCCTTGTGTTGGCCCAGGGACAGGGGTATAATCCCGAACCTGGCATCGGACCCCTGAGATCGCTGCCGCGCGCTGCGAACGCGGGCGAGGGTGCGCCTGAGCGCATCGGGGCGGATACGTTCGCGCGTGCAGGGGGACATGCCGGTGGCCTGATCGGTTCCCCAAACTGGAGACCCGAGGTGAGAAGACTGGCACTGCTGTGGGTGCTGACCTGCTGGCTTCCTGGCCTTCTGGCGGCCGGCGAGCCCGCCAGGGCGGAGCGCAAGATCAGCCTCGACGAGGTGGTTCGCCTGGCCCTCGAACGCAACCTGACCCTCGCCGCGGAGAAGATCAACCCCGAGCGAGCCGATACCGTGATCGTCGAGCAGGTGGCGATCTTCGACCCCGTCACCAACGCGGACCTCTCCGCCTCGAAGACCAAGCAGCAGCAGACCTCCCCGTTCGCCGCCACCCTGGACAAGCACGTAGAGGGCAATGCCGGCGTCACGAAGCTCTTCCCTCTTGGCACCCAGGCGCAGATGAAGCTCGGCGCCAACCGCGACCGCACCGACCTCTCCACGGTATCGAGCGGCTACACGAGCTACGCGCTCGTCAACCCCGCGTACCAGGAGGTGTGGAGCCTCGCGATCACCCAGCCCCTGCTGCGCGGCTTTGGCGTGCGCGTGAACACCGCCAGCATCGCCGCCGCCCGCAACCAGCGGCGGATCGCCCAGGCGCAGCTCCGCGACGTGGCCCTCAAGACCGTCTCCCAGGCCAAGAAGGCCTACTGGGACCTTATCTTCGCCATCCGCTATCGCGTGCTGGTCCAGGTCGCCCTGGAACGCGCCCAGAACCTCCTGCGCGACGTCCAGGCCCGCGTCGAGGCCAAGGTGCTCGGCGAACGCGACCCCAGCGTGGCCCAGGCCCGCGCGTCCGTGGCGGCCCAGCAGGAGCAGATCGTGGTGGTCGACAGCGCGATCCGCCAGGCGGAGGACGCGCTCAAGGGCATCACCGACCTGGCCACGGACCCCACGGTCTGGGGGCTCGCACTCGTCCCCACCACGGAGCCGCCCGTCGAGGCGCCCAGCTACGAGGCCGAGAAGGCCGTCGAGACCGCCCTCGCCCGCCGCCCCGACTACCAGGCCGCCGAACTGAACATCGACAACCAGGACATCGTGGTCTACGTGCGCAAGAACGAGCTCCTCCCTCAACTCAACCTCGTGGCGGGCGGCGGGAACACAGGCCTGGGCAGCAACTGGGCCAGCTCCGACCGCAGGTTCAGGAGTCTCGACTGGTACAACTGGTCCATCGGCCTGAACTTCGAGTATCCGCTCGGGAACCGCGCGGCGCGCGCCCGCTACCGCCGGGCCGGCCTCGAGCGACAGCAGGCTGCCATCAACCTCCAGGCCCTCGCGCTCCAGATCCAGGTCGACGTCCGCAACGCCGTCCGCCAGGTGAGCACGAACGCGGAGCGCCTCGCCGCGGCAGGCGTCACCGTGGCCGCCGAGCAGGAGCGGCTGCGAGCCGAGGAAATCCGGTTCCGGGAGGCCCACGTCGGCACCAGCCAGGATGTCCTCGACGCCCAGGTGGCCCTGGCCGACGCGGAGAGCCGCCGCCTCCGCGCCCTCATCGACCTCAACGAGTCCGTCGTCGACGTCCAGCAGCTTCAGGGCACGCTCCTCGAAAACAGCAACGTGGTCTTCGAAGAAGAGTAGCGCTGCGGCGAACCGAACGGTCGAAGCCCTCGGGGAGGGGGCCAATGGAGCCGGCCGGCGCAATGCGTTGGTGGGACCCACAGCCGAGGGCGGCTGTGCCACACAGGCTGCCACGGTGGAGCCTGAAACGAAGATGTGGCACGGCTGGCTTGCCCAGCCGTGTCCCGCGGCCAATTGGGGAACAAGGAGAAACAGGCATGTCGGCCCGGTGCACGCGGCGCGGCTTTCTGAAGAAGGGCCTGGCGGTTGCGGGGACAGCGGCCGCGGCAGGGCTCTTCCGCTGGCCATACATCCTGGCGGGGCAGGCACCCGGAGCTGGCGACGGGTCGGCGAAGCCGAAGCTCGGCGTGGCCGTGGTCGGCGCCGGCGGCATGGGCGGATATAGCGTCGGGCAGGCGAAGAACGAGCGGCCCGTCGCCATCGTCGACGTCGACGAGAAGACCATCGCGAAAGTGATGGACGGCTTCAAGGACAAGACGCCCGCCCCAAAGGTCTACTACGACTACCGCAAGATGCTGGATGAGTGCCACAAGGACCTGGACGCGGTGCTCGTCGGCACGCCCGACCACCACCACGCCCCGGCAGCGATCCGGGCGATCAAGCTGGGCAAGGCCGCATTCGCACAGAAGCCGCTGGCGCACGACATCCGCGAGTGCTACGAGCTGGCCAAGGCCGCCAAAGAGCAGAAGGTGCCGACGCAGATGGGCAACCAGGGCCACTGCGGCGAGGGCATCCGCCGCCTCTGCGAGTACGTCTGGGCAGGGGCGGTCGGCAACATCAGCGAGACTCACACCATCCTCGGGCGCAACTTCGGCGGCCGCGGCGGCGTGCCCAAGGGCAAGCCTGTCCCCGCGGGCCTGCACTGGGACGAGTGGCTCGGGCCGGCGCCCTACCGCGAGTACCACGACGGCCTTCATCCCTTCAGTTGGCGGTCCTGGCGGCAGTTCGGCACCGGCACCCTCGGCGACATGGCCTGCCACCACATGGACGGCCTCTTCTGGGCGCTGAAGCTCGCCGAAGCGAAGAAGTTCACGATCGAGTGCCTGGCGCAAAAGAGCGGAAGCGACGAGCAGTTCCCCCAGGACAACGTCCTCCGCTGGGAGGTCCCCGCCCGCGGCGACATGCCGCCCGTCAAGGTCTACGTCTACGACCACGGCGGGCTCAAACCAGATATCATGAAGGCCACCGAGGAGAAGCACGACCGCAAGTTCGGGGAGTTCACCCTCTTCGTCGGCGAGAAGGGCTTGATCGGCAACGACGCGCGGATCATCCCCGAGGAGCAGCACAAGCAGACGCCCGCGCCGCCGAAGACCCTCCCACGCGCCTACGGCGGACCTATCGAGGACCTCTTCCACGCCATCAGGAACGGCACCACGCCCTGCTCTAACTTCGTCGATGCCGCAGGCCCGCTTGCGTCCTTCGTGCTCACCGGCCACCTGGCGATGTTCGCCGGCGTCGGCAAGAAGGTCGAGTGGGACGTCGAGCGGATGCTGTGCACGAACCTGGACGAGATCAACAGGTTCGCGCGCCGCGAGTATCGCACGGGGTGGGAAGTGTGAGGGCCTGCCTCGAGCAGCGCGCGCCGGCGCGAGCCCGTCCGCGGACCGTCAGACGACGTGGAGCTCGCAGATCTTGCGGAAATGGTGGCCGCAGATGGCGAGCGTGACGGCCACGTGGAACAGCTCGGGGCGGCAGAAGAACGTCCACAACAGCAGCTTCCAGTACTGGAAGCGCTCCTTCCCCAGAACGCCTAGTCGGATGGTGGAGCGAACGAAGGCCATGAGGCGCGTGGCGCCCACGGGCAGCTCGATCTCGGGTGGCTTGTACTCCCGCAGGAAGGTCCTCACCCGCTGGTAGTAGTTCCTGGGCGAGTAGATGTGCAGGAGGATTCTCTTGTATCCTTCGCGCAAGGTCTCGAGGCTCATGGCGGGGACGATATTCGTCGTGCCGTCCACGTTGTCGCCGGAGGTTCGGCCGAGCAGGCGGCCCTCGCGCTTGAGGCGCTCGAAGAGCCTCGTGCCTGGCGGGGCCTGGAGCAGGCCGACCATCGCGGTCACGATCCCGCTCTTCTGGATGAAGTCGATCTGGCGCTGGAAGATCGAGGGCGTGTCGCTGTCGAAGCCCACGATGAAGCCGCCTTGCACCTGGAGGCCGGCGCGCTGGATGCGCTTGACGTCCTCGACGAGGTCGCGGTTCCTGTTCTGGATCTTGCTGCATTCGGCGAGGCTGTCGTCGTCGGGCGTCTCGATGCCGATGAAGACCATGTCGAAGCCTGCCTTGGCCATCATCTCCATCAACGCTTCGTCGTCGGCCAGGTTGATGGAGACCTCGGTGTGGAAGGTGATGCCCACCTTGTCCTTGCGCCATGCGATGAGCGCGGGCAGCAGCTCGGTCTTGAGGCGGCTCTTGTTGCCGATGAGATTGTCGTCGACGAAGAACACGCTCTGGCGCCAGCCGCGTGCGTAGAGAGCGTCGAGCTCGGCGATCACCTGCGCGGCCGTCTTGGTCCGGGGCCGGTGGCCCAGGAGCGCCGTGACGTTGCAGAAATCGCAGTCGAACGGGCAGCCGCGCGAGAACTGCACGCTCATCGAGGCGTAGCGCTTCATGTCGGCCAGCTCCCACAGGGGCACCGGCGTGCGCGCGATGTCGGCGTACTCCGTCGTCGAGTAGATGCGCCGGGCCTCGCCGCGCTCGAGGTCGGCCAGGAAGGGCGGCAGCGTGAGCTCGGCCTCGTTCAGCACGAAATGGTCGACCTGCTCGAACTGCTCGTGCTCGGTGATGAAGAGCGGCCCCCCGGCGACGACCCGCAGGCCCGCCTCCTTGCAGCGGGCGATGAGCGAGCGTGCGGAGTCCGCCTGGACGGTCATGGCGCTGACGAAGGCGCAGTCGGCCCATGCCAGGTCCTTCTCCCTGAGCTTCGTCACATTGAGGTCCACGAGGCGCTTCCCCCAGTCCCCGGGGAGCATCGCCGCCACAGTCAGGAGCCCCAGCGGGGGCGACGTGGCCCGTTTGTGTATGAACCGGAGAGCGTGCTTGAAGCTCCAGAACGTATCGGGAAACTCGGGATAGAGCAACAGAACGTTCATCGCATCGCTTCCGCCATTAAGGGAGATTTTGGAGAGGCAGCGATCGCCGCGAATCTCGGGAAGGCTCGGGTCAGGCAAGAGAAGCATTCTCCATTGTCCGAACTATAGCATGCTCGATGCGCCGATGCAAGGGGAAAATCCGGCGGTCCTCCGCCGCCGCGGGGGCCGGGCTCAGGGCTGGTCCGGAGAGGCGACCCTGTAGATGTGCACCGCCAGCGGCGCGAAGGTGTCGGTGAAGGAGCCTTCGCCTGAGCGGATGGTGCGGTCCTCGTCGAGCACGGCCACGCTGCTCCCGGCCGGCAGGCCCTCCACGGCGATGGTGGCCTTGGCCTCCTTCAGCGTCTCGTCGTAGTTGACGGCGAAGAGGTAGAGGTCGCTGCCGCTCTCCTTCGCGAGGACGTCGAGCTTCACGCCCCCTTCCGCCTCGATCTTCACCGCGCGCTTCGGCACCTTGCCGAGAATCGCTGGGGTGAGGCGCGCGATCTGCTCGTTGATCTGGCGGATCGCCTCGCGATTGGCCTTGGGCACGCCGAACTGGCTGTAGGCAGGCTTCCAGATGTGGGTGAAGTAGCCGATCGCCGTGGCGCCGCGGCAGATGGCCATCCAGACCTCCGCCCGGATGTGGGTCGGCGTCACCTCCTTCTGCCTGTCCAACTCGCCGGTCCACTGGCTCCCCTTACTCGTTTCGATCCACGCATAGACCGGGCGGCCGTCGGCCATCTTGACCAGCAGATCGGTCGCCTCGTCGACGAGGTGGATCCACTCCGGCTTGTTCCAGCCGTAGATGGGATAGATGTCGTAGCCGACCACGTCGGCAGCCTTCGCGTAGTCGGGGTAGGCTCTCCGCAGCTCCTCGGGGATCCGCTTGAAGAAGGGATGGAAGTTGCCGGTGAGGGTCATGAACACGGGCCGCGACGGGTCGGCCGCCTTGATGGCCCTGTACTTCTCGAGCGTCTCGTCGGGCGTCGCGCGCGGCACGGTGCGCGGCGGCGAGAGCAGGACGTTCTTCCCCTCCTTGTCGAAGCCCTCGATCTCCGAGACCGAGCCCCACTCCTGGTCACCTGGGAAGATGGAGAGGACCTTCAGCCTGAGTTCCTTGAACGTGGCCGGCTTCGCCAGCTCGAACTTCTGCCTTCCCTTCTTCGCTTCGAGCGTGGCCTTGAGGATCTCGGTGCCGTCGGCCTCGAAGGCCACCTCCTTGGCCACGGCCAGCCCCTTCGAGATCGTGAGCCAGAGGGCCAGGCTCTCGGCGGTCGTGGCCTTCTTCAGCTTGATCGTGAGCGAGGCGTCCTGGAGCGGGTCGAGGACCGACCAGCTCGTGAGGTCGCCGTCCAGCAGCTTCCAGAGGGGGGTTCGGCGGTTGATCCTGAGGTCCTTGGCGGGCTCGATCTCCGCCTCGCTCACCTGCGTCGTCAGGTCGGGCTCGTCGTCGTGGATGTAGCCAAGCAGGGCAGGGGAGCCCTTCAGGCCGGGGTCGAACGGCATGACCCCGTAGAGGCCCGCCTTGTCCACCAGAGCCAGGTACTCGACGACGTTCTGCGTGCCGCTCGACTTCGGCCAGTAGCCGGCGATGGTGTTCATCGCACACGCCTTGACCGCGGGCCAGTTCGTCGCGTCCTGGAGCCAGGCCATGAGCGGGAAAAAGAGCTTGCCGTTCACCTGGAACGCTCGGTTCGGCAGGATCTCGACCTTCTCAATGGGCGGCAGTTTGGCCTCTCCGGCCGCGACGATCCCCGGGAGCAGGCAGAGCATCAGGGCGCGCCCACACGCACGCATGGTGCTGCTCATCGGATTCCCATGCCTCCTCGTGAAGAGCCTGTTGACAGCCGTCCACCGACCTGCAAGCATTATAGCGATAGTGTTCGGCGCTTGAAAGCAAGGGGGACACGATGAAGCTTCTGCGATGCCTGTCCAGCGGAACGCGGCTCGGCCTGGCGCCGCGTGCCTGGGCTCTGCCGCGCCGATCCGTGGCCTCCGGGTGCCTGCGCAGCCGCTGAAGCTCAAGGGCGGCCAGGGGATGCTGCCAGCCTCCGCGGTCGAGATTCGCTTCCTCCACTCGGACGGCGACGCGCCCGACTCGCGACGAGCTACTCGGGTGAGCCAAGGCAGAGGATCGCGGTGGTGGCGGGCCCGACCGGATAGCTCGCGAGAGGGCCGACCGTCTTCCGGGAGACAAGCTCTTCCAGCCGCCTGCCTGCGAGCTCGGGCGGCAGCACCAGCGCGAACGTCTTGTCGCTCGTGCAGTTCATCCCGATCAGGTAGTCGCCATAGCGTGCAGCGTAGAAGTCGCCCATCCCGCCCAGCGGGCCGGCGGCGAGCGGCAGCTCCTCGCCATCGGTGACCAGCACGGCGCCGGGCTGGACGAATGGCCCGCAGCGCTCGTTGGGGCGGACGACCGACCTCCCGCTGGGGGTGAACTGCGTCTCGATGCGGATGTTGGCGACGCGATCGATGCTCGGCTCCGTGTAGTGGACCCGCGCGATGCAGTTGATGCCGGCGCCGCGCCAGTTCATCGTCATCCAGCAGCGGCGGCTCTTGTGCTTGAAGGCGACGGCGCGGAGGCCCTCGTCGGCCCAGGCAAAGTCGGGCTGATCGTCGCGCATCGGCAGGCGGAACGGGCTCGGCGGCGACGCCAGGACCTGCTGAATGTAGTCCACCCGCTGCACGAGGAGCGGGAGGGAGCGGTAAGCGGGCCCCTTGTAGATCCTGTTGTGTCCCAGGAAGAGCTGGGCCAGGCGGAGCGAGACGGGATCGCCAAGGACGGCAGCGGCTTTGAGGTACTCGTCGCCGTACTCGACGCGCCCCGGATACCAACTGTGCCGCCATCCGATGACGGCCTCGATGCGGATGGCGACACTGCCATCACGGTCGTTGGAGAAGACACGGAAGGGCGCGCGGGCTGCGACGATGCGGATCGCCTGCTGCTTCACCTTCTCGTCGCCCGTCAGCTCGGCCAGTGTGGCGGTCTGCGACGCCAGCTCGCCGTAGTGGGGCACGAACCCGTGCTCCTTCGACGAGCCCTTGGGCGTGATCCAGTAGTAGTCCCACGCGTCGGACAGGAAGATCGGGCCGCCGATGATGAAGCGATAGGCGGTGGATTCCTGCACGCCCTTGCCCGGGTAGTGCCTTCCCTTGTAAGGCCGCAGGCCGATCGCCTGGCAGACGTAGTCGAGCGCGGCCCCCTCCGGCAGCGCGCGGGCCGGGTCGAGGCGTTTCAGGAGCAGGTTCGAGCGGTAGATGCTCGTGGTGATGTAGACATCCTGGTTCGTGAGCCCGCCGCGGCTCTTCGGCTCGGTCTGCTGGTCGATGGCCTTGCGGAAGAAGTCGGCGTAGAGCTGCCTGCGGGCCTTGCCCGCCTCGCCGAGCTTCTGCTCGAGGAGGCCGGCCCGTTCCGCGCCATCGCAGACGCGCCAGACGGCCTCGGCCAGCTCGCCCGGGCCTGTCCAGCCCAGTGACTTGACATCGTCCTTCAGCACGTAAGCGTCCACCGTTCGGATCACGCGTTCGAGAATGGCCTTGTCCTTGTGCTGCGTCGCCCAGCGGGCGTTGTATGCGAGCGCGATCCCGAGGTTCTCGGCTGGCGGCGAGAGCTTCCGCCTCAGGAGGTCGTCGATGAGCTTCTGGGTTTCCTGGCGCGCGTATTCCTGCGGCCCGAGAGGGGAGGGCGCCTTGTACACCGGCCCGATCTCGACGGGCTTGCCCTGCGCCTCCTCGGCCGGCGGCGTGAAGAACGGGTCGGTGTGGGTGTAGACCGCGTAGATGCCCTGGGAAGGGGCCTCCTGCATGTGCTGGCCCTTCTCGTAGCTCGGCGCGTAGCTGTACATCAGCCCCTTGCTCACGATCTGGAGCGTGAGGCGTTCCTTGCCCCGGGTGATCCGCTGCGGGAGCAGGTAGGTGGAATAGAAGAAGCGTCCGGGGAATCGCGGCTCTTTCTCGCGCCAGTTGAGCTTATCGAGCGGCGGCCAGTC
>Ga0299915_10003350_pt1 | contig 11607 bp, 8 predicted proteins | sample RVTome_13_FD_200263 | JGI IMG/M metagenome (GOLD analysis project Ga0299915, IMG submission 200263) | Soil microbial communities from uranium-contaminated site in the Upper Colorado River Basin, Wyoming, United States - RVT92D227 (version 2) ... | reverse complement strand
CTACGAGCGCCGAGTCTTTGATCCTGGCGCCGTGATGGATCTCGTACCGCTCCTTGAGCCCCCGCAGGATGGAGATAGTATCTTCCACCGAGGGCTCATCCACCACTATGGGCTGGAAGCGCCTTTCTAAGGCGGCGTCCTTCTCGATATGCTTGCGGTACTCGTCGAGGGTGGTGGCCCCTACGCAGTGCAGCTCACCACGGGCGAGCATAGGCTTCAAGAGGTTGCTGGCGTCGACGGCACCTTCGGCAGCCCCGGCCCCCACCACCGTGTGAAGCTCATCGATGAAGAGGATGATTTCACCCTCGGATTCCTGGATCTCTTTTAGGACCGCCTTGAGGCGCTCCTCGAACTCGCCCCGGTACTTGGCGCCGGCGATCAGGGCCCCCATGTCGAGGGCGACGATGCGCTTCTCCTTCAACCCCTCGGGCACATCCCCGCGCACGATCCGCTGGGCGAGTCCCTCCACGATGGCGGTCTTCCCCACGCCGGGGTCGCCGATGAGGACTGGGTTATTTTTGGTACGGCGGGAGAGGATCTGGACCACCCGTCTGATCTCCTCGTCCCTGCCGATGACTGGATCGAGCTTGCCCTGGCGGGAGAGCTGGGTGAGGTCCCTGCCGTAACGCTCCAGGGCCTGGTAGGTATCCTCCGGGTTCTGGCTGGTCACCCGCTGGTTGCCGCGGACGGTCTGGAGGGCCTTGAGCAAACCATCCCTCTGCACGCCGGCCTCCTTCAGGATACGGCCGCATGCCCCTGATTCTTCCACCATGGCCAAGAGCAGGTGCTCCACGCTCGTATAGTCGTCTTTGAATTGTTTGGCCTCCGCCTCGGCATTGGCCAGGATTCGGTTCAGCCTCTGAGAGATGTAGACCTGTCCGCCTGCAGCGCCAGTGACCTGGGGGATGGTCCGCAGATGCGCCTCCGTCTTCCCCCGCAGGTCCTGCACGGAGACATTAATTCCCTTTAAGAGCGGTGGGATGAGGCCGTCGCTCTGGTTGAGAAGCACCGCAAGCAGATGCTCGGGCTCTATCTGCTGGTGGTTGTGTTGCGCAGCCAACGACTGGGCGCCGGCAAGTGCCTCCTGGGCCTTTTGGGTGAACCGCTCTATGTTCATAGTTTTTGTTCCTCTGCGGATGCGTTAGAGAAAATTAGTCCCCCTCCCCCGCCATAAAGACCACATGCTCTTCGACAAGGGGAGAGGGAGAAAATTTATTTTAAAATAATTTACAGGGCACGTTACAGCAGACGCGTACTATTTCTTCTCCTCAAACTCGGCGTCGATCACATCCTCACTCTTGTTCCCTGCCGCTGCAGCCTGGGCGCCGGGGGTCTGGCCGGCTTGTGCAGCCTGTTGGTAGGCGGCAGTGCTCAGGGCGTGGGCGGCCTGCTGGAGGTCGCTGGTCAAGCTCTTGAGCTTGCCCACGTCTGCGTTGTCCTTGATTGCCTGCCGGATGTCGTTGATGATCTGCTCGCACCTACTCTTCTCGTGGGCCGGCACCTTGTCGCCGAGATCCTTCAACTGGCGCTCCACCTGGTAGGCGAGCCCGTCTGCCTGGTTGCGTACCTCCACCTCCTCGCGGCGGCCTTTGTCCTCGGTAGCATGGGCCTCGGCATCCTTGACCATCTTGTCGATCTCATCCTTCGCGAGGCTCGTAGAGCCCGAGATGGTGATCCGCTGTTCCTTTCCGGTGGCCCGATCTTTCGCATGCACATTGAGTATCCCATTGGCGTCGATATCGAAGGTCACCTCGACCTGGGGGATGCCCCGCGGCGCAGGCGGTATCCCTTCGAGTCGGAAGTTGCCGAGGGTTCGATTGTCCCTGGCCATCTCCCGCTCTCCCTGCAGCACGTGGATGTCCACCGCCGTCTGGCTGTCCTCAGCAGTGCTGAAGACCTCGCTCTTCTTCACCGGAATCGTCGTATTGCGCTCGATGAGCTTGGTCATGACACCGCCCAGGGTTTCCACACCGAGCGAAAGCGGGGTGACATCGAGCAGCAGCACATCCTTTACCTCGCCTGCCAGGATCCCGGCCTGAACAGCCGCCCCTGCGGCAACCACCTCGTCGGGGTTGACGCTCTGGTTGGGCTCCTTGCCGCCGGTAAGCCTCCTCACCAGGCCCTGCACTGCCGGGATGCGTGTGGAGCCGCCTACCAGTATGACCTCATCGATATCGCCGGCCTTGAGCTTTGCATCGGCCAACGCCTGCTTCACCGGCCCTTCCAGGCGTGCGAAGATCTCGTGGGCCAATTCCTCGAACTTGGCCCTCGCAAGCTTCGTATTGAGGTGCTTGGGGCCGCTCGCATCGGCCGTGATAAACGGGAGATTGATGGTGGCCTCGACCGTGGTGGAGAGCTCGCACTTTGCCTTCTCCGCCGCCTCGTAGAGGCGCTGCAGGGCCTGCTGGTCCTTCCTGAGGTCTATCCCGTAGTCCTTTTTAAACTCGTCAGCCAGATAGTCGACAATCCGCTTGTCGATATCATCGCCGCCAAGGTGGGTATCGCCGCTCGTGGACCTGACCTCCACCACACCTTCTCCGACCTCCAGGATGGAGACGTCAAAGGTACCGCCGCCAAAGTCGAAGACCAAGATCTTCTCGTCCTTCTTTTTGTCCAGACCGTAAGCCAGTGAGGCGGCTGTGGGCTCGTTGATAATCCTCAGGACGTTGAGGCCCGCGACAGTGCCGGCGTCCTTGGTTGCCTGGCGCTGGGCGTCGTTGAAGTAGGCGGGGACGGTGATGACCACGTCCTTGATCTTCTCCCCGAGATATTTGGAGGCGTCGTCCACCAGCTTGCGCAGCACCTGGGCGGAGATCTCCTCAGGGGCAACCTGCTTACCGCCCACCTCGAAACGTACGGCATTATCCTTCCCTGTGGTCACCTTGTAGGGGACGATCTTAATCTCCTCCGACACCTCGTTGAACTTGCGCCCGATGAACCGCTTAGCGGAAAAGACGGTGTTTGTCGGGTTCAAGACCGCCTGCCTTTTGGCGATCTGCCCTACCAGGCGCTCATTATCCTTGGTAAAGGCAACCACCGAAGGAGTCGTCCTGGACCCCTCCGCATTAACGATGACAAAGGGCTTTCCGCCCTCTATCGTCGCGATAACCGAGTTGGTCGTTCCCAAATCTATGCCTATTGCCTTGGACATTGTCGATACCTCCTCTTTCTCTCACATTCACACTATTTTATAACTGATAGGAATTTAAGCATTATCACCACCTTTTCAAGAAAGGCGTGAATGTATAGATACATTTTTAATGAAATATCATAAACAATATATGACATAAAGGACAGGAGGCGGATTTCATGCAGCGCCCGGAAACATCTGATAAGTACTCTTGCCCTTTTCTAAAGCGTAAAGATAACTGTTGACTTCCGGGAAGAGAGGTGTTATCCTTTGCCTGAAGTCACAGAAGTTTTTGTTACCGAGTATTCACAGGGGCCACAAAGACTTTTGCTTTGTGGTCTTTTTTTAGTCGAGGTGATTCTGGGGCTTTAATTTACGGGAAAGGAGGTACGCGACATGGCCAATGGCACAGTAAAGTGGTTCAATAACGCCAAAGGTTACGGCTTTATCACGATCGAGGACGGTAAGGATGTATTTGTTCACCATTCTGCCATCCAGAGCAAGGATTTTGGATTTAAATCCCTTGCCGAGGGTGATAAGGTCAGCTTTGATGTCGAGCAAGGCCCGAAAGGCCCCAGCGCCGTCAACGTTGTGAAGCTGTAATCCACTACCGCCGAATCTCCATGTATCTACAAGGGGGGTTCGGCGGTATCTTTTTTTTCAACCCCCGTCACAATTTAAAACGAGCCCTTTTCTCTCTTGCTCCCATACCATGGCTGTGATATGAGTTGTTCCAGAATCTTTTTGCTGTGAGCGGAGGCGGAAGAATGAAAAAGACTATTCTGATTTTTGTTTTACTCGTTATAAGCGCCTTTATCATAGCCCTGCCGTATAAGGAGTATCCGACGCTCTTTCCAGATACCACGATCAAAATAACGATCTATAAAGAAATTATAAAGATAGTTACTCCGGGCATCTGGACGCATGTAGCTTTTTTATTTGTCTTACTTCCGCCGGTCTTGTTCGTCCAGGTTGGACCATCACCATTGAGAATATATAAGAGGGTTCTCTTTCTCGCAGAAGGGATGCTCGCCCTCTTGGCAGCCTTTTTGATGTTGATCATAATGTCCATTAACCCTTCAGCCCTTGCGCAACTCGTCATCATTAAGCCGATGTTTTATCTCTCCTTGTGTTGGGTATTATTAGGGGCAATAACCGCTATTTTTCTCATGACAAAGACGATATATGATATCGTTGCCAACTTCTTGTTCAGCTGACAAGGCGCTGCATTAAGCCAGTGTGCAGTTGCCCCTCTCGGAATTACAGGGGCATAGTGCCAATTTTTCGAACGGAAACTTTGAGAGACATCTTAATGTGCTTACCTTCATAATTTTCATTATCACTATTTAATCAAACAAAAGGAGGAGAACTATGGGCATGGGAAGGTTTTTGCAGATGAGGCATTGGTTGGTTTGCGTTGTCCTCGTGATCTTTGTGTGTGCTGCCTCAGCAGCTCTTGCCAAGGATTTAGGGACGGCCAAGCCAGAGTCCGTGGGTTTTTCGTCCGACCGCCTGAAGAGAATCGACGCTGTGTTAAAGGCCGACGTGGAACAAGGCAAGATCCCTGGCGCCGTGCTCTTGATCGCCCGAAAGGGGAAGATCTCCTACTTCCAGAGTTTCGGCATGCGGAACAAGGAAAAGGGATTGAGCATGGAAAAGGATTCGATATTCCGCATCTATTCCATGACCAAATCCATCACTGCGGTAGCCGTTGCGATGTTGCTGGAAGAAGGGAAGATTTTGCTCACAGACCCGGTCTCGAAATACATACCCTTTTTCAAAGATGCGAAAGTGGCGCAGATCACGAAAGACAAAGCGGGCAAAGAGGTCGTTACCCTGGTAGAACCCCGTAACGAAATAACGATCGAGGATCTGGTCACGCACACCTCGGGACTCAGCTATTTCTTCCAGCCTTACCCCAAGGCTGTACAACAGGCGTATCTTACAGCCGGCATGGCTAACATGGCCCAGTTATCCCAGTTAACCCTTGCCGAGTTCTGCGACAAATTGGCCACGCTGCCGCTGGCCTTTGAGCCGGGGAGCCAATACCTCTACGGCCAGTCTTATGATGTCCTTGCGCGGGTGATCGAGGTTGCCTCGGGCATGCCGCTGGATGCATTCCTTAAAGAGCGTATCTTCAAACCGCTGAAGATGGATGATACCGGCTACCGTGTGACGGGGAGGGATATAAGCCGCTTGGTTTACTTGACCCCCCAATGGCCGCTCTACACCGATCCGACCAATCTCGCAACAAAATTGTTTGGCGGCGGCACCGGTCTGGTATCGACAGCCATGGATTATGCACGCTTTGCGCAGATGCTCCTCAATGGCGGGGAGCTGGATGGTGTGCGCTTGCTTGGCCCAAGGACCGTGGCCTTGATGACGATCGATCATCTGGGAGCGCGGGGAAACCGCGATGATGCCCAGTACGTAACTGTACCTGGGCGCGGGTATGGCGTTGGCTTCGATGTGTATGTTCGCGTTGAGGCAGGACGCGGATACGCACTGGGGAATGTCGGCGACTTTTTCAAGGACGGCGCCGCTGGCTCTATTTACTGGGTTGATCCTAAAGAGGACCTCATGGCTGTTTTTATGGTGAGTTCGCCGACCAACCGATTGTACTACCGGTTTTTAATAAAGGATCTGATTTATCAAGCTATCGTGGAATAGACCGAAAGTATTTACAGGAGGTTTTTTCATTTCATCAAGGGGCAGGGGCGTGGACGCCCCTGCCCTTGTCTGTTTCACCCGTGCTAGAGGCAGTACGCAAAAGTTCTCGGCTTCCGGAAGAGGCACGTGGGAAGATTTATGTGATTAGCCTCCGACGCATGGCGCGCATGGCAACAGTCAAAAAAACAAGTGAAAAAACGATGAGGTAGCTGATGCTGAACAAGGGCATGGCCTCCATCCGACCGAGGGAGAAGAGCCTGGTTATCTCGACCACATGATAGAGGGGCAAGGCCAGGGATGCCTTTTGGGCCCACAGCGGTAGGCTGGAGACGGGGAAAAAGGTACCGCTGAAGAGGAACAGGGGCGTCAAGAAAAGAAAGACGGGGAGATTGAACATATCGATGCTCGGCACGACGCCCGTAAAAAACATGCCGATGGCGCCAAAGGCGATGCCGCCGAGGAAGGCAAGGGGAATGATAAGCAATCCCGACGGGAAGGCGATGAATCCGAAGATGCCGAGGACAACGAGCATGATTGCCGCCGCCGCTGCCGACTTGGTAGCACTCCAGATGACCTCGGCCAGGATGATCTCCTCCAGGGAGAGGGGCGTGGCTATCAGGGCGTCGAAGGTCTTCTGGTAGAAGGCGCGAACAAAAGAGGCATAGGTCGTTTCAAAAAAGCTGTTCCACATCACGGCCGTGGCAATGAGGGCAGGGGCGATAAATTCCGTATACGAGAGGCTCATGCCGGCGTAACTGACGCGGCCAACGAGGTTTCGGAAGCCGAGGCCGAAGGCCAGAATGTAGAGGGCCGGCTCAAAAAGCGGTACCAGGAAATTGACCTTCCAAATCCGGCGGTAGACGACGAGGTTTCTCCACCAGACCCGCATAAAGCGCCAGGAGAAATCGGACCGTATGTTCATTCTCTGAGTTCCCTCCCGGTCAAGCGCAGGAAGACATCTTCCAGGGTAGGCGCCCGAAACGTGCACTTTTCCGTACAAAAGTTTTTGCGAATGTATTCTCCAACGGAGTTTCGCGCATAGACAATAATGCGCTGATCCAGAATATCATGGCTTATGCGGCCCCTGACGAGATATTGTCGCAGATCTTCATTTGTCCCCTCGATCTCTATAACCGCGTCCTCCACATAGCGCTCTATGAGGGACTGGGGGGAATCCTCGGCGATGATCTTGCCCCGGTCGATGATCATGAGGCGATCGCAGAGATAAGAAGCCTCTTCCATATAGTGGGTGGTAAGGAAGAGGGTGACCCCGCTCTTGCGCAGGGCCATGAGCTTTTCCCAGAGGAGATGGCGGGATTGGGGGTCCAGCCCGGTGGTGGGTTCATCCAGAATGAGCAATTCAGGTTCATTGATCAACGAGCGGGCAACCATGAGCCGTCGCGCAAGGCCCCCGGAGAGCTCCACTACCTTAGCCTTTCGCTTTTTCTCCAGGGCGAAGAGCTGCATGAGTTCCTCCGTCCTCGCGCGTGCCCGAGCAGCCGGCATAGAGAAATAGCCGGCAAAAACAGCCAAGTTTTCTTCCACGCTGAGGTCCGGGTCGAGGGTATTACCCTGCTGGCAGACCCCGATGCGCGACCGGATCACCCGCCAGTCCTTTTCAATATCGCGCCCAAAGAGCAGCATCCGGCCTGAAGAAAGGGGAGAAAAGCCATACATCATGCGGATGATGGATGTCTTTCCGGCGCCGTTCGGGCCGAGTAGTCCGTAACATTCTCCCGGCCGCACCTGAAAGCTCACCCCATCCACGGCCGTGAATGTACCATAGTTTTTTTTGATATCAGTCCCTTCGATTACAAAAGTCATAGACGTTATGAGCTCCCGATCTTTCTCAATGAAAATATAAGGAATTTAGCCTTGTGTGTCAATGCGGCAGGTGGCGCGTGCCTGCAATTCAACGAGCTGTGTAAAGAGAATACGCTAGTTTAAACCTTTTTCCCGTGCAGGTGTCTAAACAAAATAGGCGGTTCTTCACGAGGACGGTCAGAAATGCTAATTTCACTATTTGAAAAGGGTCGGTAGAGACATTAGCATTAGTCTTATAGGGGTTGATATCAGCATGATGCGGAGGGATTTCATAGATGACCTGTATGTGCCGGCGCAGATCCTCGTTCTGGGGGGGGCTCGATGAGTGTATGCCAATGGGAGCCAGGAGCTCGAGAGTTGCCCGATATGGACGAGGTAGGTAAGGCATATTTTTTGTCCCCGAGGGGGGGCCACAAACCCCAGGTTTTTGGGGAAGGAGAGGAATAGTTATGAAGAAAACAATGAAAATCGTCGCGTGTACCGTGAGCTGGCTCCTTGTCCTGTTTTTGGCAGCGCCGCCATGGGTTTTTGCACAGGATCAAGGAGCAGCACAAAAATTGACGCAGGCGGAATTGGATCAGATGCTGGCGCCGATTGCCTTGTATCCCGATTCGTTGCTGGCCCAGGTCTTGATGGCGTCCACCTATCCGCTCGAGGTGGTCATGGCGGACCGATGGGTTAAGGAGAAAAAAGGGCTTCAGGGTGATCAGCTGAACGCAGAACTGGACAAGCAGAATTGGGATCCCAGCGTGAAGGCCTTGGTTCCTTTCCCGCAGGTCCTGGCGATGATGAGCGAAAAGCTGGAGTGGACAGAGAAGCTGGGAGATGCCTTTCTTGACCAGCAAGATGCCGTAATGGATACGATCCAGAAATTGAGGCAAAAGGCCGAGGGAACAGGCAACCTGAAGAGCGGCAAAGAGCAGAAGGTGAGTACGGAGGGGAATACCATCGTGATCGAGCCCGTAAATCCGACTGTCATCTATGTGCCTGTCTATAACCCTTCTATAGTTTATGGGCCATGGTGGTATCCTGATTATCCGCCGTTCTGGTACTATCCTGCCGGATATGCAGTAGTAGGGTTCGCATTTTATTTCCCCTTTTTCTGTTCGGTGGGCCCATTCTGGCACCATGGGTGGGGCCACTGGAATTGGCACCATCATCACGTATTTGTCAACGCCGATCGTCACATAAACATCAATCATAGACACTTCCACCATACCGCTTTCCGAACGGAGGCGTGGCGACATGATGTGGGACATCGGCGGGGTGTTCTTTATGGGCATGAAGCAACCCGTCAGCGGTTTGGCCAGACCAGCAGGGGATCAGTGGATAATAGACGAGTCTTCCGGGGTTTCAGATCGGGGTCAAGCACATCGAGACAGTTCCACGGCGGTTCACAGACCGTCCCGCAACACAGGGGGCCAAGCACCTCGAGACAGCCCCAAGTCGCTCCACAGACCGTCCCGCAAGGCAGAGGACCCAGTGCGGTTGGACAAGACAGGCCGGAGCGTGGCACGAACAGGACCATCTTTGGAGGTGGGGGCATGGATCGCGGCAGCAATGTTACGAGGCAGAGCGAGAGGGGCTTTCAGAGCCGTGGCAGCATGTCCCCGCGGGGCGGCACCAGTGTTGGGCCGCGTAGTGGGGGTTCCACGGGAGGAGGCCGTGGTGGTGGAGGCTACGGTGGCGTAGGTGGAGGTCATGGTGGTGGAGGCCACGGTGGCGGGGGTGGTCGCCGTTAAGGCGTGAGCGCACCACTTTGAACCTTATTATTCGAGGGAGGGGAAAATGTTTATCCATTTATCGAATCAAAAGAAAGATCCGGTTTCCCGTTTCACCTGTGGGATCGTCATAGTCGTCATAGTGGTTGCCGGGTTATGTCAGGTCTTGCTGGCTGCGGAAGCCAAGCAACAGAGCTTCAAGTCTCCGGAAGAGGCAGTCAATGCTCTGGTAGAGGCGGTCAAGAAGAGTGATACGAAAGCTTTGCTGGCGATCTTCGGGTCGGCGAATAAAGACCTCATATTCTCTGGTGATAAGGTGGCTGACAAGGCCGGGCGTGACCGATTTACAGCAGCCTATGAGGAAAAGCATCGGCTTGTCTCTGAAGGAGACAACAAAGCCATCCTCATCGTGGGACCAAACAATTGGCCCATGCCGATTCCTCTTGTTAAAGAGGGCGAGGCCTGGTTGTTCAACACAAACGAGGGCAGAGATGAGATTCTGAACCGCAGGATCGGGGAAAATGAACTCAATACGATCGAGGTCTGCCTGGCGTATGTGGATGCCCAGCGGGAATATGCGATTAAAGACTGTGACGGAAACAGGGTACGTGACTATGCCCAGAGGTTTGCCAGCACCCGCGGGAAAAAAGACGGTCTCTACTGGGATGCAAAGGAGGAGGGAGAACAGAGCCCCATGGGGCCACTGATGGCCAAGGCCGCCAAGGAAGGATATATCCGCTTCACCCTCTCGCCCTATCATGGCTACTATTATAAGATCCTAAAGGCACAGGGGGATGCTGCGCCTGGGGGGGCATACAGCTATGTGGCGCACGGCAATATGATGGGGGGGGTTGCCCTGGTCGCCTATCCCGCTGAATACGGGAACTCAGGCGTCATGACCTTTGTCGTAAACCAAGATGGCGTGGTGTATCAAAAGGATTTGGGCAAGGGTACCAAAAAGGTCGCCGCGGCCATAACCTTGTACGACCCTGACAAGACCTGGCAACAGGTTAAATGACGAGCAAATGAGAAGGTATCTAACTCCTCTCAGCAATGATGACCGCATCATCACTGAGATGTGATTATGCGGACATCGGCTGCCACAACCCCCTGACCCTGGGGGAGCACAAGAAGAGGGTTGACGTCAATTCCCTTGATTTCCGTAAAGTTAATCATCAGCTGTGAGAGCTTGAGCAGGGCCTCTATGAGCTCAGCGCAATCGAAGGGCTCGACTCCCCGCGCACCCTTCAGCAGGGGGTATCCCCGCAATTCGGTGAGCATGGTCTCCGCCCTTTTTGCGGTCAGGGGTAAAATGCGGAGCACGGTATCTCCGAAGATCTCGGCATAGCTGCCGCCGAATCCCAGCATGCCCACCGGACCGAAGCTCTTATCAACGGTTCCCCCCAGGATTATCTCCATGCCGTGGGATACCCACTTTTGTAACAGGATGCCGCCGTCAAATCCCTGTTTCTGCGCCAGTTGCGCGAGCTGCACAAAGGCCTCTTTGAGGCCGCGGGAATCCTGGATATGGCGCGCAACGAAACCCTTGTCGACCTTGTGCAGCACACTGGGGCAATTGATCTTGAGGGCGACGGGATATCCGATCTCATCGGCGTGCGCAAGGGCCTCATCGATATCATGGCAGACGGCGGATCGAGCACAAGGAATGCCTGTTGCCGCCACAATCTGAAGGGCCTCAGCCAAGAGCAGGGGTCTTTCTTGCGCGCCTGCCCTTTGGAGGTTGTGCTCTATCGCGTCCCTATCGAAAGAAAATCGAGGGTAATTCTCCTCGTGTTCTCGCTCCTTGATTCGCAGATAGTGATCTCTCGAAACCGCCAGGGCGCGGATCGCATCCTGCGGATCGGCAAAGAGGGGGAGCTCGAAGGAACGCCTGATTTGGAAGGCATTGCTTTCATGAAACATGAAACAGGCGGAGATCGGTTTTTGATACTCAATGCTCAGACCGTGAAAGGCCCTTCCCAGTGATATCATTCCCGTCGCATCGCCGCCGTGCTGAAAGAAGATACCATCGGCGCCTTCCTTGAGCGCATCCTCTGCGATCCCGATAAAGAGGTCGAAGTCGAGGAAATCTCCCAGATCGAGAGGGTTGGTGCGCTTAATCACATTGGGGCCAGATTTCTCCTGCACCTTGTTGAGGAAGGCCTCGGAGAGGGGATAAAGGGTGAATTTAGATTCTATGGCAAAGTCGGCGGTCGAGATGGCGACCCCTCCCGAACGGGAGATGATCACCAGCTTGTTCCC
>Ga0299915_10003349_pt1 | contig 11612 bp, 2 predicted proteins | sample RVTome_13_FD_200263 | JGI IMG/M metagenome (GOLD analysis project Ga0299915, IMG submission 200263) | Soil microbial communities from uranium-contaminated site in the Upper Colorado River Basin, Wyoming, United States - RVT92D227 (version 2) ... | reverse complement strand
TCCAGGCCAACGGCAAGAGCGGGGTCGTCCACGGCCGGAGCTTCACGGGCTGGTGGATCGGCGCCTGCGACGACACGAGCTGGCTCCATAACACGGTCGGGCTCCTGAGCGAGATGGCCTCGGTCCGGGGCGCGACCCCCATCAATATCGAGCCCGGCGAGGTCCAAAAATCCTACGCCGAGAAGCGGATGGAGTTTCCCGACCCCTGGCCGGGCGGCTGGTGGCGGCTCCGCGACCTGGTCGAGTACGAGCTCATCCTATCGAAGAGCCTCGTCAACACGGCCTTTCTCCGCAAAGAGGACTTCCTGTTCAATTCCTACCTCATGTCCAAGGCCAGTATCGAGACCCAGGACAAGAACCAGCCCTACGCCTTCGTCATCCCCTCGCGCCAGCACGATTACCTGACCATGCTCAAGATGATCGACGTCCTGATGTTCGGCGGCGTCGAGGTCGAGCGGGCCGCGGCCGATTTCCTCGCCGACGGCAAGCTCTACCCGGCCGGCTCCTATGTGGTCAGGATGGCCCAACCCTTCAAGCCTTACGCCTGGGCCCTTCTCGACAAGCAGAAATACCCCGACCTGCGCGAGTATCCCGGCGGCCCTCCCATCCCCCCCTACGACAACGCGGGCTGGACGCTGCCGCTCCAGATGGGCGTCGCCTGCGACCGGATCGAGAGCGCCTTCGAGGCCAAGTTGGAGAAAATCGGCAAGGTCGAATATCCCCCGCCGCCCCCCGGCCAGGGCGCCTCGGCCTGGTTCGCCCTCGACTGCCGGACGAACGCCGCCTACCCGATGGTTTTCGCCCTCCTCAAGGACAAAGCCGAGGTCTACCGGACCAAGGCGTTCGTCACCCGGAAGGGGACCGAGATTCCGGCCGGAAGCTTTATCGTTAAGAACACGGCCGAGGTGAAAAAGGCCCTGCCCGGATTGGCCTCGAAGTACATCATGGCCGTCCTCGACCTCGACGATGTTGCCGGCGTTGACAAGGCACCCCTTAAGTTCAACCGTGTCGGCTTATACCAATCCTGGAAGTCCAACATGGACGAGGGTTGGACGCGCTTCGTCTTCGATGACCTGGGCATTCCCTATACGACCATTCGCAATAAGGACTTCAAGGTCGAGAAAGGAAAGAAGCTCGACCTCAAGGCGAACTACGACGTCATCATCTTCCCCGACGAGAACGCGGACATCATCAAGAGCGGGAAACCCGACCCCAACTCTCCATACGCCCGCTGGATCACCCCGATGCCCCCCGAGTATGAAGGCGGGATCGAGCAGGCCGGCGTCGACGCCCTCAAAGCCTTCGTCGAAGAGGGCGGCATCCTGGTGGCCCTCAACGGGGCCGGCCAGTTCGCCATCAAGGAGCTCCAGGTCCCGGCCCGCGACGGGTTGGACAAGGTCGAGCCGTCCAAATTTTTCTGCCCGATGTCGATCCTCAAGCTCGAAGTCGACAACACGACGCCGATCGGCTACGGGCTCCCCAAGACGACGCCGGCCGTGTTCTCGGACAGCCCCGGCTTCGAGACTCGCGTCCCGCCCAACGAGTGGGACCGCAAAGTCGTGGCCGGCTATCCCGAGGACGGCGTGTTGCTGAGCGGCTGGCTGCTGGGAGAGGACGTCATCGCCCGCAAGGCGGCCGTCGTCGATTTCCAATACAAGAAAGGTCGTATCATCCTGATCGGGATCATCTCCCAGAGCCGAGCCCAATCCCACGGGACCTACAAGTTCCTGCTCAACGCGCTCCTCTACCCGCAGCTGTAGGCGCGACTTCTACTCGCATCGATCGGGACGCGGGCCGTCCGGCTCGTGTCCCTTTTTTCGGGCGATCGATCCCGATGATTTTGGAAAGTAGCTTATGTCCAGACCCAGCTTTAGCTTGCCGATTTCTTCTGGCTGCTCGAATTGGCATACTTATCACCATGATTTATTATCCAGGACGGAAGGAGGAGGTTGAATTCAATGCATACATGATGCCTGCCCGGCTCAAGGAAAAAGGAATTTATTGGCAAAGATAATTGATTTGAACGAATACCTAAATCTGGCGACCGGAGACATATAAGGTGGCCTTTTCTAAATCTTTCCTAGTGTCTCTTCTAGTAACATGATGTGGAACGCCTCCAGGAAAAGGGCGCGTTAGCCCAATCCCTGTTCAAGTCCGTCTGTAACTTCGATCGAACAATAAAGTTTTTGATCGAGGTACATCAGGATGCGATTTGCGCATTTACTAGTTTCGGTCAAGAGATTGCAGGATACCCATTCAGCTAACCAAGTCAAGTCATCTGCCGACACCAATCTCTTGAGCAGTTTCACCGCTGCCCCCCTCGCGCGTGTATCTTTATCCCTTAACATATCTCTGAGGTCGGGAATATCTTCTCGTGTAACCAACTGCGATAGTGCCTCTATTGCTTTTTGCCGTACATACTTATTCCCATCCTTTAACAAAGCCCTCAGATCTGGGAGGGCCTCGTGGCCGGCCGCTTTCGCTAGCGCATTCAGTGCTGCCTCCCGCACATTGGGATCTGGATCCTTGAGCATCTCCTGCAAATTGGGCACGTCTTCCCGCCCAGCTACTTGAGCCATTACTCCCAATGCTGCCTGCCTCACTACTTTGTCTTGGTCCTTGAGAATCTCTTGCAGATCAGCGATGCATTCCCACCCAGCCACTTGGGCCAGCGCCTCGACCGCTGCCTCGCGTACATCATTGTTTCGATCCTTCAGCATGCCGCGCAGATCAGAGATAGCTTCACGCCCGGCCACTTTTGTTAACGCTTCTACTGCCGCCTGCCGCACAATTCTGTCTCGATCCTTCAACAGGGCACGCCAGTCGAAGGGGACCTCCGGACCGGCAACTCTGGCCAATGCTTTCGCTGCTGCCCTGCGTATCAATGTATCTTGATGCTTCAACATGCCCTTCAGGATGGGGATATCTTCCTGCCCGGCCACTTTCTCTATTACTTTTGCAGCTGCCCGCCCTGCATTCTGGTTCTTATCCACCAGCATCTCTTGTATGGTTGGGATATCTTGTCGCCCGGCTACTTGAATCAGTGCCGCGGCTGCTAATTGTCTTGTATATACGTCCGCATCCTTGAGCATGTTTAGGAAGTCAGGGATAACCTCCCTTCTTGCTTCTTGAGCCAGCGCTTTTAAGGCTGCCCGTTTTATTTCCTTGTCTTCGTCTCTGAGCATCTCTCGCAAGCCAGCGATGCCTTCCCACCCAGCTACTTGAGCAAGCGCCTCGACTGCTGCCTGACGCACACCTTTATCTTTATCCTTCAGCATGCCGCGGAGATCAGGGATCGCTTCCAGCCTGGCAATCTTTGCTATCGCTTCTACTGCAACCTGCCGCACGCGTCCGTCTTGATCCTTCAATAGGGTCCGCCAGTTGAGGTTGACTTCCGGCTCCACTACTCTGAGCATTGTCTCCGTTGCTGCTCGTTGTACTGATGTATCTTGATGCTTCAGCAGGTTGGGTATATCCTCCCTTCCAGCAACCTGAGCGAGCGCCTTCAATGCAGCCAGCCGCACATCCACGGCCTGATCCTTCAGTATAGCCCGCAAGTAAGGGATATCTTCCCGCTCAGCAACTTTTGTAATCGCCTCGACAGCTATCAGCCGCACACGTCCATCTTGATCCTTCAACATTTCTCGAAGCTCAGGGATGGCTTCACGTCCAGTAGCTCGAGTCACAAATGGAGTCGTATTGCATCGAAGGCGGCTGATGGGACGAGTCAACGCATCTCGTAGCAAGGGAATATACTTGGCTCTCGGCGCATCTCGGAGCCAAAACCAAGCCGGCCCCTGGCCCAGCAGGCAACTGTGCAACAAAAGCCGCATCTGGTCTTCACCGGGCGTGATATGCTCACGCACCGCAAAGAGCCGCGCCATGTCCGGCGTCTGTAATGGAATGTGAGTCGTTTCATAGGCTCGGGCCTTCAGGTCAAGTAACTCTCTCAATTCTCTAAGTTGCCGCTCTCTGGTATCTACTAACTCCTGATTCACAAGAAGGGCAAGATGATCGTGAATAATCTCATACTGTCCGCCGCTGAGGGGACGGATCATACGCTGGTTTACAAGTTCAGCAACAAGTGACTCTAATTGTTCTGCGGATAATTTGGTTTCTGCCTGCAACTCCTCCAATGAGCGTTGTCCCTTAACGCCAGTGGAGCGAACCAGAGCAATCAGAACTTGCCGAGCCAGGTGTTCTTTCTCCTTGAATATGGCCAGTCGACCCCAAAGATAGTGACCGATTATGCCGGAGCAACAACCCTTTGCCTGGTAAAGTTCATCCGTCAGAACGCCGTTGTTTTCTTGCCCTGCTGCGGCGCATAGCGTCTCACCAACCATCTGCACATAAGGCGGATAGACGCCGGGAGTCATCGTCTGAGCGTTTAGTTCGTCCGCGATGATGTCTAATAAAGGCGCTTGGACTGTTACTCGCGCCCCGGAAAAACCTGCTTCCAATGCTGCCTGTGCCCCGGACCGGTTCAACGGCTGCAGATAGATCCGTGGCAAACCACGGTCGGAACCAGCCACTTTTTGAAAGATCGGCCCCATCGTAGCTTCGGCATCGGCACGGTAGCTCACCAAAAGCCGCAGGTTGCGAAAGCGCTCTGCCTGCACCACTAGCAGCGCCTGCCGCAGCCCCTCCAACTTACTTGGCAGGGGAACGCGGGCTACATCCTCAAACTGATCCAACACCACTAGCAGCCTGGCATTCCCTACCGCTTTGCAAGCTCTCTCCATTGTGCCTTCGATAGTCGAGTTCGCGCTCGGAGGCTCTTTCAACACGTCACGCCAGAGGTCGCTGACAACGAAACGGTCCGGATCGTCAAAGGGTCGCGTATATGCAGTGCGCCACTGAGCCTGGTGCAATTGGGGAAATAACCCAGCCTGGATCAGCGACGTCTTGCCTATACCTGAATCGCCCACCAGCAGCGTCAGGGGAACTCCCATCACCCGTTGCAACAACGTACGGGTGTCGAGATCGCGCCCCTTAAAGCGGGATGCGTCTTGTTCAGTGAAATAGTCCATGCCGACAAAGACGCGCTCGATTCGCTGCTGGACTTCGACTTGCCGTTGGCCATCGCGCTTCAGGTTGGCTTCGTCTAGGCGCAGGTTCAGCTCATGGGGAAAGCCTGCCTCTTTCAAGGTGGGAATGATAGGTTCCAACTCGCGGCGAGTGAACTCAAAGCCGGTGTGAATTACGGCTACATCATCCCAGTCCTTTGGTACGGCGTACAGCTCGATGCCGCCCCCCTCATCGAATCGCCAGCCCCTTACTCGCAGCCGGAAGCGCGTTTTAGGATTGTCTTCGGCGTGTTTGCCGCCAAATTCAACTACCTGTAAGGAAACACGGCGAAAGTCAGTATGTAGCGCGTCGGCCAGCTTGAACAGAGCAGCGAGCGGACGCAAGTTTACTTCGGCCGAGCCGATCGGTACGGGTGTAGGAGGCAACGCATTCAGGTTACCGTCGTTGTGGGCTCGCGCAATCCAGCCTACGATTTCAGCCTGTCCCTGATTTAATCCGAATATCTCGGCACGGCTACGGACTTCCCACATTGAGACGTGGCCGTGGTCGTCGGGCGTGTCGCCGGCTTTCCCTACATCATGAAGTGCGGCTGCCGTAGAGAGGATGAAGAGATCGATGGCAGTGAAACGTGACCCTTTCCAATCATCAGGGATGAAAGCAGAAAGGTTATCTTCTACAGCGCGGCAGTGGGGTGTGCCTTGCTGGTGACCATCCTTGGATCGTTGCGCGTCGTGGATGCCTTCTTCGGCTCGCCGCCAGATTTCTTCAAGCTGATGCCAGAGGCGTTCGTCCAGCCGGCGCACCGCTTTGCGCAAAGGCTCCGTTCCTTTCTTAATAAGATTTATAGGGTTTTCCATTTTCCTTAGCAATGTGAATACCAGCCCTCGGCGATAAATCCCTCCTCTTGATTGCGATGACAATATATCGCTAGCTAAGCAGCGATGTCAATTACCTCTTACGTACACGTTTATACGGGACCTACAAGTTCCTGCCCAACGCGCTCCTCTACCCGCAGCTTTAAGCGCGACGCAGACACAAATTAACATTGACACCTCCTCTCTTCGTGATTTATCATCCCAGCCGGCGGAATCATGGCCGGCCTTCTCGAGCGACCGCACCGGAATAAGGACGGAATCGGCGCGGCGCTTTCGGCCGTGGTCCTGGCCGCGGCCTTCCTGGCCGGCGGGTGTTCCCAAAATATCGCGGCCCGAAGCGCGGGACTTCCCGCGCCCGCTCAAGTCGGGACTCCGGCGATCGTCCTCCGCGAGGATATCTTCGTCACGGCCCCTTTCGCCCAGTGCCACGCGTCGACGATCGTCGAAACCGGAGCGGGCCTGGTCGCCGCCTGGTTCGGGGGCACGGCGGAGGGACAACCGGACGTCGGGATCTGGCTATCTCGCCGGGACGGGCCGACTTGGTCGCCCCCCGTCGAGGTCGCTTCGGGCGGCCGGGCCGGTGAAGAAAGCCGGCCGTGCTGGAATCCCGTCCTCGTCAATCCCGAGGGCGGACCGCTGCTCCTTTTCTATAAGGTGGGACCTTCCCCGTCCCGCTGGCGGGGGATGATGACCGCTTCCACGGATGGCGGCCGGACCTGGGCCGAGCCTTGGAGTCTGCCCGACGGAATCCTCGGCCCGGTCAAGAACCATTCCCTCGAGTTCCCGGACGGGATGATCCTCTGCGGAAGTTCAACCGAGCAGGACGGGTGGCGCGTTCATTTCGAACAGACCCGGGACAAGGGACGGAGCTGGCGGCGGACTCCGCCCATCAACGACGGCCGGGAATTCGGGCTGATCCAGCCGGCCCTTCTGCGGACCGGCGGCGACAGGGTCACGGCCCTGATGAGGAGCACGGCAGGCCGTATCTATTCCGCCCGGAGCGCGGACCGGGGAGCGACTTGGTCAAATCCGGAAGCGCTGGATTTGCCGAACCCAAACTCGGGCATCGACGCGGCGACTCTCAGGGACGGACGGTACCTTCTTGTTTTCAATCCGGTCAGCCGGGGCCGCAGCCCGCTGGCCGTCGCTCTCTCCGAAGACGGCCGAAACTGGACCCGGGTTCTGATCCTCGAGGATGAGAAAGGGGCCGAGTTTTCCTATCCGGCGGTCCTCCAGTCCCACGACGGACTCGTCCATATCACCTACACCTGGAAGCGCCTGAGGATCAGGCACGCGGTCCTCGACCCCGGCCATTCCGTTTCATGAAGCGATCGACGCCCCACACGCGTCCTATTCGATAATACAAATCGAGATCCCGGGGAACATCAGTTCGGTCCGCGAATTATCGACATTTCAATCCGTAACCGTGACCGTGCGCGTGGGGCAGCGGCCGAAGTACTGCGGATGGTACATTCCCTGGACGACGGTCGGCAGCCAGGTGAACACACCGGCATACATCGCCTTGATAAAGTAGACGACCCGGACCTTGCCCTGTAAACCGTATGTGTAAAACACGGTGCGGTCGGCGGCATTCTCTTGGCGCAGCCAGGCGTCCCGGTATTGCTTGGCGTAGCCGCTGTTGAACTCTTTCAGCTCGCGCGTGGTGGCGATGTCCCGGCGCAGCACCTCGAACCCGGCGGCCAGCGGCTCGTCTACGACCGCGTATGGCACCTCCTTGTCCAGGTCCAGCAGCAGCTCCACCATATAGGTTTCGCCTTTTTTAAAACCCGCCGCCGGTTTGCCGTCCTCTCCGTAGACATTGCGCGCGACCTTGATGCCCCGGCTCTCCGCGCCGGGCAGCCGCAGCTTGTAATTGAGCTCGCTCGTCAAGTAGACCATTTGGTCGCCGCTCACCTTGACGTCGAAATCGTCCTTCTGGGTCGAAATATCCTTCTCGATTTTCCAAGTATCGCGCGGACCGGCGAATTTTTTCTCCTCGACCTTTCCCAAGAGCTCGGCCCGGGCCTGGGTCGCGCCGCCCCTCTCGATCTTTTTGACGTATTCGCTCGCGGCATACAGGATCCAGAAATTGGTCTGGGTGGTGTGCCAGGCGTAAGGCGGCGCTTCCAGCAGCCAGTTCATCACCCGCGGCGCCAGGACAAAATCGTCCTGCCATTCCAGCAACGCTTGCAACAGCAGCGCCGTGCCGTAGCGCGACGAATAGAACGGCAGGTCGCGGTCGTAGGCGAACTCCTTGGCATCGAAGTAGGCGAAGTCGGCCTCCACCTGCAGGCCGTTCGCAAACTCCCGGGCCATGACCGATTGTTTCTCGCGGTCCTGAAGCTGAAAGCCCAGGGCGCGGTAGAGGAAGACTTGGCCGGGAAGCGACAGCTTGTCACGGGTCTCGTACAGCCCGATCAGCTTTTTCGGTTCCGCTCTTTTATCCTGGCTCAGGATAAACTGAAAAAAGGCGCCGCAATAGGGAGAAAGCCGGGCCTTGGCCAGGTGGTTTTCCAGACTTGAAAGCAGCTGAGGGTCCACTCGGTAATCGGCCCGGCGCGCCAGCTGGAGGGCCCAGATCGCGTAAGCGGTCAGGTAGTCGGATGACCAGGAAGAGCCGCGGTAATAGGACAGCCCGCCGTCTGCGGCCAGAAACTCGGGTAACACCCGGATATACTCATCGACCGCCGGGCGCACTTGGACGGCATCCACCTTCAAACCCATCCGTCCAATCAAATCCGGCGTCAACAGCAAATAGGGCATCAGCTTGGACGTGCGCTGTTCCAGGCATTCATAGGGATAGAAAATCAGCTTTTCGGCGATCTTGCCCACAGGCCTCAGGATCGAAGGCGCCACCGTCAGCCTCAGCAACGGCTGTTCGGCCCGCTCGGGCGGATGAATGCGCTTGTTCAATCGGCTGCCGCTGTCGAAATCGAGCTGCGACTCTGATACAAGGTTGTCCGATACGGGAAGCTTCTTAAGAAGCCCGTCCTTGTCGGCGGCCGAAAGCGCATAGAAACGTATCTCGGCGTCGGCCGGCGCCGCAGCGCGGAAGGCAAAGGAAACGAGCAGGTTGCTGACTGCATCCATCGTCAGCCGTTTTTGCTTTTCCCCGGAGATCGAAATCCCGACGGGCTCGGCGACGACCTGGACCTCAAGCGCCGCCTTGGTGCGGTTGGAAACTTGGACGCCGGCGGCGAAAGCGTCGCCGCTCCGGGCGAACTCGGGCATGGCCTCGGCCAGCAGGACGTCCTTGGAGACGAGCAACCTTTTTTCCGCGCTGCCATATGCGTCTTCGGTATAGGCCACCGTCATGAGGCGATAAGTCGAAAGGAGGTCGGACGTCTCGAAATCCAGAGCCGCCTCTCCCCTCTCGTCGGTTTCCGCCAGCTTGAAGAAGAGGACCTCCCGGAAATCGCTGCGTACGCGGATTCCGGAAACATCCGCTTCTTCCCCGGCGCCCTTTTCCCTTGATCTCGTCATCGAACTCATTCTGGCTTCCGCCGGAGCAGTCGGCACGGCTTGTACAACGCCGCCCAATACGCCTCCCACGACGCCCCCTTCAATACCGCCCTCCATAATTGTCGCATTCCATTCATCGGCCAGGGCGCGGGGGACGAGAATCATGTCGCGGGCTTCCCTATGACCGCCGTAATCTATCATGTATAAGATCGTTGCAAGGTCGCCCTTTTCGGCCCGGACCTCGTAGTCCGCGGCCTTGAGATTCGGGAAGAAGTAGTAGCCGGCCGCCGATGTCCGGGCCTCAAAGACCTGGTCCGACTTTTCCTTGCGCAATGTGACCGTGGCGTCAGGGACCGGAGTTCCGTCGGGCATCATCACGCAGCCGAAGATGCCGGCACCGGAGAGACTGATATCCATCAAGGGCCGGTTGAAGATCCAGCGCGCATTGTCCTTTGAAAACAAGTTGTGCGTACGGTTAACGGGCGAACGATAATAGAGCGAATCGTGCCACTCGGGGGTGCGGTAACCGGTCAGGGAGAGATTGCCCTCGTCCACGGCATAGATAAAAACTTTGGCTTTCCTGGCTTGCTCCCGGTTATCGACGACGCGCACCTTGACCGACTGACGGCTGGCGGGCTTGGCCTCCTCGGGCGCCTCGATCCGAACCAGCAGGCGCCGGGCGGCGTCTTCGACCCGAAACTCTCGTTCGGCCTCAGCCCAGCGGCTGCCGCCGAAGAACGCGCCGACATGAACGGTGAAGCGCGGGAAATACTCCTTTTTAACCTTGAGCTCGATGGGCGTGGTTTTTCGGACATCGATCGTCCAGGCCTCGAGAATACGATCGGTTTCGATCGTCACCAGGGCTTGGCCTTCCTGGGGAGACTGCAGGTAGCATGTCAAAGCATCGCCGATGCGGCAGACCTCGCTCTCGGATCGCAATTCAAAGTCCTCGGCGTCGCTTTTCCAGCTGAAATCCCAAGCCATGAACTCAGACGAGGAAGAAGTAACGATGCCGTCGTTATCACGGGCGTCGGCCTTGAGAGTGTAATATCCGGGCTCGGGCACGCGGAATGTGTATTCCATTTTCCCCTCTGCCACCTTCAGCGCGATCCCCTCCCGGACCAGTTCGAACCGCCATTGCCCCGATTCCCAATGCCGCTTGTAAAGCGAAACGAGCACCGTACCCGCCGCCGGCAGCCCTTTTTCATCCAGCAGCAGCAGCCGCGCCTTGATCTCGATCTTGGCATTGGCGTAGAAGGGCGTCTTCAGGCCGCAAATCCGCTTCCCGGGAAGAATCAATGCCGATGAGGAGGCGGTATATTCCTTGCCTTCGGCCGACTTCGCGGTGGCGGCGAAATGCAGGCCGGCGGCATGGTTGAGCCGGCCGAAATGCTTCAGCGGGACGGAAACGGCAAATGCGCCGCCGCGGTCAAAAACGGCCTCCTTTTTATATTCGGGATCGGTCCGGCGGAAGTGCTCATGCAGATCGAAACGGTAACCGGATAGGTCCTCTTTGGACCCCAGTCCGGACATGTCGGGCCAGGCAGAGGTCGATAAGCCGTAGACCAGCTTGTCGCCGGCCATGGGATTGCCGGAAAAATAGGCCCCGGAAACCGCGGCGGCAAACGTATCGGCGCGGGTGTAGACGGCCTCGGTTTTCCCGATGGTCACCTCGAAGACATTGGGCTGGTAGTAATCGATGCGGATCGACCGGCTGTGGTATAATCCGCCGCCTTTGATAATGACCGAATAGCGCCCTTTTTTGGCATCCGCCGTCGACCGGTAGGAAGCGTGAAAGCCGCTCCAGTCATCCAGGTTCAGGACCCGGCTGTGTACGCTTTGGCCTTCGGGATCAACCAGCTCCAGGGTGACCTGCTTCAGGCCGGCGGGAGCCAACCCGCCTTGGCGATACTCGCGGACAACGCCGCCGATATGGACCTCGTCTCCGGGCCTGTAAAAGTCGCGGTCGGTGAAGAGCTCGGCGCGGAAATCGGGGCGCTTGTCCCAAGGCTCGGAGGTGACGCGTTTGAAGGCCAGGTCCGACTTCCCATCCCGGCGAACGATAATGGTATCGCTCTGCTTGATCTCCGAGGCGCTCCGTAAGAGTCCGTCTTTTCCCGTCGATCCGATTGCGATGTCCTGACCGCTCCTTCTCAGCTTGACGTCGCTGCCCTCGACCCCGGCGCCGCTGCGGTTGTCGTAAGCCCAAAACAGCATTTGGCCGGGACCTCTGCGGACCAGGAAATC
>Ga0299915_10003348_pt1 | contig 11615 bp, 8 predicted proteins | sample RVTome_13_FD_200263 | JGI IMG/M metagenome (GOLD analysis project Ga0299915, IMG submission 200263) | Soil microbial communities from uranium-contaminated site in the Upper Colorado River Basin, Wyoming, United States - RVT92D227 (version 2) ... | reverse complement strand
TCCTCAGCGTACAAGAGGAATACCAAACGCAGCAGCACGGTGAGCAGGCCGGCGTAGATCTCGTCGGGGTGGTCTCGAAGCTGGGCCTCGAGGAGGCGCCCGTTGGCGGTCTCGTTCGCCGACTGCAAGCCGCGCACCAACTCGTACAGCGCGTCCAGCACCTGCTCGGCGAGCGCGCCCGAGACCGAGGCCTGATAGGCTCGGCTCCTGGCCAGCAGCGCCGGCAGGCGCGCTTCACTGGGGCCAGCCAGCAGGCGCTGCCGATGCAGCAAGAGGTGTAGGGCGCCGAGGATGGGCCGGCCGGCCACCTCAAGCATGGCGCTCACCGGGAAGGTCACGCTTCCCACGGTCTCGCCGCGAGGTGCGTAGATCAGGCGGATGTGCGTGCCGTTACACAACACTCCGATCGGTACCCGCGTCTCGCGCAACAGCCGCTCGAAGCGGCGGGCGTGCGAGGCCGACCACTGCGCCTCGCCCGTCTGCGCGGCGTCGAGGTCCGCGCCGTGCGGCAGTTCATGCACCACCAGCAACCAGGGATTGGAAGCGTCGGCCGGGTGCGGGTCGCGTAGCGCGAGCGTGGGGGCCAGCGTCTCGCCGAACTCCGGTAGTGGGACCTTGAGAGCCTCGGGGACATCCTCAGTCTGGCCCGCGCCGATGAGGAGGTCACTGGGCCACTCGAGAAAGCCCTTCGCGAAGTCCGTGAAGTCCGTCACCACGACTGCGCCGTCCTCGCCGAGCGAGACCTCAACGGCGAACGGACGGAACGCCTCCTGGAGCCGCGCCAGTGGGCCGCGGTCGAGCACGACCTGCGCGTCCACCAGCGCAGCGGGCGAAACGACCAGGCCATCCGGCTGGAGGTAGCCCAGCCAGGCCTGGTGGTCGCGGATCGCGGGGTCGTCCCTGCCCCTCATCCGGTCACCGGCCACAGATAGGCCAGGCCGACGGGCTCCAGCCGCCGGGAGGTCACTTCGTAGAAGGCGCTGATTCGGCCCGGTTCCCGGGCGATATCGCCATCCACGTTCTCCAGCCAATCCCTCCAGTATCGGCGGTTGGACTCGAAAGTGCGGCGCTCGTCAATGCCGAAGAGTTCGAGGTTCACGTCCGCAGCTTTGGCAACCTGCTCGATCACGCGTTTCCGTTGGTCCTCCAGCACCCGGAGCATCGCCTCCGACTCGATGCGGCCTCGTTCGGCGAGCATGGTCCGCGCGTCAGCCTCGGCCTCGACGCCCCGCCGCTGGAGGTGCGGCAGCAGCTCTTCGACGTCACGGTCAATGGAACCGAGCAGCGTCTCCTGGACCCGTTGCGGTACGCGGCCGCCACCGGGACCGAGCGCGGCCTCAAGAAGGTCGCGGCTCTTCGCCTCCGCGTCGCGGCCGTACGGCGCGAGCGGGCTCCGGCGGGTCGCGGGTTCGGTCCATCGAGCAGCAACCAGGAGCATCTCTTCGTGCAGCCGCACCGCTCCGGCGCCGTAAAGCGACAGCCTGCCCATCAGCACCGCGCGCGGGATGGCGTCGCCGGTCTGCGCGAGACACGCGCGGGACAGGTCGTGGTGCACGAACCCCTGGGCGATGAACCGGCCAAGCAGCCGCTGCACCACGCGGTGCTGGAGATGGAGTTGAACCACGCTGTCGTCCACCGTGTCAAGCGCTTTGAACACCACCGGGCGGATGCTCGCCCCCCGCCGCCACTCGAACGTGCGCCGGCCATCCCCCGGGGGCTCGCGCAGCGTGTCGAGGGTTGCCGCCCATGTCGAGTCGGCACCCCGGCGCGCGGCAAGATCGGGAAGAACGTATCGAGCGGGCCCCTCAGTCGTTCCTGGCGCCGGCGCGAGCGGCGCGGCTGGTATGAGCTCAAGTGCGCACGAGATGGCGTCCCGGAACGTCGCCATCTCCGCTTCCAAGCCAATCCACTTTCTCGCGTCGTTGATTCGGCTGCGCAATCCGTCTATCTGTTTGCGCAGCGCGTCTTGCCTTTCGCGAGCTGCCTCCAACTCTTCCTCTACCGTTGCCCGCTGCACTTCGTCCGCGCGTTCAGCCTCGATGGCCCGCTCGAGCTTCTCCACTTCTCCTCTCCGGATGCCCCCTTGCAGCAGAGTAGCCAGCCGGTTATCGAGCACGTCCGTCAGGCTGCCCAGTTCCTTCCTGATGATCTCGGTCTTTCGCACCAGGGTGCGCAACACGCGATCCTCAGGCCGCTGGACGTAGACGAAGTAGTGGCAGAACACCTCCGGGGAGGGCTGGAGTTTGCGGTCAATGCGGCCGTTGCGCTGCTCGAGCCGGCTCGGGTTCCATGGCAGGTCAAGATGGAACAGGTTCCAGCAGTGGGCCTGGAGGTTGAGGCCCTCGCGCGCCGCGTCGGTGGCGACCAGGATCCGCAGCGGATGCTTGGCGGGTGGGGTGTTGAAGGCGTCCCTGATGGCCTCCCGCTTCTCGGGCGGTGTGGGGCCGTGGAACACCTCGACTCGCCGCTCGGCTTGATCGGTGTCGGCGATCGCTGCCCGGATGATCTCCACGAGGTAACGGCGGGTGTCCTCGTACTCGGTGAAGATGATCACGCGCAGGTCGGTCCACAGGGCCCCGGGCTGGGGTCGTGGCTCCCCTGGTTCCCGGGTCCCCGCGCAGCAGTGTTCCTTGATCCAACGGAGCAGGTAGCGCACGCGCGCATCAGGCTGCCCCCGCCCGGTCTCGGCCACCTGTTCCATCTCGGCCAGGAGCTGCTTCTCGCGCGCGATGTTGGCGGCGGTGATGTCCCCGGCCGTGGCAGCGGTTGCTGTAGCCAGAGCCTCGTCCTCTAGCTCCGTCAGTTCGTCCACCGGGAGCTGTGACCGGTCGTCGTCCGACGCCAGCGCGCCGGTCACCAGCTGCGCTTCGGCAGCGCGCGCCTCAGGCGCGGGAGCCGCTTCACCGGCCCAAAGGCGCTCCATGGTGCGGCGATGCACCCTCAGGGTACGCGCGAAGGCCTCGACTGAAGAGAAGAGCCGCTGCTGAAGTCCCGATATGAGCAGCCCGCCCTCGGCCTGTTTGCGCTTCGTCGCACCGGCCAGGCGCTGCTGGCGCACCTCGCGATATTCGTCGAGCAGCGCGGCGAGCCGTAGTTCAGGTGCATCGGAGGGCAATCCGTCCAAGTCAACCTGCATCAGCTCGCGCTCGGGAAAGCCGCCCTGGATCTCGCGAATGTCCTCCTTGAGCCGTCGTACCATCACCTCGCCGAGCTGTGCGGCTCGCGTCTTCACGCCACGGGTGAAGCGGTTGCGGTCCAGGATCTCGAGCAGGGCGCTAAAGCTATTGGAATGTCCGTTATGCGGCGTGGCGGACAAGAACAGCCGGTGCTCAAACCGCGGTGCGATGTCGCGGATGGCCCGCGTGATCCGGGAATCAATGGCGTACCGTGCCCCGCCGGACGGCGCCGCGTGGTGCGCCTCGTCCAGGATGAGCAGCGAGCCGGGGCGCAGGTTGTCGAGCCAGTCCCGCATCGGCCCCGCGTAGGCCTCGTCAATGAGCAGGCGGTGCGACACCAGAAACCGAGGGAACGTCGTCCACGGGTTGACGCCGTAGCCGCGCTCTCGCCGAACCTGATCAACGTACTGGCGGTCCAGTACCTGGAACGTGAGTCCGAACCGCGACTCGAGTTCTTCCTTCCACTGTAGCAGCATGGTGGGTGGGCATGCGACGACGATGTCGCGGACGCGGCGTCGCAGCAGCAGCTCCGACGCGATCAGGCCCGCTTCGATGGTCTTGCCAAGCCCGACGTCGTCGGCGATGAACAGGTTGACGCGCGGGAGCAGCAGCGCTTTGCGCAGCGGTTCCAACTGGTAGGCGTCAACCCGGATGCCGGCGCGGAACGGGGCCTGGAACAACTTCGGGTCGGTGGCGGTGACGCAATTCCACCGCAAGGTGCGGACGTAGGCGCCGAAGTGTCGCGGCTCGTCGAATCCCTTCTTGCCGAGGTCCTTCCACGCCTCGCCGCTGAGGATCTCGGCGTCCAGCTCAAGCTCCCAGACTACCTCAACGATGTCGCCCTGCGCGTCATCATCGAGGCAGGCAAGCCTGACGCGTGTGCCGCTGGGACTTGGATCGGCCGCTTCAACAAGATACGTACGCGTGCGTACCCGGACGACCATCCCAACTGAGGGGACACCCTCAGGCCCACGCTCCGTCGCCTGCTCGAGAGCTCCCCCTTCATCAGGGATCTCTCGCTTCATCCGCGGTACACCGTGTCTACGTGCCACTCAAGGAATTCCTTCGCGGGTTGCTCCGCCTCGTTCGATGGGACGTGGATCTTGTTGCCCGCAAGCGGAAGGTACGGCTCTCCGTTGTCGAAGTCGTCCTTGAGCTTCTTGCTTACCAGCACCTTCCGCTCAGGAGTGACGCTGATGTAGCCCCGGTCGAACAGCGTGTGGATGTCGGACCTGAGAAGCAGACCGTTGTCCAGTCGGTGCTGCCCACCTTCGGCCACCGGCCTGATGTGCGCGGCCTGGAGCACCGGGAGCGCCTTCTCACCCGAGATCGCGCACCGGCGCTGGTACGCGTCCGTTACCATCACCCGAAAAGCACCCTGCCGGAGCCGTATGCGGCCTCGCTGCCCTTCGCCGTACATCGGCCCGTCGATCCCGCCCGGCCGCTCGGCGACGGCGTGAGCGGTCAGCGCCCGTGCCGCTAGCACGCGATCCCACAGCTCGCGTCCCTCGGCCGACGTGAGATCGTAGCCCTTGCCCACAACCACGTTCTTCGAGAAGTCAGCCGGTGCTGGTAGCCAACGGTGGCGCGGCAGGAAGAACGGGTCTTGGAGGACGATGCAGCCAATCTCGTAGTCCTCACGCGGGTTCGGCTGCACCCGGCGGTAGTGCTCGATCCGCGCCCGCATCTGGGCATACGTCGCGGCACCGTTCTTCTGGCCGAACGTGTCCCACACGATGCTGGCAGGCAGTCGCGTGAACGACGCGAAGAATCCGCCGCCGGCAATGAAATGCTCAGGCCAGTGCAGCTTGAACAGCAGCGGCGCGCCGAGCGTCAGGGCGCGAAAGTCGCGTCCGCCGCCCGGCTGCCAGAAGTTGACCTCGTCGAGGCCTCCCTGCGCGCTCAGGAACCGGAACCAGTCATTGTCCGTGACCGCGACGAAAGCCCGCATCCTGTCAGGCATCACGCGCTAATCTGCGCCACGGATGTGACATACGCGAGAGGGGCCCTCTGGCGCTGGTGCCGACACCGCGAGGCGGGCTACCGTCCACGGCATCCGGGCGCAAACGAAACGAGGCCGGGAGCTGAGCCCCGGCCTCGAAGTTATCCGAAGACTCAACGACTCATAGCTCCCGCCCGTGAACGCCTGGGTGCGTCCGGGCTATGAAACGGCCCGCGAGACACGGTAAACAGAGCAAAGGGGAGGCTCGTGCCAGATAGACCGCTCTCGCCAGCGTGCCCGCTCAGGCCTACACTTAGTCGATCGTGACCAGGCGCCCGCGGAGCCACCAGCTAGAGGACGAGAGCCGCCGCGCATTTGCTGCCTCGGTCCCGAGTCACTGGGTTATCCGTGGTGAACACCCTGACTACGGAGCAGACTTCGAGATCGAGGTCTTCGAGAAGGAGGGCGCTCCCACTGGTCTGCGTTTCCTCGTCCAGGTAAAGGCAACTGACCGACAGACCAGCGGCGAGCGGACTGTGCGTATTAGCCGTCCTACCGCGGAGTACCTGTTCAACCAAGACTTGCCGGTGCTGATTGTCCTCTTCCTCAGTAGCACCCGTGCGATTCTCTATCGCTGGCTACACGAGTATGACGCATACTACGATCGCCGGTCCAGGTCGAGCATCGCCCTTCGATTTGGCGAGGCGAACATCTGGGGCGCCGACACGGTGCAGCGAATACAGGCCGACCTTCATCGCGGCCGGCAGCTCGATTGCGGTGGTCTTCCAGAGCCCGTAGTACTCAACATAGCGTTCGCACCTCCCGACGAACACCATTCGGGGATCCTCGCACACACTCGGCGACTCCTCGCCGAAATGCCAGGCCTTGCTGCCTGGACGGACGACCGAGACGCGGCACACTACCGCGTGACTGCGACACGAGATCTGACGGTAGCCGACCTTATGGGCCGTCGCTTCGGCGCGTTGCATGGTTCAGTTGCAGACTTAGACCCGGAAGGCTTCGCCGCTGACATCCTCCTTCTACTTGCTATTCTGCTGGGGCAGAGCGGTTACGCGGGTCGTGCTGCCGCGATCGCGAAGCACGTGATTAGCCGCGCCCCGAGCGTGGAGAATCCGGAGATCGGAGTCCGACTAGTCCAGCTGCTCACGAAGGCACACCTATGGCGCGATGCTCTGGAGCTCTCGGAGAAGCTGGTGCGAGAGCGAGGCCCCGGCGTCGCGTCTGAGTTCCTTCGCGTCCCTGCCCTGGTCGTGGCTGACTCTCTGACTCCAGAGGAACGCGGTGATGTTAGGCGCTACCTCCGCAAGCGCCTGTGCCTAGCCGAGGCGGCAAGTGACTCGCGTCAGCGAGCGATCGCACACTACAACCTGGCCAACTACTTACGCTCTCTGCAGGAATGCCGGGAGGCAGTTGGACACTACGCGGGAGCTCGGCGCGACGACCCGACGTACTGTCAGCGCTGGTACTTTGTTGCGGAGTATGCTGGTGCGCTGTTTGAGACAAAACGCTTCCGGACAGCCGCGGCACTATACCAGGCCGCACTAGGTGCGGGCTTGCCTGTCACACCACTGCTGGCAGATGCGCGGATGTTCAACGGCGAGTACGCTGAGTCCCTCCGGCTGTTTCGCTCCCACAACAAACGGAATCCCAGGTTAGAGGCCGAATGGCAGCTTAAGGAGTGGTTTCTGGCGCACATCGTGGAGACACTGGGTTCCCACAGGCAGAGACGCCAGCCCTCGAAGGCAGCCCACATCTTCGATGACGCAGCGGCATCGATGGCACAGCCGGAACGCGTACACGCTGCCGCAGTTGAACTCGACGCGTTGTGCGGGTTGGCCTGGTTCAACCTAGCGGTCCACCTGCACGACATTGGCCACAACGCGGACGCAGCTACTGCATTCACGATGGCGGCACTGTGCCAACGGTGGGATGTCGAAGCCTGGGCGAATGCGTTCGTCCTCGCGTTCGCGGAGCCTGCGTATCGAGAACTAGCCGTGCAGGTTCTCCTTGCCGCCTACGAAGCCCATGGCAGCGTGTTTGTGGAAAGGTGCGTGGGGATGGTGGACACGGAGCACCAGCCTGAGTTTGAGGTTGCCCTGCGGCGGGCCCTCGAAGCCGCACCGCGCCGACGCGGTGCGGCCACGTTGCGCGCTCTCGGACCCGGGGCAGAATACACGCCGATAAGCCTGTGAGTTCGCGCTCGTTGTCGGTCTGCCGGGGCGGCAACGACCGGGCGTAGAAGGCATTGCTGCGATCATGCATCTGGAGGTCGCCGTTTAGGTGCCAACGTCAGCGGAGCGCAGTAGCATGATCAGGCACGTGGCCTACGAGGTCGCCGCACTCGAATTCACATGTCAACTCTTCGAGCGCACGGGCGACCGGTTTGCGTTCGAGGCCTTCTTGCTCCATGCCCGGTCCGTTCGCGATTTCCTATGGCGAGAGGCCAAGTACGCCAGCGACGCCGTTGCTGAACAGTTTTTCGCGATTCCAGAGGATTGGCGAAAGGCGAAAGGACCACCGGGCGCACTCCTACAGCGGACCTGGACGCCAATTGATCGACAGCTCGCGCACCTTACATGGGACAGAGCCGACCCCGGCAAGTTCGTGAACCTCGAACCCTTGGTTCCTGGCCTTGCGACAGAGCTCCTGGCGCAATGGGGGAGATTCTTGGGCAGGTTAAGCACCGCCGATGCAGAGCTGTTACGCAACGCTCTGGAGACTCGGCGCTCAGAGGTAAGGACGAGAGTGGCTGCGCCTACAAACGCCTTTCGTGGTCATCTGGGCTTCACCGTCGCTCACGGTGTCGCTCGACTGTTCAGGGTGCTGCTCGTGGATGATATCGATCGGACACTCTTCTTTGCCAGGCTTGCCGCTCGTGAGACTGCGCGAGTGGGCATCAGCCTCGACCATCTCAAGGAGGTGGTCGTCTTCGTCGAGGACAGGCGATTCTACGAGCACGCCGGCGTGAGCATTCGGTCTGTGGCGCGCGCAGCGGCGAGCCTCCTGGGCCTCAAGCGCCGCTCTGGGGGTTCGACAATAACCCAACAGCTGGTCCGAACACTCTTCATCCGTGACATGCGCAAGGTCTACCGGCGTAAGCCTGTCGAGATTCTCCTGGCGCTATGGTTCGAGCGCCTGAGCACGAAAGAGGAGATTCTCGACCTCTACTTGTCTTCGGTTCGGTTCGCGCCAGCTGCGTTCGGCGTTACCGAAGCGATGAAGACCTTCTTCGGTGGGATCGTTGTCCAACCCTCGAAAGCTCAGGCGTTCTTCCTTGTCGAGCGCGTGTCGAACCTGGGGCGCTCAATGCTATGCCGAAAGATCGATCACACATTGCGACAGGCTGTCGACCATGGCGTGCTTGAAGAAGGCGACGCGCATGAAGCGATCGCCATATACGGCCGAATGGTCGCTGATGCCAAGCTCAAGGTCGACGACGTTACCGCGTTCGGCCGGCTCACGAGCAAGTGGGGATCATGATGGAGACTGAGCAGTGTGACCGCCCCACACCTAAGCTCTCACGTTCCTCCCGAGAACGGGCCAGCGTAGAATCGGAAAGTCCCGCCGCCCGGCTGCCAGAAGTTGACCTCGTCCAGCCCCTCCTGCGCGCTCAGGAACCGAAACCAGTCGTTGTCCGTGACCGCGACGAAGGCCCGCATTCTGTCAGGCATGACGCGTTAATCTGCGCCGAAGGTGTGACATTCGCGAGAGGCGGGAGGGAGACTGCCAGACGCCCCTATGAGTACTCATAGGGATTGCCATCCAGGCCTAGCGGCCCGCGACTCCATCGTCCCGGGCCGCTGCGCTTTTCCCCCCGGTGACTACGAAAGGAGCAGCGCGCCATGCACGGCATCGTCACCTCCGAGTCCGTCACCGAAGGCCACCCCGACAAGGTCTGCGACTTCATCGCCGACAGCGTCCTCGACGCCCACCTACGCCGCGACCCCAAGGCCCGCATCGCTGTCGAAGTCCTCGTCAAAGGGAACCACGTCATCCTCGCCGGCGAGATCACCTCCCGTGCGAAGGTGGGCTACCAGCGCCTGGTGCGGGATGCCATGCGCGCCATCGGCTACACCGATCCGCAGCTGGTTTTCAACGTCAACAACCTCGACATCACTCTACTCCTCACCCAGCAGGCCACCGAAATCGGTGCGGCGGTGAGCAAGTCCACCGATACGGCCGAGCAGGGCGCCGGCGACCAGGGCCTCATGCTCGGCTATGCCACCGACGAGACACCCTCGGCCGCTGGTTCAAGGCGGACATCGAAATAGACGCGAATCCGTCCGGCTCCTTCACCGACGGCGGGGCCTCTGCCGACGCCGGTGTCACCGGCCGCAAGATCATCGTGGACACCTACGGCGGGATGGCGCGCCACGGCGGCGGTGCCTTCAGCGGCAAGGACCCATCCAAGGTGGACCGTTCGGGGGCGTACTTCTGCCGGTGGGTCGCGCGCCAGATCGTCACCAGGGGCCTGGCCCAACGCGCCGAGGTGCAGGTGGCCTACGCCATCGGCCACGCTCACCCGGTGTCGGTGTTCGTCGAGACCTCGGCACCGCGGATCACGAGCGCGCCGAGGCGTTCGTTCGGAGGTTCGACTTCCGCCCAGCCTCGATCATCAGGAAGCTGGATCTGCTGCGGCCCATCTACCGCAGGACCACCAACTACGGGCACTTCGGGCGGCCGGGGTTGCCGTGGGAGAGGTAGCTGGTCGGCAGCCGCTCAGGCCGCCCGGAACCGCTCGAACCGCACTGCCAGGTAGTCCTGATTGGGGCGCAGCTCCTCGCGGCGCGGGACCTGCAGAACGGTTCCATTCATCTCCTTCAGCCCGTGCTGGAGCATGGGGCCGTCGTGCTCCTCGAGGATGTCGTGCCGGATGACAATGATCCGGTCCGGTGAGACGCCCAGGATGTTCACGTCAAACGCCGCGTGGTGGATCTTGCAGAGCGCCAGGCCATTGGGCACCTCGGGCCTGCCGCGCTCATCCCGGTCGGGCAGGATGTGCGCCGCGTCGAGCAGCTCCACGTGCCGCAGACGGCAGACCGCGCAAGACGTGTGGTACGCGCGCACGACGAGTTCACGGAACCGGCGCTGATGCAGCCGCACCTTCACGGCGGCCGTGGCGTAGGCACGGCGGGCAGCGAACTGGAGCGGGTCCGCGTCGGCGGCGATGGGGATGGCCGTCGCAACATCGGCCGACACGTAGAAGGTCAGGTTCGCAGGATCGTCCGCGACGACGTACACGGGGTAGATCGGCTCGTACACCCCCGGCTCAATACCGTAGAAGTAGATAAGCCGGCGCTGAAGCTGCATGGCACGCCGCACGGCGAGGTTGGTCCACAGGTGGGGATCATCGCCCTGGTAGCGGTACGCGAACCACCCCTCGCCGCCGACCTGATCGTCGTAGGGTGGCGTCTTGCCCGGCCGGCGTGGCGTGGTCGTGATGCTGAGAGCGGGGCCGTCGCCGCCCAGCTGACTGGGGCGCCAGATGCCACGGTAGCGGTTGATCAGCGGGATACGCTCGCCGCGGAAGACGAACCCAGCCTCCAGCTCCGCGAGCCTCACCAGCCCACCGGACGCGGCACGCAGGCGGTCCAGGTGCTGGAACGCGGCCAGGCGGAGTTCCCAGTCGGCGTCCACGTCACTCACGATGCGCCAGTTCGGCTCATGGCGCTAGGCGGGAGCGAAGACGAGGCGGCCGCGTGGCGCGGGTGGCCCTGACGGCCGGCTGAGCACATTGCACGAAGAACCGGGGCACAAACAACGAGGCCGGGAGCTAATCCCCCGGCCTCGAAGCGGTGGCGGATAGCCACCCGGCAACTTGTCAGGTGTGCCGAGGATACGCTCGGCCAGACGACGAGTCAATCCCCAGGGCTGGTGTACCCGGGGCGGGCTTCGAACCCGCACGGCCTTGCGGCCAGCAACCTGACAAGTTGCCGTGTCTACCAGTTCCACCACCCGGGCACTCGGATTCGCGCTGGGGACCTGGCTGCTGCGACACGGTCCGTCAAGCCACTTGCGACCAGCCGGACCCAAAGTGGTGGAATCCTGAACACTGTCGTCATCAATTCCCCGCAAAACGGCGCTGATCTTTGCAGCATCGCTGGTGCCGTCGGCCACGCCTAGCCGGTCTCCGTGTTCGTCGAGACGTTCGGCACCGGCGACCACGAGCGCGCCGAAGCCTTCGTTCGGCGGTTCGACTTCCGCCCAGCCTCGATCATCAGGAAGCTGGATCTGCTGCGGCCCATCTACCGCAGGACCACCAACTACGGGCACTTCGGCCGGCCGGGGCTACCGTGGAAGACATAGCGCCGCAGCTACGAAGGACCCGTCGTGCGGCCGTGACGACCGCCCGCCACCTTTGATCGGACCCTCACCGCGGCAACCCGAACGCCGCCGGCTCGGCCGCCACCGCCGCCGCGGCCACGATCCCCACCACGTAGCCGTAGGTCTCGTCGGGGATCCGGTCGCGGTGCCGC
>Ga0299915_10003347_pt1 | contig 11616 bp, 6 predicted proteins | sample RVTome_13_FD_200263 | JGI IMG/M metagenome (GOLD analysis project Ga0299915, IMG submission 200263) | Soil microbial communities from uranium-contaminated site in the Upper Colorado River Basin, Wyoming, United States - RVT92D227 (version 2) ... | reverse complement strand
TTCAGATACCAGTCGGGGAAGGTGAGGGGATTGCGCTTCCGGGTCTTGGCGTCGTAGATCCAGAGATGGTTGTATTTCACGAGCAGGGTGTCGCCCAGCTTCCACCAGGCGTTAATGACCGCTTGGGCGTTGTTCAAGCAATAATCGGTGAGGTATTGCGTCGCTGCGGCCGGTTCTTTCTGGTAGAGCTCGGCCGCGTTCTTATCGATGATGGGCGTGCGGTCGACGGCGCTCTTTTCGTATCTGACCTGGGCTTCGCGGACATCCTGGATCGCCAGCGCATAGAGAACCTGGGTGTGGAAGTCGACGTAATCGGCCGCCCAGCGCGCGGATTCGCGGCTGAACTCGAAATGGTCGCCGATTTCGAACGAGCGCGGAATCTCCTTGATCCCGGCATAGAGGGGCATGAAACAGGACGTGTCCTGGGAGCCGAACGCCAGCCAGACGATGCCGCCGACCGGGTTGGGAAGCCAGGCGCGCGCTTGGGTTACCGTGACATATTCGGCGCGGTTGACGTTGATGATCCGGGAGGTGTTGAACTGCTGGCCTTCGAGCTTGAAGCCGTACGGGATGAAATTGGGATTGGCGAAGGGGCCGCCCTGGAGTCCCCGGGCGGGGTCGAAGATCGTCCCTTCGCACTTATCGCGCGTCATCTGCATGACGTCGTAAGCCGAGAGCTTTTTCTCGGGCTTGATCGAGAAGGGAAGGTCCATGTTGGGGGTGTCCGGGCTGAAATTCTTTGACGGGGCAATGAGGGTAAAAAACCGCCATAGCCGGACCCGGCTGCCGTTGGTGCTCGCGGCGCTGACTTCGTTCGGGGAATAAGCCCGTTTCCAGTTGAATGGTTTGCCCCCGTTCGGGTTATAAAGCTTCTGGTCCACGGCGAACTGGACGACGTTGGGCGAGGCCATGAAATAATCCTTGTTGTTGAGGTCGATCTCGCCGATGCGAGATTCGTTCGGGCAGACGCTGACATGGTCGTCGGGCACGCGCTGGGCGCACCAGACCGCGCCGGGTTTCCCGCTTTCGGGCGTCCAGAGCGGTCCGGCGGGCATGATCTCGAAGAGCCAGACTTCCTTGGGGTCGGCTAGGGCGAGCATTTCGCCCGTATCAGTGAAGCCGTAGCCGTATTTTTCGGCGAGCTCGCCCATGATTGTGATCGCTTCGCGGGCCGTGGTGGCCCGCTCCATGGCGATGAGGGTCAGCATGGTGATATCGAACTTGGGCGTCGGCGTCGTGTTTTCCATTTTCGGCACGCAGCCGATCGTGGATTCGCCGATCGAGACCTGCCTGTCGTTCATGTAGCCGAAATCGCCGTGGATGTAGCCGTGGGTGTGCGGGAGTTCGGGGATTTCGAGCCCGGTGTAATTGTCCTTGGGGACGCGGTCCCACTTAAGGCCGGTTTCGGGCGGGATGGTCCCGAACTGGTCGATATGGTAGATCCGCCGCATATCCCCGGGCTTATGGTCGGCGGCCGGAATCCGGCGGAACGTCCAGTCGCACACGCCGCAGTCGCAGGTGTGGGTCGTCATGACCGAGCCGTCGGTCGAGGCGTTTTTTCCGACCATGATGACGGTGCACCCTTCGCGGTCGGCCGGGCTCTGGCCGCACGTCGGGCACGGCTGCGGCTGGGCCTGCGGCCCGCCGCTGAATACGGACGCGCCGATAAAGAGAACGGCGATGGCCAGAAATGCGAATACTCGAAGTCGTTTATTCATTCCTTCCTCCTTTGTCTAATTCTTTTTAGCTCCAAGCGGTGTGATTGCCGCGCTCCCTTCGGTCGCTCGCAATGACTTATTTTTTAGTGTGCGATCGCCACAGCGCCTTTCGCATCTTGGGTCGACATTAATAAAAGTCATTGCGAGGCTCTTGCCGCGGCAATCACTCCTTTTAGTGTCATCGCGAGGAGCCGAAGCCGCGAGCGAAGCGTGGCGGGAAGCGACGTGGCGATCACACATGCTCATCCTAAAAATCGGGATCGGTGATTTTCTTTTCAATCCAGGTCCCGTATTTTTCGAGCTGTTTCTTGATGTCAGCGGCTTTCCCCACGACGACCAAAACGAAATTCGATTCCGGCAGAAGGACGGCCGCGGCGTCTTTTGCGAGCTGGCCCGTCACGGCCTGGATTCCGGCCAAATACTTGTCGTAATAGTCGAATCCCAGGTTATGGAAGGCGAGCCGGACGTACGCCGTCGCCTTGCTGGAGTTGGTCTCGAGCGTCGGCGGGAACTGACCGAGCATGTAATTGCGCGCGCTTTCGATTTCTTCGGCGGCGAATCCCTCCTTCCTTGCTTTACTTAAAAGCTCGAAGACGATGTCCAGCATCTCGCCGATCTTATCGTTCTTCGTATAGGAATTGGCCATGAAGATGCCGCCGGCTTTCCATGTCTGGAAGTTGGAGCCCGCCCCGTAGGTCAGGCCGCGCTTGATGCGGAGCTCGGTGCTCAGCCACGAGGTGAAGCGGCCGCCGAAGAGTGTATTCATCACGGACGCCCGCGGCGTGATTTTATCGCCCAGCGGATAACCCGAGGCCCCGAGGATCCAGTAAGCCTGGGTGGCGTCCGGCTTGTCCACCAGGATCAGTCTCCTTCCGGCGTGCTTGGGAAGCGCCGGGAGGGCTACTATAGGCGAGCCCGCGCCCGCCGCTTTCCACTGGCTGATCGTTGCGTTCAGGAGGTCGAGGAGAGCCGCTTTTTCCATGTTGCCGACGACGGCCGCGATTCCCCGTTCCGGCCGATACGTCTTCTGATAAAAGCTCTTGATGTCCGCCAGGGTGATTTTATTGAGCGACGTCTCGGTTCCGTTTGCCAGATGCCCGAGGGGATGGCCGCCATAATAAGCTTTAACGAAATATGACCGGATCGCGGCGCCGGGGTTGTCCTTGACGGCCTTGATATTGTCGAGCCGCGTTTTCCGCTCTTTGGCAAACTCGTCCTCCTTGAAGGCCGGGTTCATCAGGCAGTCCGCCGCGATCTCCATGACTCTCGGGAAACGCTCGGCCAGGCTTTCGCCGCTGACGCTCGCATATTCATCCCCGGCCGTGATGTCGAGCCGAGCTCCCATGAAATCGACGGCCTCGGCGACGGCGTCCGCGTCCATTTTCGCCGTCCCTTTCATCAACAGGTCGGCAGTGAGACTTGCCGCGCCGTCGAGCGCGGCCGGCTCGTTAGCCGTACCCGCGCCCCGGATCCACATCCGGAAGCTGACCAGCGGGAGGTCCGCGCTTTTCAGATAATAAACGGTGATGCCGTTCTTGAGGACGAGCTTTTCGGGCGCCGGGAGCTTGGTCGCCGCCCGAGCGACGGCCGCCCCGACCACGACGGCGAGAACCAACACCAGCGCTATCTTGGCCGAGCGTCTCATTTCTGGCCTCCTTCGGGGATGAGCTTTCCGACCGTTTTGTTGTTCTCCGTAAGGTAGGTCTTCGCCGCCTCCTGGACCTCTTCGCGCTTGACCGCGGCGTAGCGGTCCATTTCGGTAAAGAGAGCCTCATAGCTGCCGTAGAGGATTTCGGCCTGTCCGATCTGATTTGCTTTTCCGGAGATCGACTGCAGGCCGAAGTAAAATCCGCTCCGGACGTTGTTCTGGGCTTTCTGATATTCTTTTTCGGTGATGCCTTCCTTCTTGACTTTTTCTATTTCTTCCAGGATCACGGCCTCGAGCCTGTCGAGGTCCGTCTCCGGCCGGGGTTTGGCCGAGATCGCGAAGAGGAGAGGGTCGATCGAATCCTGGACGCCGCCGTAAACAGTGATGGCCAGCTGTTCGTCGCGGACGAGGCGTTTATAAAGCCGGCTGCTCTCGCCGCTCAAAAGCACGAAGTCGAGTATCTCGACGGCGTAAAAATCCGGCGAGCTCACGCTCGGGGCGTGGAAGACCATGTTGAACGAGGGCGTCTGGGCCGGTTTCCTGACGACGACGCTTTTCGGGCCTTGCTGAGGCGGCTCGACGGTCGCGACCGCGGGCGGCGGCGGCCCGGCCGGGATGCCGCTGTAATATTTCTTGATCAACTCCAACGCCTTGGCGCCGTCGAAATCGCCGACCAGGATGAGGACGGCGTTGTTGGGCGCATAATATGTCTTGTAATAGGCCATGACCTCATCGCGCTTCCAGCTCAGGATGTCGCTCATCCAACCGATGACGTCCCAATGATAGGGGTGGGCCATGATGGCCGTCGCCCGGACGTTCTCGGCCAGGATGGCGTCGTTGTTGTTTTCGACGCTCATCCGCCGCTCGGAGGCAACGACGCCGCGCTCGGACTCTAAAACCTCCGCGTCGAAGATCAAGCCCTGGATCCGGTCGGCTTCCATCTCGATCATGGATTCGAGGGCTGCCGCCGGGAACCAGTCCGTATACCCGGTCATATCGTCGCTGGTGAAAGCGTTATTCGACCCGCCGGCGAATTCCATCCGACGGTCGAATTCGCCCGGCCCGAACTTTTTCGTCCCGTTGAACATCATGTGCTCGATGAAGTGGGAGACGCCGGTCAAGCCCGGCCGCTCGTTGCGGGAGCCGACGCGGAAGAAGGTGTAGAGAGCGACGTTGGGGATGTCGTGGTCCTCGAGGAACAGGCTTTTGAGGCCATTATCCAGCTTGTGGACCTTGATGTCCTCCTTGCGGAACTGGGCGGGGAGGAAGGCCGCGCAAACGAGAACGGCGATCATAAAAGACAAGAGCTTTCGTGGCATGAGCGAACCTCCTGGGGCGCGGTGAAAAAACAATTTAACAAATGAGGGGAACGGGGTCAAATAATTGTCGTCATCGCGATCGGGACGCGGCGATCATAAAAAAATGTCATCGCGAGGCGTTCTGACGACGTGGCGATCACTCATGTTTCGATGCCAGACTATCGCCTTCGCTCTTAAATATATCGAGTCCGAATCCCAAGACTCCAAAAAACATGAAAAAAACGCCGTATTGAAGAAGCCAGGTCATTTTTAGAGGGTCATTGCCGCCCGGAAGGACAAAGTGACCGATCTCGGTCCCCAAGACCAAAACAGCCTGGACTAAAGCGCAATTCTTGAGAAATGTCGAGGTCCTGGAATTATCCGTTAGAATTCCCAAAAGAACGCTCGCGACGCCCGCGATACAAGGGACGAGGAGCTGGCCATACTTGAAGACCTTCGAGAATTGGATCGTATGGAGCGTATAGAGCGGCGTAAATCCCTGAGGGTCATAAAAGTAAAAGGGGAGCGTCACGAGCAAAAAAGTCAACAGGGAAACCAAAGTCATCTTCACAGCCTCGAATAACCCGGAAAGCTTTGCTATCGCGAAAAAGATCAACGGAACGAGGAGGATAAAATTGATTCTTGATGAAAGGCTCAGGCCCAATAAAGCGGCGAACAGATATTTTTGGTATGGCGGCGCGTGTCTTTCCGCGGACGTCTTCAACAGAAGCAAAAAAGTCAAAATAGAGAGGCTGTTGGCAATGGAATCGACACCCGTCAGAAGATGAACGAGAAAAACCGGAGAAAACAAAATCAGCGCCCAAACCATCAAGAGCGCCGGACGACTGTCCTTGAAAAGATTCTTGCCGAGAAACAAGAACATCACGATCCAAAAAAAATTCTGGAACGCTGTATACCTCAAAAAGAGAAACGGCGCCGCGAGCAGAAGAGAACCCGGCATTTGCGATATGGGCTGTCCCGTGAATATTTGCCCGGAGTAAGGATATTTCCCCTTTGTCAGCAATTCCACGGCGGTCTGAAGTCCGTTATCCGTGTCGGCGGCGCCCACCCGGATTCCAAACAACGAAAATCCCTGCGTATCGATCCTCGAATAGATGACGACAAAGAACGCGACTAAGACCGCGACCGTGACGAAAGAGAGGAAATCTGCCCGAGGCGGGTTCACCCGGGCTCGGACAAAGGGATAAAAATATTTGGAATAGAGGAACAAGAAAACGACGGAAAGGCCTAAATAAAGAATTAAAAACACGGGGCTGAATTTTTTGAATAACGACAACGAGGGGACGATGAGCGAAGCCGCCAACCCCGCATATGATTTCCAGGAAAAGCCGGCTTCCGTTCTCACCTTCTCAAACTCCGCCAAAGGATAATGCCGAGACAAATTTACCAGAGGACCGCAAAAAAGAAAAGGGATAGGGATGCGTTTGACTTTGATTCTTATCATTTTGTATTATGGCTTACTCATATATTCATTCGATGAATGCTTATAAGCTTAGACCCGGGAGAAAGAGGTGAACATGCCCAGTAAGCTTTTTCGAAGAAAACCCCTGCACGTGCTCCTCGAAGAGCTCCACGGCGAGCACAGGCTTCGCCGGATCTTGGGGCCCGTAACCCTCACCAGCCTCGGCGTCGGGGCCATCATCGGCACCGGTATTTTTGTTCTGACCGGCGTCACCGCCCACGATAAGACCGGGCCGGCGCTGATGCTGTCGTTCGTCGTGGCCGGCGTAACCTGCCTTTTCGCGGCCTTCTGCTATGCCGAGTTCGCTTCGATGGTCCCCGTAGCCGGCTCCGCCTACACCTACGCCTACGCCACGCTAGGCGAGCTCATGGCCTGGATCATCGGCTGGGACTTGGTCTTGGAATACGCCGTCGCCTCGGCCACCGTCGCCCATGGCTGGTCGCATTATTTTCAGGATTTCATAAGCGTCTTCAAGCTCCATATTCCGACCGTCATCGGCTGGGCGCCGTGGAAGCTGGATACGGCGACCGGCAAGATCACCGCCAGCGGAAGCTGGATCGACCTGCCGGCGATCGTCATCACGGCCCTGGTAACGGTGGTTCTCGTGAAAGGGATCCGCGAAACCGCGACGTTCAACGCGACGATGGTCGTCCTCAAGCTGGTCATCGTGGTCTTCGTCATCGTGGTCGGGGCCTTCTATGTCAATCCCAAGAACTGGACGCCCTTCGCCCCGTACGGAATGACGGGGATCAGCTTCTTCGGCAAGACCTTGTTCGGCAAGTCCATGGGAGGGGTTCCAGTCGGAATGTTGGCCGGCGCGGCGATCAGTTTCTTCGCCTATATCGGGTTCGACTCCATCTCGACCCATGCCGAAGAGGCCAAGAGGCCTCACAAGGACGTTCCGATCGCGATCATCACCTCGCTCGTCCTTTGCACGGTCCTTTATATCCTCGTCTCCGCGGTCCTGACCGGGATGGTGCCGTATGACCAGATCGACAAAAACGCGCCCGTGTCCCAGGCCTTCAAGCAGGTTGGCCTCGGCTGGGCCCAGCTTCTGGTTTCGTTCGGAGCTTTGGCCGGGATTACCTCGGTCCTCGTGGTCATGATGCTGAGCCAGCCCCGCGTTTTGCTGGCCATCGCCCGCGACGGCCTTCTCCCGCCCAAGTTCTTCGGCGCCGTTCACGAGAAGTTCCGCACCCCTTGGAAATCGACGATCCTGACCGGATTTTTCGTCGCGCTCCTGGCCGCCGCGCTGCCGCTCGAGCTCTTGGCCGAGCTGGTCAATATCGGGACGTTATTCGCCTTCGTCATCGTCTGCGCCGCCGTCTTGATCATGCGCAGGACGCATCCGGAGGCCGAAAGGCCGTTTCGCGTGCCCTTCGGTCCCGTCATTCCGGTTCTCGGCGTCTTTTGCTGCCTGGTGCTGATGTTCTCTCTGCCTCCTGAAAACTGGCTGCGCCTCTTCGTCTGGCTGTTCATCGGCCTGTTGATCTATATTTTTTACGGGCGGAAGCACAGCATCATGGAAAAAATGAAGGGGACGGATGCGGCCAAAGATACCGTCATCCCGAATCCAAAGACGTGACGGCTGCGCTTCGCCCGACGTGACAATTGATTTTTAAGTGTGACCGACGCGCTCGTCAGCGGGAGCGCCGGCAAGGACGACGATGCCCGTCCTGATAATCGCGCCGATGCCGGAATTCCGGGACATGAACGAAATCTCCGGATTTCGTATCGTGTCCCGGGAATTCTTGCGAAGTTGACGAACATTCTCTCGTTCTGTTATTTTAGGGCGCATATGCCTAAAAAGAAAAACCGCCTGACGCTCTATATCTTCATCGGCATGGGGATCGGGCTCGTCGTCGGGGCGATTTTCCCCGACGTCGGCGCCCAGCTCCGGCCGCTCAGCCAGATCTTCATCCGCCTGATCAAGTCGATCATCGCCCCTCTGATTTTCGCGACGATCGTGGTCGGGATCGCCGGGCACAGCGATCTCAAGACCGTCGGGCGGATGGGCATCAGAGCCCTGATCTATTTCGAGGTCATCACCACCCTGGCCCTTTTTATCGGCCTGGCGTTCGTCAATGTCGTCCGGCCGGGCATCGGGGTTGCGCTCAAGGGCGGTGATGCGACCGGGATCGCGAGCCAGCCGCAGAAATTCGGCGACGTCCTCATCCATATCTTTCCCCAGAGCTTTTTCCAAGCTGCGGCCGAGGGTCAAGTCCTCCAGGTCGTCGTCTTCAGCATTTTATTCGCCTTTGCCCTGAGCCTGGTTCACCACAAGAAAAAGGCCATTCTCGATCTCTGCGAGTCGCTGGCCGAGACCATGTTCAAGTTCACCGCGATCGTCATGCGCTACGCGCCGATCGGCGTCGGAGCGGCCATTGCGGTCGCCGTGGGGAGCAAAGGACTTTCGGTCCTGGTCAACCTGGGCATGCTCATCCTGACCTTTTACGCCTGCGCGATATTTTTCGTCCTGGTTGTTTTTATCCCGGTCATGCTGATTTTCAAGGTCCCCGTCAAAAGATTCCTCCAGGCGGTCAAAGAGCCGGCCATGATCGCTTTTTCCACGACGAGCTCGGAGGCGGCCCTTCCCAAAGCCATGCTGGCGATGGAAAAGTTTGGTGTCCCCAGGGAAATCGTGGCCTTCATCCTTCCCACGGGATACAGCTTCAATCTCGACGGAACATGTCTTTATCTCTCGCTCGCTTCGGTGTTTGTCGCCCAGGCCGCGGGAATCCACATGACGCTTGGGCAGCAGTTCGTCATGGTCTTCACCCTGATGCTGACGAGCAAGGGTGTGGCCGGGGTGCCCCGGGCCGCGCTCGTCATCCTGGCGGGAACTCTGGTCCAATTCAACCTGCCGCTTGAGGGGATCGCCATCCTTCTCGGGATCGACGAACTGGTGGACATGGTCCGGACGACGATCAACGTTGTCGGCAATTGCCTGGCTTCGGCCGTGATCGCCCGCTGGGAAGGGAAGCTGGACGACAATCCTCGTCCGGCGGCGATAACAGAATAGAATTAAACCACCGCTTCTCGCGGATTCGGGAAAGTTCCGGTTTGACGCCGTCGTTTCCATCCCCTTTAGGGGGGAGACGGGGCCTTAACCTGGTCAAAATGGCGATGAGGCATATTCACCCAAGGAATCACCCGGCGGGGCGATTCACATGAAGAAAGGCAGGATTTATCATGAAATTCAAGATGCGGGCGATGTCCTCCCGGGAATTGAAACGGGAGTCGGGAGGCGGCCTTAACGGCGGTAGCCTGTCAAAGGATGGTCAAACATTGTGAGATCGCCACGTCGCGGTCCCCGGACAATGACTATTTGACATTCGGTTTTCTGTGTTAGATACATAATTCTCAAGTGTAACAGAAAAAATGACATCATATTCCGAAAAAAGAAAAATCGGCGAGGCACCCCGTCTCCCGCTCGAGGGAAACATCGACCTGACCTACCGCTGCAACAACGATTGCCTTCACTGCTGGCTGAGAATTCCGCCCGACGCTCCGGAGCGAAAACAAGAGCTCTCCTTCAACGAAATCAGGCGGATCGTGGACGAAGCCCGAAAGGCCGGCTGCCGCCGCTGGAATATTTCGGGCGGCGAGCCGATGCTCCGGCCGGATTTCGCCGAGATCTTCGACTACATCACCTCGAAATCCATTTCTTATACCCTGAACACCAACGGCACTCGGATCACCGCGAAAATCGCCGCGCTGATGAAGCGAAAGGGAGCGAAAATGGTCGCCATCTACGGCGCCACGGCGGATGTCCACGACCGCATCACGCGTTCTCGCGGATCGTTCGAAAAGCTGATGGAAGGCTTTGCCCGTCTCAAAGATGCCGGCGCGGGCTTCATCGTCCAGATCATTCCAATGAGAGACAATTATCATCAATACAAGGATATGATCCGGCTGGCCAAATCTCTCAGCCCGGTTTACCGGATCGGCGCTCCATGGCTCTTTCTTTCGGCCTGCGGGGATCCTTTAAAGAACGAAGATATTGCGAGACAGAGGCTTTCCCCCAAAACCGTCGTTGATTTGGATAAACCGGATTTCTCCGCGGAACGGAGTCCCGGCGATGAGGCAAGCTTCACATGCGCGCACATCCGAGAAGATGACCGGCTTTATGCATCCTGTCTTTCCATCAGGCGCGATTTCCATATCGATCCCTACGGCCGGATGACCTTTTGTTCGTTCATCAAAGACCCGACGCTGATGTATGATTTGAAGAAAGGGATCTTCAGCGAGGGATGGGACAGATTTATTCCGTCTCTGGCCGATAGAATCAGAGGAGGCCGGGAATTCAGGGAGAACTGCGGCGCGTGCGAAAGGCGCCAGGATTGCCGCTGGTGCGGCGTCTATGGCTACTTGGAGCATGGAAGACACTCGGCAAAGGTAGAGTACCTCTGCGCGGTCGCCCGGGAGAACAGAAAATACAAAAAAGAATGGGAGCGCAGCCACCGGCGCTTTTACCGGACCGGGGGCTTCACGATCCGGGTCGATTCCGAACTTCCGATCACCGATTCAACGTTTCATCCGAAGCTAAAACAATTTGAATCGCCGGAATCCGACGATGATTTAATTTCCATCCATCATTATTTTTCTCTTCCCAAACTCGACCGCGAGAAGCTGGGCGCCTGCCTCTATCGAAGGGCGCCGTGGGCGATTTACCGGCACGGGGATTCTTTCGTCTATTTCGGCATATCGCCCATCGATGACCGCCATAATCCCAATATGATCGCGGTCTTCAACGGGGGACATACCCGGGGCAGGATTTTTCACAACGGAGCAAGGATTTTCCGGCGAGGAAACCTTCATTCTTTGACGCTTTTTCCCAGCGACCAAATCCTCATCGGCCGAGTCCTGGCCGACAGGGAAGGCTGCTATCTTCATTCCGCCGGGCTTATTCTTCACGGGGCGGGATTGATGTTTGTCGGGCATTCCTCCGCCGGCAAATCGACGATCGTGAAAATGCTGAAGGACAAGGCCGAGATTTTATGCGACGACCGGATCATTGTCCGGAAGCGGTCCGAGGGTTTCAGGCTTTATGGCACCTGGAGCCACGGCGAAGTGCCCATTATCTCACCGTCGTCGGCTCCGCTCAAGGCGATATTCTTCCTCCACAAGTCGAAGGAAAACAGGCTCGAACGGGTTAAAAATAAAAAAGAGGTGACAGCCGAACTCCTCGCCTGCCTGATCAAACCTCTCGCGACGGTGGATTGGTGGGAAAAAATGCTTGTCTTGATTGAAAAGATCACCGGCGCAGTTCCATGCTATAATCTCTACTTCGATAAAAGCGGAGATATCGTTACGGAGTTGGAAAAGCTGGCTGACAAAAAGACTCTTTAGGTCTTCGTTCTTATTAAAAAAAATGCCATTTGACAAATATTTTATTTTGTGTTATTTATTAATTTTCGAAGGAGGCGTGGCATGAAAAGGAATTGGTATCGGCCAAAACTCGTTATT
>Ga0299915_10003346_pt1 | contig 11618 bp, 9 predicted proteins | sample RVTome_13_FD_200263 | JGI IMG/M metagenome (GOLD analysis project Ga0299915, IMG submission 200263) | Soil microbial communities from uranium-contaminated site in the Upper Colorado River Basin, Wyoming, United States - RVT92D227 (version 2) ... | reverse complement strand
GCGGTTCAAAACGTGGCTCTGAGGCATCAGTCCGGTATCAGCGCCCAAGGGCAGACGGGCAGGCATCCGGAGGCGAAGCTATGAGGGGTCTTCCGCCCCGGTCGAGGAGAAGGAGTAGCCAACACCGGTAACTGTCTTCACAAAACGAGGATTCGCCGCGTCTGGTTCCACCTTGCGGCGCACCCGGCTGACCAGGTTCTTGACCAGGGTCGCCTCTCCCTTTCCTCCATAGCCCCAGACACGGTCGACAATGGTCTCGGTGGGGATTACCCGGTCCGGGTTCCTCATCAACAGATAGAGCAACCTGAACTCCATGTTGGTCAACCGAACCGTGGAACCTTCGGGCATGGTAACCAGATGCTGTTCGGGATCCAGGGTCAGTCCCTGAACAGTCACGGGCCCCAGTGCTGAGAGTGGTATCGGCTGTCCCCGTCGCAGAAGGACCTTGGCCCGCGCCACCAGCATCTGCGGACTATGGGGTTTCGCCAGGTAGTCGTCGACCCCTAGATCCAGCGCCTTCAGTATGTACTCCTCGTCGGTCGCTGGAGCTGCGAGGATCAGGGGTACGTCAGACTCAGCACGTACTCTAGCCACGAGCGGCAACAGGTCCGTCTCCTTCGAAGTAGCGTCCAGTAGTATCAGGGCAGGCGCCTCCTCCGCGCACTGGGTGAGGAACCTCTCCTCGCTGACGGTGGCCAGAGGCTGCAGCCCTGCCTGACGCAGCACAAAGGCAACAAACTCCAGTTGATCAGCATCGTCACCGAAGATCAGCGCTTTCATCGCCCCTCGGCTCCATCCTTACGACAGGAGAGTCTGTGCACACCCTCTCTGCAAATAGTACGACGTTCTGCCCTGAAGTCAAGCCCCGTGCGGCAACGCAGGCCCTATCCGCTTCCCGGCGCCGGCCTTACCTCCGTCGTCGCCTAGACACACGCCTCAGGCGGCCATACAGCTCCCGCATCTGATCCGCCGAGATTCTCTTCCTGCTCTCGAAGTAGGCCACCGCCACCTGACCCATAGCCCACGTGCCGGCCGCAGCAATAGATCCAGAGATGATCCAACCGGGCCCTGGCAAGAACTTGACCGCCTCCTGGGTGGCGTACCGCAGGAGCACACCTCCTCCGATGGTGGTGATGAGTTCCTTGGCTCGCCCAGGCCCCATACTCTCACCGTAGATGGTAGCGATGCGCAGTGTCAACCGCACCTGGCTGGCCAGAAGGAGCGGTATATCCAACAGGGGGATGGGTTCCATGCCAATGAGGAGGTTGAGCAGGCTACTGTTGCGGATGACACTGCGAGCCATCTTCCGGCGATAGAAGGGCAGTCCTCTGCCCAGTGCCACGGCCAGTCCCGGCCGCATATCTATGATCCGTGGCAGCAGCACACTGGCTATATTGGTGCCCTTCTTGGCGGAGATGGGGACGACCGGCACACCGAGCTTCGCCTGTGTGTCGTTCAGGACCAGCTTCAGGTCCTTCTCTACCAGGTCGATCTTGTTCAGGGCCACAACGATGGGCCGTTTCTCACTCCTCAATCTCTGATAGAGATCATAGTCCTCCTTCCGAAGCCCAGCCGCGGCGTCGAACAGCAGCACGGCCACGTCCGACGCTCGCATCGCCTCCAGTGCCATGTTTCCTCGCTCCACGCCACCTACCTCGCCAAAACCGGGCGTATCCATGATGGTGAAGGGCCCCAGGCGCTGGGCAACTACCTCTTTGGTTGTCCCTGGCACCGCTGTCACCGGCGAAACGCGCTCGCCCAGGAGAAGATTGACCAGTGTGGATTTGCCAGAGTTCACAGGGCCGACGATGGCAACCCTGGAGAGGGCCTCCTCCTCGATGTCGAGGGACAGGCTCTCGCGGTCCAAAGCCTTGAGCAAACTCCTCAACTCACCCAGAGTTACAGGAATCCTGATCATGGGAATCCTCGGTTTCGGTCATATTCAATCATAGCCCATGGCTGTTGATAGCACCAACAGCCCAGGCACTTCCCTGAGGTGCAGAAGCAGAGGACTTGGCGTATAATCTGGCAACTCTCTGCGGCAGCAAGCCAAACACCACCTGTCCGAGAGCAACGGCATGTTCCGAGAAGTGGATGTCCGCCTCATAACACTAACCCGTATCCTCATACCGCTGATGGCAGTGGCTGTCGCGGCACTGGCGGCATGCAGTGTTGCACCGCAACCCACTGCCAGCACTCCCCGGCGGGAACCCACGTCCACACCGGTATCGACGACCGTGGCTGAGACTACTCCCTCGCCGTCGCCAGCGCCTGCAGAACCCCGTCCTGCACACATCACTCTCACCGTTTGGGGTCCAGTCCAGTTCTCGCCCGGTGAGACCGACTTGGGTCGCACCGTCCTCCAGGCACAGTACGAGGATTTCGCGGCGGACAATGAGGGAATTGGCGTAGAGTATGTGCCGAAGGCTCCGTACGGCGAGAGCGGCGTCGTCGATTTCCTTCTCACCGCCAGCTATGCGGCTCCCGGCATACTCCCAGACGTGGCTATAGTGGACGCTGTCGAACTCGACCCTCTCGTGAGAGAAGGGCTCGCTCAACCCATCGGTGGACTGGTAGCCGACGCCCTGGCAACGGACCTTTACCCGTTCGCCACCGGAGCCTGCACTTTCAACGATGAACTCAGGGGCATACAGTTCGAGGCCGACATAGAGCATCTCGTTTATTACACCAAGGCCTTGGAGGAACCCCCCACCACCTGGGCTGAGCTGTTCAACGGGCCGATCAGCTACACCTTTCCGGCCGGCGGCGAGAACGGGCTGGTGAATGACAGCTTCCTGATCCAGTACATGGCTCAAGACGGCCAACTTACCGACCAAGAAGGGAAGTCTGCCCTCGACAGTTCTCTCCTGCAGAGGGTGCTGCGCATGTATGATGCATTACGCATTTGGAACGTGAGCCCGCCAAAGATCCGGGAATTGTTCAGCCTCGAGGACTGCTGGAAAGCGTACACCGAGGGCAACATCACGGTCAGTCACGTCAGTTCCTGGAGGTACCTGACCAGTCGCCCTGTCATGCAAGACACGAGCTTCGCCCCCATCCCCACGGAAACTGGCGTCCCTGCGACCATGGCTCGAGGTTGGGCCTTCGTGATCGTCACCGATTCGCCCTACCGCCAGGAAGCGGCTGCGCGCCTAATAGAGTGGCTGATGACCCCGCAGAACCTGGCCCAATGGAGCGAGGCTTCAAACCACCTGCCCGCCCGCCCTTCGGCCTTGCGGCTGACTGGTTGGCCTGTCGACTACTCCATGTTCCTGGATGCCCAATTGGCCAACGCCTTCTACCGCCCCTCGGCACCCGAGTTCGAGAGGGTTGGCCACGCCCTACAGGTGGCTGTACAAGACGTCCTGTCTGGTGAACAGACTCCTCGACAAGCTACGACGCAGGCCATGGAGAGTCTACAATAGACAACCCACCCCCGTCCCTCAGAGGCTCTCCCGGCAGTGCTCTCGGTGCCCGCAGGCGCGACAACGCCGCGGGCTGTGATGATTCGGGGCCACCTCAGCGGTGGTCAGATCGTGCCTCATGCTATCCATCGTAGCGAGCAATTGCCGGCGAAGTCGAGGGGTGTACTCCACCGGGAACGTGGCCGTGGCGTACTTGAGGATGCCGTAGGGAGGCATCCCCTCGAAGCTGTCCTCGACGAGCAGGCAGTAGGCAGCCAGTTGAAGAACATCGGACGGATACGGTCTCCCGGCAGTGCGCCGCGGCTTCACCTCCACCGGTATGAGATGCTCTCCGCGGGCCACGATGTAGTCGGGCTTGCCTGCAAGTAGATAGCGCTGGGAAAACAGCGGACTGGGGCACTCTTGCCAGGCACCGGTGTCGTCGTAGACGATCCGTCCATGTGGAACACCTGTCTCCCGGCGCCAGTGCCCGGCGAGCCAGAGCACGAGCAGACCTGCCGTCAGCAGCAAGACCCCGACACCGAGCAAGATCATGACCGGGGGCGTCACCTGTTTACCCCGCCAGTCTGCTGGCAAGCCACCAGATCACGGCAAGAAAGCCCACCCCTAAGCCGAGGAACACCAGGGTGTAACCCAGCCGCTCCAGCCGGTGTGAGATCACCACGGCACGGCCATGGCCCAGATGTTCCTCTTCTCCCATCGCCATCTGCTCCCTGTGTGCTGACGGGTACCCCAACACACGGGACAGCCACCAGCCGCGCGCGCAGTAGGCATAGCTGCCTATCTCGCTGGCCCTGAGAACCCTACTCTTCCCCGAACCTGTCAAGGATCCTATCTTCGAATTCCCTCAGGGTGGCTTCCAGTCGCTGCTGGCGCACCGTCATGGTCAGATCACCCCTCGTCCTCTCCAGGACACCACGCACCATGTCGGTCGTGCGCCGGAGCCCTCTGGTGATGGCGTCCGGGTAGTCCACGGTGACCAGGATCCCGTATACCTCGTCCATGATCCCCAGCAACTCTTCCCCCTTCACCAGCTCGCCGCGCCGGATGAGGTCCAGTATCGCCCGTCTCAGCTCACCCATGGCCTCGGCCAGGCCATTGAGATAGGCGGGGTAGTCGATCTCGAGATCACCAGGGCTCGGGAGAGGCTGCCCCGCTATGAACGCATAGGTTATCGATGCCTCGGCATACTCCTTCAGGGCATCTTGCACATACCCCGCCTCATAGATAGCCATCTCATCCACCAGGTCCGAGCTGAACTGCTCCACCACGACCCGCCCTTCGTCCAGCATCTCCTTCGCCTTCTCGAACTCGCCCCTGTGAATGGCGCGGATCGTGTTCGCCGAATGGCGTATCAGTCGTCGCGAGAGTTCCAGCGCCTGCTCTCGAACTCGATGGCGAGCCTCCAATGCCTCCAAGGCCTCCGCAGCGATATCGTTCAACCTGTCCACTCTCATCTACCTCCTCGCCGGACCCGGTCACCCGTGCCCGTCCATCAGTACGCCTGTGCCCTCAGCGGGGCCGTCCTGTAGTCTTCGATCTCACGCCGTTCGACAACTCGGTCAAACCGCTCCTCCCCTGACACGGATAGCACGCGCAGAGATCAGTCGAGATAGATTATAGCACACCAGCGGACCTGGCAACAAAGTCCGCTTGACAGCGAATGCACGCTACGTTATAGTCGTTGTTGCGGTGGGAGCGCTTGCTCGGGTTTGCCGTCCATCCAGTCGCCGGGGCCCCCGCCATGAATTGTTCCCCGCGAGACTAGCTGTCAGTAGCACGCTGGGACCTCAGGACCTCCAACAGTGTGAAGGACCTACTCGCATGCCACTTCACAGGACTACGGGTCTCAAGGGTTTTGTCGCGTCTCTCACGCTAGCCACACTTCTCCTGGGCTGTCAGACAGCAGCCTCTCCCAGTCCCGAGATCGAACCTATCGAAACCGAAGTGTCGAGGAGGATCTTCGCTACACTCACCGCAGCAGCATCGAGCCCGACCCCCATACCTACCCCGACGTCAACCTCCACACCAGTCCCGTACAACATCTATTTCGGTGATCTACACGTTCACACGTCAAGAATACACACCACGGCCGCCTTCCACGAGGAATTCAGCCGCGGCGTGCTGAGACTGGCCAATCTCCACGCCAAGGAGGTCATGCAGCATGACTTCATCGCCGTCACCAATCACGCCCGCTTGCTAGAGGACTGGATGTGGGACGTCACCAAGGAGGTGGCCGACGAATTCACCCAGGACGGAGTGTTTGTCTCTTTCCCTGCCTTCGAATGGACCGCCTCTCACGGGTGTGGGGAGTATTGCAGCCCAGAGCGCCCCGACTATCCTGACTGGGGACACAGGAACGTCTACTTCCGGAACACCGAGGTCGCCACACCACTGCTCCGATGCACCGACCCCAGCTACGACACGCCAGAAGAGCTCTTTGCCGCCTTGCCCGGACCTGACCTGGCAACCACCATCCCACATCACACCGCAGCTGCCAGACATCCATTTGACTGGTCGACCCTAGACCCGGACTACGACCGACTGGTGGAAATCGTCCAGAGTAGGGGGGACTACGAGACGGACATCCTCGAGAACGGTTGGCGCCAAGGGCATGTCCTGGGGGTGGTGGGAGGAACGGACGATCACATCGCCGCGCCGGGATGGCCGCAAGGCATTACGGCTATCCTGGCCCCTGAACTGACCCGCGATGCCCTCTTCGATGCCCTCTTGAACCGCCATACGTATGCCACCACGCACGGCGACATCATTCTGCACTTCTTCGCTGACGGAGAGATGCAGGGGACAGTGCTTTCTGCCAGGGACTCCGTCGAGCTCAGCGGCGAGATCGAAAGCAAGAGCGGCGCCATCTCGCTCGTGGAACTTGTTGACAACGGAGAGGCCGTAGCCAGATGGGAGCCTGAGCAGGCTTCGTCACTTAGGTTCGAGAGTATGGAACAGATTGGCGAAGAGCCACACTTCTTCTACGTCAGGGTCACTCTGGACAATAGGCATCAAGCGTGGTCCAGTCCCATCTGGGTTAACTACCCCGCGCCAACCCCGATTCCCACCGGCACTCCGTGAGGCTCCCACAGGGCTGACGTCACCATAGTCCCAGTCCGGCCCAACTGGGCATCCTTGGGGAACACACCGTCGCACTAGCTCACCGCTATCAGTTCCCTGATGTCTTCCAAGACCCCCTGGCCGATACCCTGCACCTCCATGATCTCATCGACGGTGCCGAACGGTCCATGGGCCTGCCGATAATCGACGATAGACTGTGCCAGGACGGGACCGATGCCAGGCAGCCTCTCCAGTTCGGCGGCGCTCGCGGTGTTGATGTTGATTTGTCCTTCCCCAGAGCCGCCCGTCCTGGTAGACGGCACGTTCTCCTCACCGACCTCTGGGAAATAGATTTGATCCTCGTCGTGAACCCTCTGAGCAAGGTTCACCCGGTCCAGGTCAGCGTTGACAGTCGGACCACCCGCGGCCTCCAGCGCATCCTGCACCCTGCTCTCCTCGGAGAGATAGTACACACCGGGGTTCAGCACCGCCCCTGTGACGTACACGGCCAGTGCAACAGAGCTGGGCACAGGGGTTAGCGAGGGCTCCACTATCTCAATGGGCTGCGTCGCCGGGCGTCGCACGTACATGACAGCTCCGGCGCTCACCAGAAGTACGGAGAGCACGCCCACGATGGGGATCCGGCAGCGCTCCAAGGTCGCGGACATCACCAGTCTCGCATCATCGCCTCGATGGGAAAGAGAGGCTCGATATCCACGGGAAGATCTGCCATACTCGCCAGCGCCTCCTCCAGCGGTGGCGTCAGCACGCCATACAGATCCAAGAAGTCCCTGGCCTCGCTGTAGCTGCCCTCCGCCTGCAGCAACAGCACCTTCCTCGCGAGTTCCTCAATGCCCTCCTGTACCCTCTCGTGGTCGACCAGGAACCTACCCGAGATTCTGTCGTGCACCAAGCCAGCGCGTTCCAGAAGCCAGTTGAGCTGCAGCAACCCAGCCCTACCATGCGCTTCGTCGATGCCAAAGCGGATCGATCGCAACAAGGTGACAGCATAGCTCACGCACGTCTTCCGAGCGTCGGATAGGACTCCCTTGTCTATGAGATGGAAGAAGCTGCACATCCCAGCGAGATCCGCCTTGGCCTCCTCCAGGGGGGGGTATTGCTCCTTCAGCGCCAGGCTCACTGTCGTCCGTGATCCATCCGAGTTGGTGACGAAGCCCGGCCCCATTCCGTGAGCCAGTTCGTGCATGAGCACAATGTTGAACACCGTGTCGAAATCCAGTAGCAACTGTTGCTCTTCCGCCAGAATCCTCCTCGCCGTGGGAACGGTGCCAGCGCGAAACTTGGCCTCGGCAACGTTCTTTAGCATCACCTTCTTGCTCCCCTTGACCTGCCTGACATGCTCGTCGTTGGGAAGGATGAAGGCCGTGGTTTGTACGCCGGCCTTACCGTCGCCCGCGCAAAACGCTTGGCTGACAACGCTGATCGGAGAGCTCGCACCCCTTTCCATAGGTACATACTCGTCGGCGCCGGGGAGGTTTGCCTCGAGTTCCGGAAGATACTGAACGAGCCTCTCCAACCTCTCGCTCTCCCTGGGGTCTTTGATGCCGACGTAGGCCTCAAAAGTCGCCTTGTAGCCCAGCAGCCGGTCCTCGTACACCTCGTAGGGGCCCATGGTCACGTCGATGAGACTGTCCTCGATGTCCACCCAGTCCACGTCGCTCTCGACGTACTCGTTGGTTCGGAAAGCCTCTGCCCTGCTGCTGAGGAATCGCGACAGGGAGCGGTTAGCGCCTATATCGGCAGCCTCCTCCAGCAACTGAGCCGCCGGTTCGAGGAACTCTTGATAGGCTTCGGAATAGGGCACCGCCACCAGTCTGTCGCCGTCACGCTCGATGACGGTGTAGTAGCTGGCGAAGGCCTCCTCGTCTTCAGGATGACGCGCCAGCCAGTTCTCGAACTCGTCCTTGGTCAAGTCCGGGGGATAGAAGCCAGCCCCGAGGGGCTTCTCTTCTTCGCCCATGAAGGGCCTGTGCTCCTCGAGACGATCCCACGGGCCGAACATGATGCGAAAATAGTGCAGCAACTGTTTGCCCTCGTTCGTATGGGAGGACTGCAATCGGACCAACCACTGCGGATTCCACGGAGAAACCTGCCTGAGGAAGATGTCATCCATGAATCGCGAGGCTTCCACAATCTTCCGGAGAACTCTCCTGTCGTCCTCGCCCAGCAGGCTTTCGTCGAAGGTCAGTTCGGTAGGAACGAACTGTGCTATCCTCTCCCCAATCGTCCTGCGCATAGCCTCTCCCAGCCTCCCCTGGCCACGGCGTACACCCATGAATGTCGATCATTTTATCACTTGCCCAGCGCAGCTTCAAGGTTTGCACTACTCACGCAGCGCATCGCGTGTGTTTGACAGGACCGCCACCACAGCGTACACTGATCTTGTCGAGGAGGTTCGCTGTTCTCTCTGAGGCTTCTGCCCTCAGGCGTTCAAGAGGATCAGGCGCGGCCCACAGACCAGGCCTTCGAACGCAGGCGGCCGACGTAGGGTCCTTCACGTGCCAGCATCGAGGACGGCGAACTCCTCGTCTTCTTCTCTTGGCCTCCCGCGAGCAGGCGGAGGACGAACCGCTCGCCGCGGCGACGATTCACCTGAAGGCAGTTGGGCATGGACCTCATCTCACAGGTAGCTGACCTGAACCACCTGGCAAAGGTGTTCAGCCACTATCAACAGCGACACAGGAGTGGGTCTCTCAGGGGCCGACTGCGTCCTGGGAGCGATGGGGAGACTCTCGTCCGGTTCGCCGACCAGCTGGACAGGAATCTGCACCTCATCAGCGACAGCCTGCTCGCTGGCCAGTATTCGTTCTCGCCCTTTGTCGAGAGGAGGATCACCCTCACCGGCGGCACGGCCAGGACCGTCTCCACAGCAACGGTGAGAGACTCCATCGTCCAGAAGGCCCTGGCCCTGGTCGTCGAGCCGGAACTGGACTCGCTTCTAGTCGAGAACTGCTATTCCTTTCGCCTCGGCAAGCAAGCCCCAACTATTCACGACGCCATTACTTCCGTGGTCAGGTATCACGGCACAGGCCGGCACTGGGTGGTCAAGGAGGACATCAGCTCCTACTTCGACAATCTGGACCACGGCCTGCTCCTCGCTCGCCTGGAAGAGGCCCTTCCCTCCGACTTACCGATAGTCTCCCTCTACCGGAGCTACGTGAAGGCTCCCCGCCTGACTGACGGAAGAATCGTGCCTCGCGAAAGAGGAGTGCCGCTGGGCAGCGTTCTGGCCAACTGCCTCTCCAACCTCTATCTGACCCCGCTGGACATGCTAATGTCTGACACAGGCCACCTCTACCTGCGTTATTGCGATGACATCATCGTCTTTGCCGAGAGCCAGTCGGAGGCGCAAGAGGCCAGGGAGGTCATAGCTGACTTGGTGGGGAGGCTGGGACTGACTCTCAATTCGCGGAAGAGTTCGCTGTTGCCACCTGGCGGGCGCTTCGTATATCTGGGATACGAGTTCGACGGACAACGGGTGAGAATAGGCGCGCGTGCCCTGAACAAGTTCAAAGCCCGGATAAGGCGGGCCGGCTCCCGCCAGTCCGCCGGCAGGCTCACCAGTAGGGCTCTTCACTCGGATGAGGGCAGAACGGTTCTCCGACAGGTCATCGCGCAGGTCAACAAGGAGATCTGCGGCGACACACCCCGCAACTGGGCTCGCTATTTCGCCCGGTGCGACTTCGACGACCAGTTCCGAGGCCTGGACTTCTGGATCAGGGATCGCGTCCGAGCGGCCGTCACCAAGCGCTGGAACAAGGGCAATTACCGAGCGGTACCCACACCTCTCCTGCAGGAACTGGGCTTAAGGTCGCTGGTGGGAGAGTACTACACCTGGAGGAATCGCTGGCGTCACCGCGATCAAAGCCTCATCCAGGCCATTGCCAGGCTTGACCGCCTCCGCGACGTACTGGAATCCTACCGGCAGCGGTACTACAAGCCTCTCCGAGTGAGATATGACTTCCGCCCTGGCGCCGACGGCGTCACCTTGGAGCAGTTCATCTCCAACGAGACCTCCAATCTGCGACTCATCCAAGACCTCCTGCTCGGCGGCGGGTATCAGTTCACGCCCTTCATCGAGTACACCAGGGCCAAGAGAGCCCGCTCGGACGACAGGGTGATCTGCCGGGCCTCCCTGGCGGACACCGTTGTGCAGAAGGCTGTCGCTCAAGTCGTAGATCGGCAGTTCGATCACGTGCTCGGCGAGCAGTGTTATTCCTACCGCCGTGGCAGGAGTCAGTTCGGTGCCGTGGGCCAGGTCCTCGCCAGAGTCAATGCCAGGGCGGACTGGTGGGTGGTTAGATCCGACTTCAGCTCCTTCCTCGATACTGTGAACCTCCCCATCCTGGTGTCCCAACTGGAGGGGCTTCTGGTCGACGAGCCATTGCTATTGGACCTGTACCTGAAGTACCTCTACAATGGGAGGGTTCGCGACGGCAAGTTTCTGCCCCGTACCTCGGGTCTGCCCCGGGGTGGCATACTGACCCCGTTCTTGGCCAACCTGTATTTGACACCTCTCGATGACGCCATGGAAGGTGAGGGGTTTCACTACACCAGGTATGCTGATGACATCATCGTCCTCGCCGAGACGGAGCAGCGCGCTCGACAAGTACTCAAGCGCATAGACCAGCTATCCGGCAAAATGGACTTGATCCAAAGCCCGGAGAAGCGCAAGATTCTACCCCCCGGAGAGGGGTTCGAGTTCCTGGGCTACCAGATCAAGGGGTCCGAGGTGTCGATCAGGCCGTATGCCATCAACTCCCTGAAAAGACGCATCAGAAGGGTCACGGACAAGCGGAAGTACCCGCAGCTGGATGCGAAGAGCCTATCCACGGAAGAAGGGAGAGCGGCGCTTCAATCGATCATCGCCAGGGTGAACCGCACCTACGTCTACAGGGGCGGGAGCGACTGGGCCAGGCACTTCTGTCGGTGCTCCAGCGACCGCCAACTTCGCGAGCTCGATAGCTGGATCGCTGATCGCCTCAGGATGGCGGTGACCAAGAGGTGGGCCACCAAGAACCGTCGATTCATACCCTACCGGTTGCTAAGAGAGTTGGGCTGGCAACCACTGGTGCCCCTCTACTACCGGTGGCGACGAGAGGTATGGAG
>Ga0299915_10003345_pt1 | contig 11618 bp, 11 predicted proteins | sample RVTome_13_FD_200263 | JGI IMG/M metagenome (GOLD analysis project Ga0299915, IMG submission 200263) | Soil microbial communities from uranium-contaminated site in the Upper Colorado River Basin, Wyoming, United States - RVT92D227 (version 2) ... | reverse complement strand
CGAGGTTTTTAGGTTACAAATGTTCCCCATTGATCAGGCGATGAGCCGTCCCTCCGGCTTTCAGCTTTTTTCCGCGTCTAGGGGACCTGGGCTCCACTGTCCATCATGAATACCACGGCAAGGGCGACCCTTAGGACCCAGGGGATTCCACCCGTCTTCCCCTACGAAGAAGACCATTTATAGAAATTTCTCCAGTAAACTCTCGGCTCTCTTGGGGTTGAAGATTCCGCACTGGCACGGCTTGGCTAGTTCAATGGCTGCCTCCTGAAGGGTCTTTTTCCCCTTTTTGACCTGTTTGGCCATCTCCTTGACCAAATTGCCGGCCACCATGCCATGGCCGCACATGGTGGTAATCTCCAGAACCGGCTCTTCCGGCAGGAGTCCTAATTGGCCGTGAATCCCCCCCGAAAACTCGACGGTATGCATCTTTAAACCAACCTGCCGGCAGAGTTGGTCCGTTTTATCCACCACACCACTGACGATGATGGAGGTCCCTAAATCCGCCTTCTTAAGCTCTTCCAGAATCTTTTTGACAGTATCGGGATCGTTGTAAACAAAATGGACAATGGAATTATTCTTGATTTGATTGTAGATGGTCTCTCTTTCTGAGTTATAGCGGTTCCCCGTCTTCATGTCTCCATAATTCAGCGGTTTATATTTTTCAAGGATCTCAAAGAACTTCTGCATCTTTTCCGCAGAACCTTTAGCGTTGACCGTCTTAGCGGACATGGTAAAGACCACGAAATCCTGTTCTAGATTTTCTAATCTTCCTTTTCGATGCAATGTGTGCGTCATTCTTGTATGCCTCCCCTTCCTATGCTTGGTATAAAGGTCGCCCCAGGCCCACATTCGTTTTACCGTTGATGGACCTGACCAGCCCCGCTCTTTGGACCTCTTGAATGATGGGAATTTTTCCGTCTGGAGACACCTTGCAAATCAGGTCCAGGCTGAAAACCGTATCGATTTCGCGGGCGATCTCCTTAACAGTGGAAAAAATCTCCTGAGCCCTGCCGATGGGGACGGTAAATTCAACGATGGCGGATAGGACCCGCTCATTAAGAACATCTTTCTTCAGTTCGCCGGTTTTTTTATTTTCAATCAACTGGGTAAGAGGGTTGAGCGGCTCCAGCTCAATGCCCATTTTGACAAGCTTTTTAATCGCCTTCTCGGTTTCCCGCAAATAGGTCCCCGTACCCGGTCTTCCAAACTCCATACCCACACCTATAAATCCATCCAAAAACCGCCCCGTCACATCGTTGGTTTTCATCTCCTCGGTTCCTCTTCCGGGGACATCGGTTCCTTCATGGACATAAATGGGATCACTGAAAGCCTTCCTCAGTATCCTGGGCCATTCCAATTTTTGTTCATGAATGGCATCCTTCGGGCATACGTCAGCCCGATAACAAACGGAACATTCCACACACTTTTCTAAATCGATCTCGGAAAAAGCTTTGGTCCCTTTTTCCTTGTCCTTTTTATGCCAAATAATGGCCTCCATAGGACAATAAGGAACGCATTTCGCACACCCGGTGCAAGCTTCTCTATCAATTAACATTACTTACCTCCATGCTCATGCAAATGTACGATTTTGACCCAAACGGCTGAACCCCAGGCGCAATCTAATTTTCGAGAATTTCAAACGCAATCCCATTTATTGCGCTTGGCTTTGTATAGGCAATCTTCTTTCCCGTCAAACCAATCCTCGGCTCCTCATCCTGCATTTCTACTCCCCGTTCTTTCAGGATCGCAATATCTTCTTCTATGTTATTCGTCAACAAACAGAAATGGTGAATGTAGTCTCCCCTTTCCCGCACCGATTTGGCCATCCTTCCATTCTCACTATCATCCTGAATAAATTCCAATTCTATCCCATCCTTCAAGTGCACAAAAGCAACCCTGATTTTTCGTTCCGGGACGTCCCGGATGGCTATAGAGGAGAAATTAAGCGCCTGGGAAATAGCGGCAACACTCGCCTCGATATCCTTGACGGCAATGCCCAGATGGTGTATACCGCCTATATGATCTCTGCGCTTCTCCTTCGCCATCTCATAATCAACCTTCTTTTTGATCATTTTTCTTCCCTTTAATTCCTGGACTCCATAAGGTATCCTTCAAGGGCCCCCAAACAAGAAACCAAGAGAAATGCTTCTATCTCCCGACTTATGCTTTCTTTGCTACCCCAGGCATTAATCAATTTAAATGCCAAGAATTTTGGAAGGATTATCGGAAACCATGGTTCGGATATCCTTCTCAGAAGAGCCAAAAGTACGCATGTCTCTGATAAACATGCCCATCTGCTGTACAGGGATAGGATTAAGCCATTGACCAGAGTCCGTTGACATAATACAATGTTCTGATCCGAAAGACTTAATTGTATTGCAAAGTTCTCCCGCGGTATAAGAGTTTTGAGTCTGACGGGTCGTACTGCAATAAACAAACTCCAAGTAGGTAGCACCCAAATCCAGCATTTCTTTCATGTCTTTGGTGGTATAATTCATAAATTTTGCTTCTGGATGAGTTACAATGATTTTCTTAACCCCCTTTTTAGCTGCCTCGCGGACAACAATTTTGGCTTCCTTAACAGTAACGTGACCGGTCGCAAGGATGGCGTCTTTTTTCGCAATCAGATCAAAAATTGGGTATAGTTCTTCTTTAGGACTATCATTTTTCAGCACATAAATGCCCTCCTTATCAAGGAGATCACGATTCTCGCTGGCAAAATGAGCTAAATCTTTCATATTTTGCTTGAACCAATCGACAAATAGTTTTGAATGAAAGGTGGGGAGCCACACAATTTTCGCGCCCAACTGCAGGGCATTTTCTACCGCATACGGATTCAACCCCCCCACTGTGAGATTTAAACTGATACCTCCAAAAGTGGGGAAACCAGTTTCATCTGTCACAATCCGAGCCTGGGCGGCTGTTTCCACAAAGTGATTTTTAAGCACAATTGCTTTCATCCCATTTTCTTGGGCATGTCTGGCTAGATCCATTACATTGAGTATTCTCGGAGCAACATCGGGGGCTGAATGGATGTGGATATCTATAGACTCTTTCATTAAATCCAAAACTTCCTTTTCAAAAATCAATTTCATTTTAAACCTCCTTGTTGGTTAAAATTTTCTTCCCTTTAGCACCGGATAAAGGCGATACCATTTAGGATGATGTAACTGCCCTTGGCTCGCTAAATTTAGAGCCTTTTCTCCTCCGATTGGTATAGGTTACCAATAAAATTAATGAGATTCCTAGGATATCAGTGTAAATTTCGGGAATAAACAATAATACAGTGGCAATCCCTAACAATACTCTCTCCCAAAGGTTTGCTATCGTGAACCAATATCCCTGCATCATTCCGGCAAAAGAAAAAGTTCCAATTGTAATAGTTATTATTGCCTGAAATACTTCCGCCGTTGATCCGTTTAACAATATTGGCGTATAGAAAAAGAGAAATGGCATAAAAAGCATGGGTGCAGCCAATCTAATTCCAGCAAAGGCTGCTTTGTAGGGATCGCAGCCTGCTATTGCCGATGCCGCATAGGCAACCATGCATACGGGAGGAGTTAGGCCACCGAGATCAGAAAACCAAAAACAAGCTAAGTGGGCTGCCACCAAAGGTACTCCTAATTGGACAAAGGCAGGGACAGAGATAACGGCTACCAGTATGTAGGTTGCAGTTATTGATACGCCCATTCCAATTATGTATGCTGCGATTCCCATGAGTATAATGGCAATAAAGAGGTATCCCCCAGAAAAAGAAACGACGAAAGAAGAGAACTTAACCCCTCCTCCTGTCATAGTTATAATTCCGACGATTAAGCCGATCACTCCAACTGTGGCACCAATTAATAAGGCAGTTTTTGTTCCTAAAACCAAGGCGCCAAAAATTTCCCGGGGGCCCAAACGAGTTTCTTTCCGAAAGAACGATAAAACTATAGTTGAGATTATTGCAATAAAAGCGGCAAGCTGGGCAGAATAACCATATACTAATACGATTAATATGATAAAAATGGGGAGAAGAAGGTATCCTTTCTGGAGAACGACTAATTTGAGTTTTGGCAATTGTTCTTTAGGTAATCCTCTCAGACCCAATTTGGCGGCTATGAAGTGCACCATTAAGAATACTCCCAAAAAATAAAGGATTGCCGGAATAGCTGCCACCTTAATTATCTCCAGGTATGGGGTTTCCGTAAATTCAGCGATCAGGAATGCGGATGCACCCATAATCGGCGGCATAAACTGTCCCCCGGTCGATGCTGCTCCTTCAACCCCCGCTGCCCAATGCGCTGGATAGCCAGCCTTTTTCATCATTGGGATGGTATACGAACCTGTAGCTACAACATTGGCACCCGAAGACCCCGTAACCATACCGATGATCGCACTGGAAACGACAGCCACCTTGGCGGGTCCTCCAGTACTACTCCCGGCAATTGCATAAGATAGCTGTTCTATAGCTGAGCCTACACCTGCCTTTTGAATAAAGGCAGCAAAAATAATGAAGGGCAATATGTAGGTTGAGGCGACCTCAGCAACGAGACCATACATCCCGCCCGTACCAACGGCATTATATTCAATAATTCTCGATATACTGACGCCATAGTGCGCCAATTCTCCTGGAAAATAAGGGCCCAAATAAGCATATAGTAGAAATGTACCTGCCAATATTGGGAGTACTAATCCGAGCACACGGCGTGACGCCTCAATGATAACAACAATTGCGATGCCTCCCATGGTAAGGTCCCACATGTTCGGATTCCCAGCCCTAGCGGTGTAATCTTCGTAATTAATCATCCAATAGCTGATTGCAACGACGCTAAGGAAAGAAAGTATCCAATCGACCAAGGGCACCCTATTGGAAAATCTTTTTTTGCTGGATGGGTAAAGCAAAAAACAGAGAAACATACTAAACAAGAGATATCCACCATTTTCCAATTCCATATTAATCTGGCCAAACCCGCCTGTGTAAATAAAAAATAAAGAGCAGCTTGCGGCAACAATAGATACGATTAACGCCGTTTTCCCAACAAGCGTTCTCATTCGCGGGCCTTCATCTCCACCGCTATTCATAGCATTCATAAAAATGACCCCTTAATTAAAATTTGTGCAGGCAAGTTATTTCAAAAAAGTGGAGCACCGCATTCAACTTAAGTGACCAAAGTGCCTTAAGTTGAAATAAGGAATTTCCTATGCGGAATTTGCCCCTCTCCTTCCAAACGTACGGTGCTCCTCAAGCAGGACAATTAGGAACCCTTCATCTCAGGTGGAATTAGTTCATTGGGTACGCTCATACCCTGCTCCTTCCAGAATTTTACCGCTCCAGGGTGTAGGGGAATTTTCATGGGTACCATAGCATTAAATTCAGGCCCCAGTTCTTTCATGCTAACATGGATAGCTTGGACTCTATCCTTGTTCTTAGTATCAAAAGTAGCTTTCAACATTTGATAGACCATGTCCGGGCTAAAGTCCTTGTGAGCCGCCCAGTAGACCTTATATGCAGGGGTTAGAGTTGGGGTCTGTATCGACTTGTAACAACCCCCAGGCGGTATGATGTCTTTTGTAAAAAAAGGATTTGCCTTAGCCGCTATATCAATTTCCTCTTCACTGGGCGAGACGAAACGGATCTTGCGTTGGACTTCCACTTCTATGAAGGCGGCACTTGGGCACGCCGAACCGGACGCAGCATCCGAATTGCCGTCGACCAATGCTCGACCGCAGCCCGCATGAGAAATGGATTGTTTCTTAATATGGTCCCAAATTCCATTCGGCTCCAGAAGGTATCTTGCCGTATCATAGTTACCACTTCCTGGACCTCCGAGACAAACCCTTTTCCCCTTAAGGTCAGAGAGTGTGTAAATATTACTGTCGGCCAATACGACCAACGTAGGCCACCCCGTGTATACTTTGCAGAGCAAGCGGAAGTTCTTAAAGGGCGGTTCATTTTTAAAAATACCGATTCCGTTCCAATTCTCATAAGCGGCATAGGAATGGGTCAGCCAGGTGTCGAGCTCATGCCTCCTGGCTAATCGGTTATTATCGGTTGAGCCGCCGGTGGTAATGCACGAGGCGTTGACATTCTTAATTTGCTCATTAAATAATGTAGTCAAACCCGCAACCACATTGAACCAGAATCCTCCAGGGTTGCTGTCGCCGAATCTTATGAATTGTTTTTGGGCGGCAGCCGGGGAAACCATTAGGCTTACTAAAAATAAACAGACGAAAAAAAGATAAACACCTGCCTTTGCCATTTTTTGAAGATGATACCTACTTTTCATAAAATGCCTCCTTTCTCTTTCTGGGTTTAATGCTTTCCTCGACAACTATTATTAATATTCAAACTCCCTTTCTTTAATTTAGCCTTGTCAAATTTTGTTTATTCTCTTTTTGGCAGATTCAAGATCATTCTGGCTTCAGCCGGCGTGGCGGGCTCTCGATTCACTAACTGCGCGATTTTTACTGCCTTCTCTACTTGATCCCAACTTCCCTTAGCTTTTTCCCGGCGGGCAAAGTCGATGTAAATGTTATCCTCCAGGCCGACACGGATATGGCCTCCTTCTATTGCCGAGGCCATCGCCGCAGGAAAGCAGGCTGGGCCGATGCCGATGGGCTGCCAGGTGCTCCCTTCCGGAATGTTGCGCCGCATAGATAGAAGATTCTCCAGGTTAAACTCAATGCCTCCAATCACGCCCAGAACAAAGCTGTAATGGGCGGGCTTGTCCAAAAGGCCTTTACGAAAAAGCCATTGGGTGTTGTTGACATGGCCTACGTCAAAACATTCACATTCTGGCTTAATCTTCCTTTGCTGCATGATTTTGGCGAAATCTATGGTTTGAGAAAAAGGATTTAAATAGGTCCCATCGTCGGAAAACTCTTCCTTTTTATAATCATAGAAACAAAAGTTCATCGTTCCCGGGTTTAGAGAGGCCAACTCCGGATCAAACGTTCTGATCCCTCGTCCTCGATCCTCCGGACCCTTTCGGCCGCCTGTCGATAGATTGATTAACAGGTCCGTTTTTGCCCGAATTCCTTCGATGACCGGGCCGATGTGTTCGATCTCGAAGGAAGGGGCTCCCGTCTCCGGATTGCGTCCATGGATATGTACCACTGCTGCCCCCGCATCCCGACAGCGTATGGCCTCATCCACAAACTCCTTTGCAGTATAAGGAACATTGGGGTTGTGTTCTTTTTTGACCGCGCCCCCTCCTGCCAAAGCCGCTGTAATGACCACTTTTCCAGCCATAATAGACATCTCCTTTGGAAAGGAATATTAAAAAGCCATAGGAACAATGATAATAAAAATAATCTATACCACGAGTTGCCGACTCTTCACAGTTTGCATTTTCAGCGGAATAACTTCACTCCCCTCTTTTTTACAGCATTTAATAATGTTTTAAATTCTTCTGATTTACTAGGTATATGAGCTTCTTCTTTCATCTTCCTTGTTCGTTACGGAGGTTCCTTGACTTTCTCTGGATTTATTTATCCTGCGGATCAAAGATTTAATATGTGCCTCCATCTGTTTTTTTGCTACAATCGGATCGTGACGTTCAATGGCATTAAGAATTTTGTTATGATGATACACGGCATTCTTAATAGTCTGGGGCATTAGTGTAAAAAAATCGGCGATAAATTGATACAGGATACTCCGAATCGTTTGAACCACCTTCATCAAGACCCGATTCTTTGCACACTTTGCTATTAATAAATGGAACTCTAAATCCTTTTTGATAAAATCTTCAACATTGCTTACCGCCAAATCCCCTTTCATATCATTCAAAATATTCTTTAATTCTTGAATCTCCTCTTTCGTCGCATTCTTAGCCGCCAAAAAAGCTACCTCTCCTTCGATGTATAGCCTGGCATCTAAGAGCTCACTTGTATAAGTTTTGTCCATCAGTAAAGTTGGGGACAAGGAATCCACAAAAAATACAGGGCTGAAGGATCTTATATAAGTTCCGTCTCCCTGCCTCATTTCGATTAAGCCCATAAGCATTAATTGATGCAATGCTTCTCTTAAAGTCCCTCGGCTGATTCCAAGACTTTTTGCAAATTTATCTTGGGGCGGAAGTTTTTGGCCTTCCTTTAATTCCCCTCGAATAATCTTATCGCGAATATCTTCAACAGCTTTATGCATCAATCTTTTAATCTCAAGAATGTCAGGACCCCTCCTTCAATGCTAAAATTTTGGAAATTTTAACATTATATAAATTTTTGTCAAGAATAAAATGATAAAATAATTATATCATCATACGAATTTTTGGTAATGCCCCTTTAATATATTGACAATTATGGTTTATAGCAGAGCAATTCTTCTAAGGGGGGGCCCGATCAATGGGGTAATGGTGGTCCGGTGGGAGGGGAGGGATTAGGAAGCGGGGCAGGAAAAAGTCTTTTTGACCTCCCTTTCGGTCTCGCGACCGTTGAAGGTTTTGGAGCAATACGATCTGCGTTCGGAGATTGAGAATCAGGGTTTCCGGGAGCTCAGGCAGGGCTATCATCTATTGAAGTATCCCCAGAAGACCGGCCCCGCCGTTCGGGCTCATGTGGTTTTGACGCTGGTCATTTACAGCCTGGTGAATGCCTATAAGAGTCAACGGGGTCAGCGCTTGGCCCACCTGGGAATTCGCCGCTGGAGAGGAAAGCAGATGGGCCAGAGCATTCATAAAATGATCGTCTACTATGAAGGCATCTATGGGATTGTCGATGTAGAAGAGCTGTTCTACCTGATCGATATGACTCCCAAGGAGTTGTATCGACTTAAGATCAAACGCTTCCAAAGAGAGATCGAATAAATAGGTGGCTTTCGTCTCCGAAAAGCCAAAGGGATAATTTTTTCCTCAATTCGCAAGAGACTCCTACTCGTTCCTCTCTCCTCCTTCAAATTCCCCGAGAAAAACGAACGGGTATTCCTTTTTCCATAAGAAGCACGCCGCTGTTCCTTCAAAACATCTAAAAACTCCTCCCCCACCCCACCTGCCATCCTTATGGCGGAATTTCAAAAATCAGATGAAATATCTTGATATTTAAATGAGTTAATGGTATTTTTCGTTTTGGATGAAAACGTTGATCTCACATGATCGAAGAGAAGAAACCCCCGAGGCAAAGGCTCGGTGGTTCAAATCCATATCTCTTGAAGAACGAATGGAAATGCTCTGCGCCTTTACAGATCTTATTTTGACGGTCAACCCCAGAATCGTGGAAACAAGAGATGCTCAACAGACTAAAAGGCGTGTTCGCGTCCTTTCAAAAACATGACGTCAAATATTTAGTTATCGGGGGCATCGCTTCCATTCTTTATGGAGTGCCCAGAGCAACATTCGACCTTGATATTTTGATTGAAGCAACCCTCCCCAATGCCCAAAACTTACTTAAGGCATTGGTTGATGCTGAAATGGGGACGGCCACGCTTACTACTGCAGAGGAACTTCTCTCTAATGAAATCACAGTTTTTAAAGATAAAGTAAGAATAGATGCCCAAACATCTACACCCGGCCTCATTTTTGATGAAGCATGGAAACGACGAGAGAAGATGGTGTACCAAGGGCAAGAATTCTATGTTGTTAGCAAAGCCGACTTGATCGCAATAAAACGTGCCTCTGGTCGTGAAATTGATCTTTCAGATATAAAATTGTTGGAAATTTCGAAAGAAGAAAAAGATTAAATCCTTAATTCGCCTACTATTGTTTGGAAAGGGACAAAAAAGGTACCTGCTGCTCATTCCTTGAGGGAAATTTTTTCAATAGATATCATTTACCCGTAAACGATTAATATCTGGTAGATCACCTAAAGGCTTTCTCCAAGCTTATTTTCGGAGGAGCTATTTATGAGAAATTTTTAAACCCCGCTTTTGAAACTGAGGCGGGGTTTTTTTAAATTCGGACCTAATAACCATTGTCGCATGGAAGGAAATTATGAATATCGCCAAGCTCGCTGAAGACAGGGTAAAGGAACGGGGTGAATATGTAAGCATCACCTTCGAGGACCGGGAAATTACCAATGGGGAGATGGCTCGAGCGGCTAAAAAACTGGCCAAGGCGCTCAAGAATCTCGGGATAAAGCGGGGAGACAGGGTCATCCTGCAGATGCCCAATTGCCCGGAGGTTCTCCAGGGCTTTCAAGCTGTGTGGGCGATTGGCGCAGTGGTTGTCCCGATCAACTATCTTGTCGGAGAGGAAGAAACTGCTTATATCTATGAGGATTCCGGGGCAAAAGTAGTAATCAGCAGCCAGGCCTTTCTTCCCAAAATACGTGCTGGCCAATCAAAGGTTCCGAGCCTGGAAACCGTTATTCTCATAGACCAAGATGTCTCCGCAGGGACCCTTTCCTACTGGCAGCTTGTCGAAAAAAGCTCCGCGGAGCTGGACGTTGTGGAGACAGAGGACGATGAACTGGCGGCGTTGATCTATACCGCGGGAACCACCGGCAGGCCCAAGGGAGTTATGCACTCGCATTACAGCCTCTATGCCAATGCCCGGATGCAGTACGAATCTGTCGCCCTGCCGGATGGCATGACCAGCGTTAGCGTCCTTCCCCTTTGCCATTCTTATGGCATCGCGAGCATGAATAATGGCCTTTTCCGGCGCGGCAAAACAGTGCTTCTCAACTCCTTTAGTGTAGAAACCATCTTGGCCTCTATTGAAAAATACCGCGCCAACATTATGGCCGGGGTCCCCACCATGTATGTTTTTATGCTTTTATACCCGGAACCAAGGAAGTACGATTTGAGTTCCATGAAATACTGGATATCAGGGTCGGCGCCGCTGGCCCTCGCGACCTGGAAGAAGTTTAAGGAGATCTTCGGCTTTGAGATCATTGAGGGATGGGGGTTGACGGAGGCGGGCGCCAACAACTCGGTTAACCCCTTGGAGGGCTTAAAAAAGGTCGGTTCTATTGGCCTGCCCATGAAGGGAACCGAGATGCGCGTTGTTGACGATGCCGGAAGAGTGCTTCTTCCGGGAAAAGAAGGAGAGATTGTTATCAGAGGGCCCATGCTCATGAAGGGGTATTGGAATAAGCCCAGGGAAACGGCAGAGATTCTCAGGGAGGGGTGGCTCCATACGGGCGATGTCGGTTATGTGGATGAGGATGGTTACTTCTGGATCACGGATCGGAAGAAGGATTTGATCATCAAAGCCGGCGAAAACATCTCACCGCGGGTCATAGAAGAGGTTCTTTTCAAGCATCCCAAAGTATCAGAGGCAGCGGTGATTGGAATTAAGGATGACGTCTACGGAGAGAATATCAAAGCTTTTGTTGTATTGAAACCCGGGCAGACCGCCACGGCAGAGGAAATCATCGAATATTGCCAAACAAAACTCACGAGTTTTCTGGTCCCCAAAGAAGTTGCCTTTATGAAGGCCCTGCCCAAGAGCCTGGTGGGCAAAGTACTGAAAAAGGAACTGAGAAAGTTACAATAAAAGCGATTGGCGAGTTACCTGGAAAAAGTGACCGAGAAAGTGGAAAAGGTAACGGAAGAATAAATTCAGGCAGCTGAGTATGGATGAGAAACCGGATAACAGGCTAAAGATAAAGCGGGTTCGAGGTAGCCATCATTCCAAAATGTCGATCGGGGCTGTGCAAATTTTTGTCGGGCCGGAAAATATGGCTCCTTATCCAGTAGAGGC
>Ga0299915_10003343_pt1 | contig 11621 bp, 10 predicted proteins | sample RVTome_13_FD_200263 | JGI IMG/M metagenome (GOLD analysis project Ga0299915, IMG submission 200263) | Soil microbial communities from uranium-contaminated site in the Upper Colorado River Basin, Wyoming, United States - RVT92D227 (version 2) ... | reverse complement strand
CCGGCACCTATCTGGCCTATGCGTGGCTTCCCGAATTCGCGATCGGAGGCGCCTACACCCTGGCTGTGCCCTGCGGCCTCGGCGCGGAGTGCTCAGACCACAGCCTGATCGCATTCGGCGTCGCCACTGAGACGCGAATCGAGGGGATCGACCTCTGTGATTGGTACGGTCCTGAGGGAAGCGTCCCGCTGCCCCCCGGCGTGGCCGTCGCCACTCACACGGTCACTCCCACCATCACCCGCACCGCAACGCAGCCCCCGCCTCCCGCCACCAGCTCGGTCCCCGGAGGGATCACGGGAAGCCTCAGCTATCCAAGCGAGGGGATCCCTCAGCTTGTCGTCGTGGCATTCAACATCGACACAGGGTATTGGTGGTGGATTGGCACGGTCACCAATCAATCGACGTACGGCTTCAGCGGGATCCCTGCCGGCAGGTATCAGGTGGTGGCCTACGCCCCGAGCGGGCTCGAGGCCGGCTACGCCACCGGCACATCCTTGCGGACGATTGTCGTCGAGGGCGGCCAGACAGCCTCCGGCATCAACCTGACAGACTGGCGCCCGGCCGGGACGTTCACGGCCAAGCCCGGGGGGATCAGCTACCCCTAGCCGGGGATCCCGCCGCCCGACCACGGGAAACCGGATCCATCCACGACGCTCGTGCAGGGGCAGCCGGATGCAGGACGGCATTCCGCTGCCCCATGCGCGACACCCCCCAGGCCCATGATAGAATTCTAGCCCATCTGTTCGAGGTCGTTGATGAACGAGTTCAAGCTCCGTGCGCCCTATCAGCCGACCGGCGACCAGCCGGAGGCAATCGAGAAGCTCCTCGCAGGCCTCGAGCGGGGCGAGAAGCATCACGTTTTGCTTGGGGCGACCGGCACCGGCAAGACGTTCACGATCGCCAACGTGATCGCACGCCTCAACCGCCCCGTCCTGGTGATGGCTCACAACAAGACCCTTGCGGCGCAGCTCTATGCCGAATTCAAGGACTTCTTCCCCGAGAACGCGGTGGAATACTTCGTCTCCTACTACGACTACTACCAGCCGGAAGCGTACGTCCCAAAACACGATCTTTACATCGAGAAAGAAACCGACATCAACGAAGACATCGAGCGCCTGCGGCTGAGCACCTCGGCCTCCGTGCTTTCACGCCGGGATGTGATCGTCGTGGCCTCGGTCTCCTGCATCTACGGGATCGGCTCACCGGAGGCTTACGGTCGGGTGGTGATCAACCTCGAAGTGGGGACGTCCTACCGGCGGAATGCGGTGCTGCGCCAACTGGTGGAAAGCCAATACGAGCGCAACGACCTGGAGCTGCGCCCGGGGACCTTCCGTGTCCGTGGAGATACGCTGGAGATCATCCCGGCCTACCAGCAGCATGGCCTGCGCATCGGGTTCTTCGGCGACGAGGTTGAGCGGATCGCAGAGTTTGACCCGGTGACGGCCGAGATCCTTGCCGACCGGGAGTCGGTGGCCATCTACCCCGCCAAGCACTTCATCACCCAGGGCGAGAAGCTTCAGGAAGCTCTGAAGGCAATCGAAACAGAGCTGGCCGAGCGGCTGGAAGCCCTGAAGGGCAAGGGCAAGCTGCTTGAGGCGCAGCGCCTCGAGCAGCGGACGCGCTACGATCTGGAAATGCTGCGCGAGGTGGGCTACTGCGCCGGGATCGAAAACTACTCGAGGCCCCTCGATCATCGCCCACCCGGCTCCCCGCCATGGACGCTGATCGACTACTTCCCTCCGGACTACCTGCTCGTGATCGACGAAAGCCACATGACGGTTCCGCAGATCCGGGGGATGTTCGGCGGAGATCGCTCGCGGAAAGAGGTTCTCGTCGAGTATGGCTTCCGCCTGCCCTCCGCTCTGGACAACCGGCCGCTCTCGTTCCAGGAGTTCGAAGCCCGCGCCGGGCAGACCATCTACACCTCGGCGACGCCCGGCCCCTACGAGCTTGAAAGGGCGGCCCAGGTGGTGGACCAGATCATCCGCCCGACCGGGCTGGTAGACCCCCAGATCGAAGTGAGGCCGGTCGAGGGCCAGATCGACAATCTGGTCGGCGAGATCCGCCGCCGCGTCGAGGTGGGACAACGGGCGCTGGTCACGACTCTGACCAAACGAATGGCCGAGGACCTCTCAGACTACCTCCTCGAGCTGGGGATCAAGGTCCACTACCTCCACTCGGAGATCGACACGATTGAGCGGGTGGGGATCCTGCGCGACCTCCGCCTTGGGATCTACGATGTCGTCGTTGGGATCAACCTGTTGCGCGAAGGGCTCGACCTGCCGGAAGTCTCCCTCGTGGCCATCCTCGACGCCGACAAGGAGGGGTTCCTCCGCTCGGATACCTCGCTGATCCAGACCATCGGCAGGGCAGCCCGCCATGTGGACGGCAAGGTGATCATGTACGCCGAGACGGTCACCGAATCGATGCAGCGCGCCCTCTCCGAGACCGAGAGACGCAGGGCCAAGCAGACGGAGTTCAATCAGGCTCACGGGATCGAGCCGGTGAGCATTGTCAAGGCCATTCGCGATCTTACCGACCAGATGACCGTCCGCGAGGTCGAGCAGGAGCCCGGAGCCGCCCGGGGGTACGCGCCCGCGCAGATGCCACGCGACGATCTGGCGCGTCTGATCAAGGAGCTCGAGAAGCAGATGCGGTCTGCGGCGGAGGGGTTGGAGTTCGAGAAGGCTGCCACTCTGAGAGACCAGATCTTCGAGCTCCGAGAAGTGCTGGCCGAGAAGGAAGATCTCCCGCCCTGGCGCCGAGCGCGCGCCCTGGCCGGCGAAAGAGACTAACAGGCCCCACACCCGACCGGGACCTTCGTCTGAGCGAGGGCCCGTCGCGAAGCCGCGGGCCCTCATCTCTGCTCGCGCCGGTGATCCCGTCGTCCCTTCCTCTTCCCCCGACCATGCCCGTCGAGAAACATCCTGTGAGGTCATGATGAAGAGTCACCGGAAAGAGCTCGTCTTCCAAGTGCCGCAGCGCCTGGCTTTCGTCAACATCACCCCCCAGGTGGAGGCGGCGCTGTCCGAAAGCGGGATCCAGGAGGGAATGCTCCTGGTGAACGCCATGCACATCACCGCCTCCGTGTTCATCAATGATGACGAACGCGGGCTCCACCAGGACTATGAAGACTGGTTGGAGGCGCTTGCCCCGCACGAGCCCACGGCCCGCTACTACCACAACCGGACCGGCGAGGACAACGCCGACGCCCACTTGAAGCGACAGGTCATGGGACGGGAGGTGGTTGTGGCGGTGACCCGGGGGAAGCTCGATTTCGGCCCCTGGGAGCAGATCTTCTACGGGGAGTTCGACGGCCGCCGGAGGAAGCGGGTTCTTGTCAAAGTGATCGGCGAGTAAGCGCTCACCGGCGGCCGACGGAGTGGCGCCATTTCCACTCTAGCCCCGGGAGGCAGAGAGGGGACGCGCACGGGCCTTTAACGCCTTGCGCCCGGTGTCCGGCTAGATGGAGATGCATCACGTTTTGAGGAGCCAGTCGGCCTCGCCGAGAAGCCGCCCTCGGCTGGCTGAGAGGACGCAGCAAATCTGAGATGTGATCGACCCGCCGGCCTTCTGGTGAGGCTGGAGGTCATCCCGACTGCGAGACCTGCCCCTTGTTCTCAATCGGGAGCTCGATCGTGAACAGGGCGCCGCCCTGTGGACGGTTGCCCGCGTGGATCGTCCCTCCGTGCGCCTCGACCAGCTTGCGGGCGATCGCCAGCCCCAGTCCTGTCCCGCCCTCGGATCGCGAACGGGAACGATCGCCTCGGTAGAATCGCTCGAAAACCATCGAAAGGGCTTCCTGCGCGATGCCCTCGCCCGAATCCCCCACTTCCACGACGACCGTTTGTCCCCCCGGCGCCAGCCGGCAGCCAACGACCACCTCGCCGCCCTGCGGCGTGTGACGTAGGGCGTTGCTGAGCAGATTGCCGAGCACTTGCTCGATTCGGATCGGGTCGGCGAGCAGCGTCAGCGGCTGCGCATCGGATGTCATCCGGATCCCGGATTCCTGCGCCTGGCTGCGAAGACTATCGAGCGATCTCCGGATCAGCGCGCTCAGGTCGCAAGGGACGCGGTCAAGCGAGAGCTGCCCGGCGTCGGCTAAGGCCAGGGTGCGCAAGTCTTCGACGAGACGGGTGAGCACCCGGTTCTGATCGAGGATGAGCTCGAGGTTCTCCGGGCTCGGCGGGTAGACGCCATCGAGAATCCCCTCGAGCCTGGCCTGGAGGATGGCAAGCGGATTGCGGAGCTCGTGGGCGATATCGGCCGTCATGTCGCGCCGGAGCTTCTCCGCTCGTTCGAGGCTGTCGGCCATCTGATTGAAGGCTGCCGAAAGCTGACCGAGCTCATCCCGGTTGCGCACGTCCACGCGCCGGCTCAGGTTTCCCCCGGCAAGCCCCTGGGCCGCCGAGGTGAGTTCACGGACCGGACGCAGCAGCCCGACGGAAAGCACGCCCGCCAGAAGCAAGGCCACCCCACCCGAAGCGAGGGCGGCCAGAATGATCACCCGGTTCACACGTGCGATCAGATCGGCGCCGACAGCGATTTGCGATTCGCCGGCCACGTAGAGGATCCCCACGACATCATCGCCGAGGCGGATCGTCGTCCCGGCGCCGACCTGCTCCTCGGTGAGACTGGCGCCTTCGGGCGTGCCCGGGCCCGCAATCACGCGCCCGCGCGAATCGGCAAGCACGAAGACCGGAACCATCATGCCGGCCATCCCCGCCGCGCCCTCCCCGGGTGCCCCATGCATCATGCCGCCGCGCCCCTCCCAGCGTTGGGCGGTGGAGCCCAGGAACACGTCGACGCCTTCCCAGGAGCCGCGCCCGCGGTAGTAGGCCGCGAGCTCGGAAGCCAGCAGATTTGAATCGCTCATCCCGCCGCGGAACATGAAACCGCGCACTTCCCTCGCCGCCGCCTGATTGGCGAGCACGGCTACCGCCGCCAGGGCCACGAGAATCACCGCCGCGAACGCCAGCAGGAGTTTCCAGACCAGCCCGAGATGAACCGGGCGCCGGGAATCGATCATCCTTCCACCATCACTCAGGCTTCCGTGAAGCGATACCCCACCCCGAATACGGTCTCGATGTACAGGGGCTTTCGAGGATCGGCTTCGATCTTCGCCCGGAGATTCTTGATATGAGCATCGATCGTGCGCTCATAGCCGTCGTAGGCCTCCCCCTGGGCCGCCTCGAGCAGCTGAAGTCGGGTGTAGGCCCGACCCGGTTGCCGGGCGAGGGCAGCCAGGAGGGCGAACTCCGTCGGGGTGAGGTCGATCGGCCCTCCGGCCCTGGATACGCGGTGGCGTGTCAGGTCGATTTCGATGTCGGAGGCTCGGATCACGCTGGGAGCCTCGCCAGGGCCCTGAGCCCGGCGCAGCACGGCGCGCACTCGGGCGACGACCTCACGCGGGCTGAATGGCTTGGGAATGTAGTCGTCGGCGCCGAGCTCGAGCCCGATCAGACGATCGGTCTCCTCGACGCGCGCGGTCACCATGATGATCGGAATGTCCGAGGTGCGCCGCATCTGGCGCGCGACGTCCAGTCCGTCCATGCCGGGTAGATTCAGGTCGAGCAGAACCAGATCCGGCGCGGCGTGTCGGAATTGTGAGACCGCCTCCGGTCCGCTGGAGGCGGTCTGCACTCGGAACCCGGCACGCTCGAGATAATCGCGCAACACCCGAACCAGTTCGATCTCGTCCTCGACAATCAAGATCGTCGAGTTCATGCGGCGATTATACCTTCTCGCCGCAGCGCGGGCATGCGATCCAGCCGGCCTGAAGCGGAGCGCCGCAGTGGGCACAGGCGCGCGCCGGCGCGTGGGATCCGGGCCCTCTCACCAGACTGACGATGCCGAGGACGACCAGAACCAGAAGGCCGACCCCCAACAGGGTTCCAAGGAGTGGGAAGCCTCCGAAGAACATACCCCCATGCATGCCGCCCTGCATCCCCCAGGCGCGCCCCATCATCGGGGCAAAGGCTCCAATGCGCGTGCCCGCCATGGATGCATAGAGCTGCATGCCGAGCCCGAAAAGAATCGCCGCCAGCAGCAGAATACCCAGGACGATCAGCGTCGTTCGAAGGAACTTGTCCACAGAGTCATCTCCTTAATAGGTGTTCAGGGGCGTCCTGACATGCGAGGCGTCTGGCGCTCACCACCGCCCTCCCGGGTGCCGCTCGAAGAAGCCGCCGCCCATGTTGCCTCTCCAGGGGCAGCTCGCCCCTTCCGCCCCCCACATCGGGCAGGCATGGCCCGGGCCGAGGGATTGCATGTGCTGGAGCATCCAGTCGGCCTGCGCGGGAGTGAGCGCGCCGTCCGCCACGGCAGATTCGAGTGCGCCCTCCCAGGCCGAGGTCCAGAGGGTCTCCAGCCCGCTCTCCGAGAGCCCCTCAGCCTCGGCGATCGATGTCAGGCTCTCACCGTCATTGAGCCGGGCCGTCAGATCCTCCAGCGTCAGCCCCATCCCTTCAGCGAGGGCCCGTTCCATGTCGTCGTTGAGCTCTCGGTCGTCGGCCACGCTCAGGAAGGCCCGAGGCAGGAGCCTGAGACCTTCCCCGCCCCAGCGCCCTCGCATCATCGGACCGTGGACCTCGACGGAGAGCCTGAGCGCATCATCTCGAGCCGATGATTGAAATGCAGCGAATGCTGCGCCCCCGGCGATGAGCGCCAGGGCGGCGGCCACGATGCCAACTCCCAGAATCCACCTCTTCATCGTGAGTTCCTCCTTCGAGCCTCGAACCGGTCGCCGGCCGCTGCGTCACCCGGCCTTCGCTACAAGCCTACCCGGCGGAGATGAAGAACTTGTGAAGGCGGCGCGGATAGCTGTTGGAGGATCCCGTAGGGCGAGGGAATGTCGGGGTTTTTGCAGGCGACTTGGAGTAAGAGAACTCACAGTGGCGCCCCTGGCGTCGGGGCGCCACTGTGACATGGGGAGATCGGGAGTCCTAGGGCTGCAAACCGGCACAGATGCCCGTGCCCGCACCCCTGCCGAGGCCGCGCGCCCCGCGCATCGCGCCCGACATCCCGGAGCCCATGGGGCCTTGCCCACGGCCTCCGGCCTGCATTCGGCTCTGCATCCAGTCCGCTTGCTCGGCCGTGATGACCCCATCCGCCACGGCAGCGTCGAGGGCGCTCTGTCGAGCCTCCAGCCATAGGGCGGGGAATTCATCGGCCGAGATCCCCTGGTCGACGGCGACGCTCGCCAGAGTCTCGCCGGAGGCCAATCGCTCCTCGAGCTCGTCGGCGGTCACGCCGAGGGCATCGGCGAAGGCCTCCACCATATAGTCATGGAGAAGGCCTGTGCCTTGCGCCCCATTCCCCCAGGGAATCCCCGCAGGGGTCTCGTCCTGGGCGTAGGCCGTTCCGACAGAAGCCGCGCTGAGCACGGCTACACCCGCGACAAGCAAGGTCGTCCACTTCTTCATCGTTGGTACCTCCTGAATTTGATAGGGAGGACGTTCTTAGGTCACTCCCTTACTGCGATTCAGAGTACCTGCAGGCGGTGAAGAAAGGATGAACCTTGCCCGAAGATGTGTCGAATTCGGTCGTGGGTGAACCGCGGGTACGTGAGGGGCGCGAGTTGGCGGGGCTGGGGTCAGATCCGCCGGCCGGGGCCGAGTTGTCCCCCTTTGCCGCGTGACCGGCGTGCCAGGTTCGGGATGGCGCCCCCGGCGCGACTCGAACGCGCAACCAACAGCTTAGAAGGCTGCTGCTCTGTCCGTTGAGCTACGGGGGCTGGTGAGGATTGTAGGCGAAAGGGAGGAGCGGGTCAACCTTCGACGTACGGCCGGATGCCCTTGTAGACCCGCTGGGAAGAGAGCGTGCGCAGGATCGTCATCGGCGGGCGGCCGAGCCTCTGCCCGATCTCCGAGGCGGAGAGCGGGGTATTGCCGTTGGCCAGGAAGATGCGGAAGACCGCATTGATCAGGCTCGTTTGTGGCGTGACGTAGCCGGGCTGTTTCGCACAATGGGCGATCAGAGCATGCTGGATTCCCGGCACGCGACGGACCTCGCCGGTCGCCGCGTCCACGTGGTCCACCATGGTTTTCGCATCCAGGTTGGCGTAGACGGCCTGGTGCTCGTGGCACAGCTGCCCGATGAGATAGACTTCCATCTCGCGGTCAGCGCGGTCCCACCACTGGTAGTCGATATGGAATTTCGTCTCCAGAGTAGGTCGGACAAGCTGGCGCGCCTTATCGAGCTGGGTCGGGGTCACAGCGGGCCCCCGCCGGTTTCGTTGAGCCGCCAATAGAGGTCCCCGACGTGTGCGTATTGGGGCCGGATGACGAGCTCAGCGAAGATGGCCGCGGGCGGCGCCCGGCGAATGACATTGACGCCGGAGTAGAGCGCCTGCGCGTGCACCGCACTCTGGGGGTTCAGTTTCGCCAACTCTCGGAACACAAAGCTGACGAGCCTTTCAAGCGGCGTCCGGCGCTGCTCGCCCCGCAGCCAGGCCTCGTCGAGGGCGATCGGATCCACCAGTCCCACGAGCATCCGGTCATCATAGGACGCCCCGACCGGCTGCTTGAGCATGGTGAAGCCGATCTGTGTCCCGTTGGTGATCGAAACGGTGCGGATCCAATCGTTGCGCCGGCGCCGATCAACGACCTCGACGACCGCCTCGCCGGGCGCCTCGCCGCCCCGAACCCGAATCAGCCCGCCCGCCGGGACGTCGTACTTCCGGTATAGAGCCTCCAGCCCGAAGACGTAGCGTTCATTGCGGACAACCCAGCCGGGGAACTTCTCGCCGCTGTGGCCGTCAACCAAGATGAAACGGATGCGCGGCGCTTCGTAGGCGGTCGGAAAGAGCGGACGCAGGCTCGAGCTCAGAGGCAGAGTGCCCACGCGCCAGTGAGGAAAGAGCAAAGACAGAACGACCTCCTCCTTGGGTGAACCCTGAGGCTCGAGCGGGCTGAACTCATCATCGAGTTCTCGCTCCAACTGAAGGAGGTCGGCGGTGAGCACGCTGCGGTCGTGGGGGATTTCGGCATAGGCGAGCCGCGGCGGAGGATACAGGACTTCCGGCGGCTCGAGCCGCCTCAGAAACCAGAGCACCTGGCCCGCGGGCCCCACCTCATCAAACCGCTCGTCCTCTTGGAGAGCGTAGTCCAGGGAAAAGTCGGCCAGCAGGGGGTCGACGGTGGGAGGGAGCTCGACGTGCTCCAGCAGGGCCTTGGTGGGAAGGGGGCCGCCGCCGCCGACATCCAGGACTGCCTCGGCGAGGTTGAGGTGTCCGGGGTTGATCTCAGCCAGGAGGGCGCGAGGAAACCAGCGTCCTGCAATCCGGACGATATCCTCGGTCCGGGCGAGACGCTCCTCCAATCTCGCTTCGATGGTGCGCCCATGTTTCTCCAGGATCGCCTCGGGAGTAGCCGCCTCTTCCTCCACGGGCGGCCGCGCTTTCTCTTCATTGAGAGGATGATCTCTCAGACCCGAAGCGAATTCCCGACGCGGGCCGTCCGGCTCGAACTCCACCTGAATGACGTTGAAGGCGCCCAGCTCCGGGTTCTCGCCGTCCCTCACGCCGACGACCTTGCCCGCCAGACGTCCCAGCGCAGCAAAGACGAGCATCTGACCCACGGAGTATTCGCCCCCGGGCCGATAGACGGCCTGTTCCGGCGCGGGAGCGCGGCTTGCCTCGCGCTCCAATCTCCTGAGACGCTCCTCCAGGAGAGCCAGGGCCATCTCACCCGACGTGAGCGGCTTCTCGCGCTCCATCAGGAGGTTGTAGATGTACTCAAGGTCGCTGTCTTCGACCTCAAAGCGGGCCCAGTCGACCGAGGGGAAGAGCGCTGTAGTGGGGACCATTCGATCGGTGGAGGATTCCTCGGGGAAACGCAGTCATTATACTACATGAGATGAACTCGGCCCGGATCTGCGCGAGGGACCGACGGCGTGTCTCCCTGGGGCGGCGGCCAGAATCGGGCGGGCTCCCTCGGGGCGAGTTTCGCGGGGCCGACCGGGCAGCCCCTGGTTGAATGCGGGAGCCGCGCGATCAGGGATAGGAATTCGCCACCCAGTCGAGCGGATCGACGGGTACACCGCCCACCCAAATCTCCCAATGCAAATGCGCCCCCGTCACACGGCCGGTGGCGCCGACAAGCCCGATCACCTGACCGGTCTCCACGAGATCGCCTTCGGCAACCTGGATCTCCGACTGGTGGAGATAGCCGGTAAGGATTCCCCAGCCATGGTCGATGAACGTCGTGTTGCCGCGCACAGCGAGCAGGCCGGCGAATACCACCCTCCCGGGGGCGGGCGCCAGAATCTGCGTGCCCGTCCCCCCGTAGAAGTCAAGTCCGGTGTGGTAGTAGAAGTAGCCCGTGTCGTTGTAGTTGCGGCGCGAACCGAAGCGCGAGGGAAAGGCCTCGGTGTAGGGCGACGGAAACTGGAAGGGGCCGTCCCACGATCGGTCTGGCGAGGAATTGCCGATGATCGAGCGCACCAGATCCTCCTCGGGACCGGTCACCGCAGGATCGATCGTCTCCGGCGGAACCACAAGCGGCGGATCGAACAGGTATCCCCCGTCCGTCACCCGAATCGGTTGAGAGAAGTCGTCGACCACCGAACCACCCTGAGCATCCAGGATACGGATCTCGAGATCGTACATCCCCGGCTCAGCCAGGGCATGCACTCCCTGCAGTGCGACCAACTCGTTCGGACCCAGGGAGTGGAATTGGAGCGGCCACGGGCCCAGGCTTCCTTCTGCCCATGCCGGCGCGGTGAGCTCGATTCGAACGACCTCGGCCCTTCCCTGGACGGCCAGGTCCGGCGCCACCGAGATGGCGGCTACCGGAGCGGCGAGGCCGTTCACCGGGCCTTCCCCGCCGGGGAGGAACAGGACGCTCCCTGGCAACGCCCACAGGCGAAGCGGCTCGGGGCGCAAGGAGAGCGGGAGCCAGGGATTGAGCCCGGCGCGCGCCGCGGTCCCGAGCGCGGTCTCCCCCCGCCCCACAAGCTCCGGGCGGGCGTCCTCCAGGGCCGAGGAGTTCCCCTCTCGAACAGGCGCAATGACCGGTTCGCCGACGTAGAGGCGTCCTGGCGCCACAAGATGGTTGAGACGAATCAGGGTCTCTTCCGAGAGACCGTTGCGGACGGCGAGGCTCTCGAGCGTTTCCCCATACTCGATCGGGCGGGTCGTCAGGACTCCTTCGACTCCTTCGTACCCCGGGATGACCAACGCGCTGCCCGGGAAGATCAAGGAGGGATCCGTGATCCCATTGACCTGGACGAGTTCCTCCAGGGTCGCGCCGAACATCTCGGCGATTCCAATAAGCGTATCGTCCTCCTGGACGATGTAGGTCGGGCCGGAAGACTGGGCCGCCACATCGATCAGAGGCAATAGCAGCCCTGCCGCCAGTAGAAGCGCGCTAAGCCATCGACGCATCCACGAACTCCAAGACGTCTCCCAGGGCGACGTCTTCCAGGAGATCAACCCCGCCTTCGAGCACGTAGCGAGCAGGAAGGCGCGGCATGTAAGCCCTCCACGGCCTCGCCACACGGAAGTCTACCACTCGGCGAGCGCCGTCGAGCCAGGCGACGCCAATTGGGAAACCCACAAAGGCCATGTGAATGGAGGTCCCGGCCCGGCTCTCCCGTCCTTCGACCAGGAGAAGCCCGGC
>Ga0299915_10003342_pt1 | contig 11623 bp, 8 predicted proteins | sample RVTome_13_FD_200263 | JGI IMG/M metagenome (GOLD analysis project Ga0299915, IMG submission 200263) | Soil microbial communities from uranium-contaminated site in the Upper Colorado River Basin, Wyoming, United States - RVT92D227 (version 2) ... | reverse complement strand
CGGCGGCGCGCAGGAACCGTTCCTCGCCCGCCTTACGGTAAAGGAGATAAAAGAAGATCATGCCCTTCGTATAGGCATGGTCCGTCAGGTCCGCCCGGCCGAAGTCGATCATGGGCGTCTCCCGGAGCTTGGCTTGCTCCCGTTGAGCCGTCCGGTAACGTTCGAGGACCCGTTTCGCGCCCTCCTCCAAGGCGCCTGCTTTGCCTTCCAACCTCTCCCGGGCGAGATACTGCAGGAACATGGCCTTCCCTTCGCTCTCGAAGCGGGCCGGCAGAGGGTCGAGGGCCGTGAAATCCCAGAGATGGGCGGCCTCGTGGTAGAGCTGGGTCATCTGGCTGCGATCGCGGAACGCATCACGGGTTTGGAGGATGGCGGTCACGTCGGCCTGCGAACCGTAGCCCTCCGGGATTTCGATAATGGTGAACGATCCGGCGTCCCCGGCCGGGCCGAACCAAGAGGTATACAGAGAGACCGTCTCCTGCCAGGCGCGCCGGATGTCCGCCGCCCCGTCAGCGTCGTCAGCGAAATGAACAACGCGGAGTCCGCCGGGGCCCTCGAGCACCCGATAGTCGGCGACCGCGACGTCGATCCGCCAGGCCGGCTTCAAGTTCCGGTACCGAAAAACCTCCAGGCCGCCCCGGCGCTCCCGACCGACGAGACGTCCCCCATTGGCCGCATAGAGCGGCGGCGGGACGGCGACCGTGACCTCATAATCGAATTTGGGCAGTCCCGCGGCGCGATTGACGGTCCAGGACGGATAGCCCACCTGCGGATAGGCCAGCGCGTCCCGCCTGACGATGGTGAACGCCTTTTCCACGCGATCCTTGACGTACCTCATGCCGGTTTCTGCGTAGCCGACAAGGGGTCCCGCGTAAGTAAGGTCGATGATCGAATCCTGCTGAGTCTCGAGGGGCGAGAGAAGGCCGACGTCGATGACGTTGGCCTGAAAGGTGTCCCAATCTTCGAAGGTTTGGACGCTCTGGGTGAACGGCAGCGCCTTTCCGTCCTTGTCCGTCACCGCCGTGACCTTCATCAGGCGGTAAAGGACAAGCGGAAGGCGGCTCAAGGGGCCGGGCGTGGTGTTGACGACCGTCAAGCGGCATCGGCCCTGGACCCAGCCGCGTTCATAGTCGAAGCCGAGGTCGAGACGTACATCCCGCACGCTCGGGAAGGGCCGCTCGTCCTGGGCCGCGAAAAGCGTCGGGTCGTAAGGCCCCGCGAGGGCGACGATTCCGGCGAACGCAATGAGCCTGACGCGCTTCCATAAAGTCATCTTTTTCCTCCGTCTTTCCTCTTCGTCGTCAGCCCGCAGCCGGGCACATCCTAGATACGCTGGGGCGACGGCCGTTGTTACACGCCTCTGGCTCCTCAGGAGAGGAGCTTAAGCAGGCGGTAGTCGGCGGAGAGCTCGCGGCACTGCGGCTCGATGGCCGCCGCCAAGGATAAGGTTTCGACGGACTCGCTTTTAAGGTGGACCAGGACGTCGGTCTGTCCCCCGACAAGCGTCTCCACGGCCGCGTGACCGAGCCGGGCGGCGAGAATGCGGTCGAACGACGTCGGCCGTCCTCCCCGCTGAAGATGGCCGAGAACGGCGATCCGCGTTTCGAGTCCCGTCGCCCGGGTGACCTCGGCCGCGATATCGTGGGCCCGCGCCTTGCCCTCCGCGACGATGACGATCCAGCTCAATTTGCCCCGCGCGGCCCCCTCCCGGATCTCGCGGACCATGGTCTCGAGCTCGAAACCCCGTTCGGGAAGGAGGACTTCTTCGCAACCGCCGGCCAGCGCGACCTGCATGGCGATCCAGCCGCAGGCGCGGCCCATGACCTCGACGACGAAGATGCGTTCCAGGCTGGTCGCCGTGTCGCGGATCTTGTCCAGGGCGTCGAGGGCGACATTGACCGCCGTGTCCGCGCCGAGCGTCATCTCGACCCCGGAAACGTCGTTATCGATGGTCGCCGGCAGGCCGACGACGCGGAGGTCGTGCTCGACGGCGAGGAGATGGGCCCCGGTGAGCGAGCCGTTCCCGCCGACGACGACCAGGCCCTCGAGGCCGAGGGAGCGGACCTTCTCCGCCGCCCGGCGGCGGCCCTCGGGCGCGTAGAAACCCTCGCTGCGCGCCGATTTCAGGATCGTCCCCCCCAGGTTAATGATGCTCGACACGGACCGCCGGTCCAGCGGGATGACGTTCCCGGCCATCAGCCCTTCATAACCGCGGAGAACGCCGAGGACCTCCGTGCCGCGGGCGGCCGCGGTCCGGACGATGGCCCGGATGGCCGCGTTGATGCCGGCGCAGTCCCTGGTCAGAATGCCGATCCGTTTCATCGTTGTCCTCCCGCCCGACGGCTAGACACGTTTTCCGCAGCCCGGGCAATAGACGAAATCGTGCTCGAGCCGGCGGCCGCAGGATGGCCGTCATCGTCGAGGGGGATTATACCGCATCCGAGCCTAAAATGGGGGCGCGCCGGTCCGAATATCCACCTTCGGGCGGGCGTATATTTGTCATGATGAACCCGGCGGGTTGAAATTCCCCGGTTCAGACCGTACAATAGGCGAATCGAGGGTTTTGATTCCCCCGAAGAAAGGAAACACAATGACGAAACGATACGCGCTCGGCTGTCTCGTGGTCCTCATTCTGCTGGCCGGCATCGTGGTCTTGGCGGGTGTCGGCACCTACAACTCGCTGGTGTCCCTTGACCAGAAGGTCCTGGCTCAGTGGGGTCAGGTCGAGAACCAATACCAGCGGCGGGCGGACCTCGTCCCGAACCTGGTCGAAACCGTCAAGGGCGCCGCAGACTTCGAGCGGGAGACGTTCACCGCCGTCACCGAAGCCCGGGCCAAGGTCGGCCAAGTCCAGGTCTCGGCCGGCCAGCTGACGCCGGAAGCTTTTACCCAATTCCAGCAGGCCCAGGACGGCCTGTCCTCCGCCCTCTCCCGGCTCCTGGTCGTCGTCGAGAAGTATCCCGAGCTCAAGGCGACCCAGAACTTCCGCGACCTCCAGGCCCAGCTCGAAGGCACGGAGAACCGGATCGCTCAGGAGCGGATGCGCTTCAATGAGGCGGCCCAGGCGTTCAATACAAAGCGGATGAAATTCCCCACGGTCCTCATTGCCGGCCTCTTTGGCGAGCGGTTCAAGGAAAAGCCCTTTTTCCAGGCCCAGGCCGGCGCCGAGACCGCTCCCAAAGTGAAATTCTGAGCGGCCTTCTGCCGTGAAGCTCGTCCGCCGCCTTCGTCCCGCTCTGTTCGGGCTGGTCCTCGTGGCCTGGACGGCGGGGGCGACACCGGCCCTGGCCGGGCAGGCCGACATCCCGCCTTCACCGTCACGCTGGGTGACGGATACGGCCGGGTTCCTGTCGCGGGCGACGGTCACGTCCCTTGATGCCCGGCTCGAGGACTTCGAACGCCAAACGGGCCACCAGGTCCTCGTTTATGTCGGCCGGACCACGGGGGATATCCCGATCGAGGATTGGGCGGTCAAGGCTTTCGAAGCCTGGAAGGTCGGGCGCCGCGGCATCGACGACGGCCTCGTCCTCTTCCTCATGGCCGAGGACCGTCGGGTCCGCATCGAGGTCGGCTACGGCCTCGAACCGGTCGTCACCGACCTGGCCTCGTCACGGGTCATCCGTGACGTTCTCATCCCCCGCCTGCAAAGCGGCGACAACGATGGGGCCGTGACCGAGGCGGTCACCGCGCTTCTCGCCACGATCAGCGGCGAACCGTCCGGAGGGGAGGCTCCCGCCTCCGAGGGTTCGCGGTGGCTCTCGGGCGGGAACAAGCTCCTGGCGATTATCGGGGTCGTCTTTTTCATCATCCTTTTCATAACCAACCCGCGCCTGGCTATCTGGCTCCTCTATATCTTGATGTCGGGCGGCCGCGGTGGGGGAGGGGGCGGCGGCGGAGGTTTCCGCGGCGGGGGCGGACGGTCCGGGGGCGGCGGGGCCTCGGGCTCCTGGTGAACGGAGAACGACCATGACGCTCACAACCCGACGGCGGCTCTTGAAGAAGATTGACGTCGCGTCGGTCCGCCGGGCCATCGAGGCCGCCGAGCGCCGGACCTGCGGCGAGATCCGCGTCTCGCTCTCGCTTTTCTTTTGGGGCAGCGTGCGGAAGGCCGCCGAACGGGCCTTCGTCCGCTTGGGGATGACGGCCACGAAGGACCGCAACGCCATCCTTTTCTTCATCGTCCCCTCCCGGCGGCGGTTCGTCGTCCTGGGTGATGCCGGCATCCACGCCAAGGTCGGCCAGGAGTTCTGGGAAAAGGTCGCCGCGAGCATGGCGGACGATTTCCGGACGGGCGATTTCACCCGAGGTTTGGTCCGGGGGATCGAGGAGGCGGGCGAACACTTGGCGGCCCACTTCCCTTACGACCCGGCGACCGACCGCAACGAGCTTCCCGACGACGTCGACTTCGGAGGGCGCGGGGGCTGACCCCGGCCCAAGGGCGGGTCACCATCCGCTACGGGGGGCTTCAGGGCAGACTTCGTCGTCGCGCAAATCACCCCGAAATTGGGAGAAGAATCCTTATTGCGGCCAGGGGATGAGGCAGCGAAGCCCTTGACGGGCTTTGCCAACAGACGGTCTTTTCTGATAACCTAGAATCTATCGCAAACAAGGGGAGATAGGATGAGACAGATGATCACGATCCTGGCCCTGGTCGGGCTCGTCGTTTCCGCCCATGGCTGTCGAAAGGCGGAAAAAATCCGCTACCCGGCGACCAGGACGGTCGACCAGGTGGACGATTATTTCGGCACGAAGGTCGCTGACCCCTACCGCTGGCTCGAGGACGACAATGCGGAGGAGGTCAAGGCCTGGGTGACGGCCCAAAACGAGGTGACTTTCGGTTTCCTCGAAAAGATCCCCTTCCGACCCCGGGTCAAAGAGCGGCTGACCGAGATCTTCAACTACCCGCGGTATTCCTCGCCGTTCCGGGCGGGGGAGTACTATTTCTTCACCAAAAACGACGGCCTGCAGAACCAGTCCGTCTACTACATCCAGAAAGGACTCGACGGGGCGCCCGAGGTTTTCCTCGACCCCAACACGCTCTCCCCGGACGGGACGGTCCGCATCAACCTCGTCGGCGTCTCGACCGACGACCGCTACGTCGCCCTAGCCCGCAGCGAGGCCGGCTCGGACTGGGGCGAGCTCCGGGTCATGGAGATCGCCTCAAAACGGGAGCTCCCCGACAGGATCCAATGGGTCAAGTTCTCGGGCGCGGCCTGGAAGGGGGACGGTTTCTTCTACAGCGGCTACGAGAAACCGGCCCCGGGCGAGGAGCTAACGAGCAAGAACGAGTACCAGAAGGTCTTCTACCACACGTTGGGCGACCCGCAGGACAGAGACACGCTCATCTGGGAGGACAGGGAACACCCCCTGCGCTATGTCAGCGCCGGGACGACCGAGGACGAGAAGGTCCTCTTTCTCATCCTGTCGGAAGGCACGAGCGGGTCCGAGGTTTACATCCAGGACCTGACCAAGAAGGATGCGGGATTCGAGCTTCTGGTCAAGGGCTTCGCCTACGACAGCTATCCGGTCGAGGTCGTTGACGGGAAGGTGCTCGTCTATACCAATGAGGACGCGCCGAACTTCCGCGTCGTCGCCGTCGACCCGAAGAACCCGGCCAAGGAGAACTGGACGACGGTCGTCCCGGAAAAGCCGGAAGTCCTCAGCGGAGCCGGGACGGCAGGCGGGTATTTGTTCTGCAACTATCTCCAGGACGCCAACTCCAGGATCTACCAGCACAAGCTCGACGGGACGCTCATTCGGGAGATCGGCCTGCCGGCCCTGGGCTCGGCCGGAGGTTTCGGCGGCAAGAGGGACGAGAAAGTCCTCTTCTACACCTTCACCTCGTTCACCTATCCGCCGGCGATCTACAAATACGACCCGGCGACGGGCGCGTCCGAAGTCTTCCGGACGAGCGAGGTCAAGTTCGACCCCGCCGGCTATGAGACCAAGCAGGTTTTTTACGCCAGCAAGGACGGAACAAGAGTTCCGATGTTCATCGTCCATAAGAAGGGGCTCAAGCTCGACGGCCGGAACCCGACCTTCCTGACCGCCTACGGCGGCTTTAACATCAGCGTTACGCCCGGTTTCAGCGCCGCCAACATCATCCTCCTCGAGAACGGCGGCGTTTTCGCCGAGCCCAACCTGCGGGGAGGGGGCGAATACGGCGAGGCCTGGCACAAGGCCGGCATGCTGGGGAAGAAGCAGAACGTTTTCGATGATTTCATCGCCGCGGCGGAGTACCTGATCAAGGAGAAGTACACCTCGAAAGACCGTCTGGCCATCGCCGGCGGCTCGAACGGCGGCCTCCTCGTCGGCGCGGTCATGACCCAGCGGCCCGACCTCTTCGGCGTCGCCTTCCCGGCGGTCGGGGTCATGGACATGCTCCGCTACCACAAATTCACGGTCGGCTGGGGCTGGGCGGTCGAGTACGGGTCGAGCGACAACGAGAAGGACTTCCCCTATCTCCACGCCTACTCGCCGCTCCACAACTTCAAGGACGGCGTCTGCTACCCGGCGACCATGGTCACGACGGCCGACCACGACGACCGCGTCGTCCCGGCCCATTCGTTCAAATTCGCGGCGACCCTCCAGGCGAAGCAGGCCTGCGGCAACCCCGTCCTCGTCCGCATCGAAACGCGCTCCGGGCATGGCTCGAGCAGCCTGACCAAGGCCATCGAGGACCTGACGGACCAGTGGTCCTTCATGTTCTTTAATATGGGGGTCAAGCCCGTTTATGAATAGAGCGGTCCTTGTCTCGAGGGAGTGAATAGCAAGAGGGGGACAGGGTTCTCCGATCAGGCGACCCGTCCCCCGTCGGTCTCTATTTAATATCGGCGGCCAGCGCCTTCTCCAGCGCCGCCCGGTACCTCTCCATCAATTCCTTGTTCAAGTCGTTCGGCGGCTGCGCGTCGGCCGGAAGGAACGGCTTGTAGGGATGCGTCTTGCTGTACTCCTCGAATTCCCGGCGGAGCTTGGCCAGCTCGGCGGGCTTTGTCAGCAGGTCGATGGCCGAGGCGGCGATGGCCTTGGCCCCGGCATTCAGCCCCTTCCAGGCCGTCGAACCATAATTGCACGCGACCGACGACCAGTGATGGCCGATGGCGCCCGGGACCTGGCCGGGGAAGGTGATCGTGGCCGTGGGCGCAATGAGGGTCACGTCGCCGACGTCCGAGGACCCGCCGCCGACGAACGTCCGGGTGGGGGCCTCGAGCTTGCCGACCTCCGCCGGCATCCCTTTTTCCTCGGCGCCGAGCTCTTTCTGGAGGGCTTTGGCGAAGGCCTGCTCTTCCTCGCTCCAAGCCGGCATGCCGACGAGCTCGATGTTGCTCTGGAAGAGCTCCGCCGCGGCCTTGTTGGCGTGCCGTTGGTGGATCGCGCTCAGAACCCGGGCGGACGCCAGCTCCGTCCCGGAGGCCAGGGCGCCGGCCTGGGCACAGTTGACGACGCGCTGGTACATCTCTTCCAGGCGCTCATCAGTGTTGCGGACGTAATACCACACGCTCGCCCTGTCCGGGACGACGTTCGGCGCCTCGCCGCCCTCGAGCACGACGTAGTGGAGGCGGTGGCTGAGGGGAAGGTGCTCGCGGAGGAAGTTCGCCGCCACGTTCATGAGCTCGACGGCGTCCAGCGCGCTCCGGCCGACCCAGGGCGCTCCGGCGGCATGGGCCGTCTTCCCTTTGAAGGTGAAGATGGTCGAAAAGAGGGCGTTGCCGCCAACCCCGTAGTCCGTCCCGAATCCGCTCGAGCTGTGGTTGTCGATGACGGCGTCGACACCATCGAACAGCCCGGCCCGGATCATGTAGGGCCGGCTGGCGACGATCTCCTCGGCGGGCGAACCGAAGACCTTGACGGTTCCGGGGAGCTTATAGGCATTCATGGCCTGCTTCACGGCGATGGCCGCCGCGGCCGCCGCCGTGGCCATCGTGTTATGGCCGCAGCCGTGGCCGGGCGCGCCCTCGATGATGGGCGTCTTTTTCGTCTCCCGGGCCCTCTGGCTCAGCATGGGGAGGGCGTCGAACTCCCCCAGCAGCCCGATAACCGGCTTTCCGGAGCCGTAGGTCGCGACAAAGCAGGTCGGCATGCCGGCCAGCCCCCGCTCGACCTTGAAGCCGGCTTTTTCCAGGGTGTCGGCTAGGAGCGCGGACGATTTAAACTCCTGAAGCCCCAACTCCGCGAATCCCCAGATGGCGTCCGAGACGCGGCCGAACTCCTCCACCGTCTCCGGCCGGCTCAGCCAGTCGAGGACGGTTTGCTTCTCCTTGGCGACCTTGGGCTTGCGGGGCGCTCCGGACGCCGGCGTGAGGACGAGGCCGAGGGCCGCCAAGCCGATGACGATAGATCGAACGACGCGCGCGTGTCTCATTTCTCCTCCGTGTCCCGTTTCTTGAATTTCTCCAGGAGCTCCGTGTAGCGGTTGGAGAGGTCGGTCTCTCGGCCGTTGATGAAGACGTGTTTGATGTTGGTCCGGAACTCCAGGAGGTCGTTATCGGCCAGGACGATGGTGGCCGTCTTGCCTTTTTCCAGGCTGCCCAGCGCCTTATCCAGGCCGAAGATCTGGGCGGGGTAGAGAGTGACGGCCTTCAGGGCTTCGCGCCGGTCGAGGCCGAAGGCGGCCGCTTTGGCCGCGTGATAGGGAAGGTCCTTGGCCGTGCTGGAGCTGACCGAGGCGAAGGCGATCTTGACGCCCGCCTTGGCCAGCTCGCCGGGATTTCTGAAGAGAGCGTCATAGCCGTCTTCCCACGTCGGCGGCATATCGTAGAGGGAGCCCATGATGCACGGGATGCCCGCTTTTTGGATGTCGGAGGCCACCTTATAGCCTTGCTCTACACCGAAAAAGATCGCCTTGAGGTTCTCGGCTGTGACGAAGTCGATGACCAGTTTGATGTCCTTGTCGGCGTGGACCGAAACGACGACCGGCACTTCCCCCCTCAGGACGGGGAGGAGGGCTTCCGCGGTCTCGTCAAAATCGGGCAGGGCGAGGAGCGTCTGCCGGGCCGCGTAGGCCTTGCGCTTCTCGTAGGCCCGGGCCGCGGCGAACAGGGCCTTCAATTCCTCGAGCGCCTTGGGCGTTTCGACCCGCTGCTGGCCCGTCATGCCCATGAAGCCGCCGCGGCCCCCGCGGATCGTGGCGAGTTCGATATGCAGCGCGGCCGGCGTCTTGATGACCATCTCCCGGTTCGTCCAGCCGTCCAGGTTGACGAGGCAGCTTACCCCGGAGATGAGGCCTCCGGAGGGGGCGACGAGCGCGGCCGTGATGCCGTTGGAGCGCGAGATCGGGATGTGCATGGAGTCATAACGCAGGGCCTCGACGGACCGGACCTGCGGGTTGACGCGCCCGGATTCACGGCTGTCCACCGTGGCCGAGACGCCGCTGATCTCCGAAAGTCCCAGGAACGAGTAGCCGTCGATCATGCCCGGGTAGGCGATGAGGCCGGTCGCGTCGATGACCCGGGCGCCGGGCGGGACCGGGACCCCGGCGCCGATGGCGTCGATGAGGCCGTCCTTGATGACGATCGTCCCGGACGGGATGTCGTCGCCGATAACAGGGACGATCCGGGCGCCCTTGATAACGATGACCTTGGCCGCCGGGCCTTGAGCGAGGGCCAACGCGGCCGCCAGAACGAATAAACCGCAACCGACGAATGGCCGCTTGCTCATGACGCACCTCCATCCTTCTTCGGTGCCGCGGCTTTTTTGGCGGCCTCCTCCCGCTCCTTGAGGACCTGAGCCCGGTCGAAGTAAACGTCGCCCTCGATGACGGTCAGGTCGCAGCGCGTGTAAGCGCTCATGGGATGCTCGTTGAAGACGGCCACGTCGCCGTGCTTCCCGACCTCGAGGCTGCCGACGATCTTGTCGACGCCGAGCTGGATGGCGGGGTTGATGGTGACGAGGCGGAGGGCCTCGTCCTCGCTCAGGCCGCCGTACTTCATCGTCTTGGCCGCATCATTGAAGAGGCGGCGGATGCGCTCGCCGCTATCCGAATTGATGGATACGAGAACGCCTTTCTTAGCGCAATAGCCGGCGTTATAGGCGATACCCTCAGCGGCCTCCATCTTGTAAGCCCAGCTGTCGGCGAAGACCGAGATCCCGATCCCGGCCGCGGCCAGCTCGTCGGCGATCTTGTAGCCCTCCCAGGCATGCTCGAAGCAGGCCACCTTGAAACCGAACTCCTTGGCCAGATTCATGAACTCGATCGTCTCGGTCGCGACATAGCTGTGGCAGCGGGCGACGAGTTCGCCCCGCAGGAGCTCGGCCAGGGCCTCCAGCCGCAGGTCGCGGCGCGGCGGGAGGAGCGTCGGCGGCGGGTTCTTCTGCGCCTTGAGCTTGCTGTAGCGGTCCCATTGCGCCATGTAGAGTTTGGCCCTTTCGAGCTCGCGCCGGATGATGGCGTTGACGCCCATCCGGGTGGCCGGGTAGCGCGGCGGTGTCGCGGCCGAGATCCCGCTGCGGTTCGACTGCTTGGGGTTCTCGCCCAGGGCGAATTTGAGCGTCCGGTAGGCCTCTTTGACGATGAGGTCCTCGGACGGCTGGCCCCATTTGAGCTTGAGGGTCACGTCCTGGCCGCCGATGGGGTTGGCGCTCCCGTGAAGGGTATGGATCATGGTCACGCCGCCGGAGAGGGCCGTGAGCATCGAAACGTCGTCGGCCACGACGACCTCGCCCACCTCCACCTCGGGCGTTATCGGCTCGGAACCTTCGTTCGTCCCCCCCAGGGCGATATGGGTATGGGAGTCGATGATGCCGGGCAGGATGTACTTGCCGGTGACGTCGATCGTCAGGACGCCGGTCGGGGCGGTGAGATTCTCGCCGATCTCGGTGATCTTCCCGCTCATGATGAGGACGTCGCCCCGCGGGATGATCCCCTTGGTGACGGTGATAACCGTCCCGTTCTTGAGGAGGAGGTTCCCGCCGTCGGCCCACGCGCCGGGCGCGGCACCAAAAGCGGCGAGGACGGACCAGGCCAGGAAGGCGATGCGGATGTTGCGGCTCGTTCTGCTCATGGCGTCCTCCCTCAGTACTTGAACATGACCCCGTCGGCGAAGACGCGGTCCATGGTCGTTTTTTCTTCGAAGAGCTCGCCCTTGGTCAGGATGAGGTTGGCGATCTTGCCGGGCTCGAGGGTGCCGAGCTCACGGTCGACCCCGAGAGTGCGGGCGGCAAGAAGGGTCAGCGCCTCGAGCGCCTTGTCCTTCGGAAGGCCCGCCTTGACCGCGGCCAGGACGTTCTTGGTGAAGGCCGCGCCGTCCGCGAGTCCCAGCGCGGTCAGGGCGAAGGGAACTCCCGCTTTGACGAGGTTCGCCGCGTTGGCCGGATAGACCTCCGCCTCGGCCTTTTTCTTGAGCTCTTCGCCCTGGGTGACGAACTGGCTGCCTGTCGGCGGACGGAGGTCCAGGGTGACGAGCAGCGGGACTTTGGACGCCTTGAGCTCCGCGGCGACACGCCAGGCTTCGTTCGCCCCGGTGAGCCAGCCACTGAGCTTGAATTCGGCGATAAGTTTCAAGGCGCGCTTGATGTCCTCCTGGTTGTTGCATTGGAAGACGATGGGCCGGCGGTCGCGGACAAAGGGGACGAGGGCTTCGAGGAAGGGGTCGTAGGCCGGCCGTTTCAGGCCGCGCCGGAGCCT
>Ga0299915_10003341_pt1 | contig 11623 bp, 7 predicted proteins | sample RVTome_13_FD_200263 | JGI IMG/M metagenome (GOLD analysis project Ga0299915, IMG submission 200263) | Soil microbial communities from uranium-contaminated site in the Upper Colorado River Basin, Wyoming, United States - RVT92D227 (version 2) ... | reverse complement strand
AAACACAGCCAGACATCTAGGTGAGGGGGGCACCCAGACGTCTGACTGCGCTGCCTACTATACCCAGATTGAGAGGCGACGTCAAGCGACAACCTCCTGGGTGCGGGCAGCCGATCCTCATGGATTGTCTCCGCTGGATAGGAGATTTGTCACATCCGGGTGACAGTCGTCCCATTGTTCGGGATGGATGCCACTACGGTCCCTTGGACCCCCCTCCTATAGTTGTTGGCACCCAGCCTGGCTGGTCCACCATGGTCAAACCTCAGTTGCTCATGTCGCTGGATTTGTTCCAGGAACTGACCCCGGATCAGATCGACATGCTCGCCGGATTCTTCCAACCGGAGGGCTACACCGTGCAGCAGGTGGTCTTCCACCAGGGCGACCGGGCGCAGAAGCTGCACATCCTGCTGTCCGGACAGGTCGAGATCCTGCTGAAGCCTTACGACGGGGAACAGCTGCCGGTGGCCACCATCAACCCGGGGGGCATCTTCGGATGGTCGGCCGCCCTGGGACGCCGGCAGTACACTTCCGACGCGGTGGTGACGGCTGAGGGGGAGGGGTTGAGCATTCGAGGCAAGGCGCTGCGCTCCTTCTGCGAGGCGCACCCGGAGAGCGGTGTGCTGTTGCTGGAGCGGCTGGCCGAGGTGATATCATCCCGGTTGCGGAACACCCACCATAAGGTGTTCGAATTGTTGCAGGAGAACCTCCACCCGCAGAGTTAGCAATTGGCTCGGGAGCCAGGCATGAACACGTTGAAGGGTCACAACCACCTGGTGGATGTCCCGCCGCAGGAGCGGATGCGCTCCTTGCTGGAAGTGCTCAGCTCCTACATCGAGCAGTACCACGGCGGGTGGGTCCACCTGGTCGACTTCAACGGCAAGGTGTTGAAGGTCAGCATGGGGGGCGCCTGCCTGGGCTGCCCGCTGTCCGTCACGACCCTGCATGGCTGGGTGGAGGGGACCGTGCGGCAGTTCTTCCCCGACATCGAACGCATCGAGGCGGTTCCAGCAGCCTGAGCCTTCTCACCGTCTGTTGGTGCCATTCAGAGCAATCGCCGCCCGGCTGCCCGCCGGGCGGAGCATTTTCTCGTCTCGGGTGTCGCATGGCCCCGAAAAGTGATATGCTCGGCTCCTCGGGTGGGATGGACTGCCCGATGGGTGGCACAGGTGATGAGCGGCATGACTGCCTATTCCAGGGGAATGCTGAGCGTGGCGGGTGCCCTGCTGCTGGCCGGGATGGCCTGCAATCTGAGCCTCGGCGCGGCGCCCACCCAGGCCGATGTGCAGGAGGTGCAAACCTCCGTGGCCGGCACGCTCATCGCCCAGTTGACGCTGACCCCCGGCCAGCTTCAGCCGACGCAGCCGCCGGTGAACACCCCCGAGCCGCTGCCGTCCGCCACCATCACCCTGACCCCCACCGACACTTCCACCCCTACCCCTTCGGTCCCGATGATCAGCGTGACCGTCAACACCAACTGCCGCTTTGGCCCGGGGTCGATCTACGATTACCTGGGCGCGCTGCTGGAGGGCGAGACGGCCGAGATCGTGGGACGGGACCCCAGTGGAGAGTACTGGTACATTCGCAATCCGGACGACCCGGCCCACTTTTGTTGGTTGTGGGGAGAATACGCCCAACCGGCGGGCAACTTTGGCTCGCTGCCGATCCTGACCCCTCCGCCCTCCCCCACTCCCACCTACACCCCGACCGCCACGGCCACCTACACCCCAACGCCGCCATAGACTGGCCGGAGTGGGCCCGGAGACGGTAGCCACGGGCCCAGCGAGCGGCGCGCTCCCGTTGGTGCGCCGATGCTCGACTCCCTAAATCAGGTATAATGCGCCCTCTTTCTCCGGATAGGGCACACCAATCAGATTCAGCAGGCAGTCTCAGGACAACCACCTCCGCCCTATCCATTCCGCCGCAGTCACCTCAGCACAAACGGCTGCCTCCGTGGCCGCCCCATAGCCGGCCTCACCCGAGTGAACCAACCCACACATGCCCCCCAAAGCTAACCGACCCTCTCGCTCTGCGACCGCAGCCAAACCTCCCGCCAAAGACAAGCGGCGCCAGGAGCTGGCCCGCCTGCAGAGGGCGGGGGACAAGGCCCGGGCGGCCTTCGAATACGGCGAAGCCATCCAGCATTACGATGCGGCGCTGGCTCTGGGGGGGTCTAACAAGCGACTTCTTACCCCGGTCCACGAATTCGACCTGAGGGCTGGGCGGGCAGGCTGCTACCGGCGGATAGGGAACAGCGAAGCCGCCAGCGCTGACTATGAGGCGATGGCCAAGCTTGCCAAGACCGCGGGGGATCGGCCGCATGAAATCGAGGCCCTGAACAATCTTGCCCAGGCCGTCATCAATCGGGGGGATTTTGGGGTTGCGGAACGCAAAGCCAAAACAGCCCTGCGCCTTGCGCGGGCCCTTGGCGATCGCAAGCTGGAAGCCGATAGTCTGATCAGCCTGAGTGAATGGAAACGGGCGGTCGGTGAGCCTGGCGAGGCGCAGGCTCTCCTTGAGAAGGCACTGGAGCTCTTCCGCCAGCTCGATGACCGGGCCGGCGAGGCGGGCAGCCTGCGCAGGCTCGGGCGGCTAAGCATCGCCATCGGCGAGCCCGCCAGGTCCCACGGCTATCTCAACGAGGCCCTGCTGCTCTACCGGGCTCTCGGCGACCTGGAGGGCGAAGGCCACTCGTTGAACTCACTGGCCTTGGGCAGCAGCAACCACTACGAGACCAGGACCCTGGGGGAGCAAGCTCTGGCGATCTTCCAGACGATCGGCGACGTGGATGGCCAGAGCACGATGTTCAACAACCTCGGATTGATGTACGCCAACCTGGGCCTCTACCGGACGGCCGGCGAGTACACCTCTCGAGCGGTCGAGATGGCTAAGCGAGCCCAGGCGCGCCTGCTCACGGCCACCTACCTCGAGAGCCTGGGCCGCAGCGAGCTCGATTACGGAGATCTGGATTCAGCCCAGGCCACGCTCCAGGAGGGGCTGGATCTATCGATTGAAATCGGTCATGTCCACAATGAGGCCTACTACCGGCTCGGGCTCGGCCGCCTGGCGCTCGCCCGCGGCCAGGTTGAGGTGGCCCGCAAGGAAGTTCAAACGGCCTGCGATCAGTTCAGAGAGCTCGGCGATCCCTCGGTGCTGGCCGTCTCCCTCTCCTGGCTCGGTTTCATCCATCTGCAGACCGGCGACTGGGAAGCTGCCCATCGATTGAGTTCCGAGGCGGTGGCCCAAATGGAAGCCCTGGGCGACATCAGTTGGGATTACCCGCCTCAGGACGTCTGGTGGCTGCATTACCAGGTATTGAGAGACGCTCCGGCAAGCAGTTCGGTGCGCCAGGGAAAGGCAGGCCGCTCCAGTACAACGGGCCGAGGTCCCGAATTGGATTTCGGTCAACTCACCGACACCTACGCCTGGATGGTGCTGCAGCGAGCCCGCCAGGTTGCTCTGTCCGGCATCGCCAATCTAAGCGACGAAGGGCTGCGCCGCAACTACCTGAACAAGGTCGAGATCAATCGGCAGATCATCGCCGAATGGGTCCAGGGTGCGGCGGCCCGCGGCCTCAACCTGGAAATCGATCAAGCCCGGCCCGGCAATCTCCAGGAACAGCTTAAGCGGATGCTCGCGATCGGGGCCCGGATGAACGAGCGCCGCGACTTGCACGGCCTACTCGACTTCGTCATGGATCAGCTGGTCGAGCTCAGCGGCGCCGAACGGGTTGTGTTGTCATTCCTTGACGAGTCGGGCATCCCGCAAGTGTCCGCCACGCGTGGGCAGCTCTCGGCCGGCGGGGAGATTCCTGCAGGAGCCGCCCTGATGTTCAGGTCCGTGGCCGACAGCATGCGGCCCGCCTTGCGGCAAGGCTTCTCCTCCGGCGACCCGGAGGCAGATGGGCCGATCGATACGCTGGACTCCTTGTCGGTCCTGGCTCTGCCCTTGATCTCACGCGGTCAGCTGACCGGCCTCATCTATCTGGATAATCACACGATCTACGGTCCCTTCACCTTATCCGACGTTGACCTGCTATCCGCCTTTGCCAACCAGGCCGCCTCGGCCATTGAAAACGCTCGCCTCTACCAGGGCCTGGAGCAGCGGGTGGCCGAGCGCACCGCCGAGCTGCAGCAGGCCAACCAGGCCATGGGGCAAAGGGCGGCCGAGCTATCTATCATCAACAGCGTGCAGCAGGGATTGGCGGCACAGCTCGATTTCCAGGCCATCATCGATCTCGTCGGCGACAAGGTGCGCGAGATCTTCAAGGCCGACACGACCTACATCGCCGTCTATGACCGTCAGGCGGATTGGATCAGATTCCCCTACTACGTCGAGCGCGGCCACCGTCACCACATGCCGGGCTTGGCGCCCGGGCAAGGCCTGACATCGGAAGTCATCGAAACCCGCAAGCCCCTTCGATTGAGGACGCTGGAGGAGCAAGCCGAACACAGCGGCGTGACCGTCCTTCTGCCCGGCGAAGAGAAGGACTTCAACCAGACGTACCTTGCCGTCCCCATCTTCACCGGGGATCAGACGACGGGCGTCATCAGCGTGCAGAAGTACGAGCCGAACGCCTTCGACGAAGGCCACGAGCGCTTGCTTTCGACCCTTTCCTCCAGCATGAGCGTCGCACTGGAGAACGCCCGCCTGTTCGACGAGACCCACCGGCTGCTGGAAGAGACGCGCCAGCGCAACGCCGAGCTGGCGGTGATCAATACCGTCCAGGAGGGCCTGGCCTCCAAGCTCGATTTTCTGGCCATCATCGAGCTGGTCGGCGACAAGATCCACGAATCGTTCGACTGGCAGAACCTGGGCATCCGTATTTACGACCCGCAGACCAACCTGGTGCACTACCCCTATGAACTGGAACGCGGGGTTCGGCAGCCGGCGTTTGACCCGGTGCCTGCCGGAGCCTTCTCCGGCCACATCATCCAGACCCGCAAACCGCTGCTCATCAACCAGGACATGGATGGATGGATGAGGAAGCTGCAGGGGGCGCTGCTTCCGGGCACCGAAGCGGCAAAGTCCTTCCTGGGCGTGCCCATCATCTCCGGCGACCAGGTCACCGGGGTCATCTCGGTAGAGGATCTGGAGCGGGAAAACGCCTTCGGCGAGTCGGACGTGCGCCTGCTCACCACCCTGGCCGCCAGCATGGGGGTGGCGCTGGAGAACGCCCGCCTGTTCGAAGAGACCAAGCGGCTGCTCACCGAAACCGAACAGCGGGCGGCCGAACTGGAGATCATCAGCAGCGTCGAGCAGGCGCTGGCCTCCAAGCTAGAGATGCAGGAGGTCTTCGACCTGGTGGGTGACAAGATCGCCGAGGTCTTCGACGCCCAGGTGCTGATCATCATGACCTACGACGGCCAGGCCGACCTGGTTCAATACCGCTACTTCATCGAGCGCGGCCGACGGCATTTCCCCGAGCCGGACGCGCTGGGCGAACGCGGGTTCGCGGCGCACATCATCCACAGCCACCAGCCTCTGCTGTTCAACCGCGACCTGCCCGAACGGATGAAGGAATATGGATCCTACGTCCTGGCCGGGGACGCGCCGAAGTCCTACATGGGGGTCCCGCTCATCATCGGCGACGATGTAAAGGGCGTCATTACGCTGCAGAACGTCGACCGGGAAGACGCCTTCACCGATTCCGACCTGCGCCTGCTGACAACCCTGGCCACCAGCATGACCGTCGCGCTGGAGAACGTACGCCTATTCGACGAGACCCGTCGTCGGGCGGCTGAGATGGCCGCCCTGGCCGAGATCGCCCGGGAGGTCTCCGCCACCCTGGATCTCTCCACAGTGCTCGAGCGCATCGGGGCGCGCACCATGCAGTTGCTCAACGCCCGCACCATCAACCTGCGGCTGCTGCAGCCGGACGGCCAAACGCTCAAGACGGTGGTTGCGCTGGGTCACCACGCCGAGCAGTTCTCCTCCACCCTGCTCCACCTGGGCGAGGGCATCACCGGTGTGGTGGCTCAGACCGGGGTGCCGGAAGTCGTGAACGACACGCGGTCGGACAAACGCACCAAGCACGTTCCCGGCACGCCGGTAGATGAACCGACCGCCTTGATGATCGTCCCGCTGATGACCGGCGAGCAGATCATCGGCACCATGGGGGTGTGGCGGCCGCGCGAACGCGGCCTGTTCACCGAGCAGGACCTGGAGGTGCTGGTGTCCCTGGCGCGCCAGACGGCCGTCGCCATCCAAAACGCCCGGCTGTTCGATGAGGTGCAGCGCCAGAAGGTCTATTCCGAATCCCTGGTGCAGCATAGCCCGGTGGCCATCGTGAACATCGACGCGAACGACATCATCGTGTCCTGGAACCCGGGCGCCGAGCTGCTCTTCGGCTACACCGCCGAAGAGGCCATCGAGGTGAACATCGACGACTTGCTGGTGCCCGAAGAGTTTAAGGAGGAGGCCGTCGGCTACAACCGGGGCGTGCAGGCGGCCGGCCGCATCCAGGTCACCACCCGCCGCCGGCGCAAGGATGGATCGCTGGTCGACGTCGACCTGCACGGCGTGCCGCTGCTGTCGGACGGCAAGCCCACCGGGGCCATCGCCATCTACCACGACATCACCGAGCGGGTGCGGGCCGAGCAGGAACTGCGCAGCCAGAAGGAATACCTGGAGGCGCTGGTGGAGAACAGCCCGGTGGCGATTATCACCGCCGACCTGGACGCCAACGTGGTCTCCTGGAATCCGGCTGCGGAGCGGCTGTTTGGCTACACCGCCGAGGAAGCCGTCGGGCGCAATGTGGACGAGTTGGTGGCGCATGGCGAGATGCACGCGCAGGCCGACGACTACACCCAGCAGCTGTTTAAGGAACAACGCGTCCATCTCACCGCCAAGCGCACCCACAAGGACGGCAGCCTGGTGGATGTCGAGGTGCTGGCGCTGCCGGTGACCGTGGCCGGCGTAGACGTGGGATTCATCGCCATCTACCACGACATCTCCGAGCGTCTGCGGGCGGAGGAGGCCCTACGCGAGCAGAAGCAGTACCTGGAAGCGGTGGTGCAGAACAGCCCGGTGGCCATCGTCACCATCGACCAGCGGGCCGACGTGGTGGCCTGGAATCCCACCGCCGAGCAGCTCTTCGGCTACACCGACGAGGAGGCTATCGGCCGCAACATCGATGAGCTGGTAGCCCACCGTCAAGAGCTGCACTCCGAGGCGGTGGGGTACAACCACCAGGCCGCCGACGGAGAGCTGATTCGCGCCATCACTCGCCGCACCCGCAAGGACGGCTCGTTGGTGGACGTGGAAGTGCTGGCCCTTCCGGTTGCTGTGGAAGGTCAGCAGCTGGGCATCATCGTGATCTACCACGACATCACCGAGCTGGTGCTGGCCCGCCAGGAGGCCGAAGCTGCCAACGACGCCAAGAGCGCCTTCCTGGCCACCATGAGCCACGAGATCCGCACTCCGATGAACGCGGTGATCGGCATGAGCGGGCTGCTGCTCGACACCCAGCTCACCCAGGAGCAGCGCGAGTTCGCTGAGATCATCCGCAACAGCGGCGATTCCTTGTTGAGCATCATCAACGACATCCTGGACTTCAGCAAGATCGAAGCCGGCAAGATGGATCTGGAGGCCCAGCCCTTCGAGCTGCGCGAGTGCATCGAGAGCGCACTGGATCTGGTGGCGCCGCGGGCGGCCGAGAAGGGGCTGGACCTGGCCTACATTCTGCCGCCGGAGGCCCCGCCCGGCATCCAGGGAGACGTTACCCGGCTGCGCCAGATCCTGCTCAACCTGCTCACCAATGCCGTCAAGTTCACGGAGCAGGGGGAGGTGGTGCTCACGGTGAACTCCCGGGCCTTGACCCGCGCCAACCGGCGGTCGGCCCGGCATGAGCTGCACTTCGCGGTGCGCGACACCGGCATCGGCATCGACGCTGAGCGCCAGGGACGCCTCTTCCAGTCCTTCAGCCAGGCGGATGCCTCCACCGCCCGCCGCTACGGCGGCACCGGCCTGGGCCTGGCCATCAGCCGCCGGCTGGCCGAGTTGATGGGCGGCAAGATGTGGGTGGAGAGCGAACCGGGCAAAGGTTCCACCTTCCAATTCACCATCCAGACCGAGCAGGCCGAGCTCCCCGAGCGGAGCCGGCCGGCGTTCAGCGATTCCCAGCCGCAATTGGCCGGCAAACGAGTGCTCATCGTGGACGACAACGCCACCAACCGGCGCATCCTGGTGCTGCAGACCCAGGCCTGGGGCATGACCCCGCGGGAGACCGGAGCCCCGGCCCAGGCCCTGGAATGGATCCGGGGCGGCGAGGCATTCGACGCAGCCATCCTGGACATGAACATGCCGGACATGGACGGGCTGGCCCTGGCAGCCGCTATCCACGAGTACCGCGAGCCGGGCAGCCTCCCCCTGGTGCTGTTCACCTCTCTGGGGCGGCGCGAATCCGGCATGAATGAACGTCAGTTCGCTGCACAACTCAGCAAGCCGATTAAACCCTCCCAGCTCTTCGATGCCCTGATCGGGATCTTCGCCGGCCGGGTCCGGGAGGCGGCCCCATCCGAGGCGGGCAAGCAGCGCATGGATGCCGAGATGGCCGACCGGCACCCGCTGCGCATCCTGCTGGCCGAGGACAATGTGGTCAACCAGAAACTGGCCCTGCGCCTGCTGCAGGGCATGGGCTACCGGGCCGATGTGGCCGCCAACGGCCTGGAGGCCGTCGAGTCGATCGTCCGCCAACCCTACGATGTGGTCCTGATGGACGTGCAGATGCCCGAGATGGACGGGCTGGAGGCCTCCCGTCAGATCAACCGGCGCTGGGGCAAACAGGAGCGGCCGCGCATCGTCGCCATGACCGCTAATGCCATGCAGGGCGATCGCGAGCTGTGCCTGGCGGCCGGCATGGACGACTACCTGACCAAGCCCATCCGCCTGAACGATCTGGTGGCGGCCCTCTACCGCACCCGGGCGCGGGTGGCGCAGGAGGAGTAGCCGCCATGTCTCAATCTCCGGTCGATCACTCGACCCTGCAGGATCTGGTGGCCAGCACCGACATGGCCTTCGTGCAGGAACTGATCGAGGCTTTCCTGGAAGACGGGCGAGAACAAATCGCGGCCATGCGCCAGTCCCTGGCCAGCGGCGACGTGCTGGTGTTCCAGCGGGCCGCCCATTCGCTGAAGTCCAGCAGCGCCAACCTGGGCGCGCTGGAGCTCTCCTCCCAGGCCAAGGAACTCGAACAGCTGGCCAGGCAGGGCAGCCTGCAGGGAGCTTCCGAAAGCCTGGAGCGGGTCGCGTCCGCGTTCCCCGCCATCGAACAATCCCTGCGGGAGTTTGGGCATGGAGCGTAGCCGTCCGGCCGAGGCCGGCCGCCTGCTGGTGGTGGACGACAACAAGGTGAACCGGCTGCTGCTGGGCCGCGGGCTGGAGCAGCACGGCCACAGCGTCGAGTTCGCCGAGAACGGAGTGCGGGCGCTGGAGATGCTGCGCAAAGGCAGGTTTGACCTGGTGCTGCTCGACATCATGATGCCCGAGCTGGACGGCTACCAGGTGCTCGAGCAGCTCACCACCGAGCCCGACCTGCGTGACATCCCGGTCATCATGACCTCCGCCAACGACGAATTGGATAGTGTGGTGCGCTGCATCGAGATGGGCGCCGAGGACTTCCTGGTCAAACCGCCCAACCCGGTGCTGCTCAAGGCCCGCATCGGGGCCAGCCTGGAGAAGAAGCGCCTGCGCGATCAGCAGCGCCAGTTGATCCGCCGCTTCGCCACACCCGAAGTGGCCGAGGAGCTGCTGGCCAACGGCTTCGAACTGGGCGGCAAGTTCGTGGACGCCACCGCCATGTTCTCCGATATCCGCGGCTTCACCTCCATCGCCGAATCCCAATCGCCGACCGACACCATCGAGCTGCTCAACACCTACTACACCCTCATGTTTGACGCCATCAGCGGGCAAGGCGGCACCGTCAACCAGATGGTGGGAGACGGCTTGATGGCCATCTTCGGCGCCCCCGTTCCGCACACCGATCATCCGGTGCGGGCGGTTCGGGCCGCCTTGGAGATGGTCGAGCTGGTCCAGCTCTTCAACCAGGGGCAGTCGGTCCAGGGAAAAGCCCCCATCCAGATCGGAATCGGCATCGCCTCCGGCCGGGTCATCGCCGGATTCACCGGCACCCAGAGCCGGGCCACCTACACCTGCGTGGGCGACACCGTCAATCTGGCCGCCAGGCTGGAAGCCCACACCAAGGTGCTGGGACACCCCATCTTGATCGATGAGAATACCTGGCAGGGTCTGGACGGCCAGATCCCGGCCACCGAGCAGGAGCCCACCCAGCTGCGCGGGAAATCGGCGGCCGTGCGGGTGTTCGCCGTCCCGCTGCCGGCCGCATCGCCGGAGCCGCAGGGCCCCCGATGAGAGCGGCCGGGCTGCGCCAGGTTCCTTTGTTCGCCAGCCTCCCGGAGGACGAGATCCGCCGGCTGGCGGAGACGCTGGAACCGGTCGAGTTGGAACCGGGTGGCCTGCTCTTCCGGGAAGGTGAAGCCGGCGCCTGCTGCTACTTCATCATGCAAGGCGAGGTGGAGGTGCTCAAGGCCCTGGGCACACCCGACGAGCGGCTGCTGGCGGTGCGCGGCCCCGGGACTCCCCTGGGCGAGATGGGCCTCTTCAGCCAGGTGCACGCGCATACCGCCAGTATCCGCGCCCGGACACCCTTGCACGTGCTGGGGATGAGGCGGGATGATCTGGAGGGCCTGCTGCAGCGCCAGCCGACCCTGGCGTTCAAACTGATCCAGACCTTAAGCCAGCGCCTGGATGAGTCCGAGAACCACACCATCGCCGACCTGCGCGAGAAGAACCGCCTGCTGCAGCTGGCCTACGACGAGCTCAAGGCGGCCCAGGCCCAGATCATCGAGAAGGAGAAGCTGGAGCGCGAGCTGGAGGTCGCCCGCCAGATACAGCTCAGCATCCTGCCGCGGTCGTTGCCCCAGAACGGGCGCTTCGAGTTTGGAGCGCGCATGATCCCCATGAGCGCGGTGGGGGGAGACTTCTACGACGTGCTGCAACTGGAGAACGGTTCGCTGGCGGTGGCGGTGGGAGATGTCACCGGCCACGGGGTCCCGGCCGCCCTGCTGATGGCCCTGACCGTGACGCTGCTGCGGGCCGAAGCCCGGCGGATCGAGTCACCGTCCGAGGTGCTGCAGGCGGTCAACCGCGAGCTCATGCAGGTCAACGACACCGGCCTTTTTGTTACCGCACTGTATGGAATCCTGGACGATTCCAGCGGCACGTTCCATTACGCCCGGGCTGGCCACTCGGTGCCCCTGCTGCTGGACGCCGGGCGCCAGCCAGTCGAGGTCGGCCACGGTGTTGGCCAGCCCCTGGGGCTCTTCGAGGAGATGCTGGTGGACGAAGCCAGCCTGGACCTCGTTACGGGTGGCCTGCTGCTGCTGTATACGGACGGAGTGACCGAAGCAGTCAATCCCCAGGGGGAATTCTTCGGGGATGAACGGCTGCTGGCGACGGTGCGGTCCAGCGATGGGGCCAGCCCGGACCAGACCTGCGGGGCGGTTTGGGATGCCCTGCAGGCGTATCAGGCCGGCGCATCCCAGGAAGACGACGTCACCCTGCTGGCCGTCGGGGTTCGCTGAGCCGGTCTCCCCAGCCCAGCGCG
>Ga0299915_10003340_pt1 | contig 11626 bp, 10 predicted proteins | sample RVTome_13_FD_200263 | JGI IMG/M metagenome (GOLD analysis project Ga0299915, IMG submission 200263) | Soil microbial communities from uranium-contaminated site in the Upper Colorado River Basin, Wyoming, United States - RVT92D227 (version 2) ... | reverse complement strand
CTGGTTATAGGCGGCCGCGTCCTGGATGAGCGGCGTGAGGTCCTTGAAGATGATCCCCGGCTTGGGGAAGTCCGCCACGTCGCAGATTTTCGTTTTGAGATCGATGGCCATGCGTTCGTCCTTTCTCCTGGTTCGCCCTCATTTAAAAATAAAAGGATGCCAAAGTCAATAAAGAAGCCGGCAGAATTCACGACCGCTCAAACACAACGAAAGAGAACCTGCTAATATGAACGCAATAAAAAAAGTTACAATGTATGAACGGCACTGAATGCCGTCCTCAAGCCCCCGTAGCGGAGGGGGGAACCGACGGGACTGGTTCCCCGGAGGCCGGGGGAGTGAGGGCGGCTTCAGGCCGCTTAAAGTCAGATGTCAAATTATTTAATGCGTTTGTATTAGACAAGCTGGACAGGCTGAACGATAGGAACAAAGAAAAGCCGTATGGAAAAACACGGTTCACATCGGGTGGCGATGCCGCTATAATTAGGAAGATGAGCCCGTTGAAGAAGATCGACTGGTCGCTGTATTTTGTCGCGGACACGGAATTCGCGGCCGGGAAGGACCTCGTTCCCCTCGTTCGCGAGGCCGTCCTCGGAGGCGTGACCGTCGTTCAACTCAGGGCGAAGGACCTCGGGACGCGGGATTTCCTCAAGCTCGCATCAAGGATAAGCGAAAATCTCGGAAAATCCGGCGTCCCCCTTATTATCAACGACCGCATGGACATCGCCCTGGCCTGCGCGGCGGACGGCATCCATCTGGGGCAGGACGATATGCCGCCCGACCGGGCCAGGAAGCTTCTCGGCAGGTCAAAGATCATTGGAGTCACCGTGAACACCTTAAAAGAGGCACGCGAGGCCGAGAGGCTCGGCGCCGATTACGTCGGCCTCGGGCCCATTTACGCGACGACCACTAAGGATACCGACCTTCCGATTGTCGGCCCCGAGGGCATCCGGAGGATGCATAAGCTGATCGACATCCCTATCATCGCCATCGGCGGGATCAATCCGGGCAACGCTGCGGACGTCCTGAGGGCCGGCGCAGCCGGGGTCGCCGTCGTTTCGGCCATCCTGGGCGCCGCCGACGCCCGCAAGGCCGCTGCGGAACTGAAGAAAAGGGTCCTGATCTAAGATACAAGAAGACAGCCTGCGCTGACCAATTCCATTGGTCATATGACCAACGCCATTGGTTATAACACCCTAGCGAAAAATCATCAACAATTAATTCTCTCACTGCTTGGCAAGAAAGTGATCAAAGCCAACGGATGGTGATCATCCGCTTATCGTCTTTTCCAGCCTCGATCGTGACCCGGATGCCGTCGGGCGGGAACACGAGCTTCTCGGCCCATTCGATGACGACGACACCTTCGCCGAGGTAGTCCTCCCAGCCGAGGTCCTGGATCTCAGAATCGTTGTGGAGCCGGTAGAGATCGATGTGGAAGATCGGAAATCTTCCCTTATAAATGTTGATCAGCGTATAGGAGGGGCTGCAGACGCGGGTCGTATCCTTCACCCCGAGCCCCGCGGCCAGCCCTTTGGCGAAGACGGTCTTGCCCGCACCCAGCCCGCCCGAGAGGAGCACCACTTCCCTGCCCCGGAAGGCCGCGGCCACCTCCTCGGCCAGCCGGAACGTTTCCTCGGCCGAACACGTGACGCGAACGACACCCTGCCTCTTTTCCGCGGCCTTTTTAGCGGGGGCGGAACCGCTCACCGTTCCATCGCTTTCAGCGCCTTGGGAAGGAATCGGATGATGTCCCCGGCGATGAGCGCCCGTTCTCCGAGATCGTCCGCCCCCAGGTCGCCGCTCAGCCCGTGGACATAGACGGCCGAAACCACGGCGCCGCGGACGTCCTTTTCTTGGGCGATCTGGGAAGCGATCATCCCGCCGAGCACGTCGCCGGACCCGCCGGTGGCCATCCCCGGGTTCCCTGTCGGGTTGATGAAGACGCGGCCGTCCGGGGAGGCGGTCAGGGTTCTATGGCCTTTGAGGACGACATATACCCGGTACTTGCGGGCAAAGGTCGGCGCCAGCTCGAGCCGGTTGGCCAGGACCTCGCGGTTCGTCAGGCCGAGGAGCCGGGCGAACTCGCCCGGGTGGGGTGTCAGCACCGCCGGGGCTTTGAGCGAGCCCAGGACCCCGGGATTCGCGGCAATGATATTCAAGGCGTCGGCGTCAAGGACCATGGGCACTTTGACCCGCGGCAGAAGGGCCATGACAAACTCAGCGGTCGACGGGTTCGTGGAAATACCCGGTCCCAGAAGCAGGGCGTCTTTGCCCTTGAGAAGATCAAGGACGCGGGACAGCGCCTCCGCGGCAATGGTCGTCTCCGGCGTCTCGGCCAGCGGCTCGGTCATCAGCTCCGGCATGGAGCGCGCCACCATGGGAAGACAACTCGCCGGGGTTGCCACCGTGACCAGCCCGGCGCCCATCTTTAAAGCGGCTTTGCCGGCCAGGGCGGCCGCGCCCGTCTTCCCCAGCGATCCCGAGACCACGAGCACGTGGCCGTAGGTCCCCTTGTGCGAGTCTTTCTTTCTTTTTCTTAGGAACGGCTCGATGTCCTGCCGTTCGACCATCTCGAGTTTCAGGCCGGGATCATCGAAAAGGAAGGCCGGGACGCTGATCGGCGCGACAACCAGCTCACCGACATATTCTTCCGCGGGCGGGAGGACATGGGCGATCTTGGGAGCCGCCAGCGTCACCGTCAGGTCCGCCTTGACGCATGGCCCGATGATCAAGGAAGAATCCGAGGAAAGTCCGGAAGGAATGTCAACAGAGATCTTGTAAGCGCTTGAAGCGTTGATGTCGCCGACGACCTGCGCATAGAGGCCGCCGAGCGGTTTCACGAGACCGGTCCCGAATATGGCATCGACGATCATCGTGGCCCCAATAAGCGCCTTTTTGTGACGGCCCCAATCCTCTGGAGACGAAATCTCCGTAACGGGGATGCCCATCTTTAGAGCCGCATCCAGGTTGACGGCCGCGTCCCCCCGGACATCACCCTTCGACGCCAGGAGCAGGACAACCGGCCGAGCGCCCTGGTTCCAAAGGTGGCGGGCGACGACCAGCCCGTCGCCGCCGTTGTTCCCCTTCCCGGCGACGATGACAACGCGCTCGGCGCCCGGCGCCGGGAACCTGCGCTTCAGGGCTTCGACGATCCGGATCCCTGCGTTTTCCATGAGTGCGACACCGGGAATGCCGATCTCCGTGATCGTCTTTCGATCGATCTCTTTCATTTGCCTCGAGGTCAGGACTTTCATACGCCTGCATTTTATCACAAATCACGGATTTCCGTATCCCCCGGGCGGTTGCAAAAGCGGGGTTTTTGTGTTAACTATAGTTGAAATTCTCTGATCCATCTGAAAATAATGAGGAGGTTCTCTGATGAGCATTCGCGTCGGCATTAACGGATTCGGACGTATCGGCAGGAATTTTCTCAGGGCCTCGGCGAACGATCCTGCGATCGAGATCACGGCCGTCAACGATATCACGGACGCCAAGACCCTAGCCCACCTCCTGAAATACGACACCGTCCTCGGCGGTTTCAAGGGAACGGTCTCGGTCGACGGCGACTCCATCGTCGTCAACGGCCGGAAGATCAAGGTCCTGGCCGAGAAGGAAGTCGGCAAGCTCCCCTGGAAGGACCTCGGGGTCGAGGTTGTCGTCGAGTCCACGGGCATATACACCAAGCGGCCGGACGTCATCCAGCACATCGAGAAGGGCGGGGCCAGGAAGGTCGTCGTTTCCGCTCCCGCCACCGACCCGGACGCCACCGTTGTCATGGGGGTCAACGAGAAGACCTATGACCCGGCCAAGCACCACATTATCTCCAACGCCTCCTGCACGACCAACTGCCTGGCCCCGGTGGCCAAGGTCCTCCACGAGGGTTGGGGAATCGAGAAGGGCTTCATGACCACGATCCACTCCTACACCAACGACCAGAAGATCCTGGACGCCCCCCACAAGGACCTCCGCCGGGCCCGGGCCGCCGCAGTAGCCCAGATCCCGACGACGACGGGCGCCGCCAAGGCGGTGGGTCTTGTCCTGCCCGAGCTCAAGGGAAAGATCGACGGGATCGCCATCCGCGTCCCGACGCCCAACGTCTCCATCGTCGACCTCGTCGCGGTCCTTAAGATCAAGGCCGCGGCCGAGGAGGTCAACGCGGCTTTCGTCAAGGCCTCCAAGGGCGAGCTGAAGGGCATTCTCGCCTATACCGACGAGCCTCTCGTTTCCGTGGACTTCATGTCCAACCCCAACTCGGCCATCGTGGACGGTCTCTCCACCAAGGTCATCGGCGACAACCTGATCAAGGTCCTGGCCTGGTACGATAACGAGTGGGGTTATTCCTGCAGGCTCGTCGACCTCGTCAAATACATCTCGAAGTAAGCCGGCCATGAGATTCGTCGAAGAACTGGATGTCAGGGGCAAGCGGGTCTTCCTCCGGGTGGACTTCAACGTCCCCCTGACCGAACAGGGGGAGATCCGTGACGACACGCGCATCAGGGCCTCCCTGCCCACGATCACTTATCTCCTTGGACACGGCGCCAAGCTGGTCATCGCCTCGCACCTTGGCCGGCCCAAAGGCAAGATCGACCCCAAGATGAGTCTCAAACCGGCGGCGGCGCGGCTCGCCTCGCTCATCCCGAACAAGGTGACTCAGGCCCCGGAGGTCGTCGGGACCGAGGTCGCCCGGCTCAAGAAGGAGCTCCAGGAAGGCGAGGTCCTCCTTCTCGAAAACGTCCGCTTCACCAAGGCCGAAACGGATAACGACGAAGCCTTCGCCAAACAGCTGGCCGAAAATATCGACGTTTTCGTCAACGACGCCTTCGGCTCCTGCCACCGGGCCCACGCGTCCGTGGTCGCGATCGCCCGATTCGTGAAAGAGAAAGCGGCCGGCTACCTCCTTAAGAAGGAAGTCGATTACTTGAGGAAGGCGGTGCACGAACCGGCCAAGCCCTATGTCGCCATCCTGGGCGGGGCCAAGGTCGAGGACAAGATCCCGGTCATCGAAAACCTCCTCAGCAAGGCCGACGACATCCTCATCGGCGGGGCCATGGCTTACACGTTCCTCAAGGCCCAGGGCAAGGACGTCGGCAAGTCCCTGGTCGAGGACGACAAGCTGGACATCGCCCGGACCATCCTGGAGAAGGCCTCCGAAAAGAAGGTCAACTTCCTCCTGCCCCTGGACCATGTCCTGGCGGCGGCGGTCGACGCCGGCGCGGAGACCGAGGTCGTGGAGTCACCGCCGTTCCCAGCCGACAAGATGGGGGTCGACATCGGCCCCAAGACCGTCGCGGCCTACGCCAAGATCATCGCCGGGGCCAGGACGATCGTTTGGAACGGCCCCCTGGGTGTCTTCGAGATCGACAAGTTCGCCAAGGGCACAATCGGGATCGCGGCGGCCGTCGCCGCGTCGGGGGCCATCTCCATCGTCGGCGGAGGCGACTCCATCGCGGCCGTCAAGAAAGCGGGGGTCACGGACATGATCAGCCACATCTCGACGGGCGGGGGCGCTTCGCTCGAATTCCTCGCCTATGAAACCCTGCCCGGGATCGATGCCCTGGAGGATTGAACAGAGATGCGCCGAAATCCCCCTTTCATCGCCGGCAATTGGAAGATGCACACGACGCTCGCGGAAGCGCGGGCGCTCGTCTCCGAGATCGTCAAGGCCGCCCCGGCACTCTCCCCGGCTCGGCTTGTCGTCATCCCCCCATTCACCGCCCTGAGCGAAGCCTCGAAGCTCGCCCAAGGGTCCCCCGTGGGCGTCGGCGGCCAGAATGTTTACTGGGAGGACAAAGGCGCCTTCACCGGAGAGATCTGCGGGCCCATGCTCAAGGACGCCGGATGCGGTTACGCGCTCGTCGGCCATTCGGAGAGGAGGCAGTTCTTCGGCGAGACCGATACGAGCGTCAACCGGAAAACCCGGGCGGCTCTCCGGCACGGCCTCTCCCCTATCGTCTGCATCGGCGAGTCGCTCGAAGAACGGGAAGCCGGGAAGACGATCGCCAAGATCAAAACCCAGCTTGATGAAGGGCTCCGGGAAATGACCCGGGAGGACATGGGAAGGATCGTTCTCGCCTACGAGCCCATCTGGGCCATCGGGACGGGGCGGACCGCGACACCGGGCCAGGCGGAAGAGGTCCATGCCTTCATCCGGAATGACCTTGCAGAAAAATATGGAAATCCGACGGCCGCTTATGCTATAATTCTCTATGGCGGTTCCGTTAAACCGGCCAATGCATATGATCTTTTCAAAGAAAAGAACATAGACGGATTTCTGGTGGGAGGCGCGTCCCTCGAGGCTGGATCGTTCATCCAGATCGCGAAGGAGGCCCTCAGGGCATACGAGGAAGAGTAAGAAAAGTGACCACGTTAATCATCATCATTCACATCATTGTCTGTTTTATCCTGATCTTCGCCGTCCTCCTCCAGTCCGGCAAGTCCGCGGACCTGGCCGGGGCCTTCGGAGGGGTGGGCAGCCAGACGGCCTTCGGCGCGCGCGGATCGGCGAGTCTGATGTCCAAGATCACGACCGCCTGCGCCATCCTTTTCATGTTCACGTCCATGGGGCTGTGGATCCTTTCGGCCAGGGGCACGAAGTCCGTGCTGAGCGGCGAGAACGCCCCCAAAACGGCCGCAACGGCGCCGGCTGCCAAGAAAGAGGAGCCCAAGGCCCCCGCGACCCAGACGCCGGCCCAACCCCAGGAAAAAACCCCGACGTCCGAGCCCATTAAGAAGTAGCCTCACGAGGCCGGGTCCCGGCCTTGGACATATCGGCTTCCCGAGCTTGCCGAAGTGGTGGAATTGGCAGACACGCTAGCTTGAGGGGCTAGTGAGCATTAACCCGCTCGTAGGGGTTCGAGTCCCCTCTTCGGCACTTCCCCCTTTACGTTTTGCTCGCGACCCAGAGGGAAAAATTCTCTTCCGAGACGGCGCCCGAGTTCCGCGCCCGTTCCGTGCCTTTATGAACGATGATGAAGGTGGGGACGGACTGGATGCCGAACCCGTGTTGAAGTTCGGGATATTGGTCCACGTTGACCTTGATCACCATGATCTCGCCGGCCCGCCTCCGGGCCAGCCGGTCCAGCACGGGGTGCATGACGTGGCAGGGTCCGCAGGTGGGCGAATAAAAGTCCACGAGGATAGGCAGGCTGGAGTTCTGGAAGAGTTTGTAGGCCTGGCCGGGGGGAGGCTCGAGGACCGTGCCCGGGAGCGGCAGGGCGGTCTTGCAGCGCCCGCAGACAACCCTCTTCCCCGGCGCGCCGGCGGGATAATAATTGGTCGTCCCGCACGAAAAGCAACTCACCTTGATCCGGTCTTCAGGCATCGGCCTCTCCTTCCCGCTTTCATCAACCGGAATCTATATACAAGAATTGAAGGGAGAATTCAACCCGCGCGTTCATTTTTTTATGGGGAAGGGCGGGACCGGCGGGATGTCCTTCTCCTTCGTCTTGAGCTCCTCCAGAATGACCTCGATCGCCTTGTTGAGCTGGTCGTCGGTCCCCGCGAACTCCCTGGCCGGATCGTTGTCCACCAAGATGTCGGGCTCGACTCCCCTCCCTTCGATGATCCAGTCCTTGCCGTCCACGGCATAGGGCGCGAACTCGGGCTTGTTCAGGACCCCGCCGTCGAGGAGCGGCAGTGAGCCGCGGATACCGACGACGCCGCCCCAGGTCCTCTTCCCGATGAGCTTGCCGAGCTTGAGGGCCTTGAAACGATAGGGGAAGATGTCCCCGTCCGAGGCTGAGAACTCGTCGCAGAGGCAGACCATCGGCCCGAGGACAGCGGCCCCCGGGTCGGGGCCCGGAGCGCCGTTTCGGCCGACCTCGACCATGACCATCTCTCTCATGAGCCGCTCGGCGACCTGAGGCGAGACGCTTCCGCCGCCGTTCCCCCGGACATCGATGATGAGGGCTTTCTTCCGGAGCTGGGGGTAGAACGACTTCACGAACTCGTTGAGGCCGTCGGTCCCCATGTCGGGGATGTGGATGTAGCCGACCTTGCTGTTCGTGGCCTTGGCGACCTTTTCGACGTTCTCTTCCACCCAGTTGTAATAATAAAGGTCGTTCTCGGTCTCGATCGGGACGACAACCACGTCCCGGCTTCCCTTCGCTTCCGGGGCGGAATTGACCTTGAGCGTCACTTGCTTGCCCATCGTATTGTTCAGGGAGGCATACATGTCGGCCATCGCGTTCAACGGCATCCCGTTGACGGCGATGAGGTATTCGCCTTCCTTCACGTTGACACCGACCTCGGTCAGGGGAGACCGCCGCGACGCGATCCAGTTCTGGCCTTTAAGGATCCTGGCGATCTTAAAGGTGCCTGTCTTCGCGTCCCGCTCGAATTGGGCCCCCAGCCTTCCGACCTTGAGTTTCCTCGGCCGGGGCAGGTCGCCGCCGCCGACATAGGTGTGGCCGGCGGAGAGCTCGCCGATCATCTCGCCGATGACGTAGGTCAGGTCGGCCCGGTGGTTGACGGCCGCGGCCAAAGGCAGGTAACGGGCCTTGACCGCGTTCCAATCGACGCCGTGCATGTTCGGGTCATAGAAGAAATACTTCATCTGGCGCCAGCATTCCTCGAAAATCTGTTTCCACTCCTGGTGGAGGTCCAGGGAAACTTCCATGCCGGAAAGGTCGAGCCGGCTTTCCAGGCTGACCGGGCCCTTGGGAAGATCGATGATCCCGTAGCCGCCGTCCTTCCCCACGAGCATCTTCTTCCTGTCGGACGAGATCTCGTACCCTCCGATCTTCCCCAGGTCCTTCTCCTTGAGCTCGGCGAGATCGAAGAGCATGAGGGACGGCTCCCGCTCCATGTCCTTGGTCCGGAGGTAATAGACCGAGTCACCAACGGCGCTGATCTGGCCGTAATTGGCCGTCTCGATGGGCAGGACGAGGATCCGGTCTTTAAGGCCGTCCGGGTCGACCTTGACGGAGACGGGTTTCTCGCCGCTCTCCGCCTTCTCCTCCTTCTTTTCTTCCTTCTTGGCCGCCGGCTTAGCCGGTTTTTCTTCTTCCTTCTTAGCGGCCGTTTCATCGCTCTTGGGTTCGAACGGCGACTTGGTATCCTTAGCGAGGGTCACGAGATAAACGCGCGATAAGGACACGTAGGCGTGGTTCCACTCCGTGGAGCTGTAAATCGGGTTGAAGTGGCGGTCGGAAACGAAGAAGAGGTACTTGCCGTCCGAGCTGAAGGACGGGTCGCCGGAGTTATACCAGCCGTCGGTCACTTCGCAGGTCTTTCGAGTGTCGAGCGAATAGAGGTAGACCTTGGCCATCTCGTCGACCTCAGGCTTGGCGTAGGCGATCCAGCGGCTGTCCGGAGACCAGGCATATTGGGTAATCTCCCAGCGCTCGGCCTTGACGACCTCCACGACCTCGTTCGTGGCGATGTCGACGTAGTTCAGCCTCTGCTTCTTGTCGCTCCACATGATCTTCCCGCTGTCGGGCGACCAATAGATCTGATATTTGTATGTGTCGGCGTCCTTCGTGAGTTGCTGGGGCTTTCCGGAGCCGTCCTGGGCTTCGATGGTGATCTCGTCCTCGCCGGTCGCATCCGAGATGTAGGCGATCCACTTGCCGTCGGGCGACCATTTGGAAGCGCGCTCGTGGACACCCGGGGTCCCGGTGAGGTTCCGGGTGTTCCCCTGTTTGACCGGGACGGTGAAGACATCTCCCCGCGCGCCGAAAAGCGCCCGTTTGCCGTCCGGGGCAATCTCGAAGTTCGCGATCCGGTCATCGACCCTGGCGATCCGGCCGCGTCCGGAGAGCTGGTCGTCGGCGATGACAATGGGAACGCGCCCGGTTTTTTCCGACGCCAGGTCGAACGTGTAGATGGTCCCGCCGTTCTCGAAGACGATGGCCTTCGGGCCGAGCGACGGGAACTTGATGTCGTATTCGGCAAAGTCCGTGAGCTTCCGGGTCCGCTTCGCCTCGAGCTCGTAGACATAAAGGTTCATTTTCTTCGTCTCATCCCGGTCGGAGATGAAATAGATCCGGTCACCGCTCCACATGGGGATGATGTCGAGGGCGGGATGATCGGTGATGTTCTCGATCTTCTTGGTCTCGAAGTCGTAGATCCAGATGTCGTCGGCCATGCCGCCGCGGTAGCGCTTCCAGGTCCTGAACTCGCGGAAGATGCGGTTGTAGGCGAGCTTTTTATCGTCCGGGGAGAATGAACAGAACCCGCCCCTGGGGAGGGGGATCTGTGACTGGATCCCTCCGGAAACGGAGGCCAGGAAGAGCTGACCGTTGAAGGAGTTCCACTCGATCATCCGGGAGCGGAAGACGATACTCTTGGCGTCATGCGTCCAGCCCATGACCAGGTTGTTCGGCCCCATGCGGTCGGAGATGTCGTCGCGGCCGAGAGAGGGAGTGAAGGTCAGCCGGAGGGGTGTGCCGCCCCCGGAAGGCATGAGGTAGACCTCCCGGTTCCCGTCGTATTCGCCGGTGAAGGCGATCTTCGTGCCGTCGGGTGAAAAGCGGGCGAACGCTTCGTAGCCTTCATGCGACGTGAGCTTCCGGGCGACGCCGCCGGCGATGGGGACCGTGTAGAGGTCGCCCGCGCAGCTGAAGACGATTTGGCTATCCGAGATGGCCGGGAACCGGAGGACGCGTGCCTCCTCAGCCGCGAATGAAGCGATCGAAAAGATAAATAATAGGACGATAATGCCGGGGACGAATTTGGATCTCACCTTGCCTCCTCTGGACTCGGATTACTGAAGGGCGAATATAGCATAAAACGTGGGGATCCCGCCAGCGGAATCCCGCTCCCGCTTTCTAATACGAACGCATTAGATAGTTTGACATCTGACTTTAAGCGGCCTGAAGCCGCCCTCACTCCCCCGACCCCCGGGGAACCAGTCCCGTCGGTTCCCCCCGTAGGAAAAGCCGACGGGTCCCCCCTCCGCTACGGGGGCTTGAGGACGGCATTCAGTGCCGTTCATACATTGTAACTTCTTTTATGCGTTCGTATTAGTCTCGATCAGGAGCTCTTTGCGCCTCTTCTCATCAAAACGCTCGATGGCATAGCGGAGGGTCGTCCTTGGGATGGCCGGCCCGTGCCGGAGAAGGAATTCCTCGAGCCGTCCCATGTCCTTCTTTCCGGCCTCGCGGAGGAGCCAGCCGTTGGCCTTTTGAACGAGGTCGTCGTCCGCGGAAAAGAGCGATCGCGAGATGCCGTAGATCGTGTCCAGATGTTCCTCTCTCTTCGCCAGCTTGATGAAGGAAACGGCCGAGGCCCGCTTGACCCAGCGGTTGGGATGCCCCGCCCAGGACTTGATCTTTTCTTCAAACTCCGGGTACATGACAATCAGCGCGCCCATGATCTCCGGACAAAAGACGTCCACCGAAGCCCAGTTGTCCAGGCGATTGGCTGCCAGCCAGCTTTTGACCTTGGAGAAAAGAGATTTCGGCAATTCCTTCTTGAACCTGGCCAGGATGAGGGCGCCGATGGCCTTGGCTTCGAGCTCGAGCTCGGGGAATACGATGTCGCAGAGCCGGATGGCATCGGCGACGGTCCAATCCTTCTTGATGGCCGCGTAAAGATCGGCCGCAATCGCCCGGATGTCGGGAGAAGAAACGCCATAGGACTTCACGGTCTCCTTAAAGTATTTCTGGACGTCCCTGGCTTTCCTGGG
>Ga0299915_10003339_pt1 | contig 11629 bp, 9 predicted proteins | sample RVTome_13_FD_200263 | JGI IMG/M metagenome (GOLD analysis project Ga0299915, IMG submission 200263) | Soil microbial communities from uranium-contaminated site in the Upper Colorado River Basin, Wyoming, United States - RVT92D227 (version 2) ... | reverse complement strand
AGGAAAACTTATGATTCTTACAATTGACGTTGGCAACACACAGACTGTATTTGGGCTTTTCAAAGGTGATGAACTTCTGAACTCCTGGAGGGCACTGACTCCTAAAACCAGGACTTCAGATGAGATAGCTGCGCTTATCTATGGCATGTTCTCGATGTGCAATTATAATTTCTCTGATTGTAAGGATGTCGTTATCTCAACTGTGGTACCGAGGTTGAGGGAGCAGCTATATGAGTTAAGCAGAAAGTACTTTCACGTAGAACCGCTCATTGTTGAGTTCGGTATAAAGACGGGTCTTGATATAGCCTATGAAAATCCGCACGAAGTTGGTGCCGATAGAATAGCCAACTCGGTCGCTGCCTCGAACCTGTTTGGTCCGAGGTGTGTGGTGGTTGATTTCGGCACCGCAACCACTTTTGATATCATCGATAACGGAAACCAGTACCTCGGTGGTGTGATAGTCCCGGGGGTTGAGATCTCTGCCGAAGCGCTTTTTTCACAGGCTGCCAAGTTGATGAAGGTTGAGTTAAGGGCTCCTTCAAACGTCATAGGTAAAAATACTGAGGACAGTATTCGCTCCGGGATAATATTTGGATATGCCGGGCTGGTCGATCACCTTGCCGGTCTCATCGAGGCAGAGATGAGCGGTAAACCGAGGGTTGTTTCCACCGGCGGGTTGGCTCACTTGATCGCGCCGCACAGCAACTCTATTGAACAGGACGACCCGGACCTGACCCTGAAGGGATTAAAATTCATCCATGAGTTAAACCGTTAAAATGTTTTGACACGAAAAAACTATTAAAATATAATACCCAAAAAATTTTACTTCACGGGAAAGGGATATGAACAAAAAAATTCTTATTACCAGGAGTGGCTATAAAGATCTCAAAAATGAACTTGACGACCTCATCAGGAATAAAAGGAGAGAGGTCGCGGAGCGTCTTAAGGAAGCAAAGGACTTTGGTGATTTGACCGAGAATTCGGAATATGAAGATGCAAAGAACGAGCAGGCTTTCGTTGAGGGGCGAATCTTGCAGATAAACGATATTCTATCGAAAGCAGAAATAGTCTTGGAGCGCCATAACGCCAGATCAGTGAAAATAGGTTCTTCTGTCACTCTTAAGAATATTAATTCTAATGAAACCGTAAGGTACAGGCTGGTAAGTTCAGTTGAATCCGACCCATTGAATAACAAGATTTCCTATGAATCCCCGCTGGGTACCTCTATTATTGACAAGAAGGTCGGATCAACCGTAAAAGTTGAAGTTCCGGCAGGTGTTATAAAATATGAGATCCTGGATATAGACTGAACGTCAGGTATAAGGGCTGTTAATTTGGAACATAGTGATGGTATTGCCCCAGAACGTCTTGAAAAAATAGCCAGGCTGAAGGAAGCGGGCGATATTGTCTATTATGAGGATTTTAAAAAAATTGACGAAATTTCAGAAATAAGGGGGGAAAATTCCCACCTTCAAGCCTCAGAGCACTCCGACCAGACGGTAAGGACTGCCGGACGAGTAACAGCTATAAGGGAGCACGGCAAGTCAACGTTTGTCAATATTGGCGACGGAGAAAAAGAAATCCAGTTGTATTTTAATCAGTCGAAGTTGATGACGCAGTATGAGAAGTTGAAGCTTCTTGACATAGGAGACTGGGTGGGTGTAAAGGGTGGTGTTTTCAAAACTCGAACCGGTGAGCTTTCTGTTAGCGTCGAAGACTTTAAGATTTTGAGCAAGTCTCTGCGCGTCATGCCGGAGAAATATCATGGGCTCAAGGATAAGGAAACGAGGTATCGCCAGCGCTATCTGGACCTGATCGTAAACCCGGATGTCAGGGCTGTTTTTATGTTGAGAAACAGGATAATTGCTCAAATAAGGAACTTCCTGGATTCCCGTGAGTTCATTGAAGTTGAGACGCCGATGCTGCAGCCTATACCGGGGGGGGCGACAGCTAAACCCTTTGTTACGTACCACAATGCTCTTGGCATGGAACTCTTTCTGCGAATTGCCCCGGAGTTATATTTAAAAAGGCTGGTGGTCGGTGGTTACCAACGGGTTTACGAGATAAACCGGAACTTTCGAAATGAAGGGATTTCCTACAAGCACAATCCTGAGTTCACAATGCTTGAGATATACCAGGCGTTTGCTGATTATGAGGATATGATGAAACTCACCGAAGACCTTTTCAGGCATATTTTTAGCTCAATCGATCTACCCGCAAAAGTCTCATTCAGAGGTCTTGAAATAGACTTCAACTCGCAGTGGGAGAGGTCAACCATGCTAGAGGCAATTGAAAAGAAGACCGGTCTAAAAATTAATTTAGACATGCGGTTGGAGGAGCTCATTGGTCTTGCCAGGAATGTGGGATTGGAGATCGGCGGTAATATGCGAAAAGGCGAGATAATTAACGAGATTTTTGAGCAAAAGGTCCAGCCTGATATTATTAATCCAACCTTTATAAAAGACTATCCAAAGGAGATATCACCGCTCGCACGCACGACGGATTATGACAGTAATCTAACAGAACGTTTTGAGCTTTTTATAGCAGGCGAGGAGATCGCAAATGCGTTTTCTGAGCTAATCGATCCCATTGAGCAGCGCCTCAGGTTTGAAGAGCAAGCCAGGCTAAAACCCGACGATGAAGTTGAAAAGAGAGTGGATAATGATTTCATAAGAGCGCTTGAATATGGGATGCCTCCTACCGGTGGGTTAGGCATCGGTGTTGACCGCATTGTCATGATGTTATCGAACTCCTCTTCAATCAGAGATGTCATTCTCTTCCCCCAGATGCGACCAGAACATCTTGTTTGACATTAAAATTAATATTAATTATTAATATTATTTTAAATTATAGTATTTTGATGATATAATTTACCGCAAGAGGTGTATTGAGATGTTATGCGACAAATGTAAGAAAAATCCTGCCAAGATCTTCTTGACAAAGATAGATGCAGGGTCAACTAATAAATATAATCTCTGTGAGGAGTGCGCTGCTGAGCTTGCTTCCGAGATGAACCCGACGAAGTTTCTTTTTAACCTGCCTCAACTTGTCGCGGAGATGTTTGGAATATCGATTGCAAACCTTGGCGAAAACCCACTTGAGGACCTATTGACTTGCAGCGATTGTGGTTATTCGTACAAGGATTTTAAAAGTACCGGAGTACTGGGCTGCAGCAACTGCTATGAATCGTTTTCTGATCAACTTGAACCGATAATTAAATCCATGCAGAACAGCTATGAACATACGGGGAAAACGATAAAGAGAGACGAGGACAAGACCAGTAATGCTAAAGAAATTGCTAAGCTGAAAAAGCAGTTGCAGGAACATGTCCTTCTGGAGCAGTATGAGGAAGCGGCGAAGGTCCGGGACCAGATAAGATTGCTTGAGAAGGATAAGAACGCCGATTCCCGTCAAAAGGAAGATTTATTATGAACAGGGATATTATTTTGGATACAGGTGAAAATTGGATGTCAGTATCCGGGCCAGAGAATAATATTGTGCTGACCTCGAGAGTCAGGCTGGCAAGGAACATCGCAAAGATGCCTTTCCCGAATTGGGCAGACGAAAATAAGAGGGTTGAGATCCTGAATGTTGTGAAAAAAGCCTTCAAGGAAGGGGACCTGTCGAATTTCAAAGTATATAAACTTGATGATATTTCGGATATCGATAAGATGTATCTCTCTGAAGAATACCTGATCAGCCACGATTTTCTGGAACCCAGGGTAGGAAGAGCAATCGCCCTGCGAGATGACAGGCATGTGTGTGTGATGATAAATGAGGAAGATCATATGAGGATACAGTGCATTCTTCCGGGGCTGAATATTAAGAAGTGCTACCAGGAGACTTTTGGTGTGGAGCAGTTGCTGGAACAGGGAATGGAATTTGCTTTCTCTGAGAAAATCGGCTTTTTGACCGCATGTCCTACAAATGTCGGTACTGCGCTAAGGGCTTCAGCACTGCTGCATCTACCCGCGATGGTGATTTCACAGAAAATGAATAATCTGACAACCATGCTGATGAAGGTCGGCGTGGTAGTTCGCGGTGCCTTCGGCGAAGGTACAAATGTAGCGGGGAACCTGTTCCAGGTTTCAAACCACATCACACTTGGCAAGAGCGAAGATGAAATTCTGGAGAACATAAATTCAATAATATTGAACATCGTTGAGAAGGAAAAGAATACACGCTCTTTGCTGCTAAGTGAATCAAAAGAGAAAATTATGGACAACGCCTCAAGGGCATATGGTATTTTGACTCATGCCATTACGTTGACATATGAGGAGGCTATTGAGCTATTGTCGATGATAAGGATGGGCTCTGATCTTGGTCTTATAACGCTGACTCCTGACCTTAACTTTAATGAGATCATGATATCGATCAGGAGTTCGCATATTGCCAAGATTGCCGGGAGCAAGTTGAGCGATGGTGAGGAGTGCTCAGCAAGGGCTGATTTCATAAGATCAAAGTTAGAATTAAATAAAATACATTAGAGAAGGTGAAATAAAATGTTTGAAAGGTTTACCGAAAGGGCCAGAAGAGTGGTTGTTCAGGCTCAGGAGGAAGCTAAAAAATTAAATCAAAACTATATAGGCACTGAGCATTTACTCCTGGGCCTTTTGAAAGAAGAAGAAGGAATTGCCACCAAGGCTTTAATGAACCTTGGTTTGAGGTTTGAGGACGTAAGGAAAGGGGTTATCGATATAGTCGGCAAGGGTGAGGTTCAGCCCGTGGGACATATACCGTTTACACCCCGTGCAAAGAAGGTACTCGAACTCTCACTTCGTGAAGCCCTACAAATGGGCCATAACTACATTGGTACTGAGCATATTCTTCTTGGGCTCATACGTGAGGGCGAAGGTGTGGCAGCCAGAGTCCTTTTAAATCTCGGAGTGGATATCGAAAAGGTCAGGGAACAGATACAGGATCTGCTTCGCGGCCAGGTCTCATATGAAGGTCTGGAGAGCCAGTCAGGTACAAAGCAGAGCAGATTATTGAACCAGTTTGGAAGGAACCTGACACAGCTCGCGCGAGAGAATAAGCTCGATCCGGTCGTCGGCAGGAAGAAGGAGATTGAGCGTGTCATGCAGATTCTGAGCAGAAGGACCAAGAACAACCCGGTTTTGATTGGTGAGCCGGGAGTGGGCAAGACGGCTATCGTTGAGGGACTCGCACAGAACATAGTGGCAAATGAGGTACCACTGTCGCTCAAGGGCAAGGAGATCTATTCGCTCGATCTGGGTTCGCTTGTTGCCGGATCGCGTTATCGCGGCGATTTTGAAGAGAGGATGAAAAAGGTTCTTACAGAGATCAGGCAGAATGGAGACATAATACTCTTCATAGATGAGATGCACACCCTTGTTGGGGCAGGTGCCGCGGAGGGTGCGATAGATGCTGCGAGTATTTTAAAACCGATGCTGGCGCGTGGTGAGCTGCAGACGATTGGTGCCACCACATTGAATGAATACAGAAAATATGTCGAGAAGGATGCTGCGCTTGAGCGCAGGTTTCAACCTATCTATGTTGATGAACCTTCTGTTGAGGATACCATTGAAATTCTGAAAGGTCTCAGAGACCGCTATGAAGCACATCACCGGATTATGATAATCGACGAAGCACTTGTGGCTGCGGCAAGACTTTCTCACCGCTATATCTCCGACCGCTATCTTCCCGATAAAGCAATAGACCTCATCGATGAGGCAGCTTCGCGTGTCAAGATACAGATGATGACTGCTCCATCGAACTTTAAGGAGATAGAGGAGGAGATCAGACAAGTTAGACAGGAAAAGGAATCTTCAATTGAGTCACAGGAATTTGAAAAAGCTGCAAAGCTCAGGGATAAGGAAAAGAAGCTCATAGATGAGAAGCGTAAAATAGAGACGGAGTGGAGAGTGCCGCGTGATGATATTCAGGCAAAGGTGAGTGAGAATGAGGTTGCCGAGGTGCTCTCAAGCTGGACAGGCATTCCGGTGGTAAGACTTACGGAGGAGGAGTCGTCCAAGTTGATGCGCATGGAAGAAGAGCTTCATAAACGGATTATTGGGCAGGATGATGCGGTCAAAGCCGTTTCACGTGCCATAAGAAGGTCTCGGTCCGGGTTGAAGGATCCCAAAAGACCAACCGGTTCCTTTATCTTCCTCGGTCCGTCCGGTGTGGGCAAGACTGAGCTCGCAAGGACGCTGGCGGAATACCTGTTTGGAGATGAGGATACCCTGATCCAGCTCGATATGTCCGAATATATGGAGAAACACACTATTTCCAGGCTCATAGGTTCACCTCCGGGATATATCGGCTTTGAAGAAGGAGGTCAACTTACTGAGATGGTAAGGAGAAAACCATTCTCGGTAATTCTTTTCGATGAGGTCGAAAAGGCACATCAGGATGTCTTTAATGTGCTTCTCCAGATACTTGAGGATGGACATCTTACGGATGCACAGGGACATAAGGTTGACTTCAGAAATACGATTGTCATCATGACGTCCAACCTTGGTGCAAGGGATATACAGAAATCAACCCCGCTGGGTTTCAAGAAATCCGATGGCGAGTCAATTGACTTCACAAAGATGAAGTCGCTTATAATGGATGAGCTAAAGAGAACCTTCAGGCCGGAGTTCATAAACCGTATTGACGACATCATAATATTCCATCAATTGACTGATGATGATGTTTACAAGATCATCGACCTGCTGATGAAGAGAGTGGCAGATCGGCTTGATGAAAGGAAGATAAGCGTCGTTTTATCCGAGCGAATGAAGAAGCATCTGTTATCTGAGGGTTATGAGGTGACGCTGGGAGCAAGGCCAATGCGCAGGGCTATCCAGAAGTTGATCGAGGACCCGTTATCAGAGGAGATCCTGACAGGCAACATAAAGGACGGTGATATGGTAGAGGCTGATTACACCGATAAGGAAGTTGTAATCCACACCAAAGAAAAGGTGTCAACCAAGTAATGTTAAGATTTGATAACCAAACGGGGTAATGTCTATAGATTTATGGTGATACTTGACTAAAGACAGAATTATTTTTGAGTGCGAACAGTGCGGACATACTTCACCCAAATGGGTCGGTAGATGTCCGCATTGTGATTCCTGGAATACTTTTGTTCAGAAGCAGGCGACAAAGGATATAGCTGCGCAGCAACCAGTAATCGATCTCAAGAAGATCTCCGATATTGATTTCCCGGTCGAATGCTGGATGCCCACTGGAATCTCTGAATTCGACAGGGTCTTGGGCAATGGGATACTAAAGGGATCCACCTGTCTAATTGCAGGAGAACCGGGGATTGGCAAGACTACGCTTTTGATGCAGGTTGCAGATGCGATATCAAGACAGGGCAAGAAGGTTTTTTATTTTTCGGGAGAGGAGTCGCTTTCCCAGCTATATCAGAGAGCCAGACGGATACATGCCGATTCGGGTGAGATATTTCTTGCAAATACAAGCGAGGTGAACTCCATCGTTGCTGCAATGGAGACAGAATGTCCGGATCTGCTTATCGTTGATTCGATTCAGACTGTCTACGACAAAAACATAGCATCATCAGCCGGCAGTATTATACAGGTGCGCAGCGGCACTCTGGCTATCTCTTCTACTGCGAAAAATTTGGGTGTATCAACGATATTGATAAGCCATATAACCAAAGAAGGCAGCATTGCGGGACCGAAAATAACCGAGCACATTGTTGATGCGGTAATATCCTTTGAGGGTGATGAGAACAGGGGCAATCGAATCTTAAGGAGCAGCAAGAACAGATTTTCATCTACAAATGAGGTTGGTATTTTTGAGATGACCGAGATGGGTCTCACTCCTATCGAAAATCCATCAAAATTCTTCCTCTCGGAACGCATCCAAAATTCAGCAGGTTCTGTAGTGATGCCGACCGTTGCCGGTGTCAGGCCAATACTGGTGGAGATACAGGCACTTGTTTCCAGAAGTCATGATAATTATCCCCGTAGGTCGAGCAACGGGATCGACTATAATAGGGCGATGCTGATGGTTGCGGTGCTCGAAAAAAGGGCTGGTCTCAAGCTTTATTCGAGTGATGTATATTTAAATGTGGCGAGCGGGATGAGGATAAGCGAACCTGCTTGTGATTTAGCTGTTGCGGTCGCAATAGCTTCGTCTTACTACGGTATACCGGTAGATCCTGGTGCTGTGATCTTCGGTGAGGTTGGTCTGGGGGGCGAGGTGAGGTCAGTGTGCTATACTGCACAGCGGCTCAATGAGATTGAATCGCTTGGATTTGATAGAGCGTTCTCTCCGAAGTCCTCAAAGAAGGTTTGCAGAAATAAAAGTCAATTAGATATAATAGAAATAAATAAGATTGAAGATGCTCTGAGTAAGCTTGGCATCAAGGATAATATGTATGCAAGTGGAACAAAAGAGCGATAAGATTATTATCGAGCACCTCGCAAAGGTGGCTCCCGGTACCGATCTCAGGTATGGAATAGACCATATCATCAAGGCTAAGACCGGAGCGCTGGTTGTTATAGGGGACTCCAAAAAAGTCATGAATATAGCCGAAGGTGGCTTCTTCATCAACTGTGAATTCACATCCTTCAAACTCTACGAGCTTGCCAAGATGGATGGGGCTATCATTCTGAACAACGACATAACAAAGATAATAAAAGCAAATACCCAACTAATCCCGGACCCCAGCCTTCCCACGAATGAGACCGGTACAAGGCACAGGACAGCTGAGCGGACTGCCAGACAGACCGGCGCGTTGGTCATCTCAATATCGCAGAAACGCGATGTGGTTTCACTTTATTTTGATGGAACGAAATATGTGCTTGATGATATAAATGTCGTGCTGGAGCGCGCGAACCAGGCATTAAGGACACTTGAGAGATATAAGACAAGACTGAATGAAGTCTATCTTAGCCTGACAATGCTTGAGATTAAAAACCTCGTAACGCTTTTTGATGTTGCTTCTGTTATCCAGCGAATACAAATGCTGATAACAGTTTCAAGAGAGGTTGAAAGATATATAAATGAGTTGGGAATTGAAGGCAGGCTCATTGAGATGCAGAAAAACGAGCTAATGGCCGATGTTGTTTTTAACAGTTTTGATTTGATAAAAGATTATCTGGATAACTCGAAAGATGGAGAACTGCAGGATATAAAAGAAAAGATATTGCTGCAGAAATCGGAGAAGTTAGCAACAATTGAACAGATCATAGCATTGCTCGGATATCAAAAAGATAAAATACCCAAGGACAGAATCGTCACTCCAAAAGGATACCGGATCTTGAGCAAGGCATTGAAACTGCCGCAATCAATGTACGAGATATTGATTTCCCGTTTTGAGGACTTACCAGGTATCTTAAAAGCGAAGAAGGAAGATATCTCTTCCATTGAGGGGCTCGATATAAAGAAAGCCGTGTCTTTGATCGAGAGCTTGAACACGCTCAAGGAAAACATCACAAGCGAAGGTGTAAAAACCATCTAATTTCGTTTTATCCCTTTTTTCTTTTTGTGTTAATATTCAATCAAACTGCAACATGGAGGGAGAGATTCAGGTTATTATTTGTATTGGAGGAATTAATGCTGATCTGGATATTTAGGTTATTCTTTGCAGTATTTGGTGGTATAGGTGGGTATGAAATCGGTAGATTTATCCAGCAGAGAACTAATTTTATAGCTGACAAAGTTTATATAAATGTACTTATAATTTTCATATCGGTAATAGTATTTGCCGCCATCGGATTCTTAATAGGCAATTACCTGGGCAGGAGATCGCAGCGTGCACTTGTCAGGGCAGAGGAAAATATCGGCAAGCTGCCTGGGTCGGATTTGCTCGCAATAGTTGTTGGATTCGTCTTCTCACTGATAGTTGCTTTATTGCTTTCTATTCCGGTTTTTTTTATTCCGGTAGTGGGTAAATTCATTTCAATTTTCCTCATTGTTGTAGCTACTTATGTCGGAGTGAGGTTGTCGATACGCAACAAGGAGCGTCTGAGGCATCTCCTAAAGATAGGAGAAGGGGACACAAAAGAAGTGAGCCAAGGGAGGATGCCCACATCAAAGATTCTTGACTCGAGTGTGCTCATCGACGGAAGGATCGCTGACATCTGTTCGACGGGGTTCATCGAAGGAGAACTGATTATTCCCAACTTCGTTTTGAGCGAACTGCAGGAGATTGCTGATTCTTCAGATAGCCTCAAACGAAATAGGGGAAGGACAGGATTGGATATAGCAAAGAGAATGCAAAGTGAAATTAACGTAGGAGTAACGATTTTAAACGAAGATTTTTTGCAGCTTCCGTCTGTGGATGTAAAGCTCATAGCTCTTGCGAAGAAGATGAGCGCTTCAATAATAACCAATGATTATAACTTAAACAAGGTAGCTGACCTTCAGGGCGTCAAGGTATTGAACATTAACGACCTCTCCAATGCGATTAAACCGATGGTCCTGCCCGGTGAAAGAATGGTGGTTAATGTGATTAAAGAAGGGAAAGAGGCTGATCAGGGGATAGCATATCTTGATGACGGTACCATGGTTGTCGTTGAGGAAGGCAAGAAGTTCGTAGGGACCCAGATTGAAGTCAGCGTTACCGGTGTTCTGCAGACATCTGCCGGCAGGATGATATTCACAAAATTCGAAGAGGCTTAGATAGAGGAATAAGGTTGTGATGGACGGGAAGGTCGGTGCTATCATATGCGCTGCTGGCGCAAGCACCCGCATGAGCGGCAAGATGAGCAAACAATTAATACCACTACGCGGCAAACCTGTTATTGCGCATACCATTAATGAGTTTGAGAAATCATCCAGAATATCCGAGGTAATACTTGTGGTCAACAGGGGTGTGATTGATTACTACAAGCAAAATGTTGTCGAGAAGTATAACTTCAAAAAGATCAGGAAGGTTGTGGGCGGTGGCATTAACAGGCAGGATTCGGTTTACAACGGACTGCTTGCACTGAGTCCATATATTGAGATTGTATCTATTCATGATGGTGCCCGACCGCTGGTAACAACAGAACTGATCGATAAAACAATAGAGCTGCTTGGCGATAAAAGCGGAATAGTGGTAGCTGTACCTGCTCAGGATACGGTCAAGATTGTCGGTGAGGATGGGATTGTGGTGGAAACGCCGAAAAGGAGTCTATTGTGGGCGGTACAAACTCCACAGGTTTTCCCGTTTAAGTTAATTAAGGAAGCCATCGAACGGGCAAACGAAGAGGGGTTTGTGGGCACTGATGACGCAAGTCTTTTAGAACGACTCGGTTACAAGATACACATCGTGCTGGGAATGAAGGAAAATATGAAGATCACCACCCCGATTGATTTAACAATAGCTGAAGTAATCATGAACGAGAGGTAGCGGATGCTTAAAGTTGGTTTTGGCTTTGATGTCCACAGGTTCACAAGAGACCGAGATCTCATTATTGGTGGGGTTAAAATCCCATACGAGGAAGGTCTTATCGGACATTCGGATGCAGATGTCCTTGTTCATGCAATAATGGATGCGCTGCTCGGCTCATTCAGTGAAAAGGACATAGGTCAGCACTTTCCAAATACGGACAGGGAACTTGAGGGCATCTCAAGCATTGAATTGCTAACCAGAGTTGGAAGGATACTTAAGAAAGCCGGTAGAAAAATAATCAATATTGACAGTGTGATAATCATGGAATCC
>Ga0299915_10003338_pt1 | contig 11630 bp, 12 predicted proteins | sample RVTome_13_FD_200263 | JGI IMG/M metagenome (GOLD analysis project Ga0299915, IMG submission 200263) | Soil microbial communities from uranium-contaminated site in the Upper Colorado River Basin, Wyoming, United States - RVT92D227 (version 2) ... | reverse complement strand
CAACGCAGACTCTATGGGGAACGTCGACTTTCAGAAGAGAGGACAAAATTACTTAAAGAAGCAGGTTTCGATCTTGAACCTCAAAGTGAAAAAAGATGGATGAGCAATTTTTATTCGTTGAAAAAATATATAGAAAAAGGAAAATTCCCATCGGAAAGTTCAGGTGTTTACGACTGGGCAGCTAGGTTAAATAAAAATTGGCACACTTTGCCTGATTGGCAGAAAAAACTACTTATAGAAATAAAATTTGTGTGGCCTTCACAAGATCGTAAATGGGAACAACGCCTTGATGAATACGTTAAGTTCATCGAGTCAGGAGACTCGTTTGAAAATCACAGGGAAGTTTACAACTGGAGGCAAACCCAAAAGGCTGCCAAGAGAGACGGGACATTACCAAAGGAAAGAGAGGATAAATTAAATTTGATAGATTTTTTCAAACCTCTACACGAGCTGGAATACAACTGGAAAAAAATAGAGGCACAAAATAAAACGTGGGATAATGATTATGAAACTTACAAAAATCATGTAGAGTCTGGAAAAGAAATAAAAAAAGGAAGTCAGTTGCAGAGGTGGAGATTAGACCAGTTAAAGGATAAGAAAAAATTATCCAAAGAAAAAATTGAAAAATTAAAAAGAATCGGATTCTTTAAATCCTTGCATAAAAATAAAAAAGGTAAAATTTTATTATAAGAAATGAAGGGCCACCCGATCGGGTGGCCCTTCTTTTTGGTGCGCCGGGAGGGATTTGAACCCTCACGCTTTTGGGCAACGGTTTTTGAGACCGTCGCGTCTGCCGTTCCGCCACCGGCACATACTGGAGGAGAGCTAGGGAGTCGAACCCTATACGCCTTTTGAGGGGCGTTCCCGCTTTCCAAGCGGGTGCCTTACCGTCCGGCCCGCTCTCCGTGGTCAGGGCGGCAGGATTTGAACCTGCGACCTCTCGCACCCCAAGCGAACGCGCTACCCCTGCGCTACGCCCTGACAATCTGGAGGAAGGTGCTGGGATTGAACCAGCGACACCTTTCGGTGTTACGGTTTAGCAAACCGCTGCCTTACCGCTCGGCCAACCTTCCAAACTGGAGGAGAGACTGGGATTTGAACCCAGGACACCCGAAGGTGTTCCCGCTTTCGAGGCGGGTGCGATCAGCCGCTCTGCCATCTCTCCATGGAGGAAGGGGTGGGATTCGGACCCACGGGTCCCGTGAGGGGCCTCCCGCTTTCAAGGCGGGTGCAATAGACCGGGCTCTGCCACCCTTCCACAACTGGTGCCGGACGCGGGGATCGAACCCGCCACATGACGCTTATGAGACGCCCGCGACCACCCTGGTCACCTATCCGGCATAGCCGGCGACAGGAATCGAACCTGCTGCCTTCGGTTTACAAAACCGTTGCTCTTCCTCACGAGCTACACCGGCATTTATTGTTAGACAACAAATCTGGAGCCCGAAGTCGGAATTGAACCGACCATCTCGTCCTTACCAAGGACTTGCCCCGCCATCTGGGCCTTTCGGGCATGGAGGCCAATGTCGGAATTGAACCGACGTATGCGGTTTTGCAGACCGCCACCTGAGCCACTCGGTTAATCGGCCAAAATTTAGACCCGGGCCAAACCAGTGCGCTTTTACCGCACGGCCCGGGCATCCCTCGTCGTGTCCACGGCGGCGTTGACTGCGCCGCCTACTGTTCGCTTCCCTGCCGCCCACGGTTGTCAGGCCATGGCCACGGCTCGGTTGCGGGGGGATTCTCACCAGGTAGCCGCCGGCTTGCGCCCTTGGCCTTGAACCCCAGGCCCATTACAGGCCCGCCCACCTTACGGCCGGATCATCTTCCGCACAGTCCTGGTGTTGCCCAGGACCCCGACGCCCGACACGACTCGGAAACTGGAGCTGGTTGCGTGAATCAAACACGCTCTGGGTTTCCCCGGCTCATTACGAATGAGCTGCCGTCTCATTTGGCTAAACCAGCAAATCTGGAGCGACCATCGGGAATCGGACCCGAGTCTCAGCGTTGGCAACGCTGTGTTCTACCCCTGAACTACGGTCGCATGGAGCGGGAGCCGAGACTCGAACTCGGTTAGCCAGCTTGGAAGGCTGGAGCCCAACCCATAGGCCACTCCCGCACTTGGGGGCTTGTCGGTTGATCCGTGGCCTCCCATCCCCCTGCCACGGATTATTGTATCCTTACGGACCCGACGTTTTTGGTTGCCTCCCCAGGGATCGAACCTGGAATCTCCTGATTCAGAGTCAGGCGTCCTGCCAATTAGACCAGGAGGCATCAAATTTTCCCTGGAGCTGGAATCGAACCCGCATTATCCGGTCCAAAGCCGGATGTCCTGCCCTTAGACGATCCAGGGGTGAGGTTGCGCAGGTTGCACGATCAGCTCCTTGAAGTTGGCACCGGAACAGGGGATCGAACCCCGATAGGCGGATTAACAATCCGCTGCATTACCATTATGCTATACCGGTATAAATCTGGCGGGCCCCGTAGGAATCGAACCCACGTCTGCCGGGTTGGAGCCGGCCGGTCTACCATTGACCTAGAGACCCATGTTGGTGCCGGCGGAGGGACTTGAACCCCCATGACCGTGGCCAGGGCGTTTTAAGTGCCCCGCGTCTGCCGTTCCGCCACGCCGGCGATCTTGGTCGACAGGGAGGGACTTGAACCCTCACGGTGTTTCCACCACTGGCTTCTGAGACCAGCGCGGCTGCCGTTACGCCACCTGCCGATGTTGGTGCCCCTGCCGGACTTGGACCGGCGTCTCCCCGCTTTACGGGCGGGTCGCATTGTCTAAGGTTGGCCTTTGCCGAGGCGTATACTCGGTTTCCAACTCCATGCTACCTTCGGGACGTTTGGTGCGGTCGGGGGGACTCGAACCCCCACGCCATCTCTGGTGCCAGCACCTCAAGCTGGTGCGTCTGCCATTTCGCCACGACCGCATATTTGTTCCAGGGCTGGCGGCCAACGGTCTCCGCGGCCCGTCAGCCGTCTATTTGATCCTCCCTTGCGGTAGGACCCTGGAATGTTTGGTGACCCCGGAGGGACTTGAACCCCCATCTCTGGCCTTAGAAGTGCCGCACACGATCCGTTGTGCTACGGGGTCGATCTGGTGGTCCCGGACGGAATCGAACCGCCATGGCCGGTTTAGGAAACCGGTGCCCTTTCCATTAGACGACGGGACCGTAGGCCCTGCCGGAGTCGAACCGGCGACTCAGCCTTCGGAGGGCTGCGTGATGTCCACTTCACCAAAGGCCTGTAAACTGGTGGGTCCAGAAGGAATTGAACCTTCACTCCGGCGTTCGTAGCGCCGTGGTCTATCCGTTAGCGTATGGACCCGTTGGTGCGTCGTAGAGGAATCGAACCCCTGTAGCCAGTGTGTAGGACTGGCGCCCTGCCATTAGACGAACGACGCATTTGGTGCTCCCCCGGAGAGTCGAACTCCGTTTTCCAGATTAAGAGTCTGGCACTTCACCACTAAAGTTTGAGGAGCGTTTGGTGGAGGCCGTGGGAGTCGAACCCACCTTGAGGTTTCCCTCGCTGATTAAAAGTCAGGTGCGCAGCCGCTACGCCAGACCTCCATGAGTTGTAGGTGTCTTCCATTTCCGTTTTCGCACTGTCACTCCTTTGTCACGTTGTTGTCACTGGTGCGGCCAGAGGGATTCGAACCCCCACGGTCTCCCGCCTGGTCCTAAGCCAGGTGCGTCTGCCGTTCCGCCATGGCCGCGAAGATGGTGCCGTCTGTCGGGATCGAACCGACTGCCTCCTGTGCTTCAAACAGGCGCTCTACCCTCTGAGCTAAAACGGCGTTTCGGGTGTCCTGCCACTGAACGACCGGCCCTAAGGCCGGCTGGGAATCGAACCCAGGTTTCCCTGTTGAAGGTGTGCTACCGTTGCACCAAGGCCCCGCCTCTCGGCCACGCCTGCCGGGGTCGAACCGGCATCTCCATCAGGTGGTGGGTCAGGTAGGACTCGAACCTACGAAGCCCCGTAGGGCGCCTGATCTACAGTCAGGCGGCTTTGCCGCTTACCCGACTGACCCGCAAAACAAAGAGGGGTGGCCCCTTTCGGAACCACCCCTCTTCGTCTGCTGACTAAACTTTTTCTTGAGACTTAGAGTGGGGTTCCCCTTCCGGTGAGCGTCCAGAAGCCTAGATTCAGGCTATACTGTTGGCGCCCTGACCGGCACGACATAGCTTTTACCACGGACTTTGGGGTCCTGGATGTGGTGGGCAATAATGTCGTGACTCTGTGTCTCATGATGCTGAAAAGATACTCCTCGTTACGATCCCCGTCAAGGGAATCTTTTATTTAATTTGGGGTGGATAGTCGGGATTGAACCGACGCGGGGTGATTCACAATCACCTGAACTGCCACTGTTCTATACCCACCATAAACTGGTAGTCCCTGTTGGACTCGAACCAACGACCCCTTCCATGTCAAGGAAGTGCGCTACCTCTGCGCCAAGGGACTGTGCCGGCCGCCACCGTGCGCTCCGAACTCTGTCGGCGGTCTTGGCCGGTCTTTCTCCGAGGAAGTTTCCCGGATAGCTGATCCGGTTTGCTATGCTCTGAGAATCTGGTGGACCTTGCCGGGATCGAACCGGCTACCTCCGCCATGCCATGGCGGCGCTCTCCCAGGTGAGCTAAAGGCCCGTAAATTTTGGTGGCGCCACGGAGACTCGAACTCCGCTCTCCTGATTGAAAGTCAGGTATCCTAGCCGCTAGACGATGATGCCACAAGTTGTGCTAGGTTCTCGACCTTCCATCTGGTGCCTCTTGCAAGTGGTGGCGTCAGCGGGATTTGAACCCGCGATCTTCTGGTTGAGAACCAGACATCCTGGGCCGCTAGACGATGACGCCGTAAACTGGTGGTCTCGGAAAGAATCGAACTTTCACCTGGCGGTTATCAACCGCCTGCTCCACCTTAGAGCTGCGAGACCGAAGTGGCGGGCCGTAGGGGGATTGAACCCCTGGTCTCTCCCGTGACAGGGGAGCGTCTTAGCCACTCGACTAACGACCCTTGAGCGCCCCCGGTTTTTCGGCGTCCGGACGCCTTCATCAGAACAATCCCCGGCTTTCGCCGGACGTTGATAGGCCGGCCCAGGGGCTAGACCGGTCTTTCTGAATTTGGTGCGGGTCTTGGCGGCGTCCTTACCAGGGTGGCCCTGGGGCTCCTGTGGCATGACGCTGGGGTGTTCGCGCACCCCCACCCCGCGAAGGGTGATTTCACCTCGACCCTATCAGGGCCGGAGCCCCGAATGTGGTGGACCTGAGCGGGATCGAACCGCTTGCCTCGTCGTTGCGAACGACGCGCTCTCCCAGATGAGCTACAGGCCCGTAAAGTTTTGGAGAACCGGGGACTCGAACCCCGCTGTATCCTGCTTGCAAAGCAGGCGACCACGCCTGGCAGTCCCGTCCCCCACAGTCATCGAGAGGTAGGCGTGTAGCAACGCCTCGTTTAGTTCCAGAGTGTGCCCCCGCCTGGGAATCGAACCCAGGGTCTCAATCCGCGAGGGCTACGGCCGGGGCCGGTGTCCTACCACTAGACGACGAGGGAGATACCTTCTCTGATCCTTCGATGATTTTTGGTGGACAATTTCCGGTTTCATCGCCCCTGCCGGCGTTGCCACGGTTGACGGATCGTAGCGTTTCCCTTGCGGGAGGCTTGCGTCCGGCTCGTAGCCGGTCAGTCTTACATGGTCAGGATGGCAGGATTTGAACCTGCGACCCCCTGGACCCGAGCCAGGTGCGCTACCCCTGCGCTACATCCTGATTACTTCTTCTCCTCTACGGCGACCGGCACGTTGTAGAACCGCCGGCACTCGTTGCAGTGGAACCTGTCGACCAGGGTAGGACCGCGGCCCCCGACGAAGTCCAGGGTCGTGCGGGCCTCCAGGTTCATGCTGGTCCCGCAGTCGGGGCATCCCTGATCGGTTGTTGCTGTGATCGTCATATTTCCCTTCAAGTTGGTCAGGGCGACAGGGATTGAACCTGTGACCTCCTGCTCCCAAAGCAGGCGCGTTACCACTTCGCTACGCCCTGGTGGTGGTTCCGTCGAGAGTCGAACTCGATCCGGGCCCTAATCTAGGACTTATGGCGGGTATAAGCCGCCCCATGCCGCCGCACACCTCGGAACCCCTATAAACGTCGAAGGCCGCTGAGGGTTTCCCTCTCAGCGGCCTTTGGCGAATCTTTGGGTCTGAGAGGGTTAGGCTATGGGCTCCGTATCGACGGTCGCCGGCGCAATGATAGCGGCTTCATGGCGTGGGGCCATGGGCGCTATGGGTGCGAAGACTACGTTCGACTTGAAGTTCACTGCCTTCTCCTGGGAGACCGAGATAAAACCCGCCAGAATTGAGCATCGTTGAGAGGCTTGGCAGGTGTGCTTTGGGAGCGGGACCGGGAGTTGAACCCGGTTGGTCAGGTTATGAGCCTGATGAGTGGCCGTTACTCTATCCCGCATCACTCTAGTTGTTCGACCCTCGAAATATAGCAAAGCGTTCGTTTGGGTGCAACAACTATTTTCTATTTTTTTTGAGCTTCTGAGAGACCAGAAAACCTGTGCCTTTGCAGGGTTTACACCCAGCCGTCTTGAACGCGCCGACCCCGACAATGCCTTTTCCGTCGCAGTCTTGGCACGGACGCTTGGCCTTCTCGCGTCGGGCAAACTCCACGAGCTGAGTGCCGAGGGTCAGCGCCTCCCATGGGGTCAACGTGACGTCGGCCTTCGGTGGGGCGCCATGTTTCTCGGACGGGAGCACGAACCTGACTGGCAACTCGGCCTTGCGTTTCAGCGGCGTCTTGTCGTGGGCCTTGCCCTCGGGCCGCATCACCTTATCGTAGTAGTGCTCCAGGCGCTTGACCGCTTTGACCACCTCTTTGGCGTTGTGATAGGGCCTGACGTCGATATTGATCCTAGTGCCTTCCACACACTCGATGATCGCCGGCTGAATCTGGCGCTTGAAAAACCCGTCCTTCACGCGCCAGGTATACATGCCGACGACGTAGCTGGCTTTTTTCAGAGACTCTTCATCTTTTTCGTTTATCAGGGCCACGACCGACTCCTAGAAGGTGTAGCCGCTGCTGATCGTGATGCCGGCCGGAAACACCCGGACCGGCCCCTTCTCGCCCTGCACCGTCTCCTCAGGCACATCGAGGTTGACCCAGACCGACACGTCGTCGCGCTTGATCGAGCAGAGGGAGATGCCGCCCTGGCCCGAGTAGTGGTTGTAGCCATCCAGGCTGACGTCGACCGAGACGAAGACGACCTTGAACGTGGCGCCGTTCTTCATGTAGGCCCGGAGGTTCCGGAATGGCATGGGCGGCAAAGGTCCTGGGCGGTCTCCAGACTGCGGGCCAGGGGCCGGCACCTGAGGTCCAGGAGGCGTGGGCGTGGGTCTTGGCGCCGCCGGAGGCACCGGCATCGGCACCGGCAGTGGCTTGGGTTCTTGGTTAGGCATTGGTTCCTCCGGTGGTGTGAGTGGGGCCGTCGTAGGTGATCTTGAACTCCGCTTCTTCGATGCCGTTGACCATCTTGGACGGCCCTGGCTCGTAACGGAAGAACGAGTCGATGGAGCCGATGACCTTGGGGTCGCGGGCCCGCCCGACCTCGAACCGGGGCACCCGCTGGTCCAGGGTCACCGACTGGCCGGCCCACGGGCCGTCTACGAAGTTACAGCGGAACGCCATCGTCTTTCCTTTGAGTTGGCCGACCAGTTCGCAGTAGGCGGCGGTCAGCGCGTAGTAGCACCGGGGCTGGTCCCCGATCTTTCCGATGAGCCTAAGGACGTGACGTAGCATCAAGATACTGACCAGGGTCCTCGAAGAACGTGATGGACCGCCGACCAACACCGATTTCCTTCATGGACTCGGTAATCATCTTCTTCCACCGTCCAACCGTAGCCCGTTTAAGCCGTTTTCCCTTAGGAAAGTCGTAGAGCAGGACGTGGACGTTCCAGATCGTGCGGTCACGGCCATATCTGGACAGCTCCCATTCGGCCCTGGCCTCTATCACTGGTCCTGAGTAGATGACTGGGTCCTTGCAGCCCAGACGCTTGAACTCTGGCTTGAGCAAGGCCTTGAGCCTAGCGATGTCGCGGCCCTCAGGCAGGATGCGCAGGCCGGAGTCTCCAATGATGACCAGCCGCAAGGCCCCGCCGTCGACAAACACCTCTTTTACGTTCAAGATTGGCGGGAATAAGACTAGGCTGTGCGTGCGGCCCCTGAGTTCCTTGACCTTCTTCAACTCGGCTACCACCACCTTGTTGACGGCCAACAGGTCCTTGGACGTGGGCAAAATGTTCCGGTCGAGGTCACCGACCTGGATGATGTAGAGCGGGCCGAGCGGCAGGTGCAGGGTCTGCGCCAGTCGGACAGGCCCGATCTTCTTCTTGGCCAGGACCCGAGCGGCCTTGATGAGAACCTGTTTGAGTTTGACCATGGTCAGACCGGCACAACGTTGGCCGCCTGCGGCCCTTTCTGCCCCTGCTCGACCTCGAACGAGACCTTCTGGCCATCGGTCAGGGTCTTGAACCCGCTGGCCTTGATCGCCGAGAAGTGGCAGAACACGTCCTGCCCGCCTCCGTCAGGGGTGATAAAGCCAAAGCCCTTCTTCTCGTTGAACCATTTTACTGCGCCTGTCTGTGCCACGTTATGCTCCCGCGAGTGAGTTACTTGTTATGGTAAGGTGGTTCGTCGTAGGCCCGCTGACGATTTTTATCCTGATGGGCCTCACGTCGGTTCCAGTCAAGGTTCCAACCGGGTTCAATTAGGTTGTAGTCGGTGATCTGGTCACGGTTGGACCTGTAAATTCCATACCAGCCGAAACCGTCTCCGCCTTTATTCTGGTCGATGTGCCAGAGCGTGTCGCCCTTGACCACCGTGTGGTTCATCTGTCCTGTCACCGCAGACTCAAGGCGTGCCGGCACCGCCTCGACCCGGCTCTTGACGTCTTCGGCCTTAGCCACGGCCTTGTCGGCGATCGACACCGCTTTGTCCACGGTCTTGGCCACGGTGTCGATGGCTTTGTCGGCCTGGTTCAGAGCGTCGTCGACCTTCTTGGTCGTGGCACATCCGCCGGCGATGGCAGCGGCCAAGAGCATGATGATTAGCTTGTTCATGACTTCCCCCTTTAAAATTATGGACCCGGTGGGAATCGAACCCACGTCCGGAACTCGATTCTCGAAAGGCACTACACGCTTGTCCGGGTTTGAGGCTTATCGTCCTGCGGAACTCCCCCGGCGGGGAACCGTGCCGGACTATCTCACTGTTTGATTCTGTCCACCAGCCGGAGCCGCCGGTGGCCATAGCGTCGTTATGACTGACTACCCGTTTACGTCGCCTAGCGGGGTCAGCTCGTGGTTCTTAGGCCGCGAGAAGCAGCGGCGTCTCGACCTTACGGTCGGGGAACGCCACCAAGTTGCCTTGGTTTGCTTTTATTGTTTGCCACAGTTTTGACAGGGCCTGTAACCCCCCTGGCGTGCGCCCCTCGGTTCACGACCCCCGTCGAAGCCTGTCGGGCCCGAGACTTGCAATTACATGGTCGACCTGATGTTCCATGGCTCACGGTTCAACCCGGTAGGCCATGGAAGTGCAGTGAATGGGCTTGTGGTCCAGCCGTGCAACGGTCGAGACCACGGTCCAGCCCATTTGTTTAGCGGTGGCGATCAATAGCCGCTCCTCATAGTCGTCGTCGCCGCAGAGCAGGATGGTCTGCGGGTCGCTGGCCGCCGCCTTGTCCTTGAGCAGGACCAGGTGCTCGATCTGTGGAATCACCCGGTTCATCTTGCTGATGTTTGACAGCGTCGTGCAGCCGGTCAGGCCCATCGCCACCGCCAATAAAATGAGCTTTACCATGCGTTCTCCAGAGCCAAAAGTCCTTCGGGGGTGGCCCGCGCCTTGCCCCCGTCCTCTTCAATCCAGGCGTTAGACGCCAGCCGGCCAATAGCGTATCTGCGTGTGGCCGGCATCACAGGCCGGCAGGCCACGTCGGGGTCCACCCAGTGGTCGCCGACGCCACCGGCCTCCACAATCCGTTTGAGCACCGAGTGCATGTCGCCGCCACGCCTGAGCTTGGTCTTGGCCCTTGGGCGCCGGGGTCCGGTCTTGACCACGGTTTAGCGCCCGGACCGACGCTTCTTCTTCGGCTTGGGGGTCCGGCGCCGCTTCGGCCACGGCCTCGGCTTCGACAGGTCGACCGGAAAGTCGTAATTCTGTTCGACGCGCTTGGGCACGTAGCCCTTCCAGGTCCGGTAGATGATCCAAAAGCATCCGAACAAGACCATGGCGACCAGGACGATGGCAAACAACAGCTCTAAGTTCATTGTGGTGCTCCTTGGGCGGCCCCGGCTTCGACCAGGGGCTTTGGTTTCACGGGCCTCTTCAACAGGTCGTCGGTGGCGTAGAACGCCTGAGTCTCGGCCTTGGTGTGGGCGGCCAGGAACAGGTAGGCCGCGACCTTGCCCTGCGGGTCCCTGATGACCGACGCCGGGTGGACGAAGTCCTTGCGGTCTTCTACCAGCCTAAACACGCTCTCGCTGACGATGTAGCGGAGGTCCCGGGCCACGTCGGTCGGCAGGTCCGAGACCGAAATTGGCTCAACGTGCCTGAGCTCAACCCGATCCGATGACGTGACGACCCTGGACGAAAACTTTACTCTGACGGTCTTCCCTGAGGCGGGGAACACCGTCTCACGGTCTGGCTTGGCCTGCGCCCAGACCCTGACCGCATAGGGCGTCAGGTTGACGAAGCGCAGGGCCACCTTGGCCTGTTAAAAGCGCGAAGGGTCGTAGCCCTTGATGGCCAGACCGGCTTTGACGAGTTCGTCGCCGAGGTCAACCCATTGGCCGTTCTTTTCGTAAAGGACCTTGGCCAGCGTCCTGCCAAAGGAGTCGCGGTCGACGCGCATGACCAGCACCGGACGGTCCAAGAGCGCCGAGGTCACGAAGTCCTTGGCCAACCGGGCCCGGTCCTTCTTCACCTTGGTCTTGGCCTTGAGCTCCGGGGTGTCGACGCCGTAGAGCCTGACCCTGACCTTGAGTTCGGTGTCGGTCCAGACGTCGATGACGACGTCGAACGTGTCTCCGTCCACGATGTGCCGGACCACCGCATTGTAGGCGACGATCGGCGTTGGCCGGGCCATCACCGTCATCGTCACAGACACAGGCGAATCTGGCCTAACTGCGGGCCGGGCCATCAAATTACTGGCCAGGATCAGGGAGAGCAGTGCGATTCGAAACATCGTTCCTCCGTTAAATGGTGTGCCCCCGTCGGGTTGGTCGAACTGGAAAACTGCTTGGGACCGACGGGGGTTCCAGCCGTGCAATCTCCGCCGCTGTCCGTTCACCCTTGGGCAAGGGCCGGCGGAGTTCCCACGGGCATCTGTTACTTGAGGCCGAACAATCCTTTTAACTTCGAGCCAAAGGTCTTGGCCTCGCCGGTCACAGCCTTAGCCTCTTCGGTCTTGGCCACGACAGCGGCCTCGACCTTGGCCTTCTCTTCGATGGCCTTGACCGCTGTAGACTCGACGGCGCTGGCCGCTAGGTTCACCTTGTCGCCACCGGCACCGGGGGCCGCGAACTCCCAAAGGATGTTGCCGCCCTCGGACTCCATCATGGTGTCGATGGCCCGGCCCAG
>Ga0299915_10003337_pt1 | contig 11630 bp, 10 predicted proteins | sample RVTome_13_FD_200263 | JGI IMG/M metagenome (GOLD analysis project Ga0299915, IMG submission 200263) | Soil microbial communities from uranium-contaminated site in the Upper Colorado River Basin, Wyoming, United States - RVT92D227 (version 2) ... | reverse complement strand
GGTCAAGTTCAGGGGGTGATATACATTTTACATTAAATTCTGGATCAAATTGGTGCCTATCTTCAACGAACTTTATAAAGGCGACCATTTCAGGGAAGTGATCGAGAACTTGAAAGAAGACTTGGTTAAAAGAGGTAAAAAAGAAATACTTTATCCCGATTACCTGACCCTCCAACCTTAGATTTGGGGTCACCCATTAACAGAGGCAATACAACATTACAAACGGAAATCAATGAGATTGACAAAATGAGGTTTTCGGTTAAAACCAATTCACTCTATTTGGGAGGCGCCTCCGAAAAGGGGCAGCAGCCTTTTCTTCTTAAGGAGATCTATTACTTTTAATGTCTCATCTTTATTGTCAAATTTTCCGACCACCACTCGATACCACGTTTCTTGGGATGATACTCTTCTAGTGAGGATCTCTATTTCCTTTCCCTTTAATGATGGTTCGTCTCTGTAAAGTTTTGCGAAGTTAGAAGTCCAAAAAGTCCCCACATGAATTTTATAAGTATGATCGGAGGATTGGATGACCAGGTTTTCTTCCGTAATTTTGGGTATCTTAATTTTTTGGTTTACGGTAATGAGATGGGCGTTCGTAATCTCTGGGTTAAAATCTAAGATTAGGTCAATAAGGGTCGCATTGACTATTCGGTAATATTTTTGTGCCAAGAAAGAAATGTTCTGCCCTTTTTGCACTTCTATGACTTCTTCCGATATATCTTTGGTTTTTGGGGCCATAGAAGATGTGGGTGGCGATAACACTTGCTTAGGGGACTCCACTGGGCTCAATTCCCGTTTAATAGGTGGAATGGTCATGTCAACTTTTGAAGCCTGTTCCTCTACAGCACGAGGAGAAGGTGAAATTGAAGAGGGTTCGGTGGGGACACGCAAATTCTGTATGGATTCGATACTCCGTGTATTTAAGAAACCTCGCTGTGAGAATCCATGTATCAGAAATACGAGTCCTCCCAGACAAAGCAGACATAGGAGGACAAAGAAAATTCTCTTTGGGGCAAGATGCTTTTTAAGGGGGGTTAAGCGAAATTCTTTAATTGCCTTACCAATTCTTGTGGGGATAGCTTGCCGAGGCACTGGACCTTCCATACTTTCTATAACTTCACGAATAATATCCGTATCAACCTTTTTTCTGGATAAACCATAGCCGATGAGAAAGGCATTATCACAAAGTATGTTGATGACTCGTGGAATCCCCTGTGCATAACTGATGATCATAGAAATGGCTTTGGGGGTGAACGTCTCAGAACTGCTGCTTCCGACTAGTTTGAGTCGATGTTCAATGTACTCTTTAGACTCTTCCTCGGTTAAGGTATTGATTTTTCGCCTAATCCCTATTCTTTGGTTGAGTTGCCTTAACCCTGGTAAATTCAGTATATCTTCAAACTCAGGTTGCCCTACAAAAACAATCTGAAGCCGCACTGCTATCTGTGGTTCCAGCTCAGACAACTTCCCCATTTCTCCCATCACTTCTTTTGAAAGATTCTGCGCTTCATCGATGATCACCGCTAGGGTTTCATCTTTGCCAAGCTTATGCAGTAGATATTGGACCAGATGCTTCAACAGGGCTTCTTTGCTCTTCTCCATAACCTCCAGGTCTAACTCTAGGAGGATGTTTGTTAATAATTCTTTAAAGGTGATTAGGGTGTGGAAAATAAAGACTGTCTTTACCTTCTCATCGAGTCTATTCAGCAATGAGTGAATTAGGGTCGTTTTCCCTGTTCCCACCTCTCCTGTGATGCAAACAAACCCCCAACGGTTTTTTATGCCCTTCATCATCGTATCCAGTGCTTCTCGATGGCTGGAGGTAAAATAGAGAAATTTCGGGTTCGGTGTGACTTCAAAAGGTTTTTCTGAAAAACCATAAAATTCGTTATACATTTGTTGACTCATTACCCACGTGCTGTAGGACGAATTTAAATCACAAAACAGATTGCTTTGTTATGCCTTAAGGTAAAAGTCTACAAAATTAGGATAAAAAAATCAACGTGAATTGGAGAAGAGGTCTTCAAAGTTCGTTATCTACCCAAAAACAATAGCGCAATAATAGAGATTTTGATCTAATACAATTGCGAAAGGGAATATTTTTCACATTTTAAAGAAGTAATTGGGGACTATTGTGAAAAGATCTTCCACCCTCGGTTTTTATCAATATTTTTAGACTTAAGAAATATCTTATGATTTTAGTATGTTATAATGATAATTAGAATCTGGCATTAGAATTGCTGTATTTTTTAGTAGTTAGGCTCATATTTCTCATCTCTTGACGTTAGTAATTTAACCCGGCAGAAATGAGGATTAGACTATGATGGCATATGAATTCTACTGTCGTAATGGAACAGGGGAAATCTATTTGGTTGGAATACTTCCGGAAAGAAGAAAAAATCCGGAAAGAATTACGCAAAAATCTATCATGAATTTTGGGAAAATGCTGATAGGCGATAATGCAGGTCCAGAAAATATCTATTTCATTCAGGTAGCATTTGATGATCATACAGGTGAAATGCATTTAACGAATGCGTCTTCCATGACTTAAAAGGCTGATAGAAAAAAGGTCATATTGCCTTAACAAAGAATAAAGGTAAATCCGAAATAACATAGTGACGTTCATGAATCAGAAACCGATAAGAAAAATTAGCCAATCGGCACACTCTATTTACCAAGTTAGAAATCCAAGGCATTTATGTTTGGTGGGGAGGATATAAATAGAGAACGTTAGCTCATTAATGAGCGGGGTCACCCCCCCTTTCTATCAGGGTTTACTTCTTAACCAATTCTAAGTAAATAATAGAAGGCACGTAACACTTTAACTCTTTGAAACGCTTTTAAATTTCCTCCCCCTTTTTTTCAAAGGCGGGATTGAGAGTCGTTAATGGAACAGTCCCTTTTTATTGAATTGATTCACTGCACGAAAGGCACCCTGGACTCTATCAAAAATCTCGCACAACTTTCTCGAGGAAAGTTAAATAACAAAGAGTATGGGGAGTTTTTCTATAGGGTGATTACCAAGGATATTGAGGAACATAATCTGTTGCTCAATACTTTTCTCAAATATATTGAGTCGACTACGCCTGTTACTAAAAGAGATACTATGGGCAAGCTTATCGAAGGGGTGTTAAAGAAACATCACCTTCGATTAGAGGAAAAGAAGCTGAAGGTATTTAAGCAATACGATAAAGATCTTCCGGAGACGATTGTGCCTGATGAACAATTAAGATTTGTCCTGGATTCTGTTCTTCAATATGCAATAGCCTTGGTGCCTTCTGGTGGGAATATTGAATTTTCAGCCAGATCTATCAATCTCCCGAGGGAAGGTGTTGAAGATCAGGAATATTTTAAGAGAAATGGAAAGTTTATCGAAATCTTAGTGGCTTTTACAAGCTATAGGGAGGAACCTGGTAAGGGATTAGGAGTACTCTCCACTCAAGAACGAGTTGCGTCGAACCTCATATTTCGACTGGTTGAGAGAGTTGCTAAGATGAACCAAGGAGCAATGAGATTTGAAGTTGATGAGACGAAGCCGAAGCATAGAATTTTCATGAGGTTCCCGACTGAGAGAAGAAAAGTGGTTTACTATCAGACAGATGATGAACCGAAGAGGAACCTTGCCTCCCTGAGGTGATCCATGACCTCCATGATCTTTTTGAGTACCCTATGCCTCCCACAACGATCTATCTCTTCTTCATAGTAATCACATTTACTTGCCTTGGACTTTTCCAATCTTATTAACCCCTGCCACGAGGAACGAAAAAAGTCATGCTATGTGGACAAAATGTCTAATTAAGATTTCAGTTCAGGACTTTTGAATTAATTCATAAGGAACTTACTATCTCTCTGATATATTAGGATAAATTTTCCGGAAGATCTTCTCTGCATGACAGTTGTGATTCTTTGGAGATATCATTAGCCTTTGACATTTTGTTCTGAGCTGAATCCATAAGCCTTTTCCATTTTGTAATGATGATTTAATTTTCTATTAAATCTCAATACGTTACAGACTCATAATAGTTGGCATTATATTTGCTTTTGAATTAATCAAAAAGAATAGGACTGATAAAGCCAAACTCCGAGTAATCGGAGGACGGAAAGCCACGGGTCCAGAGGATTTGCCACAGCAAATACCTTGGACCGCCGGGTTGCCAAAGTCGAAACACAAAGACCGGGTTGCCGTGGCTCCATTAATAGGTGACCCGGTCTTTCATTTTAATTATAATGAATGGCAATTTCGCCATAACTGGATTACTTCATCCCGCAAATCGGGATTCGCAATAACACTACACTAACGGTAACAGGAGGTTACCATGGAAAGAGCCAATGATAATAACGAGAGGAGAAAATCTTCACGGTTTGACATGGATTGGCCCCTTGAATACAGGGTTACGGATGCCCCTGATGTTCATGGTGGGATAGCCGTCAATGGAAGTGATGAAGGTCTTTGCATTCATTCTGCAAGAAATATGTCTGTGGGTACGAGATTAAATATTGTGGTCATATACCGGGAGGAATTTCGATTGACTTGTTTCGAAGTTGTAGCCGAGATTATTTGGAAGGATCTCTGTTTAAAGGAAGACTGGAGTGGATATCAATATGGACTGGAATTTGTTCAAATCAAGGAAGAAGACATTCGGAAGGTGAAAAAACTTTTTCCATCTCCAATTCGATATAGAGGAGAATCATAAGCAACCCTTGGGTGTACAATCCTTGCTTGAACTGTATACCTTATGACTATCTCCTCCCAAAGCTACGGCTGACTCTAGCTTCCTTTACTAACAACTCTTTCCCCATAAAACTTTTTTTATTTAACATGGAGACGGCCCTCCGAGCTTCCCATTGGGAAGACATCTCCACGAAGGCAAACCCCCTCGGTTGGCCAGTTTGTCTGTCCTCAACAATCTTGACGGACATGACATCTCCTGCATTGGAGAAAAGGATTTTGAGCTCGCTTTCGGTGGCCTGGGAAGGAAGATTACTTACATAAATTTTTTTATTCATTGCTTCTCCTTGTTTTCATATTCCCCCGGTAGCAGAAGACCCCGCTTGCCTCCATGAAGCGTCATAACAAAAGCAGGCATTTCGGTATGCATGCACGGACCTTTTACTGTGGATGAGTTCCCATCCCTTGGCTGGGATGTCGCCCTTAGGGGTGTTAACCAGGAGCTTTGGACTCTGCTCCCAGGGCTCCATAGTTAGGGAAACCGAATCAATAACGGTTCTTACGGCCACCATAACCTGTTCGTTCTCTCTGTCCTCCAGATTTCCCCCGATCGGTGCGAGCATGCGCTTCGTTCACATTTAGCTGTCGGCCAAGAAGCTCCTTCCCGTTAAGGTTCTTAATCGCTATTTGGGCTTCAGCCTGATCAGGCATTTCGACAAAACCAAATCCTCGTGCTTGACCACTATATTTGTCTTTAATAATGGTTGCTGTGGTTACCTGGCCAAAGGCTTCAAAAGCCTGACGAAGATTTTCCTCGGTTACATTATAGGATAGGTTTCCAACATAAATATTCATAGTGATTCTTCCTCCTTGTTTCGGTTCTTTTTTTCTCGTGGCCAAAAAAAAACAATCCAATTAATTTCAAATAAATATATATTATTTCAAGCCAAAAATCAAGAAAACCATTTTTCGTAACTCCTTGATTTTACGTGACGCCATTACATAAAATAGAGAGGAATCTGATTTTGATAACAAAGGGAGGGCATGAAATCGATAAGGGATATTCATCATGGACAAGTTGTTGATTGAAAAAGTTCCTGAGACAAAAGAAGGACTTAAAGCGAAAAGGTGGAAAGAGGAAAGAGGAGAGTTTGCTCAGATTGCCTACAATGAGGAGATGCGGCATTTAGCTATTTTTGAGATCAGAAAAGGTTTCACGAGAGGAAGCCATTACCATGAAAGAAAAGAGGAAATCTTTTATGTGGTTCATGGGAAGATGGAAGCGAAATTCATCGACATGGATACTCATCAAAGAAAAGAATCCATTTTGGTGAAAGGAGATAAAATATGGATTAAACCCCGATGCAGCCACCTTTTCCAGGCACTGGAAGATACTTTGGTAGTTGAATACAGCCCTCAGGTTTACGAGATGGAGGACAACTATAGAATCGATTTCTGAAATGAGGATTTCATGAAGAGTGAATTAGAGGAGAAAGTGATTCAAAAATTTCCCCACCGTTGCCCTTATTGCGATCAACCCATCTCTTATGATCAATTTGATCTGAAGATAGGAGAAAATTGCATCGAATGTCCTTCCTGTAAAAAAAAATATATTAGAGTAGTTTTGGATTCGTCAGAAGAACCCGAAAAATCAACTATCCGCTCTGGGGAGAGTAAGAACGTGAGAATGAAAACCAAACGACACCCACATCCTTCTCCGTCAAAGGGGAGAGAATATACTAAGTAATTACACTTATAGTCGAGAAATCGAAATCAGATGCAGAAGCCAAGAGCCCAAAATTTAAATAATCGCCTTTTGACTCCGATCCAATACGTGAAGGGAGTAGGTCCCAAATTAGCCAAACTTCTTGAAAAGAAGGGAATTCGGACTGTTGAAGATGCCCTTTACTTTCTTCCCAGATGCTATGAAGATAGACGAAGCTTGAGACCGATTTCTGAGTTGAAGACCGGAAGAAAAGAGACAGGTTTTGGTGAAATCCTGATTTCGGGAGTTGGTTTTTATCAGGACAGGAGGAAACGAGTCTTTGAGGCAGCCGTAGGAGATGGAACCGGTGTAATCAGATTAAAGTGGTTTCGTGGCAATGAGCGATATCTTCGTGAGCGGTTTAAGAAGGGATGTAGGCTGATCTTCTCTGGAGAGGTGAGATGGTATAACTCTCAAAGAGAGATTCATCATCCCGATGTGGAGATGGTCGGTGGGGATATCGAAAAGGATTATCTCAACTTCAAAAGGATCGTTCCAATCTATTCCGAAACAGAGGGGCTCCATCAGAGAACATTGAGAAGATTGATGAAGAACATCTTAGATGGATATGCCGATGAACTTTGGAGTCCCATTCCCCAAGAGATTGTGAGACGGCAGGACCTAATCGATTTTTCAGAAGCCTTTCGGAGAGTTCATTTCCCACCCGATAGAGAATCGATGGAAGCCCTTAATCTCTATCGGTCAGATGGCCACCGTCGGATCATCTTCGATGAATTTTTTTCCTTGGAACTCGGATTGGCGTTGAAGAGAAGAGGGACGGCGTTAGAGACAGGAATCTCTTTTAGAACCGAGGGTTACCTTCCACAAAAGCTACTCAATCAACTTCCTTTTCAATTAACCCCTTCACAGGAGAGAGTCTTAGCAGAAATAAAGGAGGATATGGAGAAGCCCTATCCCATGAACCGACTGATTCAAGGAGATGTCGGAAGCGGAAAAACAATTGTTGCCCTCCTCGCCTGCCTATATAGCGTGGAATGTGGATATCAGGCAGCCATCATGGCTCCTACCGAGATATTGGCAGAACAACACTACATCAACCTCCATCGATGGGTTGAACCATTGGGAGTTCGAGTAGCGCTGCTGACCAGCAGCATCAAGAGTTCAGAGAAAGAAGATCTCTATAGGCAGATTCGTCAAGGAGATATCCACATGGTGATTGGAACCCATGCAGTGATTCAGGAAGCGGTCCGATTCAATCGGTTGGGTCTTGTCATCATCGATGAACAACACAAATTTGGTGTGGTTCAAAGGGGACTTTTAAAGAAGAAGGGGGAAAAACCAGATGTGCTGGTGATGACGGCAACCCCTATTCCGAGGACTCTTGCTATGACAATTTATGGTGATCTAGATGTCTCATTAATCGGAGAAATGCCTCCTGGAAGAATGCCTGTAGAGACAAGAGTCTTTTCCGAACCCGCAAGGGGGAAGGTTTATCGGATCGTGGAGGACGAGGTCAGGAATGGCCGCCAGGCCTTCGTCGTCTATCCATTAGTGGAAGAGTCTGAAAAACTGGACCTGAGAGATGCCACACGAATGGCTGAACACCTTCAGAAACAGGTCTTTCCTGAGTTTCGAATTGGTCTGCTCCACGGCCGAATGAAGAGCGATGAAAAAGAAGCAATCATGATGGAGTTTAAGGAGGGAAAGATCCAGATCTTGGTGGCCACGACTGTTATTGAAGTGGGAATTGACATTCCCAACGCCTCCGTGATGGTTGTGGAGCATGCAGAACGATTCGGTCTCTCTCAGCTCCATCAGCTGAGGGGGAGAATCGGTCGAGGCCGCTACTCCTCAAAATGTCTCCTCTTAGCCCAATACCGGTCATCTGAGGAAGCAAAGGTTAGACTTCGAGCGATGGAGAGGACGGCCGATGGATTTCAGATTGCGGAGGAGGACTTGGCGTTGCGAGGGCCTGGAGAATTCTTTGGCATTCGACAATCAGGGTTGCCTGATTTCAGGGTAGCTCATTTAATTCGCGATGTCAGAATTCTGGTTGAGGCAAGAAGAGAGGCGTTTCAACTCATTCAAGAGGATCCAGAGCTTAAGCGTCCTTCGAATTTGGGCCTAAAGGAGGCGGTGATGAGCCGATGGAGAGGAAGGCTGGAGCTGGCCAGTATTGGGTAAAAAGATAGATTCTGACAACACTAAGGTTAAGGTTGAGGGTGAGGTAAAGAATTGAAGCAACACCCAGTCCAATTTAAAGTGTTAGAGGGAAATTCTCAGACCTCAACATATAAGTGCCTACGCCTCTTCCGGGACTTCGCCCGGAAGAGGTGGCCCCTTCGGGGCAGCCTTTTTCTTCGTCATTCCTGCGGAAGCAGGAATCCAGGGTTTCCCGTGGAAACGGGAATCCATTGTTTTCAAATGGTTCCCTGCTTTCGCAGGGACGTCGTCTGGACTCCGGCTGGAGTTTATCCCGATGAAAATCGGGGCCGGAGTGACGGATTTGACACTTTTTATAAGATTATCATACTTATCCACAATCTTTTGTCGATATCGATTTCCTAAGAGCCTAACACCAAATGGTTTAGGGATAAAATGAATTGAAAAGGGAGAAAAATTATGTTAACCCTGTGAATAAATTAATTTCAATCCCGCCTTGACGGGATTGAAATATGACATTTTACCGTTCACATTCGACATCTGGATTTGGAAGGGAGACATATGGAATCGTTTCATCCTGAAGGATTGGGATTCCATCGGATGATGAGGCTTCCTCCTTATATTCTCGGCATTGTCAATCAGTTGAAGATGGAGGCGAGACAGAGGGGGGAAGATATCATTGATTTAGGCATGGGAAACCCTGACCTACCAACACCTAAACATATTGTCAGTAAATTAATAGAGACTGCAAAGAATCCAAAGAACCATCGATACTCGGCTTCCAAAGGAATCTATAAACTTCGGATGGCGATCACGGACTGGTACCGTAAGCGCTTCGATGTAGATCTCGATCCAGAATCGGAGAGCGTGGTCACCATCGGAGCAAAAGAAGGTATAGGACATCTGGCTTTAGCGACTCTTGGTCCCGGAGATGCTGTTCTCGTTCCGGATCCTACCTATCCCATCCACGCCTATTCGGTCGTGATCGCGGGAGGCGATTTACGCTCAGTTCCTTTAGTGGGTGATGGTGACTTCTTCCAAGATCTGTTGACAGCAACCAAACAGACCTGGCCTCAACCCAAAATGCTGATCATTAGCTTTCCTCACAATCCGACGACAAAGGTGGTTGATCTCAACTTCTTCGAAAATCTGGTAGACTTTGCAAAGGATCACCATATGATGATCGTACATGATCTTGCATACGGCGATATCGTCTTTGATGGATATCGTGCACCCAGTCTACTCCAGGTCAAAGGGGCAAAGGATGTGGGTGTGGAGTTTTTTTCCCTTTCGAAGAGTTACAATATGCCGGGTTGGCGCATTGGATTCGCTGTGGGGAATGCGGAGATGCTGGCCGCCCTTGCTCGATTGAAGAGTTATCTCGATTACGGCGCTTTTCAACCCATTCAGATTGCGGCCATTATTGCACTCAATGAAGATCAAGGTTGTGTTCGAGAGATCGTAGAGGTCTACCGAAGGAGGAGAGATACGCTCATCCATGGTTTGAAACGGGTGGGTTGGGAGATCGAAAAACCAAAGGGAACGATGTTCGTATGGGCAGAAATCCCAAAGCCATTAAAAAAAATGGGATCGATTGACTTTAGCAAATTGCTGCTGAGGGAGGGGAAAGTGGCCGTCTGTCCAGGAGTTGGGTTCGGTGAATACGGAGAGGGGTATGTGAGGTTTGCACTCGTTGAGAACGAAACGCGGATCAAGCAAGCAGTCAAGGGGATTCAGAAAGTTCTGAAATAAAGTTGATGGAAATAAATCCCAAATGCCAAATTCCAAATCTCAAATAAGCTCCAAACTCCAATAACCAAATGACCAAAACTGTTTCGTTTTGAATTTGGGAAATTTGGATTTGTTTGGGATTTGGTGCTTACTCTTCACCATATTAGGTGCAGGACTTGTTATCAAAATATGCCAAAGTACCCCCCAGCTCTGCTGGGAGGTACTTCACTTGGTGCTTATTTTGAATTGAGATTCTAAGTTGAATCCTAAAGTTACAGAGGAAAAAAACTTATGAGAGAGATCAAGGTTGGTCTGATTGGTTTCGGGACAGTGGGTTCGGGTGTAGTGAAGATCCTCCAGAAAAATTCCGTGCTGATCGAGAAACGGATGGGAGCGAAGATCGTATTAAAGCGGATTGCTGATATCGATTTAGAAAAAGATCGAGGAGTGAAAATAAAACCAGGGGTCCTCACCCGCAACGCGGAGGAAGTAATCAGAGATCCTGAGATCGATATCGTTATGGAATTGATGGGCGGTATCGAGCCTGCAAGGACCTATATCCTTAAAGCAATTCAGAATAAGAAACATATCGTTACTGCCAACAAGGCGCTCCTTGCCCTCCACGGAGAAGAGATCTTTGAAGATGCCTATCGCTTTGGCATCGATATCAATTTCGAAGCCTCAGTCGGGGGTGGCATTCCCCTGATTCGGTCGATCAAAGAGGGGCTGGTAGCCAACCGAATCCAGTCGATCTTTGGAATACTAAACGGGACTTCAAACTACATCCTTTCCAAGATGACCAATGAGGGAAGGAGTTTCAAAGAGGTTCTAAAAGAAGCCCAGGAGAAAGGATATGCAGAGGCTGACCCAACCTATGATGTTGAGGGGGCCGACGCAGCCCACAAACTTGCCATTCTTATCCGCCTTGCCTTTGGAACCCCTGTCCGGTTTAAAGAGATCTTCATTGGAGGAATCTCTGAGATTACTCCCCTCGATATTCAATTCAGCCGAGAGTTTGGTTATCGGATCAAACTGTTAGCCATTGCCAAAATCGATCAGGGAAAGATAGAGGCCCGGGTTCACCCCACCATGATTCCACAAGGGCATCTACTCTCCACGGTCGGAGGGGTATTCAATGCCATTTATATAAAGGGAGATGCAGTAGGACCCACCCTATTCTATGGCCAGGGGGCAGGTCAAATGCCTACCGGCAGCGCTGTGGTGAGCGATCTTGTGGAGATAGGGAGGAATCTCCTCGTCCGAGCCAATGGGCATCGAGTGCCATCTCTCTCTTATCAAGAGTTTGCCATTGAAAAGATTCCTCTTAAGAAGATTGAGGAG
>Ga0299915_10003336_pt1 | contig 11633 bp, 6 predicted proteins | sample RVTome_13_FD_200263 | JGI IMG/M metagenome (GOLD analysis project Ga0299915, IMG submission 200263) | Soil microbial communities from uranium-contaminated site in the Upper Colorado River Basin, Wyoming, United States - RVT92D227 (version 2) ... | reverse complement strand
CGACGCGCTACGCAAGTACCGAGACAGCCTTGTCGTGTACGAAGCGCGCCCGTACTTCATCAACTTCCTCCCGTTCGGCGCCGGCCAGTTCCAGAACAAGCAGACCGGCAAGGTGCTCCTGATCGGCGGTCTCCAGCTGGTCACGTTCGGAGCCTCCGTGGGCATCTTCGTCTACCTCGCCGGCACCTACGGCCTCGAGGCGAAGGTCCCGCTCGAGGACGGCCCCGGTGTGCGACGGCTCCAGCAGATCGAGATCGCGACGGGCGTCGCGTTCATCGGGCTCTATGCGTACGGCGTCATCGACGCACTGCGGAACTACAAGCCGAACGTGCGCGTGAAGGGGGACGATTCCTTGATCCCGCCGGACCTCCTCGATCCCAAGAAGCCTGCAAAGCCCAAGCAGAAGACGACGTCGTTGCGCGAACGTTTACGTATCGGCCCGATGCTCACGCCCAACGGTGCGGGCATCGGGATCGGTTGGGAGAACGACTGATGCCCTCGCTTAGAATGACCGCACCCGGCCATCCGCCCACCGTCTACAACCTGCACAAGAAGATCACGTCGCTCGGGTCGGGCCCCGACAACGACATCGTGCTGCCCGATCCGCTCGTGACCGACGGCTACGCGATCCACTTCGACGGCCAGACCTACACGGTGTTCGCGCCGAGGAAGACCGAGTTCGTCGTCAACGGCAAGAAGCGCAGCAAGCACAAGCTGTCCCACGACGAGCGGCTGGTGATCGGCAGCGTCGACTTTCGGTTCCAGATGGTCGACGAGTCGGGGCCACGCGAGGAAGAAGCGGCGGAGACGATCGCGGATCTCGACGCGTACACCAAGCTCTACGAGTTCTCCGAGCGGTTGATCCACCAGCGCGATCTCGGCGAGCTGCTCGACGCGCTGATGGATGCGGTCATCCAGATCACGAACGCGGACAAGGGCTTCTTGATCCTGCTCGAGGGCGAGACGCTCGACGTCAAGGTCGCGCGGAACCTGAAGGCGGAGAACATCGCCGATGCCGTCAGTCAGCTCTCCGACTCGATCATCGCGAAGGTGGTTCGCTCGCGCAAGCCGGTGATCGTCTCGGATGCGCTGCGCGACGACGAGTTCAGCTCGAGCAAGAGCGTGATCCACCTCAAGGTCTCGTCGGTGATCTGCGTGCCGCTGCTCGATCGCGGCCGGCTGCTGGGCCTCATCTACGTCGGCAACGACTCGATCCGCGATCTGTTCCAGCAGGACACGCTGCGCGTGCTGACGGTGTTCTCGTCGCAGGCGTCGCTGATCGTGGCGAACGCGCTGCTCATGAACGAGCTGCGCGTCGATAACAAGCGGCTGAACGAGCGGCTCGAGCAGTATCGGTTTGGCGAGATCGTGGGGACGAGCCCGCCGATGCAGTCGGTGTTCCGCAAGGTCGAGAAGATCGCGGCGACCGACATCTCGGTCTTGATCACGGGCGAGACCGGCACCGGCAAGGAGCTGATCGCGCGCGAGGTCCACAACCGCTCGCCGCGCGCCGGCAAGCCGTTCATCACGATCAACTGCGGCGCGATCCCCGAGAACCTGCTCGAGAGCGAGCTGTTCGGTCACGTCAAGGGCGCGTTCACCGGCGCGGTCTCGAACAAGCAGGGCAAGTTCCAGGCGGCCGACGGCGGCACGCTGTTCCTCGACGAGATCGGCGAGATGCCGATCGAGCTGCAGGTGAAGATCCTGCGCGCGCTCCAGGAGCGAGTCGTGTTTCGCGTCGGCGACACGCGGGCGGAGAACGTCGACATCCGCATCCTCGCGGCCACCAACCGCGAGCTCGAGAAGGAGATCGCGAACGGCCGGTTCCGCGAGGACCTCTACTACCGGCTCAACGTGGTCAACGTCGAGCTGCCGCCGCTCCGGCAGCGCGGCGAGGACGTGCTCGTGATCGCGCGCTATCTGCTGTCGCGCTACTCGCGCGAGTACGACGTCAGGGTCAAGGGGCTGTCGCCGAACGCCGCGGTCGCGATCCGCAAGCACAACTGGCCCGGCAACATCCGCGAGCTCGAGAACCGCATCAAGAAGGCGATCGTGCTGTGCGATTCGACCGTGATCGGACCGGACGATCTCGGCCTCACCGGCGAGGTGCTGCCGCAGATCCTCACGCTCGCGGACGCGAAGGACAAATTTCAGCGCGACTACATCAACGAGGTGCTCGCACTCAACAATGGCAACCGCACGAAGACCGCGCGCGACCTCGGCGTCGATCCGCGAACCGTGTTTCGCCACCTCGAGAAAGAGGGCGGCGAGGACAGCTCGGGAGTCGATGTGACCTAGGTCCCGGCCCCGGTTAACAAGCCATGACGAGAATGTCTGATCCACACCGGACAACCGAGCCGCGATCGTGGCGCAACCACGTGAAATCGCACGGCGGATCACCGCTGGCTCGTGCGGTGCATGGTAGTGGGTCGCCTGTGCGAACCGCTCTGTTTGCCATCGCGCTCGGGGGATGTGTGATCCCCCCCTCCCTCTCCGTCGACAACCAGGACGCCGGTGTGAACTCGCCTCCAGCGATCCTCGCCGTACGAAGCGATGATCAAGAGCTGCCCGAGCCCGGGCCCGTGTTGTTCGAGGTGGGCCGCGGGATGCTCAATGCCGAGCTGATCGACACCGACCTTCAGGACACGTTGTTCGTGCGGGTGTTCGTCGACTACACGATCGACAAGGCGACCGCACCGCGCGTCCTGTGTACCGCCTCGCCGACCGGCAACGCGCAGCGCACGGTGACCTGCAGCCTCAACGCACTCTGCTTGCGACCCGATGACATCGGCCAGACGCGCTTGATGTCGATCAAGGTCTTCGATCGCGAGCCTCTCGAGTCCGGGGATCCTGCGTTCCAGGCGATGCCCGAGGGTGGCCTCTCGACCGGCAAGTTCTTCCAGCTCCAATGTCAGGACCTTCCGCAGTGAAGCGCTTCCTCGTGCTCGCTCCGCTCGCGGCGTGTCTGTCGGTCCCCGACGGCCCTGCACCGGAGTGCAAGGTCACCTCGGACTGCGATACCGCGAACGGCGAGGTCTGCGACGAGGGCATCTGCTACGGCAATCCTCCACCCGGCCCGTTCGCCGCGCTCGTCTCGCCACCCAGCGAACGCAAGAACGATGTCGTGTCGCGCGAGGTCGAGCTGCTCGCGATTCCCGCCGACGGCTATCTCGGCGACGTCGCGCTCGACGCACCGGTCACGTACACCGGTCAGATCCGAGCGTTCTGCCCCGCGCCATCCGACTGTACCGACATCTCGCTCGGTGCCACGATCACCGTGACGCGGCCGTCGATCTTTCAGGGCGGCCCGACCTACCGCCAGGTCGTCACGACCGAGCCGCGCACCGGCCTGTTCCAGCTCGTCGTGCCGCGGACGCGAGACATCGACCAGCCGTACACGATCACCGTGATCCCCGAAGGCCGCGGTGACGAGCCGGACATGGGCATCACTCCGGCCCAGCTCGTCCCTCCCCTCCGCACCGAGCTGAGGATCGCGGACAACGAGACCGGCAAGACGCTCGACCTCGGTGGGATCACCCTGACAACGATCGACGGCAAGGTCACCAACAGCGCGGGGGTGGGTCAGGGAAGCTACCGCGTCGTCGCGCTCGGTCGCTGGGACGAGACTTCACCGGTCACCGAGGTCTCGACGGTCGTCTACACCGGCAACGACGGTCAGTTCGCGCTCCGGCTGTCGGCGGGACTCCAGGGCTCGGTCGAGATCGTGGCGAAGCCGTACGGCGATCCCTTGCAGCCGACGCTGCACGCGAACGTGTCGTCCGGTGGGGTCAGCGGAAAGTCGCTCGTGGCTCCGGCGAACCTCGGACAGCCGACCACCGTCGACATCAAGGTCAAGGGAACGGCCACGGGTGGCGAGATCAAGGCCGTCAACGGCGCGCGTGTCACGGTCGCCGGAATCGTGCCGGGGGCGGCGCCCGGCAGCACCGTGGCGACGTTCGTCACCGAGGTGACCACCGGCGAGGATGGCATCGCGAGCGTCACGATGTTGAACGGCACCGCGATCAAGAGCAGCTACCGCGTCTCGATCATCCCGCCCGCGAACTCGACGCTCGGCATCCTGTTCGATAGCCCGCTCGTGCTCGGCGAAGACCCGGACCGCACCTTGCCGGAGCGCATCGCGCTGGTCGGCAGGGTGATCGACGTCGACGGCAAGCCGCTCAACGACGTCCAGGTGACCGTCCGACCGTCGCTGCGATTCCAGTGGAGCCTCGACACGCTGCCGCAGGCGTTCGTCTCGGCGATTCCCGCAGCGACGACGGTGACGCCGGACACCGGCGAGTTCGTCGTCTACGTCGACCCGTTCCTCAAGGATGGCTCCGAGGACGTCTGGGGCTACTACGACCTCTCGTTCGAGCCCACCGCGACCTCCAACGCGCCGACCTTTACCGAGTTCGACGTCGAGATCCCGCGCGACACCAACCAGTCCAGCGTACCGCTGGCTGACATCTATCTCCCCGATGCGGCCCACATCCACGGCCGGATCACCGACCCGTTCGGCAATGTCGTCGAGGGTGCCGAGCTCAAGGTGTTCCGGATCGAGGATTTTGCGAGCCTGACGTTGTGCAGCGATGTTCCGCACGCGCCGGCGAGCTGCCCGATCCCCGCGCAGCTTCTGGGTCGTGGCGCCTCCGACGACGTCGGCATCGTTCGGCTGACCCTGCCCCGCCCATAAACGACCTTGACCGGATCCCAAGTGGCGACTAAGGTCTGCCAACTTTCAAGGTCTCGATCGAAGTGGTTACTGAAGGCAGAGCAAGCGCGTTGACGGACAACGACACGAGTCCGCGGCGCGAGCTCTGTATCGATGATGCCCCCTGGGGCAGCGCTGGACGACGTCGTCCGGTCGTTGCGAATCCCCTTGCTGCATCCCGACTGGTGCTCCGACCAGATGAGCTCGGAGAGTTCCAACACTCCAAGGTTTTCCAAGATGACGAACGAAACGACGCTGGCCGGAAACGGCGCGGCGGATCCGGATCAGGCCGCGATCGCGGCACTATCTTCTCCTGAGGCTTCTGCTGAATCTGGCGCGCTGCCGCCGATCGCTGCCGCCGAGCAGCCTCCCGCAGAGCCACCACCACCAAGCTTCGATGATCTGGGGCTTCACCCCGACATCAAGCTCGCGCTCGATGACATGGGGTACTTCGCACCGACGCCGGTGCAGACCGCCGTGTACAAGCCGGTCAGCGAGGGCAAGGACCTCCTGGTCCAGTCGCGCACCGGCACCGGCAAGACCACCGCGTTCGGTCTGCCGACGATCAACAACCTCATCCCCACGCACCGCCAGCCGCAGGCCTTGATCCTGTGCCCCACGCGCGAGCTCGCGCTGCAGGTCGCTCGCGAGCTGACGCAGATCGGCAAGCACCGCGGCGTGCTCGTCGAGACGCTCTACGGCGGCGCGCCGATCGGCAAGCAGATCGCGGCGCTCAAGGACGGCGTCCACGTCGTCGTCGGAACGCCGGGACGCGTGCTCGATCACATCGGGCGTCGCACGCTCGACTGCAAGACCATCTCGACGTTCATCCTCGACGAGTGCGACGAGATGCTCTCGATGGGATTCCTCGAGGACATCGAGCGCGTCCTGGCGCACCTGCCCGAGAAGAAGCAGACGATGCTGTTCTCGGCGACGATGCCCGAGGAGGTCCAGCGCTACGCGCGCCGCCACATGCGCGCGCCCGAGCAGATCTCGCTGTCACGCGACAGCATCTCGGTCACCGACATCCATCACGCGTACTACATCGTCAGCGGCATCGCGCGTAGCCGCGACCTGTTGAAGATCATCTACGCCGAGGAGCCGGAGAGCGCGATCATCTTCTGCAACATGCGCGACGAGACGACGATGGTCGCGAAGTTCCTGCAGAAGCAGGGCCTCGACGCCGAGCCGCTGTCGAGCGACCTCTCGCAGGCCGACCGCGAGCGCGTGATGAACCGGATGAAGGCGAAGAACCTTCGCTTCCTGTGCGCCACCGACGTCGCCGCGCGCGGCATCGACATCTCGAACCTGTCGCACGTGATCAACTACTCGGTGCCCGAGCAGCCCGAGATCTACGTCCACCGCACCGGCCGAACCGGCCGCGCCGGCAAGAAGGGCGTCGCGCTCTCGATGGTCGGGCCCCGCGAGCTCGGCAACTTCCGCTATGTCCGGCTGACCTTCGGGATCAAGCCCGAGGAGCGCCTGCTCCCGAAGGACGACATCTTCATCGGCAAGCTCAAGCATCCGCTGCCGCCCGTCGGTGTCCCGCAGCCGCCCGATCCGGTGCAGATCCTGATCCGCGGCGTCGCGGGTACGCCCACGGACCTCGAGCGCCAGATCTTCGAGAAGCTACTCGCGACCGTGAACGGCAAGCGCGTGCTCGCCGCGCTCGTCGCGGAGAAGCTCGACAAGCTCAGCACCCGCTCCAAGCCCAAGCGCACCGAGCACCGCGAAGAAGCCGCAGCGCCAGGTGCGCCGGCTGCCCCGGTCGGCGAAGACCGTCCGCGCTTCGAGGGTGGCGACCGCCCCCGCTTCGACGGTGGCGATCGTCCGCGTCGTGACGGCGACCGTCCGCGGTTCCGCGATGATCGTGGCGGTCCACCAGGTGGTGACCGGCCGCGCTTCGATCGAGACAGCGGCGGTGGTGACCGCCCGCGCACGGGCGATGGCGGCGGTGGTGACCGTCCACGCACGGGCGATGGCGGTGGTGATCGCCCGCGCTTCGATCGCGACGGCGGCGGTGGTGAGCGCCCGCGCTTCGACCGCAACAACAGCGACCGGCCGCGCCGCGAGTACGGCGACCGTGGTGACCGCCCGGCACGCACCGAAGGTGGCGAGCAACCGGTTCGCACCGAAGGCGCCGCACCGAGTCCGGTCGTCGGCGGCGAGGGTGCTCGTCCCCAGGGCGATCGTCCAGACCGCGACCGTGGTGGCGAGCGAAGCTTCCGCGATGATCGCGGCGGCCGAGGCCGTGACCGTGACCGTGGGCGTGATCGCGACCGCGGCGGCCGCAGCGACCGTCCCGAGCAGGCTCCGATCGCTGCATCCAGCGAACCAGCCCCGATCACGGTCGAGACGTCGACCGACCTCTCGTTGACCGATGCCCCGGTGGTGGTCGAGGCTCGCCCCGAGGGCGAGCGTACGGATCGTCCCGGTGGTGAGCGGGGCGGTGGAGACCGTGACCGTAGCCGCGACCGCGGTGACCGTCACGAGCGTGGTGGACGCGACCGTGGTCGTGACCGCGACCGGCCGCGTGAGGATCGGCCGCGTGAGGATCGGCCGCGCGAGGCCGAACCGGTCGAGGCGGTGACCGAGCGAATCGCGGCTGTCGTCGAGGTTGGCACCGAGGCCGCGCCGCCCGTCGAGACCGATGGTGCGAAGGTCGATGACGTCGCACGTGCAGTGCTCGAGCGCGCCGATCGCGGCGACCGCAAGGGCAGCAAGAAGAAGGACGCCACCCCCGAGACGCGCGAGTTCTGGGAGACGTGGGCCGACGAGAAGTCGACTCGCGAGCCGGCACCTGCGGCAGCAGCACCGGCGGCGGCGGCGAGCGATGAGGCTCCTGCTGCGGAGGGTGGCCGAGGCCGTGGTCGCGGCGGCGACAAGAGTCGCGACAAGGCCAGCGTCGGCGAGAAGCCTCGCGCTAGCCGGAGCCGTACTGCGGCCAAGCCCGACGACGAGGACAAGCCGGAGCGGAGCTCGCGCACCAGGCGCGACACCACGGTCACGCCACCCACCGTGGGTGCCGAGACGGCTCAGGCCCGGCTGTTCATCAGCCTCGGCAAGAAGCACGGTGTCTCTGCCGACGATCTTCGCGACCTGCTCGCCGGTCCGATCGGCGGCGACAAGGCCAGGATCGGCTCGGTGAGCCTGCGTGACTCGCACGCCCACGTGCGCGTCCCCGAGGAGCTCGTCGATCAGATCATCGCCGGGGTTCACGGTAAGAAGCACAACGAGCATGACGTCACCGTGGAGCGCTCGCGGGCATGATCGTCATCGCGCTCGTCGCGGTCGTCGTCCTCGTGATCTTCGGCGTGTTTGCACGCGCCGATCTCGCGAGCTGGCGACGTCATCGGAGTCGCGAATGGCGCGCCTACGATGATGCCCACGCCGACGATCCGCCGATGCGGCGGACGGCTGCGGCCGCTCGAGCGCGACGCTCCTCCTGACCTGGTTTCCGGTCCCCCAGAGGGTCGGTAACCTGGGTCTGGAGCGGACGTAAGTCCGTTCAGGAGGAACGAATGTCCGCTCGCAAGACTCGCTTCGCCACGTTGCTCGCCCTCGCCCTCGGCGCGTCGTGCGCCACCCAGTCGAGCACCGAGTCCACCGCGCTCGCCGACTCGGCACCGCGAACGATTCGTACGTCGAAGCCGCGTGACGCCGTGCTCCAGAAGGAGCTCACGTCGCTCCAGTACGAAGTCACCCAGCAGAACGGCACCGAGGCACCGTTCCAGAACCCGTATCACGACCACCACGCAGCCGGCATCTACGTCGACATCACGACCAACCAGCCGCTGTTCAGCTCGCAGGACAAGTTCGACTCGGGCACCGGCTGGCCGAGCTTCTTCCAGCCGATCGCGAAGGGCGTCCTAGTCGAGAAGACCGACCGCAAGCACGGCATGGTCCGCGTCGAGGTCCGCTCGAAGGTCGGGGATGCTCACCTGGGCCATGTCTTCGACGACGGCCCGAAGCCGACCGGGCTGCGCTACTGCATCAACTCGGCGTCGCTCCGGTTCATCCCGGCCGACAAGCTGGTCGCCGAGGGGTACGCCTCGTACGCGCCGCTGTTCGCGAAGCAGTAGCGATCCATCGCCGGCGGCTGTCAGGTTTGAGCGCCCTGCCCGATCAGAGACTTGGGTGTGTCTTGACACCTGAACATCCGCTCCGTAGGGTTCCCGCCTATGGCGCGTAGCTCGATCGGACCTGGTCGCCACGATCCGCAACGGGAACCAGATCAGATCGTCGTGGAGGGCGCTCGCGAGCACAACCTGCTCGTCGATCACCTCGAGCTGCCGAAGCACCGGCTGGTCGTGATCACCGGACCGTCCGGATCGGGCAAGTCGTCACTCGCGTTCGACACCCTGTATGCCGAGGGCCAGCGCCGGTACGTCGAGTCGTTGTCGGCGTACGCGCGTCAGTTCCTGGGTCAGATGGAGAAGCCGAAGTACGAGCGCATCAGCGGGCTGTCGCCGACGATCGCGATCCAGCAGAAGAGCGCGTCGTCGAACCCGCGGTCGACCGTCGGCACCATCACCGAGATCTACGACTACCTGCGCGTGCTGTACGCGCGGGCCGGCGAGCAGCGGTGCCAGCAGTGTGGAGGGCCGGTCGGCGCGCGGACGGCGGCCGAGGTCGTCGACGAGCTGGCCCAGCTGCCCGAGAAGACCTCGGTGACGTTGCTCGCGCCGAAGTCCGAGAACCGCAAGGGTGAGTTCCGCGAGCTGTTCGGCGAGCTGCGCAAGGCCGGCTTCGTGCGCGTGCGGATCGACGGCATGATCGTGAGGCTCGAGGACGTCGAGGCCCTCGAGAAGCAGAAGAAGCACTCGATCGAGCTCGTGATCGATCGACTCACGATCCACGCGAGCGACCGCGGGCGCCTGACAGACTCCGTCGAGACGGCGCTGCGCGAGGGCAAGGGCAAGCTGATGGTGGAGGTCGCGGGCGAGAAGGTGCCGCGCATGTACTCCGAGGCGAACGCGTGCCCGACGTGCGGCATCGGCTTCCCCGAGCTGTCCCCGCAGTCGTTCTCGTTCAACTCGCCGCTCGGCATGTGCGTCCAGTGCAACGGGCTCGGCGAGCGGCAGGCCGCGGACCCGGATCTGATCGTTCCCGATCCGGCGCTCTCGATCCGTGCAGGTGCGGTCGCGGTGTGGGGCGAGTCGATCGCGAAGGACTCCGGCTGGACCACGAACATCGTCAAGGCGCTCGCGAAGGCGTTCAAGATCGATCTCGACAAGCCGTGGAACAAGCTCACCGAGAAGCAGCGCGACATCCTCATGTACGGCACCGGTGACAAGCGCGTCAACGTGGCCTGGGAAGGCCGGCACTCGACGGGCGAGTGGGCGATGCGGTTCGAGGGCATCGTGGCGCAGCTCGAGCGTCGTCACCGCGAGTCATCGTCGGAGCGAACGCGCACGCACTACGAGCAGTTCTTCCGCGCGATTCCCTGCGCGCTGTGCCACGGCACGCGGCTCCGGGCGGAGTCGCGCTCGGTGTTCCTCGCGGAGAAGGCGATCGTCGACGTCACCGACATGACGGTGAAGCAGGCGTACGAGTTCGTCACCGGGATGAAGCTCACGGGCACGCGCGCGCAGATCGCGAGCGAGGTGCTCAAGGAGATCAAGAACCGGCTGACGTTCTTGCTCGATGTCGGGCTCGATTACCTGACGCTCCACCGCTCGGCGGCGACGCTCTCGGGCGGCGAGGCCCAGCGGATCCGGCTCGCGTCGCAGCTCGGCAGCGAGCTCTCGGGCGTGCTGTACGTGCTCGACGAGCCCTCGATCGGGCTGCACCAGCGTGACAACGAGCGGCTGATCAAGACGCTGCATCGGCTGCGCGACCTCGGCAACACCGTGCTCGTGGTCGAGCACGACGAGGCCACGATCGAGGCGGCAGACTGGGTCGTGGATTTCGGGCCCGGTGCGGGACGCCACGGTGGGCGCGTCGTCGCCGAAGGTACGCCGGCGGACATCAAGCGTGTGGCGGAGTCGATCACCGGGAGGTTCCTCTCCGGCACCGAACGGATCGAGGTCCCGACCTCGCGCCGCACGCCCTCGAGCTGGGTGAAGCTGACCGGCGCCAAGGAGCACAACCTGCGCGACGTCACCGTCGAGATTCCGCTCGGCGTGATGGTCGCGGTGACCGGCGTGTCCGGCGCGGGCAAGTCGTCGCTCATCAACGCCACGCTGTTCCCCGCGCTCAACCGGATGCTGCATCGCTCGGTCGATCGCGTCGGGCCGTACGACTCGCTCACCGGGCTCGGCAAGATCGACAAGTGCATCATCATCGATCAGCAGCCGATCGGTCGCACGCCGCGCTCGAACGCGGCCACGTACACGAAGGCGTTCGATCTGATCCGCGAGCTCTACGCGCAGGTCCCGCAGGCGAGGACGTACGGCTACGCGGCCGGCCGGTTCTCGTTCAACGTGAGCGCCAAGCAAGGCGGTGGCCGCTGCGAGGCCTGCGAGGGCGCCGGCGTGCGCGAGGTCGAGATGCACTTCCTGCCGAACGTGTTCGTCACGTGCGAGGTCTGCAAGGGCAAGCGCTACAACGAGGCCACGCTGCGCGTGACGTACAAGGACAAGACGATCGCGCAGATCCTCGACACCCCCGTCGAGGAAGCGCTCGAGATGTTCAAGCACCACAAGCAGCTCGGCCGGATCATGCAGACCATGGTCGACGTCGGGCTCGGCTACCTCACGCTGGGTCAGCCCGCGACCACGCTGTCCGGCGGCGAGGCGCAACGCGTGAAGCTCGCCCGCGAGCTGGCGCGCGTGCAGACCGGCCGCACGCTGTACCTGCTCGACGAGCCGACGACCGGCCTCCACTTCGGCGACGTCAAGAAGCTGCTCGAGGTGCTGAACCGGCTCGTCGCCAGCGGCAACACGGTCCTCGTCATCGAGCACAACCTCGACGTCATCAA
>Ga0299915_10003332_pt1 | contig 11639 bp, 11 predicted proteins | sample RVTome_13_FD_200263 | JGI IMG/M metagenome (GOLD analysis project Ga0299915, IMG submission 200263) | Soil microbial communities from uranium-contaminated site in the Upper Colorado River Basin, Wyoming, United States - RVT92D227 (version 2) ... | reverse complement strand
CATTTTCCGGAAGAGATCATCGTTCCCAATGTCCAGACGGTCTTCGACCGCGTGGCCGTGGAGGTTGCGCGGGGATGTCCTCATAAATGCCGCTTCTGTCAGGCGACGAGCCTTTACGCTCCCTATCGGGTCAAGGATCCGACCTTTGTCGTAGATAAGATCTTTGGAAGCCTGCGGGCCACGGGATACGAGGACGCCTCCCTTTTTTCACTCTCCGTGAGCGATTATCCTTACCTGGGAGAAACGGTCAAATCGCTGATGGAAGGCCTGGAGAAAGACCATGTAGCGCTTTCTCTGTCATCGCTCCGGCCGAAAGGCTTGTCTGCGGACATCGTCCGGAACATCATCAAGGTCCGGAAAACGGGTTTTACGCTCGTGCCCGAAGCCGGATCGGAGAGGCTGAGGCGCGTCATTAATAAAAACCTGACCGACAAGGATTTATGGGATGCCGCGGCGAACGCCTACGAAGAAGGGTGGAGACTGCTGAAGCTCTATGTCATGATCGGCCTACCCACGGAAACCGAAGAAGATCTGAGCGGGATCGGAAGCCTGGTTAAAGAGCTCTCCGACCTCGGCCGCCGGATCCTCGGGTCGCCGCCGCACATCAACCTGAGCGTTTCCTCGTTCATACCCAAACCGCACACGCCCTTCCAGTGGGAAGCCATGGAGGACGAAACGACGCTTCGCGACAAGCAAATATTTCTGAGACGGATATTGAAAAGGATGGGCAACGTCCAGGTGAAGGACCAGCCGCTGGAGAGTTCCTTTCTGGAAGCCGTCTTTTCCAGGGGCGACCGGCGCCTTTCGGAAGTGCTCCAGAGAGCCTGGTCCGGCGGAGCGCGGTTTGACAGCTGGCGGGACCATTTCCGTTTCAATCTATGGCGTGAAGCATTTGCCGGGGCGGGCATTGATGGGCGTCCTTATTCAGGTCCCTTGCCCCGAAGCGCGGTCTTGCCTTGGGACCATATCCGGACAGGGGTCAAAAAAGAGTTCTTATCCGCCGAACACGACAAAGCCCTGCGCGCGGAAGAGAGCCCATCCTGCCTTGAAACCTCGTGCGGCCGATGCCTGGGATGCGATTTTCTTGCCGATTTGGAAAGGTCTTTCAAGAAAAAGGTCGAAAGCCCGGTTCCGCTCAAGTCCTTTTTGGGATATCCTTCCGCAACGGCGCTCCGTTATCAGGCCTTTTACGAAAAATCGGGCTCTGCCCGCTTCGCCTCACATAATGACCTGGTCAATATTCTTCAGCGGTCGTTGAAACGGGCCGGAATTGAAGTCCATTATACCGAAGGATTTCATCCGAAAATGCAGATGTCTCTCGTTCCCGCTCTTCCCTTGGGGATGGTCGGCCGCGGAGAATCCTTCGAATATAAATCCTCTTATGCTGTCGAGCAAGAGGATTTCCTGGCCAGCGTGAACCGGAGCGTGCCTCCGGGCATCCGTTTTTCGGGATTGACCCGGGTGGAAACCCGGGCGCCTTCGCTTACGGATAGAATCGAGGCGTTCATTTACAGCATTGACCTGTCCGCCGAAAAAATGCGGGACGCGCTCGCCCGGGCGCAAGACGGGCAGAATCTTAAGGGCGGGGACGACGATGTCGCCGAGAGTCTTGCCCGCGATTATCTGGAGCGAAAACATGATCTCATCGAGGATATCCGGGTGGAGAGGGCCGCCGGACGCGTCGTCATCCGTATCCGGTACGACCCCCGCCGTCCGCTTCGGATTCAGGATGTCGCCGAACAGATCTACGGCCTCACAAATGCCGTAGACATCATGTCCCGGGACACGATTCTTTTCCGTCATTGACAGCCGCCCGCGAAATCAGTATAACCTTGGGACGTTGTCCCGTTCCACGCAGAAAAGGAACGCCCCGGGCGTCCAAATCGAATAAGGAGTCGAGTCCATGGATTATCTTTTGAGCGAAGAACAGATCGCGCTGATCAATATGGCCCGCGAGTTCGCGGCGAAGGAAATGCGGCCCAATGCGGCGAAGTACGATCAAAACCATGAGTTCCCCTGGGAAATCATGCAGAAAGCGTTCGATGCGGGGTTCATGACCTGCGATATCCCCGATGCCTACGGCGGCGGCGGCTTGAACAATTTCGACACCGCCCTGATCAGCGAAGAGCTGGCGGCCGGCTGTCCGGGGATGTTCACGAGCATCATGGCCGTGTCCCTGGCCACGACCCCGATCGTCCTCTTCGGGTCGGAAGCTCAGAAGAAGACCTTCCTCGCGCCTTTATGCCAGAAGATGGGGCTGGGCGCGTTCTGCCTGACCGAACGTGAAGCGGGATCGGATGCCGGGGCGTTGAAAACCAAGGCCAGGAAAGAAGGGGACACGTACGTTCTCAACGGGGCGAAGTGCTTCATCACCAACGGGGGAGTGGCCAGCCTCTACGTCGTTTTCGCCAACACGTCTCCGGCCAAAGGCTCCCGGGGCCTCAGCGCGTTCATCGTCCCCCGCGATACGCCGGGGCTCGTTATCGGCAAAATCGAGGACAAAATGGGCCACCGCGCCTCGAACACGGCCGAGATCTTTTTCGAGGATTGCCGGATTCCGGCCGATAACATCGTCGGCCGGGAGCGGATGGGTTTCATCATCGCCATGAAGACGTTCGATAAAACCCGCTCGTCGGTGGGAGCGGCGGCGGTCGGGATCGCCCAAGCGGCCATGGATTACGCCATCGGCTATGCGAAGACTCGGCTTCAATTCGGAAAACCCATCGCCCTCTATCAGGCGACTCAATTCAAGATCGCCCAGATGGCGATGGAAATCCAAGCCGCCCGGCATTTGGTCCGGCACGCCGCCTGGCTGACCGACCAGGCCAAACCGTGCGGCAAGGAATCGGCCATGGCCAAATGCTTCGCCTCGGATGTCGCCATGCGGGTCACGACCGAAGCCCTTCAAATCTATGGCGGCTACGGCTACATGAAGGACTATCCGATCGAGAAGCTGATGCGGGACGCGAAGCTCCTCCAAATCTATGAGGGCACCAACGAAATTCAGCGGCAGGTCATCGCCCACGAGGTCATCGGGCCGGTCAAACAATAGACGGTTCGCCATCGCCGGATAACCCCACGGGGCAGGATCGCCGGGGGAAAAAAAAGACCGCCGCTGGGGGACAAGCGGCGGTCGGGAAAAGCGCTTCTATTCGGTGAAAAATTCCGGAATAAGTCCGAGGGTTTCGACGCCCGCTCCTTTGCACAGGTCGATCAATTCCACGACTTTGGCATAAGGCACCTTGGCGTCGGCCCGGAGGAAAATCGTCTTATCGGCGCGCGTCGCAAACTGGCGACGGAGCTCTTCGCCGGCGGCCCGGAAGTCGGAAAAAAGGTGCTGGTTGATGTCGATGCTCAGATCTTTCTTGAGGGTGACGACGATCATCCCGGTCGGCTGGGCGCCTTTTTCGGCCGAAGCGGTTTCGGGCAACTTGACGTCGATGCCCTTTTGAACCAGGGGGGTGATGACCATGAAAATAATCAGGAGCACGAGAAGCACATCGCACAACGGAACGACGTTAGGTTCGGCTTTGGCCATGAGTAATCCTCCTAAGAGTCCTCGTCGTCCATAATTTTAGGCCAGTTGCGGGTCTTCTGTCAACGTGTTTATTGAATTTTTGCGAGCGTCGGGCTATAGTGATACGCCGAGGAAGGACGACGGCTGGAAGACGTAACAGTCGAGGTCGTCAAGGTCGAGGAGCGTCGCGGCGCCGGACACGGCCCGGCGTTCAAGATCTCGGCGGTCTAGCCGGCGCCACACCCCATCATGCGACCACCTGGAGGAGGCCATGAACGTTCTTCTCATCTTGCTGGCGGCGGTCGCCGCGTTTATCCTGGCCGGCCGGTTTTACGCGGGGGCGATCGCCCGTTGGATTGGCGAAGATAAAAACGTTCAAACCCCGGCCGTGAAATACTGCGACGGCCGGGATTTCGTACCGACCAAACGCTACGTTGTCTTCGCCCACCATTTTTCGGCCATCGCCGGGGCAGGTCCGATCCTGGGGCCGACCATGGCCATTCTCTACGGTTTCGTTCCGGCCTGGCTGTGGATCGTGCTCGGCGGGATTTTCATCGGGGCCGTACACGACTTTACGACGTTGTTCGTCAGCATGCGTGAAGGCGGGCGGTCGATGGCCGAAGTCGCTCGGAAAACCCTGGGCGCGCGCGGCTTCAACCTGTTTATCGCTTTCACCATCGTCATGATCGTCCTCGTCACGTCTTCGTTTCTAAGCGCCACCTCGATTTCCCTGACGTCCCTCTGGCCGCTGGCCAAGATCGGAGTCAAGGAGGGGGAGACCTTCTTGAAAACCGTGGTCCGGGACGGCGTGGCCATGGGAAGGATCGGCGGAATCGCTTCGATGTCGGTCATTGTCATCACCCTCTGCTCGCCGTTTCTGGGCTGGCTGATCTATAAGAAGGGACTGAAGACGGTCTATGCCTATCTCCTCGCCGCGCTGATCTGCGCTGTCTCGATTGTCCTTGGCATCAACTATCCGGTCAGCCTCTCTCCGACAACCTGGATGATTATCATTTCGATTTACGTCCTGGTCGCCGCCGGCGCGCCGGTCTGGATGATTCTTCAGCCGCGGGATTTTATCAATGTCCAGATTCTCTATGCCGGGATCGTTCTCATGGTCCTGTCGCTCTTCAGCACCGGGCTGGGCGGACTTTCGATCGCCGTCCCGAGCTTCAACTTCGCCGAAGGAGTCCGCCATCTGGGCCTTCTCTGGCCGATGATGTTCTGCACGATCGCCTGCGGGGCCATTTCCGGATTCCATGCCCTCGTCGGGGGGGGGACGACGGGCAAACAGCTGGCCTGCGAGACGGATGCCCGCAAAATCGGATATAACGCCATGCTCCTCGAGTCGGTCCTGGCCGTCTGTGTCCTTCTCGCGCTCGGTGCAGCGCTGAATTTTTCCGACTATAAGACGATCGTCTGGCCGACCGATCCCGCGATCAAGTCCAATCCCATCCTCGGATTCTCCTTGGCGGCGGGCCAGCTTTTCAATCGCGGGTTGGGCATTCCGGTGGCCCTGGGGACGGTCTTCGGTATTCTCCTCGTCGAAGGATTCGTCATCACGACCCTGGACGCCGCGGTCCGCCTCAATCGCTATTTATTCGAGGAGCTGTGGGGCATCCTCTTCAAGAATCCTCCGCAGCTCTTCAAATATTACTGGTTCAACTCCGGTCTGTCGGTCGTCCTCATGTGGACCTTGGCCTACTCCAACGCCTTCAGCCTTCTTTGGCCGATCTTTGGCACGGCCAATCAGCTCCTCGCCGCGTTGAGCCTCTTGGCCGTCTCCTCATGGCTATTGCTGCGCCGCAGGAAAATCGCGTTCACCCTTGTTCCGGCGGCGTTCATGGTCGTAACGACCCTAGCCTCGCTGGTGATCCTGTTCGGGGAATATTTCCGCAGAAAAAACTACCTACTCCTCGCGGCCGACATCGTCCTCTTTATTCTGGCCATCGGTGTTGTCGTCTTAGTGGCCAAGACCTTCAGGCGCTCCAAGGCGCTGCCGGACGCTAACCTTCAAAAATCAGCAGCTTCTTGAGCGCTTCGGGCCAGGTCAAGCGGGAGATGAAGCGGAAGCCGTTCTGTCCCATTTTTTCGGCCAGGGACTTTGTCTCGGCGAGCAGGTCGAAGCTTTCGGCCAGTCGGCGCGGGTCGGGCGGAAGAACAAATCCGGATTCGCCATCCTTGACGAGTTCAGTCGGCCCGCCGCTGTCTTCGGCGGTGATGACGGCTTTCCGCGAGGCGAAGGCTTCGGTCGTGACGAATCCGTAATCTTCGTTCAACGGGCAGAAAAAGACCGCCAGACAGCGGGCGTAGTGCGATAAAAGATTTTCCTCGTCGGCGGCGCCGAGGAGATAGACTCGGTTCTCGAGCCCGTATTCCCTGATTTTCTGGGTCAGGGATTCGCGTTCCGGTCCTTCCCCGACGATAAACGCTCTCAGCCCTGAGTTTTTCACATGGCGGAAGGCTTCGACCAAGAGATCGATGCGTTTGAGTTTTTGCAGCCGCGAGACGGTGAAGATGAAATTCTGGTAAGACTCGGTCCGGTAGTCTCTCTGGGGCGGGGGGGGGAAGAGGACTTCCGAGGGAATCCGACCCCAGCGCGCGAGACGTTTCTGGATCGTCGCCGACTGGGCGAAGAGCTTGGTGACGTTGTGCTTGAGGAGGTGCGTGTCGAGGCGCCGGATTAAAAACCTGCGGATGCTCTCCTTGGCCAGGTCTTTCCAATTCAGTCGGGAACGGAGGTCGGGCCAGAGGTCGTAGTATTCACGCATCCGGTGGTTCAGCCAGCAGACGTGAACCGGATGTTTCACGGCGTAACTCGGGAAACGGAAGGATATCACTTGATGGACCTCGCGGCCGAGCCCGTCGAGTCCGACGTCGATGAAGCGGTTCGCGGCGTAGGCCCGAAACTGGCGGCCGAACCTGTTTTGCGGCGTCAGGACCAAATCTGCGTCGTAGCCGTGGCGGCGGAGCGCTTGGACCGTGTTCCTGGCGATGGTCAGGTGTCCCCCTTCGACAAATGTCACATCGGATGTGACAACCAGAATCCGTTTTTTTTCCAACGCGATTCTTTTATTTAAGAGTGTTGTAGGCTTTTTTGCTGTTGGTTGTTTTGAAGACGAGGAGCGCCCGTCCCGTCCCGGAGGAGCTCCCGTAGCAATAATCGATATCGATCACGGCATTGCCCAAAAGGGCTCCGATTTCGGCTCCCGCGCCGATACGATCGCTGATTTCGACGGTCAGGACGCTGTTCGTTTTGACCTTATAGCCCAAAGCCCGCAGCGCGGTCTCGGCTTTCTTGTTATTGGAGGTAATCAGCAGGAAATGCCCCCGATTTTCCTGGCCGTACGCGCACAGGGCGCGAAGATTCACTCCGGCGTTGGCCAGGGTGCCGAGGACGCGGCCCAAAATGCCGGGTTCGTCCGGAGTCACGACGTGGAGTTCTGTTTCGACTTTGACGTTGTGCACAGTTCGTTCTCCTCTAAAGCGGCGGGTATTATAACAAAATTTGTGTTTTTTATCTCCTGTTCTATAAAATAAGAGCGAAATTCCGATGACGGAAACGCGCGTCGCCATTATCAATAACGCCATTTTTCCCAAAATCTACAAACCCGTGGAACACTGGGCCGCCTATCTCAAAGGCGTCGAGTGGAAAGCGTTTGATGCTCCCCATGGAGAGCTCCCGGATATCGACGCGTTCTCCCACATCATCTTGACCGGGTCCGAAGCCTCAATTTTGGAGCGGGAACCCTGGGTCGAACGGGAAGCCGAATGGATTCTGGAGGCGCATGCCGCCGGCCGGATTCTTTTGGGAAGCTGCTATGGCCACCAGCTCCTGGCGTTCGTTTTAGCCGGGCCCGCCAACGTCGTCCGCTGCCGGGAGCCGGAGATCGGCTGGATCCCGGTCGAGCGGACGATGGATTCTCGGATGCTCGGCTCGAAAGGTCCGGCCTTTACCTTCTCCGTCCATTTTGACGAGGTCCGGGATCTGTCCGAGCCTTTTGTCGTCCTGGCCTCGTCGGAGATTTGCCCGATCCAAGCGTTCGGCGTGACAGGCCGCTCGGTCTGGGGGCTCCAGATCCACCCGGAAATCGACGAGGCCGCGGCCCGCAGGCTCCTAACGGCGTTTCGCGAAATCTTCCCCAGGTTCCGGCCCCTTTATGACCGGGCTCTCGCTTCGACGCCGCGCGATTCCAGGCTCATCCTCAAGATCGTCAAAGCTTTTTTAGCCCATGACGCTGATAGTACTTGACAAAAGGGCTCGAATAGATATTTTATTAGGGACAGAGATCTGGAAAAACAGGGAACGTTTTCGTTCTCGGATAAAGGAGGCTCTCATGAACCCAAAAAAAGTACTCATTTTCACGGTCGCTCTTCTCTTTGCTTTTTCGATGACCGCATCCGCCCAAACGAAAAAATGGACGCGGATCGGGCAAAACACTTTTGCCCAGGTCAAAGGAAATATCCCGACGGGCGAGGTGATGAAGATGATTGCCGACAAATACGCCGGCGACATTAAAGCCGGATTCGACCAGGTCGGCATGGGGCAAATCTATCCGGCCTTCATCGACCAGTTGAAGACGGCCACGTTCGCCGAGAAAACAATTCCGGTCGGCGATAAATTCAGCTGGATGTTCTTCCGGGTTAAGGGAAAGGTGAAGGTCTGGGAAGATGTGGAATGGGCAGGGAAGAAACCCCTGGATGTTTTTTCCTTCACGGTGAACCAGGATTACAAGTTTTACGAGTTCATCATCCCCAAGCCCTGCGGCAACATCGCCTTTTACAAGACCTGGGAGGAAAAGCGGCCCGCCCCGTTGGCGGTCTGCGACCTTCGGGTCTCCCCGGCGAAGGCGAACATCAACGATTTGATTACCGTCGATATGAGCGGCACGCAGAACGCGAACTCGATGGACGTCGAGGTTTTCACGGCCCAGGGAACGAAGATCTCCTCTCATGTCTTCACTCCGGCTGCGCCGAAATGGCAGACGAAATTCGACAAGCCGGGTGAATATGTTTTCAAGGCGAAGGCGGTCAACGCCGACGGAAAGGTCTCCGCGAATCCCTGCCAGGCCAAGGTCTCCATCAATGCTCCCCCGGTCTGCAAGCTTCTGACATCCTGCCAGCCCTGTGAAAACATGGTCGGCAAGGCGATCGTTCTTGACGCGGACGGATCGTCGGATCCCGATGGCCAGATCGTCAAGGCCAGCTTCGAGGTGACGGACGCGGCGGGGACGGTGGTCGATAGCTTTATGGATACCGAAAAACCGTTCCTTTGGGAAAAAGTCTTCACGAAACCGGGAAAATACGGAATCAGCGTCGTCGTCTTCGACGACATGGGCGCCGTCTCATCGAACGCTGATCCGTGCCGGCTCACGCTCGATGTCACCCAAAAACGGTTCTTCCTCCTCGTCGAGGCCGGCGGCCTTCTCGCCCGGGGAACGTATACCGGCTACTTCTTCGCCCGGTTCGGAGCTCTGTACGCGGTTGCCCCCGACATCATGGATCTGATTGTCCGGGCGGGCGGTGCCATCCCGACCCAAGGCGACCCCTGGAAATTCTTCTTTATGGCCGACGCGCTCTTGAATTTCCACCTCGGCTCGGCGGCCTACTTTGATGCCGGACTGGGCTACACCTCGAAAGAACAGGAAGTCCGGAAGGGCGGGCTGGATCTGATCGGCGCTTTCGGCGTGAATGTCTTCAATAAATACACCTCCGCCGGATCGATTTTTGCCGAAGTCCGTATTCCGGTTATCACTAAAGATCGCAGCTTCGACGATCATCACAAGCTCCTCCTCGGTTTTCGCTATATCTTTTAAGTCGTCGCTGCGCCGGGAAAAGGGCCGGGAAAACCCCCGGCCTGAGTCTTGTCCTTAGAGGCGGGGAAGGTCTTCGGCTGTCTCAGGGTACGCGCCCCATCTTGCGCCTGACCGGCTCAGGTCCAAAGCGAAGATGACTCCCTCCGTTTGCGGCGAGGGCGAAAAAAACGTACAATTCCGGACATGAAGATCGCCTTGATCGGCGCCGACGGACAGCTCGGCTCGGACCTTCTTCCGCTGCTTGCCGGGGAGCAGACCGATCCGCTTTATTTTCCCAACTTTGACATCACCCGAGCCGACGCGGTCCGGAATCTCTTTCGGGAAACGCGGCCTGAGGTCGTCATCAACACCGCGGCTTTCCACCGCGTCGACGAGTGCGAAGAGAAGGTCGAAGAGGCATTCAGGGTCAATGCCTTCGCCGTCCGCGATCTGGCCCGGGTTTGTTTGGAGATCGAGGCCGTCCTCGTTCATTTCAGCACGGATTACGTTTTTGACGGGCAAAAAGGCGAACCCTATGTCGAGACGGACTGTCCCTCTCCGCTGAGCGTTTACGGCGCTTCCAAGTTGGCTGGAGAACAATTCGTCCGGTCGATCTGCCCGAAATCTTATGTGATCCGGACCTGCGGTCTCTACGGAACGGCCGGATGCCGGGAGAAAGGCCGGAATTTCGTCGAGGCGATGATTTCCCTGGAACAGAGCGGCCGGTCGATCCGGGTCGTAGATGACCAGTGGGTGACGCCGACCTCTTCCCGGGAGCTGGCTGTCAGGACGGCAGAGCTCATCCGGACCGGTCAATATGGCCTTTACCACATGACCAACGAAGGATGGTGCACGTGGCATGAGTTCGCCCGGACGATCTTTGACATCTTGGGAAAGAAGCCGCGGCTCGTTCCCGTGGATACGGCCGCATTCGGCGCGAAAGCGAAGCGGCCGGCTTATTCCGTCCTGGAGAACGCGCGGGCGAAGGCCATCGGGTTGCAGGATTTTTCGCCATGGACGGACGCCCTCAGAAATTACCTGAAGAAACAAGGGCTCGCTTCAGGAGGCTAGCGGGGCCGCGATTTTCGCCAAAATATCGTCGGGCAGGGATATGACGGCGCCTCTTTTATCAACGGATACGTGGACGGTGTAGCCTTCGGCGATGATTGTTTTCCCGTCCTTCGTCCTGAGCTCGTAGGCAAAAACGGTTTTTTTCGGGGCGATGGTCCTGACGGCGGTCCTGATGAAGAAGAGCTCGTCGTAGCGGAGCGGCTTCTTGTAACGGCAAAACGACTCGGCCACAACAAGATAGATGCCGCGTTTCTCGATGTCTCCGTAGGGGATGCCCCGGCGGCGGCAAAATTCCGTTCGCCCAAGCTCAAACCATTCAAAGTAGACCTTGTTATGGGCGACACCCATTTGGTCGGTTTCGGAATAGCGGACGCGCTGTTCGATCTGGATATGATGATCCGGGAAAGGAGTGGTCGCGGCTCTACTCGGCGAGTTTACCGAGCTTGGCGAGTTCATCATTGTAATATTTCCGATAGAGAATCTCCCACTCCCGGCTGCCTTCTTCGATGGATTTCTTTTGGGATTGGATCTTCTCGATGGCCCGCCGATCGAGCGTCTCGTACAGCCGCATCTCCTCTTCGATCGACCGGACGATGATCAACCGGATCTCGTTCGGGTCATCGAGGAATTCGACTCGGTCGTTCTTGGTGAGAACGTCGAGAACGCGTTTGGACAGATAGTTGACCTTTTCGCGGGAGAGGCGGTTGCTCACAGGACGAGGTTCCTTTCCTTAGCCAGCTTTGTCTTGATCATCCTGAACATCGTCTGGTATTCGATATTGTCCTTCCGGATTTTTTCCATGTGTTTGCTGAGGATCTCGCGGACCTCCTGGTCGAGCTGGTCCTCCTTTTGGAATTCTTCGGTGATGATCGCAATGATGCTGTCGAGGAGGCCCTGCTTTTCTTCGATCAGCAGCTTCCCGTCCTTCTGCAGATTACGGAGGATAAGGAAGGAGAGATGCTCAATCTGATTTTTGTTCAGCCTCATGTCCGCTATAAAATACACTAGATGGGCCGAAAATTCAATATAAAAATCCGGGGAGCACGACGGAATTCGCTCTACGGGCCGTCTTTTCCGAAGAAGTTTTGTCCCCCGAATTTGTTGAAAAGGAATAAGATCAATCCGCAAACGGCGCTTGCTTAAAGGAAGACGAGGAATGGCGCCAAGTGATCGGGCAGGCCGGAAGGACGGGCGAAGGCGATAAGCTTTCCGCTTTCGCTGAAGAGCCTGACGACGACCCGCTCCTGTTCAGATCC
>Ga0299915_10003331_pt1 | contig 11641 bp, 9 predicted proteins | sample RVTome_13_FD_200263 | JGI IMG/M metagenome (GOLD analysis project Ga0299915, IMG submission 200263) | Soil microbial communities from uranium-contaminated site in the Upper Colorado River Basin, Wyoming, United States - RVT92D227 (version 2) ... | reverse complement strand
GTCATCATCTCCGGCGTAATAAATTTGAACGATATGCTCGTGCCGCCAGGTGGCTACCGCCCGCGCTTCTCGAATGAAACGGGCGTTGTAGTTCTCCTTTTCCCTGAAATGGGCATCGATGACTTTGACTGCCACCGGCCGGTTCAACCGGACATCTGTGGCATAGTAAACGGAGGCCATTCCGCCCCGACCAAGCAACCGCTCGATGCGGTAATTGTCTAGCTGGCGTCCGATCAGTGGGTCAGTGATCACGCAAGTGTTCCTTTGGAGAGACGGTAGCAGGCGTCTGGTAACGCATACGTTAATTGTAGTCTTGGTGCAGAAAACAAGCAACTATAAGTCAATTGCAAAAGTGTCTAATTCATTTGAGGGTGGCGGATCAGGATAAATTTCGCAGGATAGGCTGAATCATATTGAAAAATGGAATAGAATTATGGTTAGCTGAATATACCCCATGAAGGAGATGCTCATGGAGACGATCGTTATTCAAAGACCGAAAGAAATCAAACTGTTCGAGCGCGATATACCTGAGCCAGGTCCGGGCGAAGTATTGATCAAGGTCATGGCCAGTGGCATTTGTGGGACAGACATACATATTTTCAACGGTGAATACCTGGGGGCATATCCTGTCATTCCGGGACATGAGTTCTCCGGCGTGGTCATGTCTGCAGGAAACATGATCACGCGATTCAAGGTGGGAGATCGCGTGGCAGTAGAGCCCAACATCGCCTGTGACAACTGCATTCACTGTTTGAACAATCGCCAGAACTTTTGTCTGAACTGGCAGGCGATCGGTGTGACTTTGCCAGGTGGCATGGAACAATACGTGACTGCACCCGAAAAGGCTGTCTTCAACATCGGAGATTTGCCATTCGAGCAGGGAGCTTTCATGGAACCCCTTTCCTGTGTTGTGCATGGAGTCGAGCGAGCGCGGCTCAGGCTGGCTGACCAGGTGGCGATTCTCGGCGCAGGTCCGATAGGAAACCTGATCCTTCAGATGTCCCGTCTGCAGGGCGCGGCGCATATTACCATCCTGGAAAACAACCCTGGACGAGCGGAGCTCGCGCATCAACTGGGAGCCGATCTTGTTTTGGACCGCATGGAAGATTTGCAGCCGGACACGTATGACGTGGTCATCGACGCGACAGGTGTGATACCGGTCATGAGTCGGGCCATTGATTTTGTGCGCAGCGGTGGGACGGTGCTGCTGTTCGGTGTGCCTCCTTCAGGATTGATCATGGAAATAGAAGCTTTTAAAATCTTCCAAAAAGGGCTGACCCTGTTATCCTCCTTTACATCGGTGCGGAATTCTTTCCAGGCCGTAAACTTGCTTCGATCAGGTCAGATAAACGTCAAGCCTTTGATCTCACATCGTCTTCCATTGAAAGAGATGGCTAACGCTATTGATATGATCGAAAGGCATGATCCGCAAGTCAAGAAAGTGATCATGCTGCCGAATGGCTAAAGGGTGTATGCGTTAGTGCAATATTTCTTTGTTGGCCTGATCGGCCTCGGCCAGAACCTTTTTGGCTGTATCTTTGATCTCGGCTGACGTACCGGCCTTTAAGGGGATGAACTTGACCAAATCACGCGCCTGGCGTAAATAATCCTTGACCTGGGCCATGTAGGACAAATTATATTTTCCGCCATCGCTGGGGACGGGCAGGTCACGCGCTTTTTGGATCAGGGCGCGAGCGAGAAGTATGCGGTCAGCGGCAAGGATGAGTTTCGGCATGCTATTTCTCCGGGTTTTCTAAATCAGATTACAGTAATTCCTATTTTACTGCATTCATGAAATAACAAAAACCGCCGGATAACTCCGGCGGTTTTGCCAGCCTCGAAGAGGCAGTGCCCCCACAGAGATTCGAACTCTGGTTTTAGCCTTGAAAGGGCTGCGTCCTGGTCCCCTAGACGATGGGGGCGTTTCTAAGCGGCTGGATTTTACCATTTATGCCCCACAGGGTCAACCCTGTTTTTGGAAAATCCAATCAAAAGGGTGGACAAATCCGCCGCTCTCAAGTAAAATAACGCGCCGTGATATACTAGTCATCATTGAATGGCGGTCGTCTAACGACGACTATCGTCTATCGACGATTTAAGATTTTTGGAGGAAGTTAAGTTGGCTAACCTGAAGTCTGCAATTAAACGAATGCGTCAGAACCCCAAGCGCCACGCACGCAACCGCTATTATGCCGCTCGCGCCCGCACCATGGTCAAGAAAGCCAAGGGCGAGCTGGATGGTGGCACTGCGGATGCCCGCCAGGCGACTTTGGAAGCGATCAGCGCCCTGGATAAGGCGGCTGAGAAGGGCATTATCCATAAGAACAATGCCTCCCGCCGCAAGGGCCGCCTGATGCGTCGTCTGGCCCAAATGGAAAAATAAGCGTCTGTTGACAGTCAGCTAAAGACTGCTTACAGCAGTCTTTAGCCCACTCTCTAGGCGTGGCTAGTTAGTGTTCAGCCAGCGGGAGCCAACAGGCGCTCCCGCTTTTTTGCTACTTTCCGCTGTGTGTGCAGTAACGACGTAAGTCGTTGTAGCGAAGTGAGGTCCACATGTTCGAGAACGAGCAGAAAAGCATAACAGCTCATATACGCGAGTTCTGTGCCCATTATGATCTGCCAGATCCAGGTGAGATTGCATGGACGCCCATCCCCTTCTCGGGGGAATGGGGCATTGCGACCTCCTTCTTCCAGCTTGCCGCGGCAGAAGCGCGCCTGGCTAAGGAGCGCGGCGGTCAGGGGCTGAACGTGGCGCAGCGCGCCCAGGAGCTGGCACAGCAAGTGGCAGCCTATCTCGGTTCTCCGGCAGGATTTTCTCATATCGAGGCAGTCAAAGGCTATCTAAATCTATATTTTTCATCCGCGGAGTATGCAAAGCGGGTGGTGGAGACCGTGCTGGCGCAGGGGGCGGATTTCGGGCGCGGAGCGGCACGCGGCGAGCGGGTGATGGTCGAGTTCTCGCAGCCCAACACCCACAAGGCTTTCCATGTCGGTCACCTGCGCAGCGCCATTTTGGGCGAGGTGCTGGCGCGCATCCTGGCGTTTGCCGGCTATGAGGTGGTGCGCTCCAATTACATCGGCGATATCGGGCTGCACGTCATCCGCTGGCTGTGGAACTACATGAAGTTCCATGCCGGAGAAACGCCTCCGGCAGATACAACCCGCTGGATGGGCGACCTGTACGCCGAAGCCACCCGCCGCCTGGAAGAGAACCCCGACCTCGAAGCCGAAGTGCGGGCACTGTATGGGCACTGGGACCGCCGCGATCCAGAGGTGGTCGAGGCCTGGGAACGCACCCGCCAGTGGTCGCTGGATGGCTTTGCCGAGATGTACAAGACGCTTGATATTCACTTCGACCGTTATTACTTTCCCAGCGCCGAAGAGCAGCCTGGCAAGCAGGTGGTAGATGAATTGATCCAGCGCGGCATTGCCATCGACGAGCGCCCCGATGGACCGGTCATTGTGCGTATCGATGATCTCCTCGGGCTGGACAAGGAAAAGTACCGCGTGCTGGTGGTGCTGCGCTCGGATGGCACCGCCCTGTATGCCACCGAAGACTTGGCGCTGGCGAAGCACAAATTCAGCGAGTATCCTAACCTGGTGCGTTCGATCTACGTCGTAGACGTGCGCCAGTCGCTGCATTTCCAGCAGGTGTTCAAGACGCTCAAGATTGCCGGAGAGCCGTGGGCTGACCGCTGCCTGCACCTGGGTTATGAGCTGGTCAACCTGCCCGGCAATGTCACCATGGCCTCCCGCGAGGGTACGGTGGTGCTGCTGGAAAACCTGCTGCGCGAGGCATTCAGCCGCGCACGGAAGGTGGTAGAAGAGAAGAACCCGGAGCTGCCTGAGACGCAAAAAGATGACGTCGCCCGTGCCGTCGGACACGGGGCGCTGAAGTACCCCATGCTGGCGCGTGACATCGCCAAGATTGTCACCTTCGACTGGGAATCGGCACTCGACTTCAACGGTCAGGCTGCGCCGTACATCCAGTACGCCCAGGTGCGCGCCAACAGCATCTTCCGTAAGCTGGGCGAATCTGCTGAAGCTGGACGCCCCGCCGACTTTGCCTATCCCCTCGATCCCACCGAGGTGCAGCTGATCGACATCATCTCGCGCTTTCCGGGTGAAGTGCAGCGCGCCGCTGCTGAATATAAGACTCTGCAGATCACCAATATTGCTTATGAGATGGCGCGCGCCTTCTCAGATTTTTACAATGCCTGCCCGGTGCTCAAAGCTGAGCCAGACGTGCGCGCCGCCCGCCTGCGATTGGTGGCCGCCGCACGACAGGCGATGGTCAACGCCCTCAATCTCTTGGGCATTGAGGCCCCTGAAGTCATGTAAGGGGAGGGTATAATAGGCAAGGTTGCGGCCTGTGACCCAACCCTATGAAATCTTAATAACCTAAGGAGATATTTCTCGCATGACCCCTATTCGTACGATTATTATGGGCGCCGCCGGGCGCGACTTCCACAACTTCAACGTCTTTTTCCGCGATAACGCGGATTATGAGGTGGTCGCTTTCACTGCCACCCAGATCCCGGATATCGAAGGACGCACTTATCCCAAAGAGCTGGCCGGCAAACTTTATCCCAAGGGCATTCCTATTTATGCCGAGAGTGACCTGCTCAAGCTGATCAAAGAAAACAAGGTCCAACAGGTGATCTTTGCCTATTCTGACGTGCCGCATGAGGTTGTGATGCACAAGGCTTCCCTGGTGCTGGCGGCGGGCGCCGATTTCCGCTTGATGGGCACCGGGACAACCCAGATCAAGTCCACCAAGCCGGTGGTCTCGATTTGCGCCGTGCGCACAGGCTCGGGCAAGAGCCAGACCACACGGCGCGTATCGAAGATCCTGCGCGACATGGGCTACAAAGTGGCTGCCATCCGCCACCCCATGCCCTACGGTGACCTGGTCAAGCAGGCCGTGCAGCGCTTTGCCGATTACAGCGACCTGGACAAGCATGAATGCACCATCGAAGAGCGCGAAGAGTACGAGCCGCACCTGGACAACGGCGTGATTGTGTATGCCGGCGTGGATTACGAGAAGATCCTGCGCCAGGCCGAAAAGGAAGTGGACATCGTCCTGTGGGACGGCGGCAACAATGACTTCCCCTTCTACGTCTCCGACCTGCAGATCGTGGTCGCCGACCCGCACCGACCGGGGCACGAGGTCACCTATCACCCCGGCGAGACCAACGTGCGCGCGGCGGATGTGTTTGTGATCAACAAGGTGGACACCGCTGACCCCGAAAACGTCATCAAAGTACGCGAGTCACTGCGCAAGCTGAACCCGAACGCAGTGGTCATCGAGGGCGCTTCGCCGCTGTTCGTCGACGACCCCAAGGCTATCCAGAGCAAGCGCGTCCTGGTTATCGAAGACGGCCCCACGCTCACGCATGGTGAGATGGCGTACGGCGCAGGCTACGTGGCTGCCCGGCGCTTTGGCGCAGCCGAGATCGTTGACCCGCGTCCCTTCGCGGTCAAGTCGATCAAGGCAACCTATGAAAAATATCCCAAGACTGGCCCTATCCTGCCTGCTATGGGCTACGGTGATGCCCAAACAAAAGACCTGGAAGAGACGATCAACCGCTCGGACGTGGACCTGGTCATCATTGGCACGCCCATCGACCTGAGCCGCATCATCAAGATCAAGAAGCCTTACCAGCGCGTGCGCTATGAGTTGCAGGAGATCGGGCAGCCGACGCTGGAGGACATCCTGAAAGCCAAGTTCGGTAAGTAATTTTTTGAAGAGCGAAATTCGAGACTCAAGCGTGGGTCTCGAATTTCGCTTTGAGGGGTCTGAGAATATGCCTCGGCTCGAATGGGCTACCAAGTCTGCACCCACACCCTTGACTGCATCCCTGCAGCTGGATTCGGTCATCTATCCAGAGGGTGCAGGCTATCCTTATCAACTGGCTGCTAATCAGTTGATATGGGGCGACAATCTGAGGGTCATGTGGGCGCTGTTGCCTGAGTATGAGGGCAAAGTTGACCTGATCTACGCCGACCCGCCCTTCTACACCAACCGTCAATATCCAGCGCGGGTAGGTCGTGGCGAGGATTCGCGCAAGCCCGCCGAGTGGAAACTCGCCGAGGGCTACCCCGACCATTGGACCAACCTGGACGCCTACCTCGACATGCTCTACCCGCGGCTGGTATTGATGCACAGGCTTCTCAAGCCGAGCGGCACGCTGTACCTGCACCTCGACTGGCACGCCGATGCTTACGCCCGCTTGCTTTTGGATGAGATCTTTGGCGCCGACAGGCTGCTCAACCAGATCGCCTGGGTGTATCACGGGCCTTCGCCCATCCGCAGTGCCTTCAACCGCAAGCATGATACGATCCTCGTTCACACCAAGAGTGCTGACTATACCTTCAATGCGGATGCGGTGCGCCAGGCGTACGACCCCAGTACGGTGAAGACCTTTGCCTCTTCGCCCAAAGCCGGGTTTGGTAAAGTTCCGGACCTGGAGCGCGGCAAGGTGCCCGAGGACTGGTGGTATTTCCCGGTGGTGGCGCGCCTGCACAACGAGCGCACCGGTTATCCCACCCAGAAGCCCGAGGCGCTGCTCGAGCGGGTCATCCTGGCTTCATCGAACCCGGGTGAGCTGGTGGCAGACTTCTTCTGCGGCTCGGGGACGACGGCGGTGGCCGCTGCCCGCCTGGGACGCCGCTTCCTGGCCAGCGACATCTCCTGGCGCGCCGTGCACACCACCCGCACCCGCCTGGTGAGAGAGGCGTCCTTGCCTTTTTCACTGCAGATCGAGGCCACACTTACGGAGGCGTGGAAACATTCTCTGCAAACGCTGTCACAAGGGCTGAAGCTCACTTTGCAGGGGGATACGGCCCAGTTGGCAGGGGAGGGGCTGGATGAGGTGGATTATTGGGAGATCGATCCAGATTGGGATGGGCATATCTTCCGCAGTGCCGCGCAGGCTGTGCGCCTCCCCCGCGCTGCTGCACTTCCCACCCGCCTCCAATTGCCCCTGGAACCAAAATCCGCAATATACGTCAGGATTATAGACAATGGTGGAAAGGTCAACGCCTTAGCAATTCCCTGAGTCGTTCTATTGGAGGTAACCGCTATGGTTTCTAAAGTGGTTCATCCGTTTTTTCTCGTGGTATTTGTCCTGCTGGCTAGCTCCTGTGCCCAAAAACCAGCAGCGCCGACCATAGTTGCCAGCCCATTGTCAACACCTGGGCAATTGCAAACCAACACCCCTGCAAGCCAGGCTACCCTCACGCCCACTCTTGCGCTAACTCCTACTCCGGATGAACAGGTGGTTGTGAATGAGGACTACGGTTTTCGCTTTACGCTGCCCCCGGGTCATAAGACAACGGTGAACCAGGCTAGTGGTGAAGTCCTGCTGTTCATGGGAATAAAAAGGAAGTTAGACAACACCTCTGGGTATGCTCTGCCTCCCATCGGGCTGCGCGTCTTTGCGAAGCCAGAGTCCACTGACCTGGCGAGCTGGTTCAGTGAAAGACAGGGGGACTGCTATGAGTACGGCGGGCAGCCTCCAGCTGGCGTGCCCTTCATCGATCCGATCGTAGAAAGCCAGGCAGATTTCAAGGGTTACAATGCATTGCGATATGAGAGCGGCTGCTGGCCGGTGCCATACGAGATGCTGGTCGATCGCGACAGTTTGGCCTTCTCGCTTTACTACCTGCGTGATTACCCAATCGACTATGAAGCAGATTTCAACCAAATCCTGGCCTCGCTGGAGTTTTTTGAGCCTGCATTACAGACTATTGAAACTCCATCACCGGTTGCTCCGACTCCTACCCCGACGGTCTGTATAGATGAGGCTGCCCAGCCAATTGCGGCGCCGCCACGCCAGACACCCGTAGAGGTGCGCTTTATCAGCGCGGGCAACCTGTGGGTTTGGAATGAGGATGAGGGCAAAGCTCAGCAAATATCCAAGACTGGTGATGCGCAAAGCTTTTCCTTCTCCCCGGATGGGCAAATCATCGCCTTTACACGGGGCAAGCCGTACAGCCAGACGGAGCTGTGGTCCGTTCACCGCGACGGTTCAGACCTGCGCCTGCTGCTCTCTGCCGACCAACTGCATGCTATGGTCGGGGAGCCGACGACGACTGAATTCATTTATTTCGACAGTGTCAGTTACATAGATTGGATCGACGGCACACACACACTGGGATTTGAGGTGCTGCGCAATTATGACGCCATTGGCGGCTGCTGTGAATCAGGCGGCACCTGGCAAATCGATACCGAAACCGGCAATCTGTCCGCCTGGACGCTGCCGCCTGACATATCGATGGAGCGGGAAGGAGGGCTGGTTTCCCCGGATGGCAAGCAGATCGCTTTGGTAGGGGAGACCGGGTTGACTCTGGTGAATGCCGACGGCTCAAACCGGCGTGAGAATGTATTGATCTATCCTTATGTTCCGCTGATGGAAGGCGGAGGTTTTGTTCCCCCCAATATTTTATGGGCGCCAGACTCGCAATCACTGACGGCCATCACTTATCCTGAAAATATGTGGGATGAAGATTTCTTCACCACCTGGTTCGTGCCGGTCGACGGCACACCGGCGCAGAAACTAAGTGAGATTTCCGGTTATGCGTTCTCCGCCTCTCCCTCGCCCGATCAACGCTACCTTGCCTATCGAAAACCTCCCGATCCAATGTCCAACCACTGGGAACTCCACCTGGCGACCTTCGACGGAACCCAGGACCTCATCTACGCCCAGGGTCATCTGATGGATTTCTGGGGCTGGTCGCCAGACGGCGTGCACTTCGTTTTCGGGCAGGATTCGACCCGCATGCCATCCCTGGGCAGTGTATGCGGCGGGTCGCAGCCGTTGATGGATCCCCTTGTTTTTCCACTCTGGCACTTGACCTGGATCGATCCGCAGCGGTTTGTATTTATCGCCGGCGGTGACGGGCCGAGTGAGGGCGAGCTGTGGCTGGGAACGGTGGGAGGTGACAGCGTGCTGATCGGCGCTTATCGCGGGGATTATGCTTTCTACGATATCAAGCCGGATCAATGACTTCAGAGGTTGCGATTGAGGGCGGTCATACCTCGTCTCCTTCCGGACTCCTTCTCCCTCGCAATCCACCATCACCCCTCCTCGCCCGAAACCCAACATTTAATCTATCAAATTTTTGGCGGACCTTGAATCAGGCGCTTCTTCACCTGTTCCGCGCCATCGGGTTTTTCATTGGCCTCCCACAAGGCCTCGTTCCACCAGGTGGCGCCTGCCTGTTCCCATTCACGGATGATGGCGGCGGCCTTTTCAGGCCTGTCGCCGGGGGTGGTGCCTTCGACGATGATGTCATAGGGGTCGGCGCTGGTGCGGTTGGCAGCGATATACGCTTTGATCTCAGCCAGGTCTTCCGGTTCTGTATGGCGGAACTTGCCGTCTTTGTCATACATTTGCGGCAGCAGCCCGTCATATTTCAAGGCGCGGCGCATCGATTTGGGGCGCGGGAAGGCGCCCACCACCCAGATGGGGATGCGCGGCTGCTGGACGGGTGGGGGCGGGGGATAGAACTTGCACTCTTTGACGTTAAAATGCTTACCGGAATAGCTGAAGGGCTGGCCCTTCCATAAACCGGTGAGGATCTCCAGGCTTTCGTCGAGCAGCTCGGCGCGCGTCTTGCGGTCGGTCTCTTCGCCGAATTCGGCGAAGCCGGTATCCACGGCGCCCAGGCCGACCGAAAGGATGACCCGCCCGCCGGAGAGGTTGTCGAGGGTGGCGGTCTCACTGGCGAGCTTCCAGGGGCGCATCCGCGAGAGGGGAGTGAGCATGGTGCCGAGTTTGATACGGCTGGTAGTCATGGCGGCGGCGGTCAGGCAGACCCAGGCGTCGATGCCCCACACCGGCTCCCAGACGAAGAAACCGTCCCAGCCGGCTTCTTCAGCAGCTTTTGCCATATCGGAGGCGGTGCGGGCGTCACCATAGGGTAGTACGAATCCGTATTTCATGTTATGACTCTGCCTCAGGGGACTTGCTCCCTTTTTGCTTTTTGCGTTCTTCCTGGCGCACCTGTTTGATGGCCTTAGTGATGTCAGAGCGTTTCAATCCAGCGTGTTTTGCCTGTTGGTGAGTGTGCTGGATAAGCTGGTCGAATTCAGATTTAGCTCTTTCCATGGTCGTGACCTCTGCTCAATTTTATCATTTTCCACCGTCCACGATAAAACATCATATGGACTATTGGAGAGACGTAAAATTTTACGTCTCTACGGGTGCCCGAGAGGGAGGCGGCTGAGATGAGATTGCTTCGGGCTGGGGAGAACGTCCAGCCCTCGCAATGACATTAATCAGGTAAAATTCCACACATGAAACTCTTCGTCCCTGGACGCATCTGCTTGTTTGGCGAACACTCGGATTGGGCCGGCGGCTACCGCCGCATCAATGCCGACATCGAAAAAGGCTACACCCTGATCTGCGGCACCGACCAGGGCATCCACGCCGAGGTCTCCGCTCACCCCACCTCGCTGGTATTGACTTCCATCACTCCCGATGGCGTGAAGCACGGACCGGTCGAGATCCCCATGACGCCCAAGGCGCTGCTCGAGGTGGCTCAGGAGGGCGGCTTCTGGTCGTACATTGCCGGCGTGGCTTACCAGGCGCTTACTAACTATCACGTGCGCGGGCTGGTGATCGACAACACCTACACCGACCTGCCGGTGAAAAAAGGGCTGTCTTCCTCCGCTGCCATATGCGTGCTGGCGGCGCGCGCCTTCAACCGCGTGTATGATCTCAAGCTGACCGTGCGCGGCGAGATGGAGCTGGCTTACCAGGGCGAGATCACCACGCCGTCACGCTGTGGGCGCATGGACCAGGGCTGCGCCTTTGGCAACCGCCCCGTCTTGATGACCTATGACGGCGACCGGCTGGACACGCAGGAGCTGCAGGTGAAGGACGAGCTGTATTACGTGATTGTGGACCTGCAGGCGCAGAAGGACACGCTGGAAATCCTCAACCGCCTGAACCGTTGCTACCCCATCGCCGAGAACGAGATCGAGCGCGGCGTGCAGGAGCTGCTCGGTCCAATCAACAAGCGCATCGTGCACCAGGCGGTGGACGCGCTCACCTTACCCGACGCGCCGCGCTTAGGCGGCTTGATGAGTGAGGCGCAGGCCTTTTTCGACCGCTACGCCGCGCCTGCCTGTCCAGAACAGCTGACCTCCCCCATCTTACACCGTGTGCTCGATTATGCGGCGCTGAAGCCTCATATCTACGGCGGTAAGGGCGTCGGATCGCAGGGCGATGGCGCCGCTCAATTCCTGACCCGCAGCCAGGCTGACCAGCAGGCGGTGATCGAGATCATCGAGCGTGACCTCGGCTTGACCTGCCTCTCGCTCACGCTGCGTCCCGGGCTGAAGGTGCGCAAGGCGGTCATCCCTGCGGCCGGTTTTGGCACGCGTCTCTTCCCTGCCAGCAAAGCCACTAAGAAGGAATTGTTCCCCATCATCGATCGGGATGGCATCGCCAAGCCTGCCATCCTGCTCATCGTCGAAGAGGCGCTGGAAGCGGGCATCGAGGAGATCATCATCATCGTGCAGGAAGGCGACCTGGATGAATTCCGCTCCTTCTTCAAGGAACAGATCACGATCGAGAATTACAACAAACTGCCTGCCAATTTCCAGGAATATGCCCGGCGCATCCTGGAG